>Ga0181573_10001282_pt1 | contig 25076 bp, 22 predicted proteins | sample 101ome_25_FD_148643 | JGI IMG/M metagenome (GOLD analysis project Ga0181573, IMG submission 148643) | Coastal salt marsh microbial communities from the Groves Creek Marsh, Skidaway Island, Georgia - 101409BT metaG (spades assembly) | ecosystem: Environmental > Aquatic > Marine > Intertidal zone...
ACAAGATCCCCTACTCGGTCTGGCGGCAGGCCGAATTGCGCACAGGCATCCGCTTGGGTGAGGACCGTTTCTACGCCGGGAACTGCCGAAAGCGCCGCGGCAGCCGTCTGGAAGTCCTGTTGCGATTCGAGGTAAACCGTCGCGTAGCCGCCGAGCGCACCATGATGCACCACGTAGGGGTCAGTGATCGGCAGAATCACTCTAAAATTCTCCACCCCCGCCGCCCGCAGAACGGGCTCCAGATAAATCACATTTGGCGCTGCTCCTGTTTGTTTTCCTTTCATCCCGTGATCGGCCGTGAGGGCAATCACCGCCCCCATCTCATCCAATTTAGAGAGGTATCGGTCCATCATGGCGTAGAACGCATTAGCCACCGGTGTGCCTGGCGCGTGCTTGTGCTGAATGTAATCCGTCGTCGAGAGATACATCACATCCGGACGGCGAGTCTCCATAAGATAGACCCCTGCCGCGAACACAAACTCCGATAACTCCGCGCTGTAGACATCAGGAACCGGCATGCCAATCTTCTCCACAACGCCATCAATGCCGTTCTCGGCAACCGTTGCCTTATCGGCGTGCTCAGACGAAAAACAAACGGCTCGACCACCGGCTATATCAAGTCCCACACCGAGAAGCCGCCGGAGCTTATCTTTGGCGGTGATCACCGCTACATCTGATCCAGCCTGGTTGAGGCCCGCGAGAATCGTGGGGGCCCGCAACAAAGCCGGATCGTTCATCATGACTTCAGAATCGCTTTCCGTGTCGTAATAAAAATTACCGCAAATCCCATGCACGGAAGGCGGCACGCCCGTCACAATCGAGAGATTATTCGGGTTGGTAAAGCTTGGAACCACGCAATCGGCATAACTGAAGGTCGCCTTCTCCCGAATCGCCGCAAAAAAAGGCGCCTTCCCCGTTTCGATCGCGCGCTCGATATAGCCTCCGCCGTCTGATCCGGCCCCACCCGGTTCGGACCCATCGACGCACACCACCACGAGCGGCTGCTTTGGACGATGGTAGGTTCGTCCGTTGACTGAAATAGTGTCGTTCTGCATGGATATATAAAGTTGAAGGTGTCTTATTGTTTTGCCCCGCAGGGAACTCGCGCGGTCTATGGCTGGCCAGACGCTACGCCCATCTCTTTCATCACAGTCTTAACCGCATCGAGGGCGCCCTGCATCTGCTCGGCGTACAGCCGGCCGATGCAGCCCATTCGAAAACTTTCGGCCACGGTGAGTTTACCCGGATAAATCACATAACCCCGAGCGCTCAGCCCATCGTAAAAACTCTGAAAATCAAAATTCGCGTCTGCGGGCATTTTGAAGGTCACGATAATGGGTGCCTGGAGCTCATCTGGCAGCAGGGTTTCGAATCCTAACTTGCGCATCCCCGTAACCAAAAGCTCGCAATTCGCCCGGTAACGACCTCCCCTTCCCGCTACGCCGCCCTCTTCGTCAAATTCGTTAAGCGCTTGATGGAAGGCCAAAATGCAGTGGGTCGGAGGTGTAAATCGCCATTGACCATTAGCCTCAAGGCCTTTCCACTGCTGATAAAGATCGAAACATAAACTATCCGAGTTACCCTGCGTCGCTTCGAGGGCGCCTTTTCGGGCCAGACAGAAACCCATCCCCGGCGCGCCCTCCAGACACTTGTTGCTAGAGGCGACTAAGGCATCGAACGAGATCTTCTGAGCCGAGAGCGCTAGAGCGCCAAAAGCGCTCATCGAATCGATCAAATAGGATCGTCCTGCTTTGGCGACCACCTCGCCAACCTCGGCGATGGGATTCAAGATACCCGTCGTGGTTTCGCAATGCACAATAGCGACGTGACTAATGTCCGGGTCTGCCGACAGCCGTGCCGCTACAGACTTGGGGTCAACCGGTTGGTCTTCGGGCCACTCAATCGTCTCGGTTGCTCGTTGATGGTAGCCGCATATGGTTCGCATGCGCTCCCCATACGCGCCGTTAATGAGGATAAGAATCTTTCCATCGCGAGGCACGAAGTTGCTGAGCATGGCCTCAACCACGAAGGTGCCACTGCCCTGCAACGGGACACAGACGTGACTGCTTGCGCCATCAATGATGTCCACCAGCCGGCTTCGCACCTGTTTATTGATTTCTATGAATCGCTGATCACGGGAGCCAAAATCATGGAGCATCGCCTCCTTGACTGTGCGGGAGGTCGTAAGGGGGCCGGGTGTCAGTAGCCAGGGATCATGGTCAATCATAAAAGCTTGTGCCTTTGTGCAGGGGTAACTTGGGAAAGAACGATCGGCTCGCTCCGACACACCCTTAGCGATCCGTCGTCCTCTTTGCGCGTTGGGTATGCCCGAAGAGCGAGCCGTATTATGACGTAGCCCGGGTCTACCGAAACGTTATCCGCTCCAAAGACCCTCCGCCTTGAGCTCACTCATGGTGGCTTCGATACTCTGTCGCAGCGTGCTGACCATGGTATCGATTTGAGCCCGATCGAGAATCAGCGGGGGCGACATCACGTTGAGGTGGGCAATGGGACGAACAATCAAACCGCGCTTCTGGCAATGGTGCGCGATTCGCTGCCCAATGGCGACCTCGGGGGGGAAGATTTCTTTGGTTTGCTTATCCGCGACGTTTTCGATGCACATCATAAAGTGGCTGCCACGCACATCGCCGACGATCGGATAATCCAGCAGGGCTTTAAGCTGAGACTCGAAATACGGTCCCACCTCGCGGACGTGGCCGCAGATATCGTCGCGTTCCATAATCTCGATATTTTTTACCCCAGCTGCGCAAACCACCGGGTGCCCGGAATACGTAAAGCCGTGGGTAAATAATGCGCCTTTTGCCTGAGGCACACTGATCACATCATAGATCGCCTCAGAAAGGATGGTTGCGGACAGCGGGAGATAGCCTGAGGAGATGCCCTTGGCGCAAGTGATCACGTCCGGTTCGAAACCAAAAACCGCCTCGGATGCAAAGAAGTGGCCTAAACGTCCGAAACCCGTGACCACCTCATCGGAGATGTAGAGCACGTCATACTTACTGCACACCTCGCGGGTCTTCTGGTGATAGCCCTTGGGAGGCACGATTACGCCACCTGCTCCCATGATCGGCTCGGCGATGAAGCAGGCGACGTTCTCCGGCCCCAATTCCAGAATTTTATTTTCAAGGTCAGCGACTTTGGCATCGCAGAATGCTTCCTCGGTCATACCCTCGGGTCGCCGATAACAGTTGGGGGCCGGAATGTGATGCACGAGATCAGGTGCAAGATCAAAACCCTGATGATCAAAGGTCACACCCGTCATCGACATAGCCAGGTACGTACTGCCGTGGTAGCCGTCTGTTCGGGCGATCACTTTCTTTTTGTTTTTCTTGCCGAGACGATTGAAATAAAAATGAATGATTCGCACCGCGGTGTCGTTCGCCATGGAGCCCCCGGTCCCGAAAAACACGTGATTAAGGGATCCTGGAGCAAGCTCGGCCAACTTGGCGGCGAGATTCGCCGCCGGTGGTGTCGTGAGGTGATTGAACGTGGAGTAGTACGGGATCTGCTTGATCTGATCCGCAATAGCATCGGCCATCTCCTCACGACCATAGCCAATATTGACACACCACAAACCGCCGATCCCGTCGATGAATTGATTTCCGTCGGAATCGTAGACGTAGGGCCCTTCGGCATGCGACATCACTAAGGAGCCCTCTTCCTTAAAAGACGCGAAATTGGTCCAGGGATGGATGTTGTGATCCCGGTCTTTCCGCCAGAGCTCTTCGGTATTGTATTTTTTCATGTTGCTGGCCATCTGCTTTTCCCCTCGTTTTCGATTCCCGATATGTGTTTTCTGCTTAACTAACTCTTTATCACTGAATACGCACCCTTTGAATACTGCAGCCTGACCTCATGATCAAGCTTCGAACCCTTTAAGCACGTTGACTGCGTTAATGCCGACTTCATCGATGTCATAGCCCCCTTCAAGGACAAACAAAGTAGGTATGTTCAGCGCGCCGATCATTGAGCCCGTGGTGAGGTAGTCCTCGGTCTTCAGTTTGAAGAAGCTTATCGGATCGTGTTCAAAAGTATCCACGCCCAGCGAGACCACCATGTACTGGGGCGAGAATTGGGAAATATGCTTTAGCGCATCGGCAAGGGATTCCTGCCAGGCTGAAAATGGCGTACCGCGAGGCATCGGGTAGTTTCTATTGAATCCCATCCCGGCTCCGAGGCCCATCTCATCGGCGTAACCCAGAAAATGCGGGAAGGCCTCCTCTGGGTCCCCATGCAGCGAGCAAAAAAGCACGTCATCGCGTTCATAAAATATATCTTGCGTGCCGTTCCCGTGATGAAAATCAACGTCCAGTATCGCTACGCGATCGGCGCCCTGATCCCTCAAATATTGGGTTGCGATTGCCGCGTTATTCAAAAAACAGTATCCACCGAACATATCCCTTGCGGCATGATGTCCGGGCGGGCGGCACAACGAAAACACGCCGTGCTCGCCTGAGGCCAGCAGCTTCGCTCCCGTCAGCGCCACGTCTTTTGACGCCAGCGCCGCCTCCCAGGTTCCTTCGGTAATAGTCGTTTCCGCGGCCAACGCGTAGTAACCCAGTTTTCCTTCAATAAAACGTGGCGCGCGACACTGCATTCGGCGCGCAGGCCAGACACTGGCCACGGCCTCTCCCGAATAGCCCGTCTTTGACCACTCCGCCCAGGCGGTCTCCAGGAAGGATACAAAACCTGCATCGTGAATTCTCAAGACAGGGTCCAGACTGAATGACTCGGGCTCCTCAACCCGACCAATACCAGATTTTTTCACCGCGGACAGCACTGTATCCGCCCTTGATGGTTTTTCGAAGGGGGCTACAAGCTCGCCGCCGTACAGTTCGGTTTTGGCGTCTCTCAGTCGATGCTTATCGCTATAGATTGTCTTCATTCGATCTCCTTCATCGAAACATTTTAGGATGACTCAAGCCCAGATGACCGCAGTCGCTCTACGAGCCGATCAATGAATGTCCAGCAGCTTTTCATCTGCGACGCGTCAACATACTCATCCGGTCGATGCGCTTGCAGAATACTGCCCGGGCCGCAGACCACGCAGGGTACATTGACCCGCTCTGAAAAAAGACCGGCTTCCGATCCAAAACTGATCTTATCGGGCTCGCGCGTATCCTCAAGCAGCGCCTGACAAAAGCGAACCACCTGGGCATCGCCAGCGGTGCCCAGCCCGGGATAACCCGCCAGCGGCTCCACCGATATTGAGGTCTGCGGATCAACCGCCTGCATCGCGGGCTCGAGAACCTCATGGGCATGCTGCATGACCTGCTGAAGATAATGGTCCGCTGTCTCGTGCGGAAGATGGCGGACTTCGAAACTGAACTCACAGTGATCCGGCACGATATTCAGCGCCCGACCGCCTTGAATGGGGCCCACGTGTAAGGTGCTGTGCGGCACGCGATAGGCGGCATCGATCGGCCCGTGCTTTGGAATCTCCTGATACACCCGGCGAATGTGACAGATCAACTCGGCGGCGAATTCCACCGCATTCACCCCTTCGACCGTATAGGCCGAGTGAGCCGCTCTTCCTTTGACCGTCACCCTCCACCCCTGCTTACCCTTGTGTGCATTTATCACACGCATCCCCGTAGGCTCGCCAATAATCCCCATCGCGGGTCGAATGGCACGTCCTTGTAGGATATCGAGCAGGCGACGCACGCCAATACAGCCGATCTCTTCGTCGTAAGAAAAGGCCAGATGAATGGGGGTTACTAACGGTTGCTCGACCATCCTTGGCAGATGAGACAAGGCGCATGCAATAAAACCTTTCATGTCGGCCGTGCCTCGACCGTAGCATCTGCCGTCTTTCTCGATCAGCGAAAACGGATCGGTCGACCAGTTCTGGCCATCGACCGGAACCACGTCGGTATGCCCAGAGAGCATAACCCCGGGCCGATCGTCCGGGCCGATTGTGGCGTACAGATTGGCTTTGCCCTTCGCCTCGTCATGTATCAATTCGCTACTGACGCCGAAGTCCTGCAAGTAATCTCGAACAAAATGGATAAGCTCAAGATTTGAATTACGGCTGGTTGTGTCAAACGCAACCAGCTTCTGGAACATGTCGGTCAACTCTGGATTCAGAGTTGAAACATCATTCATCGATACGCTCACGGATCGCCGGGCACCCCATACGATGGGGCCGCACTGGGGTTGAGCGCCCTGTTGAGGTAATCGATCATTTGGGGTTCATATCGCGACCACAGCTCTCGCAGTTCAGCGATCGGATCCTCTGACCAATCCACGCGAAGATCCACTAACGGCCACGACTGCTGATCGGCGACCAGTAATGCGGCCGAATGTGTCGGTCCCTCTTCACCCCCGGCCGCGACGCCTGCTTCCAACGAGCGCAGGAGTCGTTCTGCCAGATGGACGGTCGAGTGCTCGGCAAAAGCCCTCGTGATGGCGGGCGGCACCGCGGTCGTCGACAGGAGATTTCCAGCGGCCACGCAGAAGTCGCCCTCGGATACCGCATGGGTGCCAAGAATTCGGCCGCCCGTTATGTGCGCGACCTTACCGCTGATATCTACAACAGTAACCTGACGATAGTCCGCGTGTGGACGATCCGCCATGACCTGACTCAAGGCCTGCGGTGCAGTCAGCCCGCTGTCCAGCAAATCAAGAACCTCATTGCCGATGGCAGGGTCGGTAATGTTCTGCGTGGCGACGGCTCCGGCGCCGGCTCGGGCCCAGGGGCATCGGCTGCCAACGCTGATACTGGAAGTCGTAATGGCGACCCCAGCCATCTTCGTACGCGAACACACCCCGGCAATAGAGATTGTCACTGCATGGCCCCATCGGCGGTAATCTGCTCTTGTAGTCCAAAGAACGAATCATCCGGATACGGCTCGAGAATTTCCATCGTACCCTCACGAAAACGCGCGACGTGAGTCGGCTCTCCGGCAACGATTTTTCGATGGAACCGCGATGGGACAGCCGGCGCCACCAGCGCGAAGGCATCCGCCGCGCGGTAATCCGCGATCAGCATTCTACGATTACGGTCACTCGAGAGGTTGGGGCCACCGCCGTGAAGCGTCCAGATATCCATCAGACACACGTCACCGGCCTTGCCCTCAAGGCTCTCGGCGCGCTGATCAAAGGTGTCGAACAACTTGGGATCGGTTGCCCCAATAAACTTACCGTCACGAAAATGGGTGTAGCGCTCCTTGTGAGATCCGGGAACCAGCCGTGCACAACCATTCCCTTCGTCCATATCGTCCAAAAACATGAGCACGGTTATTCCATCATCATTGGTATGGGGATCGAAGGGATGATCGGCGTGGTATTCAACACGCGTATTGGCGCCGGGAAACTTGTTATTGAGTTTGCAATGATGGAAAAACACATTCGGACCGATGAGATCCGCCACCATCTCGGGCAAGTTGCCCTCAAACAATAATGTCTGATACAGCTTTGAAATATCGACCGGATTAGCAACCCGGCGCAGCCTCGGCGCTGTCGCACTGTGGCCCTGCTCTAGGTCGAATCGGGCTTTTCCGTTCGGCGTATCGAAGTCGTAATTGGTCTCATGGCCACGACTCTCTTCGACCCATACATCCAGCTGAGCGAGTAACGCCTGAAGCACGGATGGCGCAACCGCGCCGCGCATCATGACATAGCCTTTGTCTGCGAATTCCGACTTTTGGGCATCAGTAAGCATTTGATTAATCTCCGTCTGGAATCACTGCCGTCACTTCGATCTCAACTACCCATTCCGGGCGTGCCAGGGCGGGCACAACAAGACCGGTCGAACAAGGAAACACGCCTTTGAGCCACTTACCCATTTCCTGATACACCGCATCCCGATAACGGATGTCCGTCAGATACACCACGATACGACAGATATGCGCTAGCTCGCTGCCGGCTTCCTCCAGCAGCATCTGGATGTTCTGCATAGCCTTTTCGGTTTGTGCTCGGGCGTCGCCCACATGCAACGACTCGCGCGTGTCCAGGTCCTGCGCCACTTGTCCACGCAGAAACACCGTCGTTCCCCGAGCCACAACCGCCTGACAAAGATCGTTATCCAGCTTCTGCTCCGGATAGGTCTCGCGGGTATTGAACGGTCGAATTCGCTTATGAATCATGTCGGTTTCCTCTTTGCTTTTTCGACTTTTAATCAGCGACGACGATGACCAATCCTCTCGCTTCAAGCAGCCGCTTTCTTATGCTGTGGCGCCGTTTTTTTCTGAGGCGCCACCCGATCGGAAAGACCGGCCGAGCGCCGGACGAAATCCAGCGTGTTTTCCCAATCAAAATTACGGTACACCGAGGCCAGATGAGCAAACGGCGGCGACTGGGCAAAGAGCTGGAAGGTCAGCCGATGGCCTGCGTAGTCCGAGTTCAAAAGATCCCGAGCGTAAGCCAGCAATTTACGACGATCCTCAGACTGCCATTCGTCGTTGATGGAATAAAATTTATCCAACCAGGGACCGCTCTCCTGATCGGCAAAGCAGGCGAAGTCCGGGGTAACGCAAATCTGTCCACCGCACAATTCCCGCGCGATGTGCATCATGGCGGGCAGATTGGAGCAGGCGTGCACGCGGCCCGTAAGCAGCAGCGACTGATTGGGCATCAGCAGACCATTGGGGCTCTTATCGGCCATCGCGATCGAAGCCGTCAGGTGTGCGTTGATGCCCTCACGATAAACCGCCAGTTGCGAAAGCTTCTCCTGCACGGCCTGCTGTTTATCCAGTCCGGTTTGGCGGGCATTAAACAATGCCGCGCCAATCATCATGTCCGCGTACTTCAGAATGCGCTGCACAAAAGCAAACGCGGAATAGCGGTGAAGCGTGGCCCGAATAAAAACCGCCGCCTGCGTATGGCGATAAAAGAGTACGTTCTCCCAGGGAATAAGCACATTATCGAAAATGACGAGCGAGTCGATCTCATCAAAACGATTGGACAGCGGGTAATCTTCCTTGGGCGCTCGGCCGGCAAAACCGGTTCGACAGATCATGCGAATACCGGGCGACCCCAGATCACAAATAAAACCCACCGCGTAATCCGAATACGCCTCGTTGCCCCAATTGGCGATGGTGGGTTTGGTGAACGCCTGATTGGCATAGGGTGCGGCGGTCTCGAACTTTGCGCCGCGTACTACGATACCGGCATCGGTTTCCTTGACGACATGCAGCAGCATATCCGGATCCTGATCCTGGGGCGCCTTCGAGCGATCCCCCTTGGGATCCGTATTTGCCGACACGTGAAACGGGTCGTGTTTGATGACGCGATCAATATGGTTAGCGATATTTTTTGAAAACTGGGGATCCACCTGGTTAAGCACGTCCTGACCATCGAACAACGACCACATCTCACCAACGGTTTCGTCTCCCACTCGCGTTACCACGCCGCCGATGTCTTCGAACACGGCATCGGTTGCTCGACGTTTGGCTTGCCAGTCGTCCGGAGTGAACGGCAGCTTAAGACCAACCGAGCAGGACTCGCCGGCGTCGTCCTGGTAGGTCATGACCGGAGCAGTCGCTTTGTCATGCTGCATGTCATAGATGCGGGCCCGAATATCCACCAGAGGCTTGAACTGGGGGTGCTGTGTCACATCCTTGACCTTCTCCCCATTCATGTACACCAGTCGACCATCCTTGATGGAGTCGCGATATTGCTCACCCGTTCTGATCATTACTCTCTCCGATTTAGCTCAAAATAATGCACCAACATGTGCTGGCGGCTCTCCCCTACCGGCCTAACATCGGCCCGTTTGAGTCAATCTCGCGGAATTCTCAAGCAATGTAAAATATATTTAAAATATCTTTTAGATATATTTTTTCTATGTCATTCTCTTTACGCCAATTGCGGCATTTTGTGTCGATCGCTGAGCATCGGAACATATCCGGTGCGGCGAAAGAGCTTTTTATGTCCCAACCGGCTCTTTCCGCGTCTTTGACCCAGTTGGAAGAAACACTGGGACTTCAGCTCTTGATCCGTCATCATGCTCGCGGCGTATCACTCACCCCATCCGGTACTGCCTTCCTCGCGCAAGCCCGGTCTTTGCTCGCCCACTCTGAAGAAGTCGCGGCCACCGGACGTGCGCTCGGCGTATCGGTCGAGGGCGTGCTGCCCGTTGGGTGCTTCTGGACCTTGTCACCCTTTTTTCTTCCTAGCCTCATTGTGCTCGCTCGCGAGCATCACCCGGAATTAAGCATTCAGGTGACCGAGGGTCCGCTGGATGAACTCGAGCGTCTACTGCTAACCGGGCGGATCGAGTGCGCGCTGCTCTACGACATTGATCTGAACCCTTCGCTCACGCGGCACGCTTTAACCCAGGTCCAGCCGCACGTGCTTTTGCCCGAACAACACCCGCTGGCATCAAGCGAATTGATCTCATTGAGATCCTTGCGTGACGAGCCGTTTATTCTCTTGGATCTGCCACACAGTCGAGATTACTTTCTCGGATTTTTCGCGAAGTGGGGTCTGCAGCCCAATATCCGCCACAGGAGCCAGTCCTTCGAACTGATTCGCGGCCTGGTGGCAAGCGGGGAAGGCTACAGCATCCTGAACTTACAACCCGCATCGCGACAAACCTACGACGGAGGCCGGGTTCGATGCATTCCGATTAAAGAAAAGGTTGCGCCGCTATCGATCGTTCTCGCGCATTCAACCTCACTGCGACAAACGCAACGCGCCCTCGCTTTCAGACGCTGTTGCGAGGAATACTTCAGCGGACAGGCTGTCGACTGAAGACCCGCATAAGCGATAAAAAGACTGCAACGGAGTGACCGACGCCCAGCGCAAAGACCACGGTTCCGACGCCTACAGATCCGCCCAAAAACCAGCCGGCGACCAGCACCAGTATCTCGATACCTGCACGAACCCAGCCGATTGGCTTACCCGAACGCCGCTGGATGCCCGTCATCAGGCCATCCCGAGGACCCGGCCCAAGATTTGCCGTCAGGTACAGCCCACTGCCTAAGCCAATTAGCGCCACACCAATCAATACCCAGACGGGTCGAATCCAGTCGCTCTCGAAGCCACTCAAAACCGGGGTCATGACATCGATGGCGATAGCGATGACAACCGCATTCGACAGGGTGCCGAGTCCCGGCCGTTCTCGAAGCGGCCACCATAAAAGAAGCACCGCTACGCTGACGACAAAAGTCGATACCCCAACGCTCCAGTTGGTTTGCAGCGAAACACCTTGCGCAAGTACCGTCCAGGGACTGACCCCCAATCCGGCTGCGATGAAAAAGGCCTCACCGGTTCCGAATATCCATAAACCAATCTGCAAAATTACAAACGTCCGTAAGCTGGGCCGGAATGTTCTCGCCGATGGGGCGCTCCATACGGTCGTCGGCACGGAACGGACCGGCCGCAAAAAAGAAGTCCAGCGAGCGCTCATACCAAAACGCGTTGACGTTCCAAGCGCACGCTCAACAGCCCAGGGACTCCAACACTTCCCCAGCGGCCCGCTCTCCCGTTAAGCGCGCGCCGTGGCACGTGCAAAAGGCATCTGGTGATGTGGCCTCTCCACAAAAGAAAAGTCTTTCGGCCAAAGGCTGAGCCAGCTTCGCCCTTTGATGAAATTGTCCAGGCTGGCTGGTCGAGTACGCGCCGAGAATAAATGGGTTACCGCGCCAGGCACTTTGTCGATCTGTCCCTATGCGTTCGCGCATCGAACTTCCAAATACGTCGCAAAGCGCGGTCGTTGCAGCCTCCCGAAGCGATGCGGGGCCGGCCTTCTCAAGCCAATCCGCATAACGCCCGGCCACTAGCCCCACCACGCAATCGTGATCATACGGTCGAAGACTTAACAGCATGGGTGGTACCCCATCGCGCGCCACTACAACGCGCTGTGGAAGCTCTGATCGGGCGCCTTGCCAGTCAACGGCCAGGCGGATCCGGTTGAAATTTCCTAAGGGCAACGCCTGCACAGATTCACGTTTTTCGACCGGCAAATCCGGAGTGAAGCGAATCATTCCGGAGGCAAGAACACCCGTCGATACAGACAGGATGACCCGGGAGGCGATGATCGTTCCGCGAGAAGTCTCGACACGAACATTTGACCCGCCCCAGCTGATCGCCTGCACGTTGGTATTGAGAGACACCGGGAGCGAGCAGCCCCACCGCTGTACCAGATGCCCATACCCACCGGTCACGGGCCAGTTTTGCCAGGTATCGTTGTAACTGACCATGTCACCAATAGAAATCTGATCAACGTCCGAGGAGGTGTTGAGTGAATCGTAATAGTCCGCAAAGTCTGCCCAGGGGTGTGCTCGATCCACTGTCTCCAGCACCGATTGATCTCTCCCCTCGCTCCAGGCGGCACGCAGGGCTCTCTCCCTCGATGCCATGTAATCGACCCCGCGTGCAATCTCTTCAGATCCCAGCAACACACCCCCTTGGTAGTAATCAGAAGGTCCGTAACCATCGCCTGGCGGCCGCACGTAAGCCACACCGAGGCGATCTGCTGTCTCGACAAACGGGTTAATGGTCGCCGAGTGCAGCCAGTGACAGCCCAGATCAAAAACCGAACCGTCTGGCATATCCTCTGAGTGCGCCCTCCCGCCGATCCGGCTATCCGCTTCGAGCAGTACAAAACTCAGGGCAGACTGCTCAAGCGCGTGAGCGGCAGCCAACCCTGCCGCGCCGGCACCAATAATGGCAACATCCACGTTGGAGCTCACGCCGAGGCTAAACGGGGTTTCTGCCGTTGATCAGGTGGTCACCGGATCACGCGGAAAGAGAACGGGGAACAAATCACCCTGAAAAGGATCGCCGTGACGGTACTTTAGGTCTGGAAAAAATGGCGACGTCTTGCCCGGACGTTCAGCAAAGCGCGCATCGTCGCCCACCCATCGAATGGACGTCGCCCGACGTCGGACCGCCGATGGATTGGCGGCTGCGCCGTGCAGCGTTCGAAAATGAAAGGCAATGGCATCGCCTGGCTCGGTCGACCACGATTTGATATTGAGCTCGGCGCGATGGGCATCAATGTCCGGTACCGTTTCGGAAAGGTCTTGCGGATATAAGTCTGTGCCGTCAAAACGCTTCGGTCTAAACGCTTTGCCCCAACGATGGGATCCGCCCACGAATTCAGCGCTGCGTTCCTTCGGCACCGGGTCCAAGGGCAGCCAAAAGCTGACGGACTGGTCACCGTCGACAATATAGTAGGGTTGATCCTGATGCCAGGGAGTGCGGACGGTATTGCCGGGCTCTTTGACCAGCACATGGTCATGAAAAATACGCGCCGAGCGGGATCCCATCAATCGAGCAGCGATTTCCGCCATCGGCGAGTCGGTGACAAGCGCTCGATAACCATCAAAGGATGACCAGACGCAGTAGTCTTGAAAAAATTCGCTCGAGCGATCGTCTTCCGATCGGTAGGTGCGCTCTCGCCAACTAGGCTGGCGTTTGTTCTCTTCGATGGCTTCACGAACGCCCTGCACCCACGGCTCGAAAAGACCACGGATAACCACAGCGCCGTCTTCCTGAAATTCCTGAACGATTTCTTGGTGAATTAACGACTGGCTCATTGGCGCCCGATACGCGACGTTTTTTTACAGGCCGCTAGTCTAACGTAGCGCTCAGGCGTCCTGCCGATCAGGCCATTCTTGGGCGATGTACACCCCTCGGTGACGCACCCAAACGCGTTTGCTCCTTCTTATCGTTTGAAATGCAGCGCTGGCTAAGCGGATCAGGCAGGGATACGTATCAACAGCAAAGCGGATGGCCTGCTGCATGCCGGGCGTTCAACCTGCGCCGGACGCGTAAACCACGAAGCAATTCGACACGTCCGGGCAGGCGACAGCATTCACATCGGCGTTAACCCTGAAAGTCGCGCGCCAGGGAACTGCTCACGTCGGCAGGTACTTCGGTGACATGGTTGTATTGCGGATGATCGATACCGAATTTCACCGAGCCGCCGTTATTGAAGCCTTCGATATCCTCAGGTGTCAGTTCAAACCGCAAAAAATGCACCGCAGACGTTTTATCGCTGGTTTCGCGCTCAAGATCCTCATTGGCAATGGGGTACACCCGCTCGTTATCCCCAACCTGCAGCCAGAGCGACTTCTCGACACCCAATAGCTTTGATAACGCAGCCTTTCGCTGCTCCACATCCGGATACTCCAGCATAAAGGTTGCTTTCAGATTCTGTCCGTCGGGAATCAGCGGGTTATAGGCGTCGAGCTCCTCCTGAATCTGATCCGCTTCGAAAATTTTCTCGATGCGGAGCATTTCCTGAATCTGGTACTGCATCGTGAGCGCGTCCTCAAAATAAAGCGTGGCATGAGGTCCAATACCCACGCGACGATGCGCCTTGTGCTCCAGCACCCGCGTCCGAAAAGCCGGTCGCTCAGTTGAATATTTCTCGAGCGAAAAAAGATCTTCACGTGACAACTTGTTCATAGCGACTCCGTCAAATTCGTCAAATTTCATTTTCAAATACCGTATGCAGTTCTGAGCAAAGTAATCGGGTGCTCGGGCTTACTGTCATCGCCCAGACCGTTCGCCAGATGGTGACCCGCAATCGGACAATCACTGCCGTAATGATCTGGACTGTTTTTCTTTATAGCGTTAACGATCGGCCGACCGATCTTCATCGCTTTTTCAAACGTCTCTGCTTTCACCCCGTAAGTACCGTCATGACCCGAACATCGCTCGATCATGGTGACTGCCGTACCCGGTATGAGGCCTAACAGGTCTCGTGTTTTGGGCCCCACGTTTTGCACGCGCTGATGGCAGGATGCGTGATACACCACAGACCCCAGACTCACCGGAAAGTCGGTGTTGAGAAGGCCTTCGCTATAACGGAGCATGAGATACTCAAACGGGTCATAAAAGGCATCGGCGACTTTGCGTACCTCGGGATCATCCGGGAACAACAGCGGCAATTCCTGCTTGAACATCAGCGCACACGAAGGCACCAGCGCAATCAGATCCCAACCCTCATCAACGCGTTTGGCGAGCTGCGGAATATTTTCTTCTTTTGCTTTTTGCACCGATTTAAGATCGCCCAACTCGAGCTTCGGCATGCCGCAGCAGCGTTCTTTCTCGGCCGTGGTTACGGGTATCCCGTTATGCTCCAGGACCGCAACGAGGTCCTGACCCAGTCCTGGCTCGTTTCGGTTCACATAACACGTGGCGAACAAAGCAACCTTTCCGGAGGTTTTCTTTCCGGGAGTCACTTCGCCCGTGACGGATCCTGAATTTGAGATTTGTTTGCGCAGGGGTTTGGACTCGTACGGCGGAACCTTGGCGTCGGCGTGAATCCCCGCTACCTTCTGCAGCACTTTGCGGATGGGCTTGGATCGGTTGGACGCGTTAACGACCACTGAAATCCCGGGCAGGCCAGCAACTTTCCCGACCGCATCGGTGCTACTTAACAACTTGTCGCGTGCTGAGGCGCCCTCTTTGTCGAACCGCACCGCCTTGGCACGAAGCATCAAGTGAGGAAAATCAATATTCCACTCATGCGGCGGTACATAGGGGCATTTGGTCATGTAGCACAGGTCACACAGATAGCACTGGTCAACTACTTTCCAATAGTCTGCTTTCGCTACGCCATCGACTTCCATGGTCTCTGATTCATCAACCAGATCGAACAGTGTCGGAAAGCTGTCGCAGAGCGACACACACCGGCGACAGCCATGGCATAGATCAAACACGCGCTCGAGCTCCGCGAAGAGCTTTGACTCGTCCTTGAAATCCGCACTCTGCCAATCGATTGGGTGGCGGGTGGGGGCTTGCAGGCTACCTTCCATTTTCTTAATCCGTAGTTAGATTTAAAGACTGACGGGAAGCGCTCATGCGCTTCCCGTATCGTCCATTTTTTTGCTCTTAGCCGTCCAGCGAATCCAGGGCTTTCTGGAAGCGGTTAGCATGCGAGCGTTCGGCTTTTCCAAGGGTCTCGAACCAATCGGCGATCTCGTCGAAACCTTCATCGCGTGCGGTCTTAGCCATGCCCGGGTACATGTCGGTGTACTCGTGGGTCTCGCCAGCCACTGCGGCTTTGAGGTTGTCAGAGGTACCGCCAATGGGCAGGCCGGTTGCGGGGTCGCCGGTCTCCTCGAGGTACTCGAGGTGTCCGTGGGCATGGCCCGTTTCACCTTCCGCTGTTGAGCGGAACACGGCCGCTACATCGTTATAGCCTTCGACATCTGCCTTAGCAGCGAAGTAGAGGTAACGACGGTTTGCCTGAGATTCGCCAGCGAAGGCGTCCTTCAGGTTCTGCTCCGTTTTGGAGTTTTTTAAAGACATGATGGCCTCCATCAAATAAAAGTTGTGATTCACAATTTCCCGGCCCATTTCTGCCGGGACGAGCACTATAGGGTTTGGTAAACAATATGTATAATCGTTTGTTATTATCAAATTGATCGGTTTTGCCGATTATTGAAAATGAACCTCAGAGACCTTGAATACCTTATTTCGGTGAGTGAAACCCTGCATTTCGGCAAGGCAGCGGCGCGCTGTTTCGTCAGTCAGCCGACCCTATCCGGTCAGATTCATAAACTGGAGGAGGAGCTGGGCCTGGTTCTTTTCGAGCGCACCAACCGAAGCGTGCATGTGACACCGGTAGGTCAGCGAGTGGTCACGCACGCGCGACAGATCCTCGAGCAAGCCCAAGCGATCCGCTCCATCAGCAGAGAGCAGAAGGATCCTCTTGCCGGCGCGCTTCGCATCGGGGCGATCCACACGCTGAGCCCCTATCTCGTGCCCTTATTCATGATTCGCTTAACGAAAGCGCATCCCGAACTCTCTCTGGAGCTCACTGAGGCAACCACCGATCAATTACTCGGTCAGCTTAACGATCATCAGATCGACGGTGCGCTTTTAGCGACGGCGCCCCCGACTGATGACCTTAAAGAGATCCGCATTTTTCGCGAGCCCTTCTGGCTCGCACATCCTCGCAACCATCCCCTTTACGATAAAGACGACATCACGCTCGATGATCTGAAAGACGAGCGCATTCTCTTGCTATCACAAGAGCATTGCCTAACGGAGCAAGTCACCAGCGCCTGTCGCGTCGCCCGTCGCGGCTTGCAAGAGACCGGTCCTCGCCTCAATGCATCCAGTCTCGATACGCTCGTACAGCTGGTCGGTATGGGTCTTGGCGTTACCCTCGTGCCGGCTCTGTCCGTCCACGGGGGGCGTCTCGCCGTTGAGGGGGTAGTGCTGCGAAAAGTCGATATACCTGATGCCTATCGCGAGGTACGATTAGTCTACCGTTCAAGTTTTCCACGGATCACGGCGCTGACCCTGCTATGCGAAATCATTGCAGAAGTCATGCCGAATACCGTCACGAGAATCACCGAGTCTTAGCTCGGCCTCGAGCAACCGAATCCGCAATGACTCATCTAGCCGAGAAAGACATCCTCCAGCTGCCCTTCCTGCAAGGTCCGGCGCGTATGGATCCCATAGACGGCGGCATTACCAACAAGAATTTTGTGGTCGCGGACGCAAACGGTCGATATTTCGTTCGACTGGGTCAGGACATACCGATGCATGGCGTCATGCGGTTTAACGAGCTTCAGGCGAGCCTCGCCGCGGCCAAGCTTGGTCTGTCCCCTAAAGTCGTCCACCATGCGCCGGGTGTGATGGTCCTGGAGTTTATTGAAGGAAAGACGCTCACGCCCGAGGATATTCAAAACCCCGCTTACCTTTCACCCATCGTTTCGCTCTTACAAAAGACCCATCGCGAGATGAAGACCGCCGTCCGTGGGCCGGCCCTCATTTTCTGGGTGTTTCATGTGATTCGCGATTACGCGGCGACGCTGGAAAAAGACAACAGCCGAATGATTCCCCAACTGCCCGGGCTGTTGGAAAAAAGCGCCCGACTCGAGCGTGCGGTGGGCCCGGTCGACCTGGTATTTGGTCATAACGATTTGTTGGCGGCCAACTTCATTGATGACGGACATCGGCTCTGGCTCATTGATTGGGACTACGCGGGCTACAACAGCCCGCTCTTTGATCTCGCTAATCTAGCCGCAAACAATGAACTCTCTACTGAGCAGCAAGCCTGGCTTGCCGAGGCTTACTTCGACGGCAACGCACCGGCTCATATGGATCGCTCTCTCCGGGCCATGAAGTGTGCTTCCGCATTAAGGGAAAGCATGTGGAGCATGGTTTCAGAGATTCATTCCTCTATTGACTTCGATTTTGTGGCCTACACCACGGAGAATCTGTCGCGATTCGATCAACAGTGGTCAGCGTTCGTCGAACTGGCTTGAATCGGCCGATCATTACTTTTTTAAAGTCTCAGTCTGAAAATTTTCTATGGAAACGTTGCCCCAACAAGCCGAAGTGATCGTGATCGGAGGCGGCATTGTTGGTGCCTCAACCGCGTATCATCTCGCCAAACTGGGATACAAAGATGTGGTTCTGCTCGAACGACATCAGCTCACCAGCGGCAGCACCTGGCACGCTGCCGGCCTGGTCGGCCAACTGCGAAGTCAGGCCGGCATCACGCAGCTACTGGGCAACTCCATATCGCTCTATAACAGGCTTGAGGCAGAAACTGGAATTGCCACCGGATGGAAGATGAATGGCGGCCTGCGATTGGCTTGCAACCCCGCCCGTCTCACCGAAATCAGAAGGCAGGCCACCACCGCTCGCAGTTTCGGGCTTGAAATGCACCTGTTGACGCCGAAGGAGGCCCAGGACCTTTGGCCGTTGATGGATGTCTCGGACGTTTTGGGGGCGGCGTTTTTGCCTTCGGATGGTCAAGCCAATCCGTCTGATATCGGGCGCGCGCTTGCCAAAGGCGCAACCATGAACGGAGTGCGCATCATTGAAAATCTTGAGGTCACTGGCATTCGGGTGACCCGCGGTCGAGTGCAGGGTGTGGACACGCCTCGCGGATCAATCGACTGCGATATTCTAGTGAACTGCGCAGGTCAGTGGTCTCGGGCTGTGGGTCAGCTCGCCGGTGTGAACGTCCCGCTTGTCTCCATGCAGCATCAGTACCTGATCACCGAAGCGATTGAAGGGGTCACCTCCAATCTGCCTACGCTTCGAGATCCTGACCGACTGACCTATTACAAAGAAGAAGTGGGCGGGCTGGTGATGGGCGGTTACGAGCCAAACCCCATCAGCTGGGCCGAAAACGGATTTCCGGAAAATTTCTCGTTTACTCTGCTCGACTCGAACTGGGATCATTTTGAGCAGATCATGTCTCTCGCTTTGCCCCGTGTGCCGGCTCTCGAACATGCCGGCATCAAGACGCTGCTGAACGGCCCGGAGAGCTTTACGCCAGACGGTAACTTCATTCTGGGTGAAGCACCAGAAGTCGACGGCTTTTTTGTAGGTGCCGGATTCAACGCCTTCGGGATTGCCTCTGCGGGTGGTGCCGGTCAGGCCCTTGCGGAATGGATCGCCGGTAACGAGCCTCCTTACGATCTATGGGCCGTAGATATCCGGCGTTTTGGGCGGCCGCATCAAGACATCGACTGGGTGAGAAAACGCACCTATGAGATGTACGGCAAGCACTACACCATTGCATGGCCTCAGGAAGAGCACGCCTCCGGTCGCCCCTTCCGTCAATCACCGCTTTATGACGTGCTTAAATCGGATGGCGCCTGCTTTGGTGAGAAGCTCGGCTGGGAACGACCCAACTGGTATGCCCCGGCTGGCGTCGAACCGCGCGATGAATACTCTTTCGACGTGCCAAACTGGTTGGCACACAGCGCCGCCGAACATCGAGCGGCGCGCGAAACGGTCGCGCTTTTTGATCAGAGCTCCTTCGCGAAGTTCTCCCTGCAAGGTGCGGACAGCGTCAAGGCCCTTGAATGGATTTGTGCCAACCGTATGGATCGACCGGTGGGCTCGGTGATCTACACCCAGCTATTAAACAACCGGGGCGGTATCGAAAGCGATTTGACCGTAACACGGGTTGCTGAGGATACGTTTTACATCGTAACCGGTACCGGTTTTATCACCCATGACTTTCACTGGATCCGACGTCACCTCCCGGAAGGCATAGATGTTAGCCTGACAGATGAAACCGATCAGTATGCCGTTCTATCGCTTATGGGTCCCCGTTCCCGCGAGCTGCTGTCTCGCCTGACTGACACGCCACTGGACAACGTCAGCTTGCCTTTTGCGCAAAGCCGAAAAATCTCCATTGCCGGCGTTGATCTTCGAGTCATTCGAATCACGTATGTGGGTGAATTGGGTTTTGAACTACACGTCCGTGTTGCTGGTGCGCAAAGAGTGTACGTCGCAATCACAGCAGCTGGCACCGATCTGGGGTTAAAAAACGCAGGCTATCGGGCCATCGAGAGTCTTCGTCTCGAAAAAGGCTATCGAGCCTGGGGCTCTGATCTGACCCCCGATCACACACCGCTTGAGGCCGGTCTTCGCTGGGCCGTAAAACTCAAGAGCGACACCGCATTTATTGGCAAAGAGGCGCTCCAAACGCAGTCCAAAGGTACTCTTAAAAAGCAACTGGCATGCTTCACCGTCGACGATCCCAACGTCACACTAATCGGGCGGGAAACCCTGTACCGAAACGGTGAACGTGTGGGGTGGCTAAGCAGCGCCGGGTTCGGCCACACCGTGGGATGCCCCATAGGACTCGGCTATGTTCGACATAAAGACGGTGTCGATACAGCATTTCTCAAAAGCGGAGAGTATCAGCTTGAAGTGGCCGGCCGGCAGGTGCCGTGCCGCATCCATCTTGAGTCGCTTTATGATCCCACCCATCAACGGGTAAAAAATTGACCCCAGTGCGCCTCGATCCTCAAATGTTGGAAGTGATCGAGAAGCGTAAGGCGCTCGCCCCTGCACTGGAGGTGGATGGGTCGCTTGGCATTGAAGAGATCAGAGCGGTCTATAACCAAGAGCGCTCCTGGTGGAACGCCGTCAAGCCTGAGTTAAGCTCAGTTGAAGACATCGAGATTCAGGGGCCGGTCCGCCCCCTGCCCCTGCGGATTTACCAACCGCTTGATAAGTGCTGTAACGCTACACTGATTTACCTGCATGGGGGTGGCTGGGTCGTCGGCAATCTTGATACCCACGATCGTGTCATGCGGTTGCTTTGCGAATATTCTGGCGCGGCGGTGTTGGGTGTCGACTACGCTCTGTCGCCAGAGTACAGGATGCCGGTCGCTATCGATGAAATTCTGACCGCCTGGCACTGGCTCCACTCAAGCGGCAAAGACTTCGGCCTTCATCCCGAGCGGACCGCCATCGGCGGTGATTCAGCGGGCGCCAATCTCGCGGTATCGGTGTCGCAGACATTGCATCAACGCACCCCCGGCTCTGTAAAAGGTCTGCTTCTTTATTACGGGGCCTTTGGGCTTTCGGCATCCCCCTCCTGGCAAGCCTATGGGACGACGGAATACGAATTTACTTGGGAAGAGATGGCGTTTTATCTTGACAGTTACTTAGGTGATCCATCGAATCGAGACGATCCACGGTATAACGTTTTGCGCGGTGATCTCGCCTGCCTGCCGCCCGCATTTATTGCTGCGGCTCAGTGTGACCCCCTTTGTGATGACTCGTCCGCACTGTATGAGGCAATGCGAACGCACGGCGTAAACGCCGAGCTAAAGATCTATCCTGGGGTGCTGCACGGCTTTATTCATTACAGCCGCATGTTAGATCAAGCAAGCGTGGCCCTGCGTGATGGGGCAAGCGCACTGCGCACACTCGTGCGTTAAGCCGGACTCGCTCGGTCGGCAATAGAGAGAATTCTTTGCATCTCCCGGATCACCGGTTTTTCGATCAGCTTGCCATCAACGACAACGAGCCCCGTGTCGGCCTCTTCGAAGGCGCTAATTACTTTCTTGGCACGGGCAATCTCGTCATCCGATGGCGTAAAGATTCGGTTAAGTTCGGCGATTTGCTTGGGATGAATGGCGCCCTTGCCGCTAAAGCCTAAATCCTTGGCAAGACCGGCCTCGCGACTCATGCCAGACATATCTTCAAGATCCAGGTAAGGCACATCGATCACGTCGATGCCAGCACTGGCCGCCGCATGCACCACACGGGATCGGGCATAGAGCAACGGCTCCCACGCATTTTTGCAGCGAAGATCGGCCGCCATGTCCACCCCACCAAACAACAGCGAGTCGATCCGATCACTCGAGTGCGCAATATCGAATGCGGCTTCAAGGCCTTCATTCATCTCGATGATGATGTGAATCCGGATGTCCTTTTCCGCTTCGGTCAGCAAGTCATCCAGCCATATCACTTCCTCTGGCGACACGACTTTTGGGAGCATTAAGGCCGGCGGTGGACTGTTTGTATCCAGAATCGCTTGCACATCCTTGAGACCCACCGCCGTGCGTAAACAGTTGATCCGCACCATCCGCTCAACGCCGTCATCCGCTTGAGGCTTGGCAAACAGGGCCAGCACATTCTGCCGAGCGACATCTTTATCTTTTGGTGCCACGCCGTCTTCGAGCTCGACACAGACAATATCGGCGCCACTGGCAAGTGCCTTGGGGTAAAGCTCAGGCCGCATCGCCGGCGCGAATATAAAACTACGCCGGGGTCTGACGGCAGGATATTCAGCGAGACTCATATTTGTTCTTTCGCTCAGTAGGACCGTGGTAAGCCAAGCACGTGCTCGCCTACATAGCTCAAGATCAGATTCGTCGAGATCGGCGCCACCTGATAAAGCCGCGTCTCACGGAACTTACGCTCTACATCATATTCCTCGGCAAAACCAAACCCGCCATGGGTCTGAACGCAAACTTCCGCTGCTGCCCATGATGCTTCCGCAGCTAACATCTTCGCGAGGTTAGCCTCTTCGCCCGGATTCTCACCCGCATCATAAAGACGGATCGCTTCGCGCAAAATCTGCTCGGCGGCACGCATCTGCGCGTAGGCACGGGCAATAGGAAATTGCACACCCTGGTTTTGCCCGATCGGGCGTCCGAATACCGATCGATCAGCCGCGTAGGTCGTGGCTTTTTCGATGAACCATTTTGCGTCGCCAATACATTCCGCCGCAATCAGGATCCGCTCGGCGTTCATGCCGGAGAGAATGTAGCGAAAGCCCTTACCCTCCTCGCCGATCAGGTTTTCAGCGGGCACCGGCATGTCATCAAAAAACACTTCGGTCGTAGCGTGATTCATCATCGTTCGGATCGGACGAATCGTAAGAGACTTTTCCCGTACCTCACGCATGTCCACCAACAAGACCGAGAGCCCCTCGGTCTTTTTCTGCACTTCTTCGCGCGGGGTGGTACGACACAAAAGAATCATCAGGTCGGAATACTGCGAGCGGGACGTCCAGATCTTCTGACCATTGACCACAAAATGGTCTCCCTCGAGGCGGGCCGTCGTTCGCAAAGAGGAGGTATCGGTGCCACTCGTGGGCTCCGTCACGCCAAAGGCCTGTAGACGAAGCTCGCCTCTCGCGATGGCTGGCAGATATTTATCTTTCTGCTCTTTTGATCCATGACGAAGCAGCGTCCCCATCGTGTACATCTGCGCATGACAGGCGCCGGCGTTACCGCCGGAACGATGAATCTCCTCAAGGATAGCGGCGCCCGCCGACAGCGGCAGCCCAGATCCTTCGTATTCCTCGGGAATAAGCGCGCCTAAGAATCCCGCCTCGGTCAGCGCTTGGACAAACTCACTCGGATAGGCCTGATCGCGATCACAGCGGCGCCAGTACTCCCCGGGAAATTCGCTGCATAGGCGGGCGACGCTCTCACGAATCTCGGGATGATCCAAAGAATAGGTAGGTGGCTTGATACTCATCAGATTTCAACTCTCAGCACAGAGCACTAAAGACTAACCGAACTCTGAACGAATGGCAGTACCGTGCTCATCCAACAGGGGCACCTGGGTGGGACGGGCCGAGTCCGTCTTCACCGGCAGATCCGCCATGCTGACGGGTGTGCCGCCGTAATCGGCCACGAGGTTGCGGATCAGCGCATGATCAGAGAGGTTTTCGACGCTGCTGAGGCGCCCGTTTGCGATTGACGCGGCATCAAGCCGCTTTACCATGACATCAATATCGTGCTCCCCAAAAACGGCGTTGATGATCTGATCCATCTCCTCGCGGTGCTTCACGCGCTCGGTGTTATTCACGAAACGAGAATCCGTGCCCAGTTCCGGTCGCGACAAAATCGCATCGCAGAAATTCCGCCACTCGCGATCACTCTGAATCGAGATCAATATCTGGTCACCGCCGTGAACGGTATAAGCCCCATATGGGGCAATCAGCGGATGGGTCAGCCCCATACGCCGCGACGCGCCGCCGAGATAACGGTAGGCGAGCAACGGAAAGTTCATGTAGTCCGCCATCACATCGAACATGGCAATCGAGATATCAATACCCTCTCCGGTGCGACCACGCTGAATGAGCGCACGCAGGATAGAAGCAAATGCGGTTTGTCCTGAAGCGATGTCGCAGATTGAGACACCCACGCGCGACGGTTGCTCCTCGGTCCCATTCACCGCACAGATGCCACTCTCCGCCTGAACGAGGGCGTCATAGGCTTTCTTTTTGGCCCACTCCCCGTCGGTCCCGTACCCATTTATCTCACAGGTGATCAGTCCGGCATTCGATTGACGAAGCGCTTCACCGGTAAAGCCCCGGCGCGCGAGCGCACCGGGGGCGAGATTGTGCAAAAACACGTCAGCTTTTTTAAGCATCGATCGCAACAGTTGCTCGTCTGCCGCATCGTTGATATTCAAACAAATCGATTCTTTGCCGCGATTGAGCCAGGAGAAAAAGACGCTTTTACCATCGGCGCCCTTATCGTAGCCCCGGGCAAAATCACCCTCGTGGCGCTCCACCTTGATCACGCGCGCTCCCGCGTCCGCCAGCATCAGCGCGCAATACGGCGCCGCCACAGCCTGATCCATGGACACCACAAGTAACCCATCGAGTTCGCGATTAAGACCCATCGTCAGTGGTCACTCATCAAACGCGATGCCTAGATCCAGAAACTGCCGCGCACGGTTGCCCCACGATCAGCATCCGGAATCTTCGCGGTCAGGCGTGTCCCATTATCCCAATGACTGCTGTTGACCATCGCGATCGTGACATTGGTCTCATACTCAGGCGACCATGTCGAAGAGGAAATATGGCCGACGACCTCTCCAGAATCATCCAGTAGCGGCCAGGGATGTTGAATCGA
>Ga0181573_10001283_pt1 | contig 25071 bp, 15 predicted proteins | sample 101ome_25_FD_148643 | JGI IMG/M metagenome (GOLD analysis project Ga0181573, IMG submission 148643) | Coastal salt marsh microbial communities from the Groves Creek Marsh, Skidaway Island, Georgia - 101409BT metaG (spades assembly) | ecosystem: Environmental > Aquatic > Marine > Intertidal zone...
TCATCCCCCTTTCGCCTGCGGAAAAGCGTTCGATGGGAAAGGAGGGGAAGAAGTCGAAGGAGAAGGACAGGGAGAAGATCTCGAAGAAGAAGGCCGCCGACGGCGATAAAGAGCACGGAAAGAAGGCGAAAAGAGAAAAGGATGGCCACAAACGCGTGACCGGATCGCTCGACGGGGAAAATCGCCCGAACAACGCCGTGCGCCCTCCCAAAAAGCAGAAGAACGGCAAAGAGGTTGTGACGGTTCACGAGGGGGCAAACGGCATCGTCGCCGCGGAGAGGAAAGCCAAGAATGAGGCCTGGAACCCGAAGATTGAGGGCCAGAAGTTCGGAGAGTGGAGCAAGGATGAGAAGGAGGAGCTCGATGCCCGCATCAAGGAGTGGGCGATGGCGCACGGGAAGATAGACGACTACAACAACAAGAAGTTCGATTTCCTCATGCAGAGGCGGCAGAAACAGGGCGGCCGGGGCGCAAAGCTCCCGGACAGCGAGAGGAAGGCTTTTCTCGAAATCGCCACCGGATTTCCCACGCGGAATCCAAAGCAGATTTACGGGTACGTGTCGAGGCACTACGACTCGGACAACTACAAGGGGAAGTGGAGCGACGAGGAAAAGAAGAAGCTGACCGATCTCGTGGCGGAGTATGGAGAGAAGTGGAAGGAGGTGGGCAAGAACCTTGGCCGCCCGGGGCATGCGTGCAGGGACAAGTGGAGGATGATGAGAAACAATCCAAAGAGCGGAGACTGGTCCCCGGCCGAGGTAGCGCACCTCAGGGAACTGGTCAACGAGTACTTTGCCCAGAACAACGCCGCGCCCGGTCGAGGCGCGGGCGAGGGCAACGAGCACCTGCCGCTGCGCGACAACATCAACTGGAAGGCCATATCGAGCAAGATTGGAACCCGAAGCGAAAACATGTGCATGCAAAAGTGGTACCGCATCGCCCCGAGCCCGGAGGAGACTGGGCAGTGGGCGAAAGGTGATGACAAGACCATGCTCGAGGGCATCCTCAAGTCTGATGCGGACGACGAGCACAAGGTTGCGTGGGAAGGGCTGGTCCCCGGTCGAACCCTCGGCCAGATCAAAAACCGGTTCAGGGCTGCGAAAAAGGATATTCCCGACCACAGCAACATGAGCTTCGACGTCCTGCTCGCGAAAATGATCGAAAAGTACGCACCGGAGATCTCAAACGCTGGCGCGCTCCCAGCTCCGTGATCCAACCCACACATTCTTTTTGAGACTCACTGCATGCAAGGGCGGGAGAAGAACGCGAGACACGCTTGTAATGTGAACGATAATTCATCTCATAAGTTGCTACGAGCTAAGTTTACTCAAGTCACGCTTCATCTCTGGTGGGAACTCACCCTGCAACGTCGACGGCGTCAGGGGCGGTACGATCTCGAAGTTCAGAACCGTCAAGACTCACCTCATGCTTCTTCGCACAACGCGCGCAAAACCGACGCGTGTAGAACAGCGAGCACGTCGGCTGTCCACACACCGGCCTGGAACACAAATTACAATCCGCGCCTATGAACAGAGGTCTTCGCCTGTCCGCGAAAGGATCCAGGCGAAAGTATCCGTCCTCGAGGAAACTGAAACAGAGGGAAATCTCCTCAGTGCTCGCCTCTGGCTTGAGCGATGAATGGCTAGCAGAGCAGTGAACCGAACTAATAACGCGGGTTAGACGTAGACGTCGGGAGATCAGTCGGGAACGTACACGATACTCTTCTCGTAAGGGGGGGTTCTTCCCTTGTAGTCGAACGACACCTCGATGCCGCACAGGGAACACTCGAAGGTCTCCATCTTCGATGGCCCCGCATCCCTCCCCTCGCGACTCATATCGCCCGCCACGATACGCCGACTCAACCGTGCCCGAACGCGATACTCGTACCGGCCGCGCGAAACCCTTTGTTTGTTCAGCGGCAACCGCCCTCGGCCACGGTGCACGCGAAAGTGATTGATAAACTTCACAACCGAGAAAAAGGATGTCGTCTCACCAGAGTCGTTTGCGACGCCCGGGAAGCGGTCTGGCGCGTGACGAGCTAGCCGTCGCAGAACGGGTATGGATCGATGAGCTGGCACGAAGGCGTGCGAGTAGTCTTCGAAGACGCGCGAGGTCGATACGTCGAAGCGCTCAGGGACATCGAATCTGGTGGGTTGTTATTCGCCTCTGCGCCGAGTCAGACGCGTCCTTCAACTTACCAACCCCGCTTGTTTCACATCGCAGGAGAGGTGCTGTTGTCCGAGAAATGCGCCGCAGCGATGGTGTACCGAAATACAGACCCGCCCTGCTGCAGCTTCTGTCTCCGATTCCTCGAGAAGGACCCGCCGGAGTTCAGGTGCGATGGGTGCAAATTGGAGTGCTACTGCTCCACGGCATGCAAGGACGAGGCTCGGCGGTCGTACCACTCGAGTGATGGAGAGTGCGCCGCCTTCGAGGCTGGAATAGAAGCGGAAGCGATCGGCTTTGAGTTTGGGGACGTCCCTGAGAGGTTCCTGCTCCGCGTCTTGTCCCAAGCCGGCGGGTGGCGCACACCAGGCGGGCCGATAGTGGTTGGAGCAGGCATCGATCGGGTGCGGATGCTGCAGGCGCACGTGCCGGCACCGGACACGGAGGAACGCGGTCGATTGGCGGGGATATCGCGCAACACGCTCAGGCTGATGGACGAATCGGTGGAGGACGGCGTGAGGGTCGTGGATCCTTCTGGCGATGAACCTGCGACGACGTCGCGTTACGGCGAAGCGGAGTTGACGCAGCTGTTGTGCAGCGTCAATTGCAACGCCCACACGCTCTACGCGAACGATCGCTCATCTCTCGCGCCGGTTGGGATCGCAGTGTACTTACAGGGGTCCGCCTTCAACCACTCGTGCGTTCCGAGCGCCGAGTTCTGCAACGTTGGAACCTCCCTGACGGTGCGCGCGCTACGGCGAGTGCAGCGAGGTGAGGAAATCACGGTGAGCTACGTTCCCACAACGATGAACCTGAAAGAGCGAAGAAGGTGTCTTGAGGGGCAGTACAAGTTCGTGTGTGCATGTGCTCGATGCGTGGCCGAGGGCGTGAGTTGAGGCTTGGATGATGCTCGGTAAAGGTTGGGCCACAGCTTTGGGCTTGGAGAAAAAAGTAGTGTTGACACCGACGAGATTCGAACTCGCGCACTTACGTATTGGAATGTTTATGGTTTACCACTCAGCCTAAATCCAACCCCTTAGACCGAACTCGGGCACAGTGTCGTATGAATAAACAGTCAGAGCATGCCATTGGCGCAAAGGAAGGAAGATAAAGGCAAAGGCACGCACCCTTCCATGTTTCCTTGAGCCTTATGGAGTCTTAGTCACGATTTCTTGATCAGTTTGCGATTAAAAGAACGCCCGAATTTCCAATCCCGACCCGTCCAAAATTTTCCCGCCTGTTTCGTGTATCCACCGGTTCAAGGACACCAAGAAGGCACCGCCCCGGCTTCCCCCAGTGGGTCTCTTGGCGCCTGTGATCGCATCCGATCCGGGTAGCGCGAGTCCGCGCGTCCGTATGGACGGGGAGGGGAACATGCAGGCGGACGGCGGCATGGCCGCGGTCGAGCCGCAGCCGTTAGGCGGGGAGGCTGCGGACTACACCAACCTGCAACGGGTGAAGGTCTACCGCCTGAATGAGAGCGGGCACTGGGACGACAAGGGGACGGGTCACGTGTCGTGCGAGTACATGGAGGTGCGTTGACGTCGTCTAAAATAACCGCCTCGCGCCGATCGCGGTTGGAGCCGGTCTCAATCACTCACGTCTCGCGACTCGCGATCGGTTCGAAGCGTCGTGGCCAGACAGCATTTTCCTCGTTGTTTTAGGGTTCTCCAGACGGACTCGTCGGGATCTCGCGGCGCGGGTGGACATACCGAGGCCCTTTGCGTCCCGGCATCGCGTAGATCATCCAAGATCATGCGTAACCGGTTTCTTTTCGAAACGCGCCCGCCAGTCTCCCCCGCACACGGCGCATTTGACCAAACTGACATCCCACCCATGTGCTGTTTTTTTAATGCAGCAATCTGATTCTGTCGGCCTCGTGGTCGTCTCGGAGGAGGACCAGCAGCCGTTGCTGGTGCACCGTATCTCTAGGGAAGATATTTACCAGCGTCAAGGGGGGGACACGATCATCACCTGGACGGATCCTGACATTCACACCGACATAGCGCTTAGCTTCCAGGAGGCAATGGGGTGCAACTACATCTGGGAACAGATAAGCTCCGTACAACACACGTACAAGAAGAGCGACATGGCGTCTGGGGATATGGGTGGTCGCATGCGACGGGGTGCCGTGGACGAGTACGAGTTCGGAAGTGCGCCGGACGACGGTTTTTATCAGGATTCTGGACGCGCGGGACCCTCGGAGCTGCCACCAGCGGAGCTCGGCAGTTTGGCTGAGCTGGTCAAGGTTGTCACCGAGTGCTCGCCATTTGCACGCGAGAAGATCGCCAACCTGGCGCTCAAGAAGGGTTACTTGCGTCAGCTCCTAGACCTGTTCAAGACGTGCGAGGATTTGGACGACATGGAGTCGCTGCACATGATGTACACCCTGGTGCGGGGCTTGGTGCTGCTCAACGACGCCAACCTGTTTGACGAGCTGCTCCGGGACGAGAACGTCTTCGATGTCGTGGGTGCGCTCGAGTACGATCCGGAGTACAGCGAAGCGGAGGAAACGGGTAGAGACGGGGTTGGCGATGCGGGGGAGCGGACGGGTGTCGGCGCGCAGCAGAAGGTTCAGCATCGCGCGTTCCTTCGGGACAGCGTTGTGTTCAAAGAGGTTGTCCCAATTCAGGACCCGGCGATTCGCGCTAAAATCCACCAGACGTACCGCATCGGGTACCTTAAGGACGTCATCCTGCCCAGGGTGTTGGACGACGCAACGTTCGGCACCCTCACGTCCATCATGCTCTTCAACAACGTGGAGGTGGTGCTCGCGCTCCAGCAGGACCCGGCCTTTCTGAAGGAGCTGTTCAACCGGTTGAAGTCGACGCCGCGCGCGGACCCGGGATGGGACGACCTGGTGGGCTTCCTCCAGGAGCTGTGCTCGCTCGCGAAGCACCTCCAGGTTCAGCAGCGCGGGTCACTGTTCGCCTCGCTCATCCAGCACGGGTTGTTTTACGTGCTGACGGACGTGCTCAAGGCGGAGAGCGAGACGTCACAGCTCAAGGGGGCGGACGTGCTCATGTCCACGCTGCACAACGACCCCAGCGCTCTGAGGGCGTTCCTCGTCAAGCAGGAAGATCACGCGCTCTTCGATCGAATCGTCGAGCTGTTCGTCCAGGGCGAGGAGGGCCTCCAGGCGCAGCTGTTCGAGCTGCTAAAGTTGATGCTGGACCCGGAGACGATGGACCAGCCGGTGGAGAAGAGTGGATTCCTCGAGCTGTTTTACGATCACTACGTGGACAAGTTGGTGGCTTCCGTTGGCGCGGGGGCTACCAAGGAGGAGGACGGCGGGACGGAACCCACGCAATCCGGTCTGAGGCCACTGGATTCGTTCGTGCCCGCGTGGAACTTGGTCAAGACCATCGAGCTGCTTTGCTTTTGCGTGCAGCACCACAGCTTCAGGATCAAGTACTACGTGCTCCGCAACAACGTGGTGGAGAAGGTGCTCAACCTGACCAAACGCAGGGAGAAGTACCTGGTGGTTGCCGCCATACGCTTCCTGCGGTCGTGCGTCGGCCTGAAGGACGAGTTCTACAACAGGTACATCATCAAGAACAACCTGTTCGGACCCGTCATGAAGGCGTTCGGGGAGAATGGGGCGCGATATAACCTGCTCAACAGCTCGGTGCTGGAGCTCGTCGACTTTGTCCGGCGCGAAAACATAAAGGGTCTCATCGAGTACCTGGTGGTCACCTACGATGAGCTCTTTTCCGGGGTTGAGTACGTCGACACGTTCAGGCTGCTGAAGCTGCGGTACCAGCAGGCGCAGCAGCCCAAGACGGCGGCGGGTGCCCCGGGGGGGTCACTGATGATGAACGCCAACGCCGGGCCGGTTGGCGCAAACGGGGCATTCTTCGGCGCTGGGTTCAGCCGCGAGACAGCCGCCGCCGCGCAGGCGATGGAGGCGCACCGGCGGCGGCGCGACGGGTCCATGGATCAGAGCGAGGAGGACTACTTCAACACGGATGACGATGACGAGGAGGAGGAGGCGGTGGGACCGGCGCCAGCAGTGGACGACGAGCCCTTGGTTGGGCCGAGCCCGCCTTCGCTCTCGGCGCAGTTCATTCCGATGGCGGCGGAATACGAGGCGGGTCTCGTCGGCAGCAAGCGTCCGCTCGTCGGCGAGGAGTACGCAGGCGACGATGACACGGGTAAACGGATAAAGCAGGACGACGGGGTCGAAGGAGAGGGTCTCACTGCGGCGCAGAGAAACGCGTTGACCGGATTGAACACCGAGCCAAACGTCGAAGTTGCAACGGATCCAAACTCTGAGGGCGGTGAGGTTGAGCACAAGCCCACCTCGAAGCCTACCAGTAACTGGGTGTCCGTGGGGCAGGAGGAGCAAAATCAGTAGCGTTGCAATCGTTGATTCTAGTCTAATTCATCACTACCAAGCTTTGGTTACCTCATCGGGCCGGAGCACGCGGTTGCCGTTCTTATCCAGCCCATGGTACTCCTCCTCTTTCGCCCTCGTTTCCTTCTTGAGCGTGGGTGCCTTGAACTCGCCAGCCACCTTCTGCCGTTTCGCCTTCTTCTTGTTGGTGAAGTTCCTCCAACCGCCGACGCGACCCTCCCGCGCTTTCTCCTCGTCCCAGTTCTTCTGAGCCTTTGACTGCTTCTTGCGCTCGGCCGCCTCCTCCTTCTCCTCCTTCTCCACGCGTTCCTCCTCTGCTGCGATGCGAAGGGTGAGCTTGCGCCGCCGCCACTCTAAGTCTACGATGTTTTTCCTACCCTCCAGCTTCCACCGCTCGTGGAACTCATCGCTCTCCAGAAAGTCGGCGAGCTGCGCGTCCCTGTCTCCGTTGTACCTAACCCTCAGCACCACATCGTTGCGAGTCTCCTTCCTCCACGCCTTGATCACCGACTCCTTTGCTCGGGTGAGGTTGAAGTCCAGCTCCCTCTTCACCTCCTCCTTCCCCAGCAGCGTCTGAGCCTGACCGATAGCGTCAAACGCCGTCTTAGCACTCGGATGCTTGCACTTATCCGGGTGAACCAACAGGCTGACCTTGCGGAACGCTCGCTTGATCGTCTCCTCGCCGGCGTCAAACCTCACGTTGAGATGCTCGTAGGGGTTGAGCTTGAAACACGCCAGGATCCGTTCAACCTCGGCGTCCCTCGACGCATCGGAGACGTCCGCGAAGAACTCCTTCAGGAGGGTCTCGTCGTCCTTGAGGTCCTCGATCGGGGGCGTGGGTGCCGAGGCTGCGGCGGCGACGCCGTTGCTCGCCTCGCGAAGGATGGCGTCCCTCTCAGCCGAGCCCTCCTCGGGAACCGGCGCTGGTTCGGGTGCGGGCGCGGGTGCGGGTTTCGTGACGATCGTGATGTTTGCGGGCCTGAGGTAGGTCTCCTCCTCGGTGCCGATGATGTTGACGTGATATCTCTGCCTGTCCGCGGCGTACGCAACGACCGTCCCGTGCTTGCCGTTCAGATCCGGACGAGCCTTGAGCCCGCTCACCTCGACCACGGTCCCGGGGTTCATGAGCGCGGAAACGGTGGGTTCGGGCGGCGCTGCAGCCGTGGGTTCCTCTGTGGGTGCTGCGGGCGTCTCCACGGGGGCCTCGGATGCCTGAGCGTCCGCCACGGGCTCGTCTCTGCCCGAGAGCTCGACGTTTGAAGGCTTCAGGTACAGTTCCTCCTGCTCCCCGTCGTCCATCGTCAGGTGATACCTCTCCCTCTCAGGAACATATGCCACTATCTTGGCCGTCTTGCCGTTCAGATCAGGCCGGGCCTTGAGCCCGTTCACCGTTACCGCAGTCCCGGCTTCGAGGAGCGCCATCTCGCCCCTCTCCTCTGCCCCGGTGCGCGCGCCGAAATTCTGAACCGCCGGAAAAAGTTCCCCGCGTGGCAGCCGCCGACAGGGACTGGGCTTATCTGAACCGCCGGACCGTCACTGAGCGCGGCACACGTCCACGCTCTGTGCGATCTTCACCCAGAAGACTGCACCGGACAATATGCAGCGTGTGATCGCTGCGTCGGTGCGTTGCTACGGCCTCGCCGCCCCCGGCGCGCGCCTCGCCCGGGGTAAGGTTGCGGGGTCCCGGGGCATGGCCACGTCGCCCCAGGCGGTGATGTCGTGGTGCGGACCCGCAAACGTCGGCGCTTCAGCGACGCGTATGCAGGCTTCGAACGTCGGGGTTCCTCGCATCGCATCCGCCCGTCGTGTTGTTCGGGTGGCGCGCGCCATCTCCACGGATGCGCCGGCGAGCGCGCACGCCGCGTCCGCCGCGAAGGGATCCGGCGCTTCCGCCACCGTCCCAACTTTCCAGGAGGCGATTCTCAGGCTCCAGCAGTACTGGGCCGACCGCGGTTGCGCCCTCTGGCTGCCCCACAACACCGAGGTTGGCGCGGGGACCATGAACCCCGCCACCTTCCTCCGTGCGCTCGGCCCCGAGCCCTGGAGCGTGTGCTATCCCGAGCCCTCCATCCGCCCCGATGACTCCCGCTACGGTGACAACCCCAACAGGGTGCAGCGCCACACGCAGTTTCAGGTGATCCTCAAGCCGGACCCCGGGAACGCGCAGGAGCTGTACCTCGGCTCCCTCGAGGCGCTCGGTATCGACACCAAGGCGCATGACCTAAGGTTCGTGGAGGATAACTGGGAGTCCCCCGTGCTTGGCGCGTGGGGTCTCGGCTGGGAGGTTTGGCTCGACGGCATGGAGGTGACCCAGTTCACCTACTTCCAGCAGTGCGGCTCCCTCAAGGTGGCGCCCACCGCCGTTGAGATCACCTACGGCCTCGAGCGCATCATGATGTCCCTCCAGGGCGTGAAGCATTTCAAGGACATCAGGTACAACGACACCATGACGTACGGAGAGATGCTCCTCCAGAACGAGTACGAGATGTCCGTGTTCAACATGGACGAGGCGGACGTCCCTGCGCACCAGCTCAGGTTCGAGCTTGCTGACAAGGAGGCCAACCGCATGCTCGACGCCAGGCTGCCCCTCCCCGCGTTTGATCAGCTCCTCAAGGCGTCACACGCGTTCAATATCCTGGACGCCCGCGGCGCCGTGGGCGTCACCGAGCGCCAGAAGCTCTTCGCGAGCATGAGGAAGCTCGCGCGCGAATCCGCCGTGCTCTGGGTGGCCAGGCGCGAGGAACTCGGCTTCCCCCTCGGCGTATGGGAGCCCGAGCCCGTCCCCGATCCGGTCCGGACCAAGGGCGCGGCTCCGACGGAGGCGGCTGATTTTTTCCTCGAGGTTGGCACCGAGGAGCTTCCCCCAGCGGACGTCGCGTCGGGCTCTGAGCAGCTCTCAAAGGCGATCGAGGCGTGTCTCGACGCCGCGGGTCTCACCCACGGCGGTGTGGTCGTCGGAGCCACCCCCCGTCGCACGGTCGTCAAGGTCAAGGACCTCGTCGCCGCGCAGGAGAGCAAACAGGAGCGCAACAGGGGTCCCCCCCTCTCCCGCGCCTTCGAGGAGGACGGCGTCACCCCGACCAAGGCGGCGATGGGTTTCGCCAAGAAGAACGGAGTGGACCCCGCGGACCTCGAGAAGGATGGCGAGTACGTGTGGGCCAACGTTCAGACGGTCGGTCGCGCCGCGCACGAGGTCATCGCGGATGCCCTCCCCGGCATCGTAGGCGGCGTCAACTTCCCCAAGACGATGAGGTGGAACGGCGACGCCGCGTTCAGCCGTCCCCTCCGTTGGCTCCTCGCCATGCACGGCGAGTACCACCTCCCGTTTGTCGCGCTCGGCGTTGCGTCTGGCTCGACCACGCGCCTCCTGCGCAACAGCCGGACGCCCACGGCGGAGGTCACCAGCGCCGCTCACCACGCCGAGCTCCTCGAGGGCGACACGATCGAGATCAGCTTCGACGCGCGCCGCGCCGCCATCTGGTCCGCCGCCGAGAAGCTCGCGGCTGGCGTGAACGGCGTCGTCCCGCCCTCCGCCGGCGAGTCTGGCGGTTTGATCGACGAGGTTGTTAACCTGATCGAGTCGCCCACGCCCATCATCGGCGGCTTTGACCCGGCGTTCCTGCAGCTTCCCAAGGAGGTTTTGGTCATGGTCATGCGCAAGCACCAGAGGTACTTCCCCGTGGAGGACGCCGCCACCGGCGACCTCCTACCGCACTTCATCACCGTCGCCAACGGTTCCGTCGATCCCGACGTCGTCCGCGCGGGTAACGAGTCGGTGCTCAAGGCCAGGTACGAGGATGCCAAGTTCTTCTACGAGGCTGACACCCGCAGGAAGCTCGCGGACTTCAAGCCCGAACTCGCGGGGATCACCTTCCAGACTGAGCTCGGTACCATGCTCGAGAAGACGGAGCGCGTGGAGAAGCTGGCGCCCAAGCTCGCCGCGTCCCTGGGCTTCTCCGAGTCTGACGCCAAGGTTGCGACCGAGGCTGCCGCACTCGCCCGCGCGGACCTCGCCACCCAGCTCGTTCAAGAGTTCACGTCCCTGGCGGGCGTCATGGGCAAGCACTACGCCACTCGCGAGGGACTCGACGGGCCCCTGTGCGAGGCCATCTTCGAGGCTGCCCTCCCGAGGTCTTCCGGCGACATCCTCCCCTCCTCCCCCGCGGGTATTGCCGTCGCCGTCGCCGACAGGCTTGACACCCTCGCGGGTCTCTTCGCGGTCGTTGGCGCCCCAAAGGCGACGGCAGATCCATTCGGCCTTCGCCGCGCCGCGTACGGTGCGGTTCAGGCTCTGGTGGCGTCCAACTCCAGGTGCGACCTGCGCGCGGCGCTGGCGGAGGCTGCGGCGCTCCAGCCGGTGGAGTGCGGCGATAAGGTGGTGGACGAATGCCTCGAGTACATGACCAGGCGCCTGGAGCAGTACCTGGTCGACAGCGGGTGCGGCGTGGAGGCTGTGCGCGCGGTGCTCGCGGAGCGCGGTGGTGACCCGGCGGTGGCGGCGGTGACAGCCAGGGCGCTCGACGCGGCGATCGTCGGCGGTTCCGAGGAGCTCAAGGCGGCGATGACCGTGCTCGCGCGACCCACCAGGCTGGTGCGGGGCAAGGAGCTCCCGGCCGACCTCGAGGTTAAGAAGGAGAGTCTTGTTGATGCTGAGGAGGTGGCGCTGTACGAGGCGTACGTCGCCGCGAGGGAGAAGGTTGGGGTCCACTCCGAGGCGACGGTGGGTGACCTGCTGTCGGCAGCTGCGAGCCTGTCCGAGGCGTCGGAGGCGTTCTTCGATAAGGTGTTCGTTATGGCGGAGGAGCCCGAGCTCCGGCGCAACCGCATGGCGCTCATGAACGCGATCGCGTCTCTCTCCGAGGGTATCGTGGACTTCACCGAGCTTCCCGGGTTCTGAGCCGCCCGCAGGACAGGTCGAGGTCCAAGCCGATTGATTTATTAATACGAGAACGGTACTCACGCTTTCTTGGCTGACGCCTCTTCTCCTCGTTAACGTTGCTGCTAACTCACTCGTCCTTGGTCTCAGTTTCGGTCTCTCCCTCCGGCGCAGCCTCCGCGTCCTCGACCGCCGCCTCCGCCTTCTCCCCCTCCTCCTCGCCGCCCTCGGCGTCCTCTCTCGGCGCGGACAAGCCACCCTCTCCGTCCACGAGCGTCGCGTCCGCCCTGGGAAAGTTCTTCGGCACGGGTCCCACGGACAACGCCATCATCGACTCCATCGCGGGATCCTGCGCCCAGCTCGACTCCTTCAACGCGGCCTCCTTCAGGACCCTTCGCTCCTCGACAGCCTCTGCGCACTTGGCCCTCGTCTCCTCGAGCTCCTCGACGAGCCGCGCAATCTCCGCCCTGGCCTCGTCCCGTTCCTTCTCCGCATCCTCCGCGCGCGCCGTCTGTTTGGCGAGCCGCTGCTGCACGTCCCCGCGGAAGGTCGCCGCGGTCGCGATCGCATCGGCGCGCGCCGTCTCCACCTCCCTCCCCTTCCGCAGCTCCATCGCCTTGAGCTCGGAGCGCATCTGCACATTCTCGTGTTCGCTCCGCAGCGCTCGGTCCAGCGCGCGGTCGTAGTGCTCCTTGACCTTGGTGAGCAGCGGGCGGTACGTGGTGAACGCGTTGATGAACGCGTCGAAGACGGCGCGGTGCGCCTCGAGCGCCAGCGCGCCGCTCTCGTCCCTGTAGTCGGCGCCGTGGATCCCTCCCTTGACGCTCGCGAGCTTCTCGCTCAGACGCAGCTGCTCGGCGAGCAGGCTCTCCAGCTGGACGAGCAGCGCGGGCTTGCGACCGCCGCCGCGCGGGTACACCTCGTAGTATCCGTTGGTGTGTTCGCCCCCGCCGCCGCCCCCGGGGGAGCCCGGCGGGGTCGCGCGGCTGCGGCCGAGGGTGGCGTTCTGCGCCGCGGCGGAGGAGAGGGCGAGACCCCTCGGGCCGGGGCGGGAGCCTCCCGACCGGGGCTGGGGCTTCCCGGGGGAGCCCACGTACCCGTAGGCGTCGTCCGCCATCTCGGGCGGGGGCGAGGTGCCCTCCAGGCCCATCGGCGGCCTATCGTCCCTCACCATACTTCGATCTCGCGTGTGGGTTCCCCTCGATTTCTTCCTTCTTCTTCGCCCGGGGGAATTCGCCTATATTCGGCAACAGTCCGGAGGAGCGCAAGGGTTCCGCGTGCGGGTCGCCTGTGTCGGGTCGACAAGAGCGCGCCTCTTCTGCGTGCTTCTCTGTCGCTGGAACGGGTGAGGTCGATCCACAATCGGGTGCCGTCGACGTCCCGCAAAGTGGCGCCGCCCGCGGCGGAAACCAGCCATTTCGTCGATGGACCCGCCGGTTCCACGGAGGTGGATCATCAGACCCGGCGGGCAGACAGGAGTGCTTTTGGCGAAAGAGCGCCAAAGGCTCCCGGCGCGAAGGATCAGCACTCGCCGCGGGTGAGGTGCCGGCGTCACGCATGCTGAGCGGTATCTCGCGGATATTCACGCCGTGCTATTCGCCGCATCGCCTCTCCCCAACCCGGCGCGCCCGTCGACCCCAACGCGGCTGTACATCAGGCCGGCGGTGCCCACCCACGGTGCTGGCGATGGCGATGGCAGAGGGCGTAGTCGATGCCCGGTTCGCTCCCGGTGAGGATATCGGCCTGACCATCGACGTCCCGTTTCCGCCACCCATCGGGCCCAAGCTGCTGCAGAGGCCCGCCGACGAGCCCCTGGGCAAGTGTCTCGGCCGGATGAAGGCCACGGCGGAGAAGGGGTTGAAGAAGAGAGGTAAAGGGACGAAGGACGACGTCGGCGAGGTGACGGTGAGGCTGGAGGAACCCGACGGGACCGCCGTGGCCGACGACGTCCCCAACTCACACGCGTGGCGTCCTCAACACCGCCTCGTCGTCTCCCCCATCGCCTCCTTCAGGGTACGCGTGGACGCGCCCCGCGTCGCCGCCGTCGCCGTCGCCGGTCGCCCCATCGTGAGCTACCCGCTTGTCCCCGTGGGCGCCGGGCTGCGGTTCTGCGAGGACGACGACCTGGAGTGGACGTGGTACGCGGACGACGACGTCGTCGGCGTCGATAGGGCGTACACCCCGACGGTGGCCGACGTCGGACGCGTGCTGTCCGTGCGGGCCGTCGCCGTAGAGGGCTGCCCGCCGGCTGAGTTCAGGTTCCCCCGCGCCGTTGCTCCCGCCCCGTCGAGGCCCGCCGCGCTGGCCAGGGCGATCGAGCTCGGCGAGCGAAACGAGGGTGCGCTGCGCGTCATGACGTACAACGTCCTCGCCGACGCGTACAGTCACACGTGGAAAGAGCTCTACCCGTACCTGTCCGACGAGGTTGCGGATGCGGAGTACAGGCTGTTGCTCGCGATGGAGGACGTACGCGTGGCCTCACCGGACGTCGTGGCGCTACAGGAGGTTGACAAGAAGTGGTACGACGCGTTCTGGGTGCCCCAGATGCGCGCCGCCGGCTACGTTCCCGCCGGTGGCTTGACCGAAAAGACGGGTCTGACCCGCGAGGGATGCGCGACGTTTTGCCGGGGAGATGAGTGGCGGCCGGTGCGAACCGAGGAGACGGGTCTGAACACCCCGGGTCCGATGCCCGAGGAGCGGGACACGTCGGATTGGGTATCGTCCCAGCCCCACCTCGCGGACGCTCTGTCCAAGGTGAACACGGTGGCTCAGCTCGCGGTTTTGGAGTCGGCGGCGGGTGACAGCCGCGCGATTGTGGTTGCAAACACGCACCTGTTTTTCCATCCCGGCGCCGTCCACCTCAGGGTGATGCAGGCGAGGTGGCTCTTGCGTCACGCGGACGGCCTCAGGCGCCGGTGGGTCGAGGCCGAGGGCGGGGGTAAGGAGGTCGGGCTGGTGGGTAAGGAGGTCGGTTTGGTGGTGTGCGGCGATTTCAACGGCGAGCCGTTTGACGGCGTGATCCGATTCGTTCGCGAATCGGTGCTCGGCGCCGGCGACGGGGACTGGGCGCTGGGCAGCGTGTTCAGGTGGGGGGGTACCAGCAGCAGGCAGGCGGCGAAGGAGCTCCGTGCGCTCACTCCGGAGACCGAGTCGGTTCAGCCGCGGGTGTTGGAGTTGGAGGAGAGGCAGCAACGGCTGGGTCGCATGGCCGGGTCGTGGCGGGTCGTTTCCGAGGTTGAGCGGGGCGCCCGGTCGCCCTGCGGTGTCCGTGCCGACGGCACCACGCCGCTCGTCGTGGCGCAGGCACACGCGGATAAGGGGTGCACGTTCAAGACGTGCGCCACCGTCGCCGCGTATACCCTCCGCAGGGACGCGGGCATGTCGAGCGGCGTGTCGGTGCACGGGCTGTCCGCGCTGCGATGGCCGGGTGCGGACACCGCGGAGGAGAGGGAGCGCGAGGCCGTAACCAGTCAAGTTACAAGAGGGGGCGAGGCCTCGAGGCCTGGGAACGGTAACGGACCCGAGTGGGCGCGTGGGGACGAGGGCGGGGTCGAGGGCGTGACCCCGAGCGACGACGCGCTCGCCGCGTTGGCCGCGGCGACGCGAGAGTTGGAAAACCACAGGGCAGGTCTCGAGCGAATGCGGGAGAACGCGGCGGGGTTGGAGGACGAAATCGTCGCTCGCGCCTACGCCGCATCCCCTTCCCCGGGTTGGCTCGCCGTTCCCGTCGGGTCTTCCGCCATGCACCTGAGGCATCCGCTGGCGCTCGTGTCCGCGTGTGGATACCCCGAGTTTACAAACTACGTCGGCGGGTTCGCGGGAAGTTTGGATTACATCTGGTGCGACTCGTCGGCTCTGGCGTCCGTCGCGTCCATGCCCATGCCGCCGCTGGAGTCCGTGACCGCGGAGACGGCGCTGCCAAACTCGGAGTTTCCGTCCGACCACCTTCCCATGGTCGCGGACTTGAGGTTTGTGCACTAGCTCCATCGAGTTGAACATTCGATGTTCAACTCACATTGTTCAACTCACATTTTCGAGTTGCGTCGGATCTGCTCCTCCTCGTCCTCCCCTTCGAGCCTCGCCGCGCTCGCGCCGCACAGCATCTCCCACCACGATTTCGGCTTCGGCGGTGGCGGCGGGAATACCTCGTCCAGCGCGGTGTTCACGATGAGCCTCACCATCTTTCGCGCGATGACCTTCGGCCGGTCGTTCCACGGCGTGGCCAAGTCGTGCGCCGACTCGAAGTCCCCCAGCACCGCGTACCTCTCCTCGTCCTCGTCCCCAAACTCGGACCCGGCGGGATCAGCCTCGACGGAGAACTCGTCTTCATCCCAGAACCGTTCGTCCCCAGCCGCGTGCGAGTAGTACTCCGGTTCCTCCACGTCCTCCGCGTGAATCTCCGGCAGCGGCTTCGTGACGGCCCGCACTCGCTCGTACCGCGAAGTTATCTCAATTTGCTTTAGCACCTTCTGAAGTTGCCTCGCCTGACGCTCCGGGTCCACGACCTCGATGAGTTCATCCTTCCCCGCGGTATCCGCCTCCTTCCCCGCCTCCTCCCTCTCAGCCACGTCCTTCGCCCCGCCGCAGCAGTACTCGTACCCCGTCACGCCCGTCACGCCCGCCTCGTCCTCGTCGTCGTCGCGCGTGTCCTCTCCTTTGTCGTTGTTCTCCATCGCCCACAGCTCCGAGACGGTCTTGCCCTTCAAGTCGTCCCTTCGGCTCTCCTCAGTCCGCTCGGTTCCGCCGGCGTTCTCGATCGCCATCGCGCGCGACCGATACGTGTGCGGTGCGCGTCGCGCTATAACACCCCGGGATGGGCGTTGAAATTATTCCCGTCAGCAGAGCTCTTCCTGTCTGCGGAGGTTGGAACCTCATAGGAAACTTCAGTCAGGTCGTTACCCGCCAGCACAGCTCGTGGCTCGGGGCCTCATGGCCGCATCCGGGAGCGCTCTCGCGTGGTCAGTGGCGTTCAAACATGATTTTGCTCGCGTGCCGTGCGCGCGTCGAAGCGTCGGATGTCGACGGGTCGCTCCCACGTCGCCTCGACACAGGGAACGCGAATCCACGTCGACACGGGCGCAGCTGGGATCGCTCAAGCCCATCGAGGAGAGCGGGGACGAGGGCCCATCGCAGTGGAGGGTCCGGCAGGTGTACGGCGACGGCAAGGAGCTTCTCGACCAGCTGAGGGAGGTTGCAGACCTGCTCGCGGAGGGCTTCAACAAGAGCGGCAGCACGAGCAGGGACCTCCTCAACGGGCTCGTGCAGAAGGTGCGCTGACGCGCCTTCTCCTCATCTCATCCTATCCGAGCGTTCACCCTCCCCCGACCGACCCGCACGCGGCCCTGACTGACCTCCGTCATTCGATTCCCTCGCAGGTGCGGTGGAGCGGCGGTAACTTTTTGTGCCTCGTGGCTGATAACGGCGAGGACGGCTCGGCGCTCGTCGGAGCGTGCGACCTCACGCTCCTCCCCGCGGGTGGACCCAAGCGTTCGAGGGAGGCGCTCGTGGCGGACGTGCCCGCTCTTCTCAACCTCCCGCCGGACGGTCACTTCCTCTACCTGACCGGGATGGTCGTCCCGAGCACGTTCAGGCGGCGGGGCATCGGGCAGGCGCTGTTGCGGCGGTCGGAGGCGATGGCACGCAAGATCGAACCGGCGCCCGCGTGCGTCGCGCTGCACGTCGACGTCGACAACGTCGCCGCCAGGCGTCTGTACGTAAACGCCGGGTATCGGTACGTGGGATGGAGCGAGGGGAAGTTGGAGGATAAAGGGAAGTTGGAGGATAAAGGGAAGTTGGAGGATAAAGGGAAGTTGGAGGATAAAGGACTTCCGGATGAAAAGGAGGGTAAAGGACTTCCGTGGCGGCTCCCGTTCGGGCTCCCGAAGAAGCCGAAGACTGAGGTGCTCATGGTGAAGTGGACCCCCGGCCCGGGGGCGAGTGGCGAATAGCAGCGACTTTTGCGGTTTTTTTTGTTCAACCCTTTGTCGTTTCAACTCTGGGCCCAAACGATGAGTCCGTCTCGTGTCGTTCACCTTCCCCCGGCGCTATCTCCGCTCATGTCCCTCACGAACGTCTCGAACTGTGCGAAATTATCCGGCTCCATCAGCGAGTCGCACAGTCGAAGAAACGTGAACGAGTGCATCCCGCCGCCGCCGTCGCCGGACAGACCCATGCTATTCCGAACCATCTGCTTGTAAGCCCCGCTGTCGCAGCGGTACAGGGCGTTCTCCGCCGAAATTTCAACCCCGTGCCTGTCCGCGGCGGCCACGACCTGCCGCAGCAAACCCTCGGGCCCGCATCGCATCTCCGGCGGGTGTTCGCCGTCGCTCATCTCCGCGCACGTGAACGTGACGCCGACGCCGTGACGCCGGCACATGGCCATGATGCCGTCGTAACCGGGCACGCCGTTGCCGCCCCTCGACGACGACCCGGGCGAAGACCGGGCTTGATCCGCCGCCTCGAGGGACCCGGTGGACCACTTCTTGGAACCCAGGCCGTTCTGTCTCGTCGGCGACCCGGCGTGCGTGGGCGAGTCGCGGAGCGAGTCGGACGGGTACGCGCCCGGGGGCCACTCCGCGGACCGCCGCCCGTGGGGGTTCCGCGATAGCCCCGACGACCCGGGTCCGTTCAACGACCCGGGTCCATCCGGCCGCCGCCCCAGGTCCACGCTCCACCGCCCGCCCGCGCTGCTGTCCACGCGGCTCAGGGAGTGCGAGGATCCCAACAGAGAGACGAACGACTCCCCGAGCTGGTCCAGATCGCTCCCGCCGAGGACGTTGTAGTACCCCGTGGTGAGTTCGGCGGCGTGCGACCGGGTGCGGTACCACCAGTGGATGCCGGCGCACTTGAGCGCCAGCCTCGCGCCCGTGCCGTTGAAAACGTCGGCTGCCGCGCCCATCACCCGATCCCCGTGAGCCACGAGCTCCTGCGAGTACCACCCGAGAAAGAACCGCCCGTAGTCACTGTCCCACCGCCCGTTCGGCGTATCGCCGTCCGCGGCGTCCCGCAAGTCGTCCAACGATCGCGCGCCCCGGGGAAACGAAGCCGGCCAGTCGCCGCCGCCGCTCGTCCCGACCGCCGCTCCCATCGTGTCGCTGCTCCCGACCGGCGAGTCCGTCCCGCTCCACCGAGGCGCGTGCGTCCCAAGTACGTGCGCCTCGGACTTGGCGTGCTGCAAACGGATCCTCCCTTTGCCGTTGGAGAAGAAGCCGGTGTCGTCCGGGTGCGAGTTGTACGTCCCCGCGTCGTGGGGACCCGCGGCGCCCCACTCCGGCCTACCCGCGTTGACCGCCGCCGCGCGAAGGGACTCCAGCGCGCGCCTGTCGTAGCACTGGAACTCGCCCACGCCCGGAAACTCCCACCCGCGCGAAGCCGCGTAAGCCGGGTACCGGAGCTCGCCGCAAGGACCGCATCCCACGAGCACCTCGGTGACAACCGAGCCCAAGATGTCGGCGAACGACTCCTTGAACGAGACCATGAAGTCGCGGTAGCACTCCAGCGGGGTCCGCGGAGGCGCGTGTTCCATCCGTGCGGCTTCCGCGGTGCCGTCCATGATCATCATCGGCGCTTCGTCCGCCCACAGCGAGAGGTACTCGTCGCTCTTGGTTCCCGCGCGATCGGCGAAGAGGAGGCCGTCGGGGTCGCGCGCCACCGCGTCGGTGACCCAGCGGGGCAGCGGGACGTGATAGTCGTCGTCCCTGTTCGCGCCGCACGAGTGAAAGGAGAGCACTGCGTGCAGCCTGAGGCCGATCCGATTCGCCAACCCGGCGAGGTCGAGGTACGCGGCCCAGTCGTAGAGTAGCGGGCCGTCCCTCTCGACGATGCCCCACCAGACGTCCACCATCACCCCTTCGACCCCCGCGCGCTTCAGGCGAGACATGCGCTCGGCGAGCTCATCCGGCCGCTGGAGCTGTCCGTCCCTCGAGACCGTATCGAGCGGGAGCATCACGTACACCGGCACGCCCCCGGAGCTCCGTGGCGATCCCATGTCGTCCGAGGCACCATTATTTTCATCGATTCTATAAGCCGACACCTCGAGCGTCCCGAAGACGGGTCCGCCGTTGGAGCTGGGCGCGGAGACGCTCATGTCTCGGGATCGGCGACCGCCACTCGCTCGTCGCCCAAACCCCTCTCACCTACCACGCGCGTCCACTCCGGCGCGCCTGTTGTGCTGTGCCCCTTGCCCCCAACCCCCGAACGGGCATTTCGCGGTTTCGGCGAACCGGCATAAAAGATTTCGTGGGAGATATTTTTATGACCGTACCGCGTGTCCGACCAAATCTCCAGTCATTTAAACTGTCAAGTCTCGTATTTAACGCGAGCGTAGGTCGGTTGCATTTTTTGCGACTGCTCGGCTCGTAAACCCTACTTTGTCCCAACTCGCGTCCCGCAGCCTGTGATGAGAGTCTGGATAAACTTTCCAAGCGACGTGTCGCTTTTTGCCCGTCTTAGCTCTCTCCGGCGACTCACTCTACTCGACGCCGCGCGCACGCGACGCCCCGTAGAATCTTCACCCGCGCAACTCCCCGTTGCGTTTCGGAGACTGCTCTAGGTCCCCGTCTAGGTTAGCCTCGTCCCGCACGTCGCAACCTCTCCGCGAAGATGGCCGCTATCGCCTCCTTCCAATTGGCTGCTGTCGCGCCGGCGTGCGCGAAGCGCAGCGTGGGTGCCAAGGGCCTCAAGGCTTCCGCTTCCTCCGGCTTTATGGGCGCCTCTCTCGCCACCCCCGTCCGCGCTGGAGTTGCGCGCGCGGCTGGCGCGTCTGCCCTTAAGGTCGAGGCTCGCCTCGACGCGGGTGTGGGGGTTTTCGGCAACAAGGCCGGCATGACGCAGATTTTCACGGACGAAGGCCTGTGCATCCCCGTGTCCGTCATCGCCGTCCAGAAGGGCAACGTCGTGACTCAGGTGAGCATCCCAACGGCACATGAAATCAAACAACACGTTACCGACGTGTCGGTGAAGTCGGGCGGGTCATCGGATCTACCCGTCGGCCGTGGCGCGCGTCCCACGAGCGCCGACCGCCGGCATTTTTTTCCCTCAGGGTTTAGGTTTCCGGCAGGCTTATCTGAACTTGCGCTCACCATTTTCTCCCCTCGCGCTTCGTGCCTCTCAGGTGAAGACCGTCGACACCGACGGCTACAACGCGGTTCAGGTTGCCTACGACGAGGTTGCTGACTACAAGATCACCAAGCCCGAGGTTGGCCACTGCGCCAAGGCTGGCGTCGCGCCCATGCGCCACCTCGAGGAGTTCCGCCTGGCGCAGGCGCCCGCGCACGAGCTCGGGCAGCAGCTCAAGCCCAGCGAGATGTTCACCGCGGGTGACCTGGTGGACGTGCGCGGCGCCTCCATCGGTAAGGGCTGGCAGGGTGCGGTGAAGAAGTACGGCTTCTCTCGCGGTCTCATGACGCACGGTTCCAAGAGCCACCGTCAGCACGGTTCCGTCGGCGCCGGCACCACCCCCGGCCGCATCTACCCCGGAAAGAAGATGCACTCGCAGATGGGCAACGAGACGGTGACCGCCCGCAAGCTCAAGGTGGTGAAGGTCGAGGACGACTGTATCATCGTGAAGGGTTCCGTGCCGGGTAAGAGGGGTAACCTGCTGCGCATCGCTCCGGCGAAGATCGTGGGCAAGAACGTCTAGACGGTCGTGCCTTAGGCTTTGCGATTATTTGTTTTTGCCGAGCCTCGCTCCGGGGGCGCGATGGAGGGAGGAGCCCTCCGCTCCGGGCGCGAGCGCGCGGCACGCGTGCGATACACCTTAGAATCAAACATTTCTTTCTGTAATAAACCAGAATACGAGTTCGCTCGAAGCTCGGCAGCGTCCCCCGATCGCGCCAAGGGTCACCTCGTCCCACAACCACAGAAACAAAAACGGTGGCTGCTTTTTCCACCGTCGGCAACATTATCCGAGCCTCGTCGTCCGTTGGTTCGTTCATCGCGGAGTTTTTAGACCGCGGTTTTAGGTTCTCGGTTGTTGGAAACACACGGCCAATTTTGCACAGGCGAGCAGTCAGAGTTGTCGTCGTGGCGAAAATTACCCAGGTGGCACGTGTTCATTTGGCAATTTGCGCTCCTTCGCCACTTTTTTGAAACGGAAACTTCCCGCGGCGCGAACCTCCACACCAGGCACACGCGACCACGACCCGCCGCGGCGCGCGGGGCCCTGGGAAGTTCAAATCGAGAGGGTCTCAAGCTCGACCAGACAGTCGAAGTCGAGGGTTCGCTCGAGGGCGAAGGCGAATTCGAGGGATCTTGCCATCTAAACCCCTTCTCCGACCCGGCTTTTTCCCAAAGGACGGTGCGGGGGAGACATGGGGACGGTCGTGAATATCGGCATGTTCTCCGGGCACGCGAGCTTCTCCTCGATCGTCCGGCGACCTAAGGGTGTTCGAGGCGGGGGAAGGGCCGACGCGAGGCGCGCGGCTCGCGCGGCGATCGCGGGCGACCCCCGGACGTCGATCCGCGGTGCCAGCTCAGCTCCGGTGAAGTCAGCTCCCGCGGTCCTCGCGAACGACGAGGACGCGTGGCTGGGAATCCTCCGGGACGCCGTCGCGCGAGAGGGAGGAACGCTCAGGTGCTCACCGAGCGCACGCCCGGATCACACGAGGGGCGTGAGAGCGTTCGCCCAGTACTGGCGCCGCGGGGACGCGAGCAGCCACGACGAGGACGACGCGTGCTACCACGCGAACCAACCATTCACCGGAGCCGAGAAGACGAAGACGGCAGACGCGAAAGACGGGAAGGGCAATGTGTGGTCCAACGCGCTGGAGTTCATCCGCGGAAGCGTCGACATCGAGGACGATGTCGACCCCGCGGGCAGTCACCCCGTGTTGGAGGCGCTGTTGGCGCGCAAGAGGAGCGGATCCGTGCCGAGTCACAGAACCGACGGGATGCGCATCGGGCTCGCCGTCGAGGGCGGCGGCATGAAGGGCGTCATCTCCGCCGGCGCGTGCGGCGAGATTTTGCGTGCGGGGTTCGCGGACTGCTTCGACGCGGTGTACGGGAGCAGCGCGGGGGCGATGAACCTGACCTACTACCTCGCGAACCAACCGGAGGGCATCCGCGCGTACGAGGAGGACCTCGTGGACGGCGGCTTCCTCGACCTGAGACGGCTGCCCGCGCTCAACCGCGGCCGTAAGGGACGAAAAGGGAAGAGGAACGAGGACGGCGCGGACGAAGACGACGAGGAGGAGAAGGTGCAGCCCGCGATGGACGTGTCGTACCTGGTCGACGGCGTGATGGACGGGACCACGAACAGGGCGCTGCGGTGGGATCTGCTCATGAACTCGCGCGTGCCCCTCAAGGTTGTCGCCACCTCGCTCGATACACTCACGCCGGTGGTGCTGGAAGGACCGTGGCGCGGCGTGGAGGACCTCAAGCAGTGCCTCAAGGCGTCCGCGGCGGTGCCCACGCTGGCGGGACCAGAGCCGGTGACGTGGCGCGGGCAGCGACTGGTGGACGCCGCGGTGATGGAACCCGTCCCGGTTCACGCCGCGATCGCCGACGGTTGCACGCACGTCTTGGTGTTGTGCACGCGTTCGTTGCCGCCGTTGGGGGAGAAGAGGACGGAATCGGTATCATCCGAGGTATCATCCGTGCCGCCCTCGTCCATCACCGCGGACTCGCTCGTGCCCGCCGCCGCCGGGAACGGTGGACCTTCCAGACCAAACGGGGGCATGTTCTTCTCGCGCGTCGGAATGTTCTTCGACCGCCGCCGCCGCCGCCGCGGACCCGCGCCGTCCGCAGCCGGCGGCGAGGGGAACGACTACACCGAACGACTACACCTTGCGGGGGACGGCACGGAGAACACCACCGAGAGGAGGAAACGGCAAAAAAACTTCATCATCCGCGCGCTGGGTGGCATGCTGTACCACGTCGTGAGGGGCGCGCTTTTGACTCCCCCGCACATGAAGGATGCGTGGGCCACCTACGACTTGCACCGTAGGCTACACGACGAGTCCGAGGGCGGCGAGATGAAGTCGCTTGACGATGCGTTAATCCTCGCACGCGACAATCCAGACGCGGCCGTGAAGGCGAGAACATTCCCGGGCGGCGCCCATGTCTTTCCAATCGCGCCGCCGGTGGCCCCGAAGGGCGTGTCGTCGCTCTGTCAGGAGAGCGAGGACCTCGCAGCGGCGAGCGAGGCGGGCAGACAGGCTGCGGAGGCGGTGTTTGCGCCGCTGCTCAACAGGAACATCGCGTCCTGGAGCTGATCGTATTTTTTTACCCCTAATATTTGTTGTACTCGGAGCTTAACATGTGTATCATCGAAGTGTCTTGGCTTGCTCGTGTTATTACAGCTAAAAGAATGATGTCGAGTCACCGCGCTCGGCGAATGTCATGAACCATGATCCTCATTGCCCGTCGCGCCTTGGGTCCGGTCCCGAACGCGGCGCGAAGCTTCCGAAGCTCCGCGTCGCGGTCCGGTTTCCGCCGCGCCGTCTCCACCCACTCATCGAGCAGCGGTGTCTTCGACTGAGACTTGCCCAGCCGGCTAACCTCCAGCCCGCCAGCCGAGCCAGACCCGGCGCTAAACGCCCTCAGGAGGGGCTGGTAGCTCGACACCTTAAGCTCATCCTCGAGCGCGACGATCGCCGACGCGATGCTCTGCATCTTGACGTCGTACTGGGTCTTCGGGGCGGTGCCTTCGCGCAGGGCCATCGCCGCCGCCTCGAAAGTGTCGGCGTAATCCGCATCTGGCTTGGAGAGACCGATGAAGTTGAGTCCGAGGGAGGACTCCTGCGCCTCCCCGAGACTGGCAATGTCGTGATGGTGATGAACCGGCTCGACCTCGACAACCTTCTCCTCATCCTCGCCAGTGTGGTGGTGGTGGTGGCTACTGTGGAGGCTCGAGGAAGAGGAGTGATGAGAATCCTCTACCACCGGCAATTCGGACTTCGAAGAGGAGTGATGAGACTCCTCTACCACCGGCAATTCGGATTTTGACCCCTCCTCCACCACCGACGCGTCCACCAAAACCTCCTCGACGTCCTTGTTTGTCGACTTCTCGGTCGAATCATCCCTCGTATGGGAAGAGTGGTGATGGCTCGGGTGGTGGCTGGTCGTCTCCGGCTTCACCTCCGCTTCATCCTCCTTCTCCTCAAAACCGTCGACCGTCACCTCCATCTTCCCGTCCTTCGTCTTAGTCACCCCCACCGCCTCTTCGTCGTCGTCGTCGTGATGGTGGTGGTGCGTGTGGTGGTCCTTGTGCGCCAAGTCTGCATTCGCAGACGACGCCTTGGAGGAAGCGCGCGACGCGGAGTGAGAAGCGGGAGGCGGCGCGCCCGGTGGAGGCGGGGCGTCGGGCTCGGCCGGCGCTCCCGGGGGCGGAGACTTGCTCGGCGGGGGAGACTTGCTCGGCGGGGGAGACGTCGCGGGCGGCGGCGACTTGCTCGGCGGGGGAGACATCGCGGGCGGCGGCGACTTGCTCGGCGGGGACTTGCTCGCGGGCGGCGGCGGAACCGTGGCGTTCGTCTCGGTTCCATCGACGTCGGTGCCGTTGACGACGATGGTGCCGTTGACGACGACGGTGCCGTTGACGACGACGGTGCCGTTGACATCCGTCCCGTTCACCGCCGTGGAGTTGTCCAACACGGCGGTGGAGGTGTCGCCGGTGGCGTTGTGCGCCGCGAGGTAGTTCGCCTTCCACTCCTCGGAGTGAGAGTCGAACCAA
>Ga0181573_10001284_pt1 | contig 25068 bp, 19 predicted proteins | sample 101ome_25_FD_148643 | JGI IMG/M metagenome (GOLD analysis project Ga0181573, IMG submission 148643) | Coastal salt marsh microbial communities from the Groves Creek Marsh, Skidaway Island, Georgia - 101409BT metaG (spades assembly) | ecosystem: Environmental > Aquatic > Marine > Intertidal zone...
CTTATCAACCGGCTCTCCTCGGTAGAAACCCTCGGAGCCACCACCCTCATTCTTTCCGACAAGACGGGCACCCTGACGGAAAATCGAATGACGGTTACCCGCCTGGAGCTGAGCGGCGGAGAGGCACGTATCGGAGACGGTGGATATGAAAGCGACGTCAGCCCGGAATTGAAGCTGCTCGGGGATCGCCTCCTGACTTTGTGTGTGCTGTGCAACAATGCCTCACTGCCCACAGACAGCACAGCGTCAGGAACGGGAGACCCCACGGAAATTGCCTTGTTGAAGGCGGCTGCATCGACTGGACTGGATCTCGGAGCCATTCAAGCGAAGTGGCCGCACATCGGAGAAGAGGCCTTCGACTCGGATGTACGGATGATGGCCACCTTTCATCGGGATCGAGACCGTGTGCTGATTGCCGTCAAGGGCGCACCGGACAGCGTTCTGCACCACTGCACGTCGAGGGAAACACCCGATGGTGTCCTGCCCTTGACGCCGACCGACAGAACGCGTTGGATACAGCGTTACGAAGCCCTCTCTGCGGAGGGGCTTCGTTTACTCGCGATTGCTTCCGGCGGAGAGCAGTCCACGCCTGAGGAGCCCTACAATGATCTGACGCTTGTCGGATTCGCCGCAATGCACGACCCTCCGCGGGCCGATGTGGCGAAGGCCATTGAAGCCTGCCACGGAGCTGGTATCGAAGTCATGATGATTACCGGAGATGGCGTTCTCACGGCGGCCTCCATTGCCGAATCCGTCGGCATTCCTTCAGATATGGTGCGGCGTGGAGAGGACCTGCCAGAATTATTGTCCGGCTCTGCCCCGGACGGGCATGTGTATGCCCGTGTCAATCCGGAGCAAAAGTTGCAACTGATCCGCCACTTTCAGGACCAGGGCCATGTGGTGGCTATGACAGGCGACGGCGTCAATGATGCTCCCGCGCTGAAAACCGCGGACATCGGTATCGCCATGGGCGTGCGCGGCACCCAAGTAGCTCAGGACGCCTCCGATATGATCCTGCAGGATGACTCGTTTGCAACCATCGTGTCGGCCATTGATCGCGGTCGGGTGATCTTCGAAAATATTCGTCGATTCCTGGTGTTCCTTCTCTCCTGCAACATCAGTGAAGTACTGATCGTGGGGCTGGCAACCACAGCAGGATTCCCTCTGCCCATTCTACCCCTTCAATTGCTCTTCCTGAATTTCGTTACCGATGTGTTTCCAGCATTGGCCTTGGGCGTCGGTCGAGGCGATGCAGCTATCATGGAGCAGCTTCCGCGATCACCCCGGGAAGACATCATGGAACGTAGACAATGGACGGATGTCGCCCTCTTTGGTGGCCTTATCACTATGGCCACGTTGGGTGCACTCTACATCAGCTTGGTACATCTGCATGTCCCATCTGAGGAAGTAGTGACCATAACCTTTCTGACCCTGGCCTTGGCACAGCTCTGGAATGTGCTGAACATGCGCAGCGCACGCACAACGCTCCTGGCCAACGATGTCGTGCGGAACCCATGGGTCGCCGCGTCCCTGGCCCTGTGTGTTGTACTCGTACTGGTCGCCCTGTACGTCCCTCAGCTCTCCGAAGTGCTCCGCTTACGCCCCCCTTCAGCGATCGAGTGGGTTCTTATCCTCTCAGCGAGCTGCTTTCCGCTGATTGTCGGCCAACTGATCATCGCGGTGCGAGGCCATCTGCAACAAGGTGAAGTGGCCCACTCGTACGCATCGTAAGAAAGCACAGCGCGGCTCTCCAAGCCTATTGCCCCGACTATTTCAGCAGGGAAACAATCTGCGTCCGTACGTCCGTGCCCCATTGTATCGCGATAACATACCGACCCGATGGTAACCCAGCGGCATCAAAGAGGACGTCGTGGCGACCAGCCGAAACGACACGGCCCTGGATCAATCGCCTGACAATCCGACCGGATAGATCCGTCACCCAAATAGATACAGCCCCGGTTGCAGGCACAGTATATGCGATGCGGGTCGATGGATTGAAGGGGTTCGGGTAGGCAGGCAACAGCGCAAATACCTGAGGCAACGCGTCGTCTTCCGTTCCTACACCGGAGGCGATCAGAACCGACGCCGTCTGCGAATCCGTAAGTAAGCCGTCGGATACCAGTAGCGTTACCGTGTACGTGCCGGCCGATGCAAACGTGTGGGTGACCGAGGCGCCGGTGTCGCTCGCGCCATCGCCAAAGCTCCACTCATACGTCAGCGCATCGCCATCGGGATCGCTCGACGAGCTCGCGTCAAACGTAATCGCATGCGGCGCTACGCCGGTGGTGCTGGACGAGGTAAAGGCCGCCGTCGGCGCCTGGTTGGCAGCCGTAATCGTGATGGTTTCCGTGGCGGCGTCAGTCAATGAGCCGTCCGAGACCGTCAGGGTTACGGCATACGTGCCGGCCGATGCAAACGTGTGGGTGACCGAGGCGCCGGTGTCGCTCGCGCCATCGCCAAAGCTCCACTCATACGTCAGCGCATCGCCATCGGGATCGCTCGACGAGCTCGCGTCAAACGTAATCGCATGCGGCGCTACGCCGGTGGTGCTGGACGAGGTAAAGGCCGCCGTCGGCGCCTGGTTAACGGCAGCAGGCAGGATTTCGATCGATGCGATGGACGAGTAATAGGACCCTGTTGCCTCCAAGTACAAACGGACATCGTAGGTGCCTGCCGGTGGCTCTGGCCCGGACGGGGTTCCAGTAAACGTGATGTTTGTTATGCTGCTGGGCAGCGCGACCGATTGCCTCGCAATAAGGTATGTCGAGCCCGACCCACCATGCAGATAGAGTCCGTACGATCCAACCGGGTCACACGAGGCAGGCGTGCCGCTGTCTTGCATGGGCACGTCAAACGAGATCTCCTCGCCGATGCGCGCCGTTGCTGGCCCCGTGGTTCCGCCGTACACATTTGGTTTACAGGCGCTCAGTACATCCGAATAGTTGGCCCGACTGGGCGCGTTGGCGCGAAGGGTACGGACGTTGAAGGAGGAGGCAAAGGGCGGATTATCGGCCGTACCGACCGGGACGCCGCCGTAGGTGGCACTCGGGTCAGAAAAAAGGCGAACCCTGGGACAAGCAACACCGTTGTCCGCGCACTCATTCTGGTATGACATGATGGTCCGGAATCCATTGCTTAAATCCACGTACCCATGACCCCACAGGAAATTCGGGCTGCTCGTCACGTAGGGGTCGTGGTTCATACCCAGATTATGGCCCACCTCATGCGCAAAGGTATCGGCCCCACAGCCTGAAATACCCGTGACACCAAATCCGTAGGCTGCCCCCACCACTCCGCTGTACGCTATGCCGCAGGTGCTCTGCTTATATGACGGGAGAAACAGGTGTACGAGATCCGCTCCGGCTGCTAATCGGTCGTCGTGAATGTAATCGAGGACCACGTCCGATGTGTCCTGCAAAGCGGCAAGATCATCTGCCATATCCGCAAACTGCGTCTCATCGTACGTTATTACACTGCTTTGTGCGACCGTAAAGGTGACATCAGAGGTTCCTCCGTCCAGAATGGCTTGATTCAGGTAGGCCATGTAACTGTCCTCCATGGCATCGAGACCGCTCTGACCGTGTTCAGCCAGCAGATTGTCGTCCCACAGGAGCAGCATCGTGATGGTGGAGCTGACCGACTTACCCATCTCGTCCCTTCTCCATGGCAGCGTCGACTCTTCGACGTGGATGAAGTCATCAACGCCCTGCGTTCGCTCGGACTCGTCTACTGCGACGATGGCGTTGAATCCAGACCCGGTCGGCTTTACTTCGTACAGCGTTCCACCACGTCGGAAGAATCCGGAAGCCGCAGTACCTGCAACAGAGAGCTGAAACAGATCCCCGGAGGACTCCAGTAATCCATCGACCGTGAGGCGTTCCGCACCGCTCCGGATGATCTCCGAGGCGTTGATGCTGTCTGTCTCTCCATCCACCTCGACCAAAAGACGCCCTTGAAGTCGATCACCACCTGCACCCAGCGCTTCGCGCGCAGCAGGCGTCAGCTCGATGCACGAAACCAATGTCTCCCCGCGCCCCAAGGTGTAACCGCATCCCGCATCCTTCGCGGCCCTGGGCGCGTCAGCCCAGATCATTACATCCGTCTGCTGTGCGTGTACGATTCGGCTGCTGCTGCCCCAAAACGTCGCGAGCAGGAGTGTTGCGAAAAGGGCGAGGACATGTCTCATGTGGCTCTGGAGGGGGGCATATGAAATCGCGTCAGATCCCCAAAACGACCCGAATGAAGCCGTGAAAACCGACGTATGCGCGCACTTTTCGGACGCATCCGCATGGTACCGGGAGCGGGGCTCGAACCCGCACGACCTATACAGGTCAACGGATTTTAAGTCCGTTGCGTCTACCAATTCCGCCATCCCGGCAAGGGGATCGGAAGATAGTCAACGCACACCAACAAGGCTTCATCCCGTCCGCGACCCACGAAGCAAAAGTGGTATTGCAGGCCCATCTACCCGGCAACCGTATATTTCGCCCATGCAATCTTTCCACACCCACACCCACACCGACATCCTTGGTCGCTTGGCGGCGCAGGCGGCGCTGTCATCCTACGTACCGTATTCCGGCAAGAAGCAGGGCGCGGTCCTGCTTCTCGAGGATGGTTCCGTGCTTCAGGGGTGCCGGGTTGAGAATGCATCGTATCAGTTGACAATCGGCGCACTGGATAATGTCTGGTCCACGGCCCACGCCATTGGCAGGATGGATGTGTGTGCTGTGGCTTCGTCCGAAACATGGAGCAAGGCGGATCGAGCGTTTCTTGAGGCCATGCCCTCCTTTGGGTGGACGTTTCCCACGGACTCGCTTGCCGTACTCTCTGAGGTCTTGCCCGAGCCCCTGGAATCGATTCAACCCCTTCTGCAAGGCGACGTGAGTGAACCTGCTACTGGAGCTGAGCTTGCCCGCTCGAGTGCCTCCATGGCATGGGTACCGGAGTCCGATTTCCCCGTGGGTTGCATTGTCCGAACCGAGTCCGGCCACATCGTGCCAGGCGTAAACGTGGAGCATCCCGATTGGCACCGAATCATCTGCGCCGAGCGCAACGCCCTCTCCACGATAGTTGCCTACAGATACGGGGCTGTGACTGATATCCATGTCTCCTGCGTGAAGGACCCCGGAGGCTCGCCATGCGGAGCCTGCCGGCAAGTAATGGTGGAACTTGCCCCCAACGCCTCGGTTTGGTTGGATCGCCCTGACAGTCCCCCAAAAGGCATGCCGGTCTCGTCCCTTCTGCCGGGCTCCTTCACCGGGCGCAATCTCCGCCGCCATGTTACCTGACCGCTGACCGGGTACACCGATATCAACCGACCCATATGCTGACGCAACTTGTTGTTTTCATTCTCGGACTCGGCATTTTGTACCTGGGCGCAGACTGGCTGATAGAGGGCGCTTCCGAGCTGGCCAAGAAATTTGGGATCCGATCCTTGATCATCGGCCTGACCATTATAGCGTTGGGCACCTCACTCCCTGAATTCCTGCTGAACCTCTTCGCCGTGGCAGCTGAGGAGGATGGATTGGCCATCGGGAATATTGTCGGTTCCAACATCGCCAACATCGCCCTCATACTGGGTATCAGTGCGATAGTCATGCCTCTCTCCGTGGATGGAGCGGTACTGAAAAAGGAGTACCCCATCATGCTGGCGGCGACGGGACTCTTCTACCTTCTGGCTCTTGACGGGGTCATTTCCCGGCTGGATGGGGCCATTCTGGTCTCGGGTTTGATTGCTTTCCTCGTTTTTGTCATCTGGGATGCCAGCACGGGTGAGGACCAAACAGACGTAACGGTGGAGGCGCCCGCGCCCGAGGAAGACCCCTTCGGAGCACGCAGCGGAATCAAAAAATGGCTGGACCACGAACGGCTGGGGTCTGCGATGCGCATCCTGCTCATCATTGCTGGGATGGGTGCTCTTGCCATTGGAGCGCGGCTCATGGTTCAGAGCGCGATCACGATGGCTGCCATGCTGAACATCAACCCGGTCATCGTGGGTCTGTCCATCGTTGCCATCGGAACGAGTCTACCGGAACTTGCTGCCTCCCTGATGGCATCGGTGCGACAGGAGTCTGACCTGTCTGTAGGAAACATCCTGGGCAGCAACCTCCTGAACATCCTCTTCGTGGTGGGCGTCGTAGCGCTCATCGAGCCGATGCAGGTTGATTCGGAAACCTTGAATTTCCACATGCCTGTCATGATCGCCTTCTCCCTCCTGCTCTGGCCATTGACGCGACGCCATCAACGCCTTGGTCGCTCCGGCGCCTTCATTTTCCTGAGCTGTTTTTTGGGATATCTGGGATGGCTACTCTACCCCTATCTATGACGCTTTCAACCCGTTCCCGCAGACTCATAGTCAACCCATCTGATTCCGCGCCGCTTTTCGCCCTGCATCCGTCGAACCGACCCACCCGGAACTGACCTCGTTCGTGACTCTTTCCTTCGGCTCATCTCCCTGGTTGTTGTTCATCGCTGCCATCGTGGCGGCGGGCGTTTCTTTTTGGGCATACCGGCAAACCATCCCTGACCTGTCGGCCGCGCGGAAGCAAGGGCTTGGTGTGCTTCGGTTCCTGACCCTCTTTTTGGTCCTTCTCCTGCTGGTCGAGCCCGTTCTGCAACGGAGCCGGCAGGCCACCGTCGAACCGGTAATCGGGGTGCTCGTGGACCGATCCGAGAGTATGGTACTGGCCGACTCATTACCTGGCGGTAAGGGGATCGGGACGTCTGATCTGGTGGCCACCCTGAAGCGTGCCACGGCGGGTATGCAAACGAATATCAGCGGGTTCGGGGCACGTACTGAAGTGATTTCGGACTTGGACTCCATCGCTTTCACGCTGGACCGTACCGACCTTGCCACGGCACTTACGGAGACAGCGGCCTCGCTTTCCGATCGGCCGCTTGCAGGACTCATCCTTGCAACAGACGGTCTGTACAACGCAGGGGCAAACCCGCTCTACGCAGCCGAGCGATTCCCCGTCCCCATCCATACGGTGGCCCTTGGTGATCCGTCGGAGCAGAAAGATGTACGGATCGAGGACGTGCTGACAAATGAACTGACCTACGCCGATATGGAGGTTCCTGTCCTTGTCCGCATTCGAAATGATGGGATGGATACGGAGCCTGTGGTCGTCACCCTGTTTTCGGGAGAAACACAACTGGCTCAGGCGGATGGGGTGCTGCCACCCTCCGGAAACGAGGTCTCCCTCGAGCTACGCTATCCTGCCGGCGAACCTGGTCGGAAGGAGCTTCGCGTCGTGGTGACACGGTATCCGGACGAGGTCACCTACCGCAACAACGAGGCCCGGGTGGATGTGCGGGTACTCGAACAGAAGAAATCGATCCTGCTGCTCGCGGCAAGCCCATCTCCGGATGTCTCCGCCATGGTCAGATTGCTGTCCACCGACGAGACCGTATCCCTGACCGTCCGCACACAGCAGCGGGACGGAACATGGTACGAAGGAGCGCTGGAGCCCTTATCCGAAGGAACCGACCTGATCATGGCGATGGGATTCCCTGGACCTACAAGTACCCCAGAGGATGTACGACTCGTCGCTGATGCCATCCAGACCGGAACGCCTTTCATGTATGTCGATCAGCTGTCCTCGTCCCGGGACCGTCTGGGCGAGCAGTTCGGGTCGCTGCTACCGCTGATACCTCCCTCCTCCAGACCCACCTACGTGCCGGGTACCCTTCAGCCCTCACCTGCGGCTGCGGCCCATGCCATTTTCGACATCGACGGCCGAACCGACGTCGGACGCTGGCGCCGCTTACCACCGCTTGCCCTCAGCGAGCGGGCGTGGTCAGCGGCACCGGGCGCAGTGGTACTTGCAACCTCTGAAATCCGCGACATCGCCCTGCCTGATCCCGTGTTCGCTGTGCTCCGACGGGGTCAGATCAAAACAGCCGTCCTTGCAACACCTGGGCTTTGGCGATGGATGCTGGTGCCGGAGGACCTGGAGCAGGATGCACGCGCGGTCGAGCAGCTCTTCCGCAACATGGTTCAGTGGCTCTTTGCGGCAGACGACGACCGTCTCGTACGAGTCGAGCCGGCTGAACAGTCTTTTGCGGAGGGCGATGCGGTAGTGCTTCGTGGACAGGTCTACGACGAGGCCCTACGGCCCATCTCCGATGCTTCCATGTCGGTTCAACTGACCAGTCCTCAAGGGCAGGTATTCCCGTATGAAATGCAGCCCCGCGGGAACGGACGGTATGTCCTGGATACCGGTACCTTGCCTGCGGGCATGTACCAGTACGAAGCGGTTGCCCTACGCGATGGTCAAGCGGTGGGAACCGACAAGGGGTCCTTCTCCATTGGTCAGCGTTCCCGGGAATTCCGTCGCACCCGTGCGGATTTTGATCTTCTGCGCCAGATTGCCGCTCGTTCCGGCGGCACCATGGTCATGGCAAACGACCCCGAAGGCCTCGAACAGGCCATCCGGAACAGCCCCGCCTTCACCCCACGTACGGAATCCTCCACTGAGTCCCTTCGCCTGTGGCAATGGTATCCCCTTCTCCTGCTCTTGCTCACGCTGCTCAGCACGGAGTGGTTTTTGCGGAAGCGATGGGGATTGGTGTGAGGCCTGCACCTGGGCAGAGAACCCATCACCACAGCCTTCGTAAGGAAGGCTCGGCAAGGGGTGCCGGATACCGTCCAGAGGCGCAGGGCCCGCGTCGAGCGCCACTTGTCATTTTCCTTTAAGCGGAATTTCTATCACGCAGCTCCCCCATGCCTCTGATGACTCCTGAAGACACCACAGCACGTTCGGTTGAAGATACGCTCAAGGGTAACCTTTCGGAGCCTGATCAATTGGCTGCCCTGCTTGTGCGCGTCCGGCGTCACCTCCATGAGCATCCTGAGCTTGGGCTGCGCGAGTTCAATACCTCCCGATTCATCCGTGCTGTCCTTGAGACACACGGTCTGGACGTTCATGGCCCGATTGCCGAAACCGGTCTGTATGTGGATATCAAGGGAGACCTGCCCGGACCGATGGTGGCCTATAGGGCGGATATCGACGCACTGCCCATAAAAGAGCAGAACGACCTCCCGTACTCGTCACAAAATGATGGTGTCGCCCATCTCTGTGGTCACGATGCACACACAGCCATGGCCATCGGAGTAGCGGTTTATCTGGACCATCATCGCTGTGAGCTGCAGGGGACAGTCAGGGTGTTCTTCCAACCGAACGAGGAAGGTATCCCAAGCGGCGCGCCCCTTATGGTTGAAGCAGGGGTAATGAAAGGCGTTTCGGCCGTCTACGCTTCCCACGTGGACCCAACCATAGCCGCCGGTCGGTTCGGGCTGATGACGGGCGCGGTAACGGCCTCTGCCGATCGCTTCCGGGTGCGTGTCATGGCAGATTCGACCGGTCACTCCGCCAGACCTCATCAAGCTACGGATCCGATCTGGATAGCCACCCAGATCATGTCCGACCTGTACCAGATGCTGGGGCGCATTTCCGATCCACGACGGCCGGCAGTCATTGCCATATGCCGCATGCATGCGGGCGAGGCGTACAATGTCATTCCCGACGAAGCGGAGTTTGGCGGTACCTTCCGGTGCACTGCCAACGACGACAGAGTCATCTTCAAGCGAAAAATAGAGCAGGCAGCCACCTACGTCGGAGAAGGTCATGGTGCCCGGGTGGAGGTTGATTTTGACCTGGGCTCCCCCCCTGTCGTCAACGACGGTGAGCTCATCCATGTGATGCGGGAAGCCATTGAAGAGACCCATGGCAGAGAGGCCATCTACAACATCCCTGTTCCCAGCATGGGTGCGGAAGATTTTGCGCACTACTTGGATCACGCACCGGGGGCGCTGATCCGGATCGGTACATGCAGCGGCCCAGAGACGGCCCATGTGCTTCACGACTCACGCTTCAATATCGACGAGTCCGTCATGGCGCCGGCTGCCATCACCGTGTCGAGGGCTTTAATGAAACTGCTTCGAAGAAAGGCATCCTGATAGTCGTCCTTCAGGATGCCTTCCGGCAGGCTGCCCAACAGCTATTATGGCCGAATGGTACGGTAGACCAAAGAGACGGCAGCAAGGGCGCTATGGGTGTTCGGCTACGGCTTCCTGTGCACCCGCCAATCGCCTTCATGGCACGGACATGGAGGCGGAACAGCCCCCGACGGGCATCGTAGCAAGAACACGCCAAAATCCTATGCATCCTTGCCTGTAGAGGCTTTCAAGATGACGACAACGGTTGTTGCAGACACGGTGGAAGAGCGCACGGTAGAGAGTACGGGACCGGTATCGTTGACCGCCCGGGCTGCCGAGGAAATCCGCAAGATCATGTCCACGAAAAATATCCCGGAAGGATACCACCTGCGGGTAGGCGCCAAGGGCGGTGGCTGCTCGGGTATGAGTTACATCCTGGGTTTCGATCGTAAACGTGACCACGACATTGCGTTCGAGGTTGACGGGATCAAGGTCTTCATGGACAAACGGCACGGCCTCTACCTGATGGGCACCACGGTGGACTACAAGGACGGCCTGGATGCCCGTGGCTTCACCTTCGACAACCCGAACGCCACGGCCACCTGCGGGTGCGGCTCCAGCTTTTCAGCCTGACACGAACCCCTGACCGATAGGTCAGCGGCGACATGCTACCGGGCGGCGGATACATCGCCAGCAGCGCACGCCCCCATCACATCATGCTCCGGTTGCGACCCGCCTCTCCTCCGGAAACCAACGATCCCAATGGAAGGAAATTTCTCAAACCGCGTCCGCGACGTCATCTCCTACAGCCGGGAGGAAGCCATTCGTCTGGGCCACGACTACATTGGTACGGAGCACCTCCTGCTCGGCATCATCCGCGAGGGTGAGGGCATTGCCGTCAAGATCCTGCGCAATCTGGGATGCGATCTCTTCAAGCTCAAGAAGTCGATCGAAGACACGGTCCGCAGCACGGGTGGAACGCTGACCGTTGGCAACATTCCGCTCACGAAGCAAGCAGAGAAGGTCCTCAAGATCACCTACCTGGAAGCCAAGCTGTACAAAAGCGATGTGATCGGTACGGAGCATCTGCTGCTCTCCCTGCTGCGAGACGACGAAAACCTGGCTGCACAAATACTTCAGCAAGGCTTTTCCGTTACCTACGATGCCGTTCGATCCGAACTGGATACCATCATTAGCGGCAAGACTCCATCAACCCGTCCGAGTGCATCATCGTCATCGGACGGAGGAGCAAAAGGCCCCTCGGGCACGCCTCGCAGTTCGGGCGGGAAAGGCCGAGAGAGCAAGGGCGAGAAGAGTAAAACGCCAGTTCTCGACAATTTCGGCCGGGATTTGACCTCTTTGGCGGAGGAAGACAAACTGGACCCTGTTGTCGGACGAGAGGAGGAGATTGAGCGTGTGGCTCAGGTCCTCTCGCGGCGCAAGAAGAACAACCCGGTCCTGATTGGTGAACCCGGCGTTGGAAAGACGGCCATCGCCGAGGGTCTGGCCATGCGAATCGTGGGCAGAAAGGTCAGCCGCGTTCTTTTCGGCAAACGAATTGTGACATTGGATTTGGCTGCCCTTGTCGCTGGCACAAAATATCGTGGTCAGTTCGAGGAGCGCATGAAAGCGGTGATGAATGAGCTCGAAAAGAGCCCGGACGTCATCCTGTTCATCGACGAGTTGCACACCATCGTGGGCGCCGGCGGTGCATCCGGAAGTCTGGATGCCTCGAACATGTTCAAGCCGGCGCTGGCCAGGGGGGAAATCCAGTGCATCGGTGCAACGACCCTGGATGAGTATCGGCAGCATATCGAAAAGGACGGAGCCCTCGATCGACGCTTCCAGAAGATATTGGTCGAACCGGCTACTCCCGAGGAGACGATTGAAATCCTGCGCAATATCCGGGACAAGTACGAGCAGCACCACCGGGTCAACTACACGGAGGAGGCCATCGACTTGACCGTGAAGCTGTCGGAGCGATATATCTCGGACCGTTACCTTCCGGACAAGGCCATCGACGTTCTCGACGAGGCCGGAGCCCGCGTTCATCTCAACAATATCAAGGTGCCCGAAGACATCGAGCGCTTGGAATCAGAGATCGAAGCGGTTCGCGAAGAGAAGAATCGCGTGGTCAAGAGCCAGAAGTTCGAAGAGGCCGCCCAACTCAGGGACAAAGAGAAAAAGCTGCTCGAAAAGCTCGATCAGGCCAAACGCGCTTGGGAAGAGAAAGCGGACAGCGAAGTCCATGACGTGGGTCCGCAGGACGTTGCCGAGGTCGTTGCCATGATGACGGGCGTGCCCGTGGACAAGATCTCCGAGCCCGAGACGAAGAAGCTCCTCAATATGGAGATCGAACTCCAGGGGCAGGTGATTGGTCAGGATGAGGCTATCCGCAAATTGGCCCGCTCCATTCGCCGGACACGGGCTGGGCTGAAGGATCCAAAGCGTCCGATCGGCTCGTTCATTTTCCTCGGACCGACCGGTGTCGGTAAGACCGAGCTGGCCAAGAAACTTACCCAGTACCTCTTCGACTCGCAGGATGCCCTCATCCGGATCGATATGAGCGAGTACATGGAGAAATTTTCCGTGTCCCGGCTCGTTGGTGCCCCTCCCGGATATGTCGGGTACGAAGAAGGCGGACAGTTGACGGAAAAGGTGCGTCGCAAGCCGTACTCCGTCGTGCTGCTTGATGAGATCGAGAAAGCCCACCCGGATGTCTTCAACATCCTGCTGCAGGTCCTTGATGACGGCCTTCTGACAGATGGTCTGGGTCGAAAAGTCGATTTCCGCAACACGATCATCATCATGACCTCCAATATCGGAGCCCGTGATATCAAGAATCTGGGGAAAGGCATTGGTTTCTCCCAGGGTGATCAGGAGTTCAATTACCAGACGCTCAAGTCGACGGTCGAAGACGCCTTGAAACGTGTCTTCAATCCGGAATTCCTGAACCGGATTGACGATGTCATCGTCTTCCATCCGCTTGAGAAAAAGCATATCCACGAAATCATCGACATCATGGGCGCCGAACTATTCGGGCGAGCCCTGGATGTGGGTGTCACCGTGGAGCTGGAGGACTCAGCCAAACGTTTCCTCGTAGAGAAAGGCTACGATGCCAAGTTCGGCGCGCGTCCCCTTCGCCGTGCCATTCAGAAGTACGTGGAAGATCCCATGGCGGAAGCCATACTGGGCCACGACCTGGGAGAGAACGATACGCTGATCATCTCCTACGACGAGAAAAAGGACACGGGCGAGCTTTCGTTCAGAAAGAAAAAGACGGCGTCGACTTCCAAAAAGAAAGCAGCAAAGGCCAGCGCGAGTGCGCAGACCAAAGCGGACGGGGACGAAGGCACGTCAGCCGGAGACTCGAGCGCGGCTGGAGGGTCAGCAACCAAAGGTGGCAAACACTCTGAAGCCAACGCCTCCTCTGCCGCACCTGGGAAAGAAGACGTGCCTGCTGGAGAAGATGCACCGGCCGAGGAAGACGCTAAGTAAGACGCAGTCAGGCCAGGCTTTCGGACCGTCCCGGGCACACATGATGTGCCGACGTAACGGTCATGAAGGCCTCAGCCAAGGGTCCAATTGACGCCCCTGCCCTCTTCTGGATGCGGAAATCGCCACGTGACAGCACCCTGGTCACACGCGTACAGGCAGGTGCCACACTCAATGCAGTCCTCGAACTGGAAGTGGACATTCCCTTGTTCATCAAGGGTGTAGCACTTGGCCGGACACACTCTCGTCGTGCACTTATGGGGACACGTGGAATTACAGATGTCGGTATCCACCTCGATATGCGCCCGGGCGTCTGAACGCCCCTGGTTGCGATAATTGACCATTCCCAGCCGCTCGGCTACCGTAAGTCCACTGCGTTCGCTCATCGTCTTGGGGATTTGGAGGATGGAAATTGGAGGGAGGGCATAATACCGGTGGCGCCTGTCAAAGAGCCGTAGCGCCCTTGAAACCGAGCTTGACCAAATCCCAGTAGGATGCATGCCGCTTGATGGCGGCCCGCATCATGGCAGAGGCTTTGGGCGTCGGCTCGCTCTTCACGGTGAAGAACTGTCGACCGAAGTCGCAGATCAAGTCAGGGACTGTCGAGAACATCTCCTGTCTATGCAGGAGATGGACGGCATCCTGGAAAGAACGCATATCCTGCAGGACATAGCTGTTTTCGAGGGCTTTGCGGTAGTTACCCAGCATGGCGGCACTGAAATCCTGGCTCTTCTTTGCCTCAATGGCTGTTTCCGCGGCCAGGATACCGCTACGCATGGCGTAATCCATGCCCTGGATAGCCTTACCGGCATTCAGGAGCAAATGAGCTGCTTCGCCTGCAATCATCACACCATCGGCGTAAATCTCGGATGGCATGCCTTTGATGTCTCCCGTCGATACAACATGCGCAGAGTACTCGACTGTCTCCGCATCCCGAATCATATCGGCAATGACGGGGTGGGCCTTGAACCCGTTGAGTACATCATACGGTGTCTTGCCCTTGTCTCTGAGATCATTCATGCCCAGAACCAGACCGAGCGAAATGGAATCCTTGTTCGTGTACAGGAACCCCCCTCCTTCGACCCCATCGGAACAGGCGCCCACAAACTCATTCGTAAGTCCCGATCGTCCGTTCAATTGGAAGCGGTCCTGTAGTCGAGCCGCATCCAGTTTGAGGACTTCCTTGACGCCAACGGCTACATGATCCCCGGGTACATATTCCTTCTCCAATCCGATCTGCCGGGTAAGCAGATTGTTCACACCCTCGGCGATGATGACGCAGTCGGAGTGGAACACCTCATCGCCAGCCCGAATGCCTGTCACACGCCCGTCTTCCTGAATCACTTCCTCGACCAGGATATCGGTGGCCAGGAACGACTCGTCCGGATGGGCACTGGCATCAATGGCCTCCTGCACCTTGCCGGCCAACCAGGCATCGAAGACAGCGCGAAGAACCGTAACGCCGGTATAGGGCGTCTCTCCGAAATGGTCTGACTTGAAGTCGACGCTGAACGCCGACCGTTCATCCATGAACGTAAGACGCCGGTGCGAGACATATCGCTCGAATCCAGCCTCATCGTTCCAGTACTCCGGAACCAGTCTGGCCAGATCACTACCCCAGAGAACACCCCCCGACACGTTCTTGGCTCCGCAGAACTCCCCGCGCTCGATCAAGAGGAAACGCGCATCGGCCCGCGCAAGCGTCATGGCGGCACTCAACCCGGCAATACCACCCCCTACGATGATGCAGTCAAACTTCTCTTCCATGTCGTATCCGGACTATCAGTGGCTGGCAGCGTTGGCCAGACAGGATGAAAGGCGTTCAGCGATCGGACGGTCTCACGCGATGTCTCACGCCATGGCTTCTCTCAGGGCCGCATTGAGCAGAGGCAGGATCGTGAAACAGTCCCCAACGAGACCATACGTTGCCACGTCAAAAATGGGCGCATCCGGGTCTTTGTTGATGGCCACGATGATGCGGCTGTTCGCCATTCCGGCCGTGTGCTGTACGGCACCTGAAATGCCGATGGCAAAGTACAGATCCGGAGAAACGACCTTGCCGGTCTGACCAATCTGCGCGGTAGCGGGAAAAAGGCCCGTCTCAACGACGGCACGAGAAGCGCCAATGGCTGCCCCTGTGATATCGGCCAGTTCCTGTACCAAGGCGCGGCCAGCTTCATCACGAACACCACGACCAGCGGCAACAACCACGCGCGCCTCGGACAGGTCCACGGTATCCCCTGCCTGGGTGACAATCTCCTTCAAGGTGGCTCCCAGCGTCGCCGGATCAAAACGGAAGGGCACGGCCACCTCTTCCCCGTCAACGGGGGCCTCCGATGCCTCGTATGATCCCGAGCGGACGGAGACAAATACCAGAGGATGCGTTGTATGCGTAGCCGCAAGTTTCTTCGCTGCCATGACGGGACGCTCGCAAACGACGGAGTCACCCGCAAGATCGAACGAGGCGACGTCAGGCAGGACAGCAGCATCTGTGCGCACAGCCAGGGCACCGAGCACATCCTTCACCGACTCGGTTGAGGCCGCGACCATCAAACGGGGCTGTACCGTCGTGAGGATGCCCTCCAGTGCCGCAATCACAGGCGCGTTGACATGGGCATCCAACACCGGATCCGACACGGTAAACACCTGCGAGGCGCCATGGGCGGTAGCCTCGGAAACCAGCGAGGAGGCATGCGAGCCCAGGATGGCCGCACCCAGGGACAGCCCGTTCTCCGTGGCCAGCTGGCGGGCCCGGGACATGACCTCAAGTGAACTGCGCTTGATACGATTTTCCTGAACCGAGCAGAAAACGAGAATGGAACTCATGAAGGTTGTATTGTCAGGACGAAACTGTCAAAACGAACAGCAGGCGCTACCTGCTTACCGCGGGGTTCAAATGACCCCAGCCTCCGCGTCCAGTCGACGCACCAGATCTGCCACCATCTCCTCAGGCTCCCCTTCCAGCTTGACGCCCGGCTCACGCGAGGGAGGATCCATGGTGGCGCCGACCACCGTGCGTGGCTCAGGCAGGGTCGCCTCCACCGTTGTGATCGGTTTGCGCTTGGCTGCCATGATCCCCTTCAAAGCCGGGATACGTGGGTTGTTCATATCGTTGGAGCAGGTTACCACGCACGGGGTTTCCAGCGCAATGACCTCTTGCCCAACATCCCCCTGACGGGTCACGATCAACTTTTCGCCCTCAATGGCCAACCCCACCGCATTGGTTGCATAGGGTAGATTCAACCGGGCAGCCAGCATGCTTCCGGCCAGACCTGCATCGGAATCCTGACTCTGTTTGCCCGTAAGGATAACATCATAGTCGGCCTGCGAAAAATGGTCAGATAAGAGCAGAGCAACCGCATGGGAATCGGTTGCGTCCTCCGTAACCAGGTGGGTGGCTCCGGTAGCACCCATGGCCAGTGCCTTACGGATGGTTTCCGTAGCGCCAGGACCACCGACGAGAACCAGGTCAACCGGATCGCCCGTCGGTTCGTTCAGGACGAGGGCTTCCTCCACTGCCGAGGCATCATAGGCATTGAGCACCATGCGACCGGTCTGAACAGTCGCTTGAACATCGGGCACCTGTTTGATACACACACAGAATTTCATCGACCGAATTGCGCTTTTTTCTATTTTATGCCTGCTGGCGGGGCGGTTTCGAATGGCACGACGCCGGGTCGCCCCTGTCGCGGATAAGGTACAAAGCACCCTGCCGCCTTCAAACTCAAATCATCCCGGCGAGAGCATGCATTTTCTGCGTACGAGACCCCTTCTCCTCTTCAAGACCGCCTTCCTTGTGGCAGCCCTCACGATCGGGGCACGAGATGTGCGTGGCCAGTTGATGGATTCACGGCTTGGTCTCGGCTTCAACGCCCTCCTGAGTGCAGAGAACGGTTTCGGAATGGGTTTCCGCGGGCGGTTGTCCACTCCGGTCAATGCAGATCTTTCCTTCGCGCTTGACGCCGGTCTGACCGGGTTCATCCTGGGAGGTCGTGACGACGCTGTTTGGATATTCGACCCGCAGGCGTCCGTCATCGTGACCTTGCCCGGCGTGGAGAAGGCCCCCTACCTGCTGACAGGCATCGGCGGGTATCTCGACCCATCGGACAGCGGGGACACCCTCACCGGTCCCACCCTGCATGCGGGTGTGGGCTGGGTCAAGCCGCTCAGGGAATCCGTGCTGTTCTACGAGGTCGTTCCTGCCTTGGTTATCGGTGCGGAGAAAGTGGCCGTCGCGATCCCATTCCGTATCGGCGTGATATTCTGAGCGGGCCTCAAAGGGCAGTAACCCGCCTCCGACTCCAATTCCCGGGCACTCCGCATTGACTGGCATCTATATCCACATTCCCTTCTGCGCCCAGCGGTGCACGTACTGCGACTTCTATTTCGTAACCACAGCGACCAGCCATGCGCCGTTCGTTGAAGCCTTGTGTGCCGAGATACGATTGCGGGCCTCTGCGTACGCCTCCAGGGATCCCGTGGGAACCATATATATAGGTGGTGGCACGCCCTCCCTTCTGCACCCCGAGGATCTCGGTCGCATCATCGCCACACTGAACGATACATTCGACTGTACTCACGTGCAGGAGACGACCATCGAGGTCAATCCTGAAGATGTTACCCCGACCTATCTGGCAGCACTCCGAGGCCTTGGTATCGACCGTTTGAGCATCGGTATACAATCCTTTTTTGAGGATGACCTCCGATTCATGAACAGGATTCATGACGCCAAGCAGGCCCGGTCCGTGGTCACATCGGCCCGAGATGCAGGTTTTGACAATGTATCCATCGATCTGATTTTCGGACTCCCCGAGCAGCCGCCCGAGTATTGGTCAGCCAATCTGGAGATTGCGGGCTCTCTGGATGTGCCCCACATTTCTACGTACGGCCTGACAATCGAGGACGGGACACCACTCAAGAACAAGGTCCAACGCGGTCTCGTGGAGGCAGTACCCGAGGAGGACATGAGTGATCAGTTCCGATTCACCATCGATTACCTGCGTGAGCGTGGCTATGAGCACTACGAAATCTCCAGCTTCGCCAAACCGGGTCATCGGGCTGTCCACAACCACCGGTATTGGTCCCACGCCAATTATCTGGGTTTCGGACCGTCTGCACATTCCTTCTGGTGGGGCGCCTTGCCTGCCTCACGGTGGGCGAACATCCGCAATCTGCGTCGATACCAGGCATTGCTGACACAACACGTTGCTCCCGTGGATGAGAAGGAGCATGTGTCCATCGACGCCCTGGCCGATGAGTACATCATGCTGCGGTTGCGTACCGCTGACGGCCTGGACCTTGAAGAACTGGAGTCCCGGTATGGCGTTGACCTGCTCACCGACCGGGTGGACGAACTGGCCGACCTTGAGACCAGCGGTTTCATCCAACCCATCCGCAATCACACTGTCCGCTTGACAGATCTTGGTAAAACCGTATGCGACTCCGTAACAGCTCGATTACTGCCAGGGTAACGTTTTCGACCGCATTACTGGTCATGGTTGCACTTCTTGCCGGGTGTACCTCGGAGACTACACAAGAGGGCGCCATGCAGACAGATATTGCGTTTACACCGGAGGGGGTGCTGGATTTCGTACGTCCAGACAGCAGCGTCATTTCACGTATCCTGATCGAACTGGCTGAAACACCTCAGGAACAGGCACAGGGCCTGATGTACCGGCGCTCCCTTCCCGACCGAGGCGGTATGCTGTTCGTTGACGCGGTGGCGTCCATGCGCTCCTTCTGGATGAAGAACACGCCCCTGTCCCTGGATATCATATTCGTCGATGCCGACGGGGACATTGTCAACATCGTCAAACGTACGACGCCTTACTCCGAGGATTACATAGAGTCCACCGGACCAGCCCAGTATGTTGTTGAAGTGCGTGCGGGTTTCACTGATCGGTATGGCATAACGGCGGAAGATCGCATTCGTTGGCGCCGCCAATCATTCGAAACAGAGCCAACGTCATGAACCGACTCCCATCATCATGAATAGACTCATTGCCTTGCTTGTCATCGCCGCAACCCTTTCGGGCTGCGAGCCGGAACCACCCGAAGCACCCGCCGACGAAGCCTCCCAGGTCAGCATACCCTTCCGCCAGGACGGCACGTTGACCATCGAGCGGGATGGCGACGTATACCTGACGCTGGATATCGAGATAGCGGATACGGATTCATCCCGGAGCCGGGGCCTGATGCAGCGCGATGGCCTACCTGTGGACTCAGGAATGTGGTTCATTTTTGACCAGGAGTCGGAGCAGGGCTTCTGGATGGCGAATACACGCATGGCCCTTGATCTGATCTTTGTGCGCTCTGACGGCAGGATCCAACATATTGCCCGCTATATCCAGCCCATGCGCACGGAAACGGTGCCGTCGAACGGCCCGGCCCAATACGTGCTCGAAGTAGAAGCCGGGTATAGCGACTCGTACGGGATCCTGGAGGGCGATGTCATTGCATTCGAACGCGACGCTGGAGACGAGAGCCCCTAGATACCGGAAGGCCCTGATCGTACGCTTCGTTTCGACCTATTAGACGCCTCTCCCGGACCACCCTCATACTGCGGGTGTCAGGCCCAGACAGCGGACATCCTAGAGTCCGAAACTCTCTCCACAGGCACAGTTGCGCACCGCCTGTGGATTGTGGAAATGGAACCCCTTCCCTTCCAGCCCATCGCTGAAATCCAGGGTTGAGCCGGACAGGTACGCTGCACTGCGCTGATCGATGATGACCCGGAAGGGACCTTCTTCCAGCAGCAGGTCACTATCGTTCTTATGGGTATCCCAGCCGAGGTCATAGGTCAGCCCTGAACATCCCCCGGGAATGACTGCAATCCTGAGATAGGTGGTTGCAAGACCCACCTCCTCTCGCTGTGCCGTCTGTCGCAGGCTGGCCACGGCGGCATCGGTGATTTGAATCACTTTGTCTGTTGTGGTATCCATCACAAAAAACCAGTCTACAACGTGTTAGGAATCCGACACAGCTGTGCGCCCGAGCCGGCATTGGCGCATTGAAATCAGGTGTAATGATCGGCGCCGACGGATCACGTAATCCCGAGGTTGGCGGCTGTTCCCGCGCGGCCGGGACGACCTCTGTGAAGACTGGATCCATTCGACGCGAAGGCCGAAACCAACACGGGATCCCGGTCTTTATTTAGATTCGATCCAAACAAGAGATGTCAGCCGACCGGGCCGTGCCACAGCCCCGGTCGAAGCCTGATCGGACATTCACCCCGAACAAGCACCCATGAGCGAAAACGGAACCGAGCTGCTTCACGAAGTAGCACAAAGCGAGTACAAATACGGATTCGTCACCGACATCGAATCCGACAAAGCACCGGCCGGTCTCTCCGAGGAGACCATCCGCTTCATATCTGCCAAGAAAGACGAACCGGAATGGCTTCTGGAGTGGCGCCTCAGGGCGTTTCGCCACTTTCAGTCCCTCGTAGAAGAAGGCGACGGGGTTCCGGAATGGGCACATTTGAATATCCCGCCGATCGACTTACAGGCCATTTCTTATTACGCAGCGCCAAAAAAGAAGCCGGAATACGATTCCCTTGACGAGGTCGATCCGGAAATCATCGACACGTTCAACCGACTCGGCATCCCATTGGCAGAACAGGAGCGGCTCGTCGGTATTGCCGTGGATGTTGTCATGGATTCGGTATCCGTCACCACCACCTTCAACAAGGAACTGGAAAAGAACGGCATCATCTTCTGCTCGTTCTCAGAAGCCGTACACAAGCATCCCGACCTGGTCCGCAAGTATCTGGGAAGCGTAGTCCCCCACACGGACAACTTTTTCGCCGCACTCAACTCCGCTGTCTTTTCGGACGGTTCGTTCTGTTACATCCCCAAAGGAGTCAAATGCCCTGTGGAGCTTTCCACGTATTTCCGCATCAATGAGTCGGGAACGGGACAGTTTGAACGGACACTGATCGTAGCGGACGAGGACTCCTACGTGTCCTATCTCGAAGGGTGTACGGCGCCCCAGCGCGATGAGAACCAGTTGCACGCAGCCGTCGTGGAAATCGTGGCCCATGACGACGCTGAGGTCAAGTACTCGACCATCCAGAACTGGTATCCTGGCAATAGCGAAGGGGTTGGTGGTATCTACAACTTCGTGACCAAGCGCGGCATCTGTTCTGGAGACCGGTCCAAGATCTCATGGACCCAACTCGAGACAGGATCATCCATCACCTGGAAATACCCGTCATGCATTCTCAAGGGGGACGACTCGGTTGGCGAATTCTACTCGGTGGCCTTCACCAAAGGAAAGCAGCAGGCCGATACGGGCACCAAGATGGTACACATCGGCAAGAACACGTCGTCCACCATCATCTCCAAAGGCATCTCTGCCGGCAACAGTCAGAACTCCTACCGTGGACTGGTCAAGGTCAACCGCGGAGCAGAGAATGCGCGCAATTTCAGCCAGTGTGACTCCATGCTCCTCGGGGATCGGTGCGGCGCACACACGTTCCCCTACCTGGAAATCAACAATCCTACGGCCAAGGTCGAACACGAAGCAACGACGTCCAAGATCGGAGAAGACCAAATCTTCTACTGCCTGCAGCGCGGCATCAGCGAGCAGGACGCCATCAAGCTCATCGTGAACGGGTTCGCCAAGGAAATCCTTGCCATGCTCCCGATGGAATTTGCCGTAGAGGCCCGCAACCTGTTGGCCATTGAACTAGAAGGAAGCGTCGGTTGACCCGGCGACCCAACCACGCCTCATCTACCTAACTGAACCAAACAACCATGCTCACGATCAAGAACCTCCACGCCAGTATTGAAGAAGTCGGCACAGAAATCCTCAAGGGCCTGGACCTGACCGTCAACGCCGGTGAGGTGCACGCCATCATGGGTCCCAACGGCTCCGGAAAAAGCACCCTTGCCTCCGTTCTCGCTGGCCGCGAAGACTATGAAGTTACCGATGGGTCCATCGACTTTGACGGACAGGACCTGCTGGAAATGGAAACGGATGAACGGGCGCGCGAAGGCCTCTTTCTGGCGTTCCAGTACCCCGTTGAACTGCCGGGCGTCTCGATGTCCAACTTCCTGAAGCAGGCTGTCAATTCAGTCCGTGAGCACAAGGGCGAAGAGCCGCTCTCCGCCGGCGACTTCCTGAAGCTCATGAAGGAGAAAGCAGCCCTCGTGCACCTTGATCCGGCCCTCAAAGCCCGCTCGGTCAACGAAGGGTTCTCCGGCGGCGAGAAAAAGCGGAATGAGATTTTCCAGCTGGCCATGCTCAATCCAAAGCTGGCTATCCTCGATGAGACGGACTCGGGACTCGATATCGACGCCCTGCGCATCGTCGCAGACGGTGTGAACCAACTGCGTAGCGACGACCGGGCGTTTGTGGTTATTACCCACTACCAGCGTCTGCTCGATTACATCGTACCAGATTTCGTTCATGTACTGGTCGACGGCAAGATCGTCATGTCCGGCGGAAAGGAGCTGGCGCTAGAGCTCGAAGAAAAGGGATACGACTGGATCAAGGCAGAAACGCCCCAGACGGCCTGACGCATCCCCGAAGCCCCATCATCATCTCGACCCGGATTGACCGTGCAGATCGAACAGAAACTTATCGAAGAAATCAACGCCCGCCTCCAGCGTCAAGGCGCCACAGGCGGAAACGGCTGGGCATCGACCCGCCGCTTGGCCGCGGGTGCGTTCCAGGAAATGGGCTTGCCCACCAAGCGCAGCGAGGCCTACAAGTACACGCCACTGGCCAAACGTGTCGCAGACGACCTCTCATTGGAGAACCTGGCTGACACAACCGGTGCGGACAGGAAACTGGAGGATCTCGAAGGAATCCATCTTTCGACCACGAATGGCCTGTTGGACACCGCGCCTTCATCCTTGCCGCAGGGAGTGACCATCAGTTCGCTGGCGGATGCCTATGAGAGCAATCGGATATTCGTCAACGACCACCTATCGCGTGCCTTCGTAGCTGATCGGGATGCCTTTTCTTCGCTGGCGGCCGCTGCCGCTGAAGACGGCATCCTCATTCATGCCGCCGCTGGCACGAGGATTGACACGCCCATCGTCATCCACCATGACAGCGTCGCGATCTCCGGCTTGGTGCAGCCGCGTATTTTGGTTGTTGCCGACAAAGGGGCCTCGCTCAACCTTGTCGAACGGTTTGGCCACGCTGAGGGTAGCTCCGTTTTCGAGAACCGTATTGCCGAAATGATCGTGGCTGACGGCGCTTCGATCGACCATGTCCTGATCTACGAGCGCAGCCAGCAGTCAACGTTCGTCAACGGTCTGCATGTGTACCAGGAGGGATCCAGCCATTATGCAACCAACACCATTACACTCGGTGGCGGTATGGTGCGCAACAACCTGCATTTCCTCCCCGACGGCGAGGAGTGTGAGACCCATCTGAACGGTCTCTACATTGCACGCGGATCAATGCACGTGGACAATCACACGTTCGTGGACCATGCCAAGCCGAACTGTGAGAGCAACGAGCTTTTCAAGGGTATCATAGCCGACAGCGCCACCGGCGTGTTCAATGGAAAAATCCTGGTTCGCCAGGATTCCCAAAAGATCAACGCCTACCAATCGTCCAAGAGCATCGTCCTGGATCGCTCCGCCAGCGTGTACGCCAAGCCGGAGCTTGAAATCTATGCCGATGACGTGCGCTGCAGTCACGGAGCCACGACGGGTGAATTGGACGAAGACGCCCTTTTCTACCTGCGCGCCCGAGGAATCGCGCCGGAAGATGCCAGGCTGCTGTTGCTGGAAGCATTTGCCCGGGATGTGGTGGACCTGATCGGCCACGAGCCCGTGCGTGACTACCTCTACACCCGTCTCCATACCCTGCTCAAGGCACACGCTTCCTGATGAACCTGACTGCAGCATCGTCCATGACCAGCCAACCTGATATCGGGACTCTCCGATCCCAGTTTCCGGCACTCCAGACGGAAGTGCATGGGAAGGAAGTGGCCTACCTGGACAATGCAGCGACCGCGCAGAAGCCACTCGCCGTGCTGGAACGCATGGAGCAGTACTACCGCCGCGAGAATGCCAATGTGCACCGCGGGGTACACACGATGAGCCAGGTCGCCACGGATGCCTACGAGGGAGCACGCTCACGGATGGCCTCCTTCCTGGGAGCCTCGGACCCGCGCGAAATCATCTTCACGCGAGGAACCACGGAGGCCATCAACCTGGTCGCCAACACCTTCGGATTGGGCTTTTCATCGGGGGATGAGATCCTGATCTCCGAGATGGAGCATCACTCGAACATCGTGCCCTGGCAGCTGCTCAGTGAACGAACGGGTGCGAGGGTGCGAGTGGTGCCCGTTACAGACGAGGGCGAACTGGACTTGGAGGAATTCCGGATCATGCTGTCCGAGCGCACCAAGCTGGTGGCCCTCGTGCACGTGTCCAACTCCCTGGGTACGATCAATCCCGTACGTCGCATCATAGCCGATGCCCACAGCATGGGTGTCCCGGTGCTGTTGGACGGTGCGCAAGCCGTCCCTCATGCCAAGGTGGATGTGAAGGAACTGGATGTGGACTTCTACAGCCTGTCAAGTCACAAGATGTTCGGTCCGACGGGCGTTGGCCTGCTTTATGGTAAGGCAGAACATCTTGAGGCCATGCCGCCATGGCAAGGCGGCG
>Ga0181573_10001286_pt1 | contig 25025 bp, 21 predicted proteins | sample 101ome_25_FD_148643 | JGI IMG/M metagenome (GOLD analysis project Ga0181573, IMG submission 148643) | Coastal salt marsh microbial communities from the Groves Creek Marsh, Skidaway Island, Georgia - 101409BT metaG (spades assembly) | ecosystem: Environmental > Aquatic > Marine > Intertidal zone...
CCATCCGGGACGCGGTCAATGCCTTCGAAGGTATCCTCAAACCCCTGTTCGAAGGCACTCCGTTCGGTATCGCGGAAGAAAACATCCAGGCCCGATCGCGGGGCGTGCTGCTGATGGCGGTGGCCAATAAGTTCTCGCGTATGGTCCTGACCACCGGCAACAAGAGCGAGCTGGCCATGGGCTACGCGACATTGTACGGAGACATGTCCGGCGGCTTGGCCGTGTTGGCCGACGTCCTCAAGACCGATGTCTATGCGCTGGCCCGTCATATCAACGAGCGGGCCGGCAGGGAGCGGATTCCCGTATCCAGCATCGAAAAGCCGCCTTCGGCCGAGCTCCGACCGGATCAGAAGGATGAGGACTCGCTGCCGCCGTATCCGGTGTTGGATGAGATCCTCAGGCGCTACATCGAAGAGCAGCAGGATGAAGGTGCCATTTCGGAAGCCACCGGGCATGACCGCGCGTTCGTGCGGGGCATCCTGGATGCCGTGGATCGCAACGAGTACAAGCGAAAGCAGGCACCGCCGGGACTGCGCGTCAGTGTCAAAGGCTTCGGCGGCGGTCGGCGCATGCCTATCGTGGCCGGCGTCAACCGGGCGGCCATCGAGGAAATGATGAACGCATTGAAGGAGGAGAGCACGGCATGATCGATTACGTGTCCGGAAGCCTGGCCGGCAAGAAACCCACGGAAGCTGTCATCGATGTGGGAGGGATCGGGTACCGCATCCTGATTCCGACATCCACCTATGAGCGCCTGCCCGAGCCGGGCGAGGATGCCACGCTGCTGACGCATCATCATGTCCGTGAGGATGCCATCACCCTCTTCGGATTCCTCTCCACGGAAGAGCGGCGCGTCTTCGAAATGATGCTGGCCGTATCGGGTATCGGTCCCAAGCTGGCCCTGGCCGCGTTGTCTGCCGTGCGTCCTTCTGAAATCCGCCAGCGCATCCTCGAGGGCGATGCGGCCATGCTGACCCGCATTCCCGGCATCGGTAAGAAGACGGCCGAGCGGCTGATTATCGAGCTGCGGGATCGCTTCGAAAAAGATGGCGGCGACGTGGGCGAATCGACGGCAGGTGGGGTCCCACCCGACGGAAATTTCCGGGCCGATGCCATGGCTGCGCTCGAGGCCCTCGGCCTCTCGCGCTCGGCAGCCGAAAAAGCTGTGATCGGCGTACTGCGCAAGGATCCCTCCATCCGCAACGCCGAAGAAATCATCCGGCTGGCCTTGCGGTCGTAACCCCGCTCAATATGACCTGGAGGATGCGTATCACTTCTCCAGATGAATGGTCTGCGTGGGGAAGGCGAACTCGATGCCACGGTCTGTAAAGAGACGATGGATGGCCAGGTTGATGGTCTGCTGTGTGTCCATGAACACGGCGTAGTCGGGCACAACCATGTGGTAGACCACCTCGAACTGGATTGCAAAATCCCCGAACGTTTTCAGGTGGGCGCGGTCGAAGCGCACATTCTCCTGCGCCTCAACGATCCCTCTCAGCATCTCGGGCAGTTCGGTCAGTATCTCGTGCGACGTGTCATAGGTCACACCCACGGAAAAGAGCGCCCGCCGCTCATTCATGCGCTTGTAGTTGCGCACGCGGCTTCCCAGGAGATCATTGTTGGAGAAGATGATCTGCTCGCCGGTCAGACTCCGAATCCGTGTCGTCTTGATGCCGATGTGCTCAACCGTACCGGAGTAATCACCAACGACCAGATAGTCTCCATACACGAACGGGCGATCGGCTACGATCGAAACATAGGCCAGGAGGTCCGCCAGGACGTTCTGAACGGCCAGGGCAATGGCAATACCACCGATTCCGAGCCCGGCCACGAGGGCGGTTACGTCGACGCCAAAATTGTCCAAGAGCGCCAAGAACACCAGGGTCCAGAGCACCAGGCGACCCACCATGGCCATGGCTCTGGCGGCCGTGATCTGACTGGCCTCCCCTTCACGCGCCTCGACGTACCACTCGGTCCCTATCCGGACAAGGTCATTGCCCCACAGGCCGATCTGAAAGAGCAGGCCCACGAAGACCAGGCGCAGGAGCCAGGGAATGGCAGGCGCATCGGCTGCGATGAACTCGACCGCAACGTAGAAGGCAACAACGGCAAGGAACCAGGTCCTCATGCCATGAAGGACCTCGGCAATGATGTCGTCGATACGGTTGGTCGTTCGCTCGGCCAACCTCGAAAACCGACCGAAAAAGAAGTGGCGAAGCGCCACCAGAACGAGCGTCAGGGCGAGCGTGATGCCAAGCAGTTCGGCCCAATCGATCAGAGCCATACCCATCAGGGTGTGATCCAGAAAATCCTGTGCAGCGGCGGAGTCAGGCATGGAGAAAGGACGCTTGTGGACGTAACGGAAACGCTGCAAAATACGGCGTTGCCGTCAATCATCCCGCCATCGAGGATGCGACTACACGTCTCGGTGCACCAGGAGACCCCGTGCTGCCAGCAACTCTGCGTTCAGGATGGCTCCGCCAGCAGCGCCACGGACGGTGTTGTGACTGAGTACAACGAAGCGGACGTCGAAAACAGGGCAGGAACGGACACGACCCACACTGACCGTCATGCCCGCGCCGCGATCCACATCGCGGCGCGGTTGCGGAGCCGCCTCCTCCTCCAAAACGAGAAGGCATCGGCTCGGCGCCGTGGGCAGGGAGGCTACCTCATCGGGCGACTCGAAGGCAGCCAACGCCTTTTGCACGCCGTCAATGGACGAGGAGCTGCCCAATTTCACGGAAACACATTCCAGATGACCTTCGAGGACAGGCACCCGATTGCACTGGGCCGATATGGGAATATCCAGGGCGCGTACCACAGGCTGTCCATCCTCCCGGGAAAGAGGCGCGAGCAGCCGCAGGGGCTCGGTCTCCAACTTGTCCTCTTCGCCTCCGATGAACGGAATCACGTTGGCCACCGCATCGAGCGAGGCAACCCCGGGATAACCGGCGCCCGATAGCGCCTGCATCGTCGTCACCTGCACTGCTTCGATCCCAAAGGCATCCTGCAATGGCTTGAGGGCCATGGTCAACCCCACGGTAGCGCAATTTGGATTGGTAACAATGAAGCCGGATGTTTCCTGCCGCTCAATCAGCGCCAGGTGCTCCGGATTGACCTCCGGAATGAGCAGCGGCACGTCCTCATCCATGCGATGGTTCTTGGCATTGGAAATCACGGGGTACCCGGCTTTCGCGAACGCCTTTTCGACCGGTCCCGCCACCGAGCTGTCCAACCCTGAGAAAACCAGATCGCATGCAAGGCCAGGTTCGCACAACTGCACCTCCATCTCCGCAATCGATGCCGGCAGCGGCGTCGACTCGATCCAGTGCGCCGCATCGCGGTAGGATTTGCCCGCGGAGCGCTCGGAAGCTGCCAGAGCCGTCACTTCAAACCAGGGATGATCCTCGAGCAGGCGAATGAATTTCTGACCGACGGCGCCTGTAGCACCCAGGATTCCAACGCGTAGTTTCATGATTGCATCACCAATGAAGTAGAAATAATGCCGGTGGTACCGATGGCAACATGCCTGCGCCTGTCAGCGGTCGCGGTACGTTTCCTCAGATGGCTGCTCGCGTCCGGTTCATCAGCTCGCGGGCGTCTTTTTCGACCCGCTTGGGGAGTCGGGCCGGTAAAATGAGTGTGCCATCTCCCTGCGGGTGACGGGTCGAGCGCACGTGCACCGGAATGCACGCATGCAGCACCGGCTCGAAGGCATGCGCATGCATGCCCAGTTGATTGGCTTCGTTCCAGGTCGTGGCATCTTCAAGCAGGAGATACAGAAAACGACCCGCCTGTTCATTCTTGCGCGGATCGGCTGTGTAGAGCCCATCGACATCGGTCCATCGATCAAACTTCGAGGCCCCGACGGCCTCTGCAATCAGTGATGCAGAGTAGTCGCTGCCTCCCCGACCCAGCGTAACGACCTGACCATTTTCCTCGGCGCCAAGGAATCCCGTGATCACGGGTACACGCCCCGCGGGCAGACGACGATACCATGACTCGGTCTGCGCCCGTGTCTTATTGCGATCGACGACCCAGGAACCGGATGCGCTTTCGACCACGCGGATCAAGCGGCGGGCATCCACCCATTCTGAAGACACGCCATGTCGCTCCAGAATCAGGGCAACCAGGGGCGCCGACATCCATTCGCCGCTGGCCCAGATGACATGTGAGCGCATGGGACCGGGCGGCCGCCGCAGGGTGTCACGCAAGAGGTCAATACATTCAGACAATCGATTCAGATAGCGTCCATGGCGTTCGTGATCGAGCACCTCGGCCGAAAGGGCCTGGTGCCTGCGCACCAATTTGCGCATCCATACCTGCTGCCGCTTGCGGTGTGTCTCCGTCTCCAAGGCATGGAGCCAGTCGGTTACGCCCGAGAGGGCCGAAACCACGAGAAGCGGTCGCGAACCCATTTCCTCTGCCGACACGATACCGACCAGGCGCTCCAACGCCTCCGCCGAACCGACCGAGGTGCCTCCGAACTTGAGGACCTTGACAACTTTTTGGCTATGGGTGCTATGCAACGCGTCAGTGGACATAGCTTGCCGCATTGATATCGATGGAGCAGCCGGTCGCATGATCAGACAACCCGCTGGCCAGGAGGACAACTGTGGGTGCCACGTCTGCAGGCTCTGTCAGCCGGTCCAGCGCAATACCACCCAGAACGAATTCTTCGCCGTAGGCATCAATGGCATCCTGCGCCATGGCCGTTCGGACAAAGCCCGGGGCTACGGTGAAGGCCTTGATGTTCTGCTTGCCGAAAGCGCGAGCCACAGAGCGCGCCATGGAAACCATGGCTCCCTTGGAAGCTGCATAGGCCAGATAGTCCTCCGAGTCCCCCCGGAAGGCGGCACGGGAGGCCATGTAGATGAGCCTTCCCCCACCATGCTCCATGAAATGCGGTACGGCAGAACGTGTCAGTATGCCGGCGGCACGGGTGTTCACATGAAGGGTGTTGTCCCAGTCACGCACCCAGTCATCGAGGTCACTTCCGAGCGGCGAGTGGACCGCGATACCGGCGTTGTTGACTACACAGTCCACGCGGCCGTAGGCGTCGACCACATCCCGGAACAGTCGATCCGTTTCGGCGGCGTCGGACAGATCGGCACGAAACGCTTCGCTGCGTCCACCGATCTCCTTGCACAGGGCGACCGCTTCATCCGATGACGAGCCATAGTGCACGGCCACTGTGGCCCCCGAGGCTCCCAGCTGCCGGGCAATCTCACGACCAATTCCGCGGCTGGCGCCTGTTACGAGAATCGTTTGTCCTTCAAGATCAATATGCATGGTTGAACGTCAGGGCCGTAGCCGCTGGTTTGACTGGATAGGTGCGATGGGTGATTTGTGGTATACCCTGAAACAGCGTAAAAAGCTCAATCGGGTCTATTTTTTTGAGGTAAACGGCCCATGTACGGGGACGAACTGAAGGGGTAGCCTTCACCTCCCGGGTGGACTTCATCCTTGCACGGCCAGAATGGCGTCCAGGGATGGCTCTTCAAGGCCTGTGGAGTAGCTGCTCCAGCCGGCCGGCGTGGAGGCTGCCTCAAACGCCTGCTCAAGATCGGAGAGCAGGTCTTCAGAGTGCTCAATGCCAACCGATAGGCGGACCACCTCCTCTGTGATACCGGCCGCCTTGCGAGCCTCTGGACGCATGGAGGCATGACTCATCGTGGAGGGCTGTTCAATCAAGGACTCTACCCCACCCAAGGACTCAGCCAGCGTGAAGACACGCGTCGCGGCCAACAGGCGGGCCACGGCAAATCCGTCCCGAACCCGGAAGGACACCATGCCCCCGAATCCGTACTGCTGGCTGGCTGCCGTATCGTGTCCCGGGTGCGAGGCAAGGCCAGGGTAGTAGACCTCCTCGACATCGGGGTGGGACTGCAGGAATTCGGCTACGGCCCGGGCGTTTTCCTGATGCTGCTTCAAGCGGAGAGGCAACGTCTTCAGACCTCTCAGGATCAGCCAGCTGTCAAACGGTACGGCGGTTGCTCCCTGGGCGTTTGCCGCAAAGTGCACCGCTTCCCGTCCTTCCTCGGTTGCCGCAATGATGGCGCCTCCGACGACATCGGAGTGTCCGTTCAGATACTTCGTCGTCGAATGCACAACGAACGTCGCCCCAAAGTCGATGGGTCGCTGCAGGAGCGGTGTCAGAAACGTGTTGTCGACAACGAGATCAATGCCGGCCTCCCTTGCAATCCGACCAACCTGCTCAAGATCCGTTATCCGAAGCAACGGATTCGATGGCGTCTCGACCCAGATGGCCCTGGTCTGCTCGCGCAGATGCGCCTCAAGCTGACGCGGATCGGAGAGGTCGACGAAAGAGACCTCCAACTTCCCTTGGTCCTGCCACCACGTGAGGAGGCGCTCCGTCCCGCCATAACAGTCGTGCGAGCAGATGATGTGACTGCCAACCGGGTAAAGTGAAAGCACCGTGGCCACTGCCGCCATCCCGCTGCCCACGCATACAGCACCGGCTCCCCCTTCCAATTCGGCCAGCGTTTGCTCGAGAGCGGCCCGCGTCGGGTTGCCGCTGCGACTGTAGTCGTATTCCGGCTTCGTTCCGTCGCTGTTGAAGCGGAAAATAGCCGACTGATAGATAGGCAGGGAAATACTGTTGAAGGTCGCATCGGTGGCCTGTCCAGCCAGTGCAAGTCGGGTCTGTGGGTGCATGTCGGGAGCCTGAAAGGGATGGTTGGATCGGTCTCGGGGTACCACCGGGGCATGAACACCCTGCCAATGACAGACCTGAAGGCACGGCCCCGGGAATCCCGCAGGACGGTGCTTGGCGGAGGACATGGGCCCGCATCCCGTGGGAGGATCCGTGCGCCTCAACGTGTCCTCCATCCCCCTCTGGATACGAAAAAACCCTCGCCGGGTCAGAATATCCGGGAGGGTCTGCACGGCACGATGTCCGTCAGCCTTCCCATCTATCTCTCGTATCGAGCAGGAATTAGCACCTTTGGTCCCTATCGGGCTCCCGGTTGCTACGACGTCTTCGGGCCTGTCCCTCGGTCGTTCTCGATGGAAGTGCCCCGAAGATACAACGACAGTACCCCGGAACGCAATACCAGCTTCCTGATGCGCGGGCCATTCCGTCCGGATCGGTGGACGCGCCCAAGGCGCCACGCAGCGGACCCTGGAACGTAATCACCTGGAATATCACTCCCTGAGGTTGCATTCGGTCCAGTGCCGTGTCAATGATGCAGGGACGCGGCAAGAGCACGCAACACTGGCGTGAGGAGACGACCCGGACGGGCGCGGCATCGCAACCAACGGGCGATGGCATGCGAGCAGGAAGCCGCAGGCAGGGCGATGCGCTCCGGGCGCAGTGCCTACCCTTCGTGACATTGGAGGCATGGGCGGGTGATGTGAAGGTACATGGGGGTCACCCGCCCCATGCTTCCGGTATTGGAAGCCTTCAGGCCCGGCTTCGCTCCTCGTAGGGCACGGACGTACCATCTTCGACCCACATGCGTAACAAGCGAAGGTATTGGGCCCAGCAAAAAGAGGTATGGCGGAAATGCGCATTATCGTCCTGCCAATCCTCATGTTCAAAAGAGATCCATGTCTGGGCGCCCTCCGGGATCAGCTCGATTCGGAGCCGGGTCCCAGTCCAGTCGGGTTCGGCATCCGTGAAATACCACTCGATCAACCGTCCGGGGTCGACGCCGGTCACTTCGGCTGTCCATTCAAAGGCTTCCGAGAAGTGGAAACAATACATCGAACCGGCCCGTGGCTCCCCCTCGCACCGCTTCGTCCACCAGGCATCCAATCCTTGAGGGCGCGAAATGGCATCAAAGATCACGCTCGGCGCAGCGCGTATGGCCAGACGATGTTTAATGGCATGCACGTCGGTATTCCTTGATCATGTACAAACGGGTAGCGGGTTCATCTCCAGAATACGAACCGAACCGCATACGATGGACCGCTGGCCAGCCGGAGCTGTCCTGGTGAACATTTTACCCAGCCAAAAGCCCTACTTGTGCAGCACGATCATGCGCACTGCACTGTATCTGCCCGCGGCGGCCTGTACCGAGTAGAGCCCGGAGGCGGGGACGGGTACATCCAGATGGACCGTGGATGCACCGGCAGGAAGGAACATATCCTTTTCGAGCACCTGCCTTCCCATGAGGTCGAATACCTTGAAGCGGACGGGACCTGCCTGGGGAGGAGCGACCGAGAACCGGACCGGTCCACGGGAGGGATTGGGCCAGGGCGCCCCCAAGACGAGGTGCTCGGGAAGGGTATACCGCTCGATGCCTCCCACGGGGGCCGCTGTGCGGCGGAACAAGCCACCCTCCACCGTACCAATCCATAGCGACTCCTGGGCATCACGCGTCACCGAGGTCACGCGTCGATAGGAGGCAAGCCCGGAGAGTTGCGGGGTCCATGTCATGCTCGATGGATCGAGCCGAAACACCCCATTGCCAAAGGTGGCAATGTAGGGCGCCCCCTGGGAGTCAAAGGCGATGTCGCGGATATCTTCGTTCCCCTCCAGCCCTTGACCAAGGCGGGACCAACTCTGGCCATCATCGAAGGATTGCAGCACTCCGGCAAACCGGGTACCGGCAAGAATCCAGCCGTCAGACTCTGCAAAAGCCTGCACGCTGAACCAGGCTGGATCCCCTGCGCTCATCCGTTGCCATTCGGACCCACCAGGGACCTGCCTCCAGGAATCCCATGCAGCACCCGCCAATTTGGATCCGTTCCCGCTCAGGTGCACGGCTACAATGTCGCGGGCATTACCCTCCTCGTCCACGATGGGAGCATCCGTCCAGGTACCCTTCGAGTAAACCCACGCTCCGGCATAGTAAGCTGCAAGGAGGGACCCGTCCTCGGCCAGGGCCAGATCCCGGATGAAGGGCCTCCCGGGCGGTCCCGAGGCCGACCACCCTGTGGCCTTGTCGTAACGCCACAGACCGGCATTCGTCGCCGCGAGCAGCCCTCCATCGGCATCCAGAAGGGCATCCGTCGCTCGACGCACGAGGGGTTCTTCGGGATGGACACGATCCCAGGATCCACCGTAATCGTGGGTGATGAACAAACCACCTGCTGTGGTCACGACGAGACTGCCATCGGGCTGTGAGCGGACCGCAGTAACGTCGCTCGTCAGGCCTGTATTCGAGGGGTACCATGTCTGACCCTCATCCGTACTGAGGACCACGCCCTCACCTCGCGTTCCAACCAAGCGCGAGGTGCCTGTCGACAGCCACGAGGCGACATCGGATGCGCTGACTGAGTGTACACGCCAGGTGTTTCCCTCGTCCTGGCTTTCAAACAGGTTTTGAAACCCGCCGACATGCAGCGATCCACCGGGACCTGCCGTGACCAGACCAACCGTCAGAGGATCCGTATCCGGCTGGATGCAGGTCCAGAGGGATCCGTTTCCGCGGCTGCGATAGAGCGAACATCCCCCATAGACAGGATTGGCGCCCGCAAACACATGCCCGGACGCGTTGGTGGCAATCGAGCGGATGTCGTATTCCTGCAGCCCGCTTGACGCAAATTCCCAGGTGCTGCCCAGGTCGGTAGAGCGAAAGACACCAATGTTCGTGGCAGCAAAGACATGGGTGGTACTGGCGGCCAGGGAATAGACCGCCGCGTTGTAGCCTTGCAGCGACAGGAGATCCCACGTCAGCCCTTCGTCCTCGGACCGGTACAAATCGCCATTTACCCCCACCAGTAGCAGACCCGGTTGAGGCTCAAGCATACTCAGAGCGTAGGTAGCCTCCAGGCCAGCAGGTACCCAGCTTTCGGATTCGGGGGAGAGTTTGAAGAGGCCTTGACCATAGGTTGCGACGCGGACCTCACCGGAGGCATCAACGTGGATCGCCCGCACATCCAGTACCGTCAATCCTGAGCTGAATCGAGTCCAGGTTACCCCAGCGTCGAGGCTGCGCTGAACGCCATTTGACGTCGCTGCCAGAACCGAGCCATCGGAAAGCTGCTCCAGATCCCAGACGATGGTCCCGCCGTAGGGACCCTCGATCGACATCCAGTCGCCACCCTGGGCGTGAAGGGCAGGGGCAAGCCACTGAACCAGCGCCAGGAGGACGATGGAGCGGGAGGCAAGCGCCAGAAAATGCCGGGCCATATCAGGGTGAGTGGGTGTCTGCATCGGCATCACGCGCCGCCGCAATCAGTGTTTTCTGTTCTTCTGACAAGGACTCCGGCAGAAAAACGTCAAGGTGCACAATGAGGTCCCCCTTCTCCGTTTCTGTGGCCACCCCATGTTCCTTGATGCGAAGTCGGTCGCCGGGCTGACTTCCCCCCGGAATGGTCAGTTTGAGTCGGCTCCCGTGGGGAGAGAGGACACGCATCGATCCGCCCAGGAGGGCGTCAAAGACAGAAACGCGTTCATGCGTATGAATGGACAACCCCTCCCGGGTGAAGCGATCATCTTCTTTCACACGCACGGTTACGTACAGGTCTGCCCGGGTCCCACCCGGCATGGTATGGCCTTTTCCGCGAATCCGGATCTTGTGGCCATCCTTGACGCCCTTTGGAAAGGGGACAGCGATTTTCTCATTCTCGAGTGAGAGCATGATCCGGCCCCCTTTGAGCATCTGCTCGAACGAAATACGGACGGTACGATTACGCTCGTACGAAGGAGCCGCCTTCCTCCCAGACGGGCCGTTGCCGCCCGGTGAGCTGCGTGGGCCCGCTGCGCCTCCGAAGAAGCGTTCGAACAGGTCGGACATACCCGATGCGCTGGAGAAGTCAGGCTCCATGCGGGTGTAGGTCCCCTCCGGATTCCGGCGATACCCGGCACCGGGGGAGGAACCGAAGGGTGATCCGGATCCACCGAATCGCCTCATGCGATCGTACTGCTTGCGTTTGGCGGGGTCGGAGAGGGTTTCATAGGCCTCCTGGACCTTCTTGAAACGCTCCTCGGCCGTTGCATCGTCCGGGTTTCGATCCGGATGGAGTTCGCGTGCCAGCGTGCGGTAGGCCTTCTTGATGGCAGCAGCGTCCGCTGACTCCTTCACTCCCAACGTTTTGTAAAAATCGTTTGGCATACCGCATCGTGGGACCAGCACAGATGGACCAACCGGGCAGCTGTCAGGATCGTCCGGTTTCTGCTATCTTGGCACCACATTCAATTGGTGATGGCTGTTGTACGGCATCGTGAACGACGTCCGCAGCCACAGGATCTACCAAATCCGTGCCAACCGGTAGTTTCATGCAGAAATGTCAGGAATCCGCCCCATAAAAAAGGTTCTCGTCGCCAATCGTGGCGAAATTGCTGTCCGCATCATGCGTACCTGTCGCGATATGGGGATACGCAGCGTGGCAGTCTACAGTGAAGCCGATGAAAAGGCGCTGCATGTGCGCCTGGCGGACGAGGCATGGCCAATCGGGCCGGCCCCCTCGTCGCAATCCTACCTGGCAGCTGATACGATCCTTGCCGTGGCGGCCTCATGCGGGGCTGATGCCATTCATCCGGGGTATGGCTTCCTCTCTGAAAGCCCCGAATTCGCGGAGGCCTGCAGGCAACAAGGCATCCAGTTCATCGGGCCACCGGCATCGGCCATCCGGGACATGGGCGACAAGACAGCGGCGCGGGCACTCATGCAAGAGGCCGCAGTCCCCATGGCTCCCGGCACGACGGGGGCAATCAACGGGCAGGAAGACGCGTTGCGGGTCGCTGAGGAGATTGGTTTTCCTGTACTGATCAAGGCGGCCGCAGGCGGGGGTGGAAAGGGTATGCGGATCGTGCGCTCTGCCGAGGCCCTCAGCGATGCACTTTCGACAGCCTCCAGAGAAGCATCCTCAGCCTTCGGTGATGGGCGCGTCTTCATCGAGAAGTATATCGATGAGCCCCGCCATATTGAAATCCAGATCATGGCCGATGCACATGGCAATATTGTGCATCTCTACGAGCGGGAGTGCTCGATCCAACGACGGCACCAGAAGGTCATCGAAGAGGCACCTTCCAGCATACTGACCCCCGAGGTGCGATCCCTGATGGGAGAGGCTGCCATCCGGGCGGCTCGTTCCTGTGGATACGTCGGGGCCGGGACGGTCGAGTTCCTGCTCGATTCAGACATGCAGTTCTATTTCATGGAAATGAACACCCGCTTGCAGGTGGAGCATCCTGTCACGGAATGGATTACGGGATTGGACCTGGTGGAACTGCAGATACGCATAGCCGAAGGCCATACCTTGCCGTTTACACAGGATCAGGTGAGCGCCACGGGGCACGCCATCGAGTGCCGCATATATGCCGAGGATCCAACCTCGGGCTTCCTCCCAGGGCCGGGCACCCTCCTGGTACACGATCCCCCTTCAGGGCCGGGCATCCGGTTGGACAGCGGGGTCGAAGAAGGGGCAGAAATCCCGGTCCACTATGATCCCATGATATCGAAGCTCATCGCCTGGGGGACCACACGGGAGCAGGCCATTGCCCGCATGGTAGGGGCTCTCGGCGAATATGACATCGCCGGCGTACCCACCACGATTGGTTTCTGCCGCTATGTAATGCAACACGATGCCTTCGTCTCCGGCGGATTTTCGACCCACTTCGTGGACGACCACTTCACGCCGGATGTCCTGACAGTGTCCAACCCGTCGCTTGGGGAGGATATGGCCATCGCGGCCGCCCTGTATGTCGATGGCCATCATCGTACGGCACCGCAACAGGGGCCCGGCCCCTCGACCCCTTCTGCCGGCTACAGTCCGTGGCACCTTCGACGACGGCAGCGCGAGGCTTGAGGGCTCCTAGATCCAGGCTTTTTGCATTGTCAGTCCCTGACTGACCAGCCAGTCGGCAACAGCCATGACGGATTCACGCACTCCCTTGGTGGTCATCGGATTGCCAAAGGGCTGAAGACTGACCAGCACGCCACCCTGTTCGTGTGGCCAGGCCTGGATGATGAGTTCCTGCCGCAGATCGGGCTCTTCACTGACGGCTTTGAACAGCAGCCCATCACCCGAAAGGTCACGGTAGGCTTCGAGCACGATGGCATGACCCCCTTCAAAAGCCCGGACCTGCTTCTCGAAGGTCCCGACCTCGGTGAGTGTTCCGTCCAGGATAGCGTGTTGCATGGGTATGATCGTATTTCGCGGTTCGGGTGAATCGGCCACCGAACTGAGGGTGAACCGCGCGTGATAAATGGGCTTGTCCTGCTCGAGCCACTTCATGGCATACTTTGTCCGCAGCGTTGCCGGCGGAGGGTCTCCTTCCTCAACAACAAAACACCCGGAGGCTTTGCCCTGCGCCACTGAAAAGGCGAAGTACTCAGGATGGTCCGTGGTCAGGTGGAGACTGCCACCGGGCTTGAGGCGACTGGAGAGGATCTGGAAAAACGGTACCTGAAGGAGCCGGTTGCTGAGGTGTTTTTTGCGGGGCCACGGATCCGGAAAATTGACGTACACGCGATCGAGTCCGCCTTCGGGAATGATATCCCGGACAATGAAGCGGCCGCTTCCCTTGTAGAGCCGCACATGCTCTGCACCGCATCGTTTCATGCGCCGAAAGGCGCGCCACACGGAACCGAGCGACACTTCGGCACCCAATACATTCCACTCGGGATGAGCCTGTTGCAGGTGTTCGAGGTAGCGACCATCCCCGAACCCGATTTCCAGTACGAGCGGGGCCTGCCGCCCGAAGAGGGAGGAAAAATCCGTAGGTGTCTGGAAATCTGCGTTGAAGACAAGCATCAGATGGGAAGGGGCAGCGGGGGATGAGCCGACAGGGCGATGTTACGCTGTGACCGCTTGCAAGCCAAGTGAGAATCCTGTGGAAGTTGACCCACCGGGAACGGCACCCACTCCCAGTGGAGGGATCCACCGGAGCCGCTCCCACGAGCGACGAACAAACCTCTCTGGAGCGGGTACACCCCTTTCCATCGCCCACCAGCCCTTCGACACTCCGCACTTCGATACCGTTTTTTCAAGGACTCTCGAACGAACCACGGAACCGAATGGCAACGATTTCCCGCATCCTGTGGGCAGACGATGAAATCGATCTGCTCAAACCCCACGTTCTGTTTCTCGAATCCAGGGGCTACGAGGTGACGAGCGTCACCAACGGCGCGGATGCCATCGATGAGGTCCGCAATGGGCGGTATGACCTCGTCCTGCTCGACGAACAGATGCCGGGCATGGGTGGTCTCGAGACGCTCACTGCCATAAAGGAAACAAGCAGCGACCTGCCGGTGGTCATGATCACCAAGAGCGAGGAGGAGCGCATCATGGAAGAGGCGCTCGGTGGAAAGATTTCGGATTACCTCACAAAACCGGTCAATCCCAGCCAGGTCCTGCTGACGTGCAAACGCATCCTCGATGGGCGCCGCATCGAATCCGAGAAAGCCTCCGAGAACTATCTCCAAGCCTTCGGAGAAATTTCGGCCCTTCTCATGAATCCCCTCGATCACTCGGCATGGGTGGATCTTTACCAGCGACTCATCCGGTATGACGTCGAATTGGACTCGGATGAGGGCGTACGACAGGTCTTCGAAGACCAGGCCCGTCACGTGAATCAGGCCTTCTGCAGATACGTGGAGGAGGTCTATCCTCGCTGGATTTCCCGCGTGGATTCCGCACCCGACGAAGAGCGTCCTGCCCTTTCCCACGAGGTCATCCCCGAATGGGTCATTCCGGAGCTGAATCACGGAAAGCCTGTCGTCTTTTTCGTCATCGACTGCATGCGATGGGACCAGTGGCTCGAATTCGAGCATTTGCTCTCCCCGCTCTTCACTATTTCGAGGGACTACCACTACTCCATCCTGCCAACAGCCACGCCTTACTCCCGCAACGCCATCTTTTCAGGACTGCTACCGGACGCTTTGGCCAAACGCTACCCCCGCATCTGGGCACAGGGCGAAGATGATGAGCACAGCCGTAACCGAAACGAAGAGCAATTCCTGAACGATTTACTCGAACGACGTCATATCCAGGCGCGCGTGCGCTACGACAAGTTGATCGGGAGCAAGGATGGTCGGGAGTTCCAGCAAACCGTCCACGATCTGCTCCAACACGATCTGAGCGCGGTTGTGGTCAACTTTGTCGACATCCTGGCCCACTCCCGATCCGACTCTGCCGTGCTCAAGGAAATTGCGCCGGACGAGCGGGCCTATCGAGCCCTGACGAGGACCTGGTTCGAACACTCGTGGCTATTCCAAGCCTTCCAGCAGCTGGCCGAGAGCGACTGTACCCTGGTCATCACAACCGATCACGGCGCCATACGCAGTCTCCACGACACGAAAGTCATCGGTGATCGCGAAACCTCGACCGCTCTGAGATACAAATACGGAAAGAATCTGAAGTGCGATGAGCGTCATGCCGTCCTCGTGCGGGATCCTTCCACCTTCGGACTGCCTTCGGATCATCGCAATACCAATTTCATCATTGCCAAGGAAGACTACTACTTCGTGTATCCGACGAATTACAACCGGTATCTGAACAAGTATCGCGATACCATGCAACATGGTGGGATCTCGATGGAAGAAATGATCCTTCCCGTGATGACGCTTCGCCCACGGTCCGCAGGCTGATCCATGGAAGAACAGCGTATCACGAGCCACAGTGTCGAACGCACGATCCAGGCCGGGGCAGCGTTTGGTGATGTCCTTGGGGCCGGTCAGGTCGTTGCGCTCCTCGGCGACCTGGGTGCAGGAAAAACACACTTCGTGAAAGGCATTGCACAGGCTCTCGGTATCCACCCTGATACGGTCTCGAGCCCGACATTCAGCATTGCGCAGGAATATCGAGGTGGGCGCTTTCCACTCTACCATATCGACTGTTACCGCCTCTCCGATGTAGCCGAATTCGAACGCACGGGAGCGCAGGACTACATCGGCGGTGATGGCATTTGCCTGATTGAATGGCCTCAGCGCATCGAATCACTCCTACCCATGGACACGATCCTCGTCAGCATTCGCCACCGAGGTGACGGGGGACGTGACATCCGGATACTGCCCTCCCCTGCCCATGCATGAAATGAAGGCGATGGAGCGTCTCATGGCGCTTCCGGCATATGCGACGTCCGGCGAAGTGGCGCTCAAGCCCGGTTTCGAACGGATAAAGGCGCTGCTGACCGGAATGGGTCACCCGGAACGACATCGGGAGATCATCCTGGTTGCCGGAACGAATGGAAAAGGCTCGACGGCCTCCATGCTGGCTGCCATGTCCAGCGCCGCCGGCGTGTGCACCGGCTTGCATACCTCACCGCATCTTGTGTCGGTAACCGAGCGCATGCGGGTCAACGGCGTAGCGCCCTCCGAGGCCTGGCTGGCCGGAGAGGTGCTCCGATGGGAAACGCTTTTCGCGCGCGTGCAGCCAAGCTTTTTCGAGGCTACACTCGCCCTGTCCCTGCGCTGGTTTGCCGACCAGGAGGCCGAGCGCTGCATCGTCGAGATCGGGCTGGGCGGACGCTACGATGCAGCCAATGCCCTGGATGCTGATCTGTGCATCCTGACATCCGTGGGCGGGGACCACATGCAGCTGCTGGGACCAACGCTGAGTGATGTTGCTGCTGAAAAGGCTGCCATCGGCAAGCGCGGTAAACCGTTCATCATGGTGCCGCTCGAAGAACCGAGTCGCACGGCCGCCTATCGTGTCCTGCAAAGCATCGGTGCCCGGGTAACGGAGATCAACGCATTGACAGGTATCCGCACAACGCCCGATGGGACACTCACATTGACCACGTCCCGCAGGCAGGTAACGCACCTCAAGCCGCCCCTGCCCGGCCCCCATCAGCAGGTCAATGCCCTGCTTGCCCTCGAGGCCATGGATCAGCTGCACGATCCGCTTATCGATGCTGCCACGCTGCGGCATGGTCTGGACAGCATGCAGACGCTCAGTGGCCTACGCGCGCGCGGAGAGTGGCTCCTGCCCGGAGTCATGATCGATGTCGCGCACAATGAAAGTGCTCTTGAGGCCACATTGCGTGTTTTCCTGAACGCAGCCTCAGACAAGACACCCGTCCTCGTACTGGGTTTTCTGGCAGACAAGGACCCGGGCAAGCTCGGAGACTGGCTGCTTGGCTACGCTCCGAAATCCACACGCATCATCTGTGTGGATACCGCGGGAGCACGCGGCCTGAAAGCTGATGAAGCTGCTCTTCGCTGGATCCAAAGCGGTTGGACGGGCCCCATCGAAACGACCTCCGACCCGGCTGATGTCCTGAAACAGGAATACCGAGAGGGAGCGTATGTGCTGTTTGCAGGCTCACATCAGGTGGTCTCACGGATCCTTTCCGCAAGACCATGACCGGCCCGGGATTTACCTGAACTTCCTGCCGGATACGCAAACCGTATTGCTTTTCAACGTGGATAACCTATCTTTCTGTATCGGCTTGCCTGCGTTGACCCTCCCTGGACGTCCGCAGACAACCCTCTGGCCGTCCCAACTCCCTTCCGGGTCCCGGCCTCCTACTATTCGGCGGACCATCCGCCAACGCTCTACCTATTCCAACGCTCTCCTTATCGAACGGCTCTCGATTGACTGAGGGAACCCGTCACTCCGATGGAATCGACCGACAGGTTGACCCCTCGCGCCATGAGACGGCACGACACGGCATCGAAACCGATGCTTCAGTCATCGTTGGCCTGCTCTTCACTACATGAAAATTGCAGAACTACAGGACAAGAAACTTCCTGAACTGAAAGAAATCGCAAAGCAGATGAACCTCGGTGGGGTCTCTGCCATGAGAAAACAGGATCTGATCTACCTCATCCTTGAGGCAAAGGCCGAAGCCGCAGCGGGCTCTAATCGACGGCGAGAAGAAGCCTCGCGCAAGCAGGAAGCTGCTGGCGGTTCACCGGATGCCGGTCCCTCATCTCAGCGTACTCGCGGCAAAAAGTCTGAAAGTGGCGGTCGAGACGAAGCCAAGCGCGGTCGCGGAGGTTCTTCCAGAGGCGAGGAATCCAACAATGATCGCTCCTCGGGCAGGCCCAAGCGTGGCGGTCGCAACGCGAATCAGGAGGAGGCCGAGCAGCAGAAACGACATCCCCGTCGCGGGCGTGGAGAGGACGACGCCGATGCCGCACGTGGTGACAACCGGGGCAGGCGGCGCAACCGGCCGGAGAATGGAAGCCGCGACGAGCGAGGTCGCGGTGGCAGGGACGAGGATCGTGGCCGCCGGCGTGAGGAGGATGATAATCGCGGTAACCGCCGGGGTGGACGTGGGCGTGATGATAATCGCGGAAACGAGCGCGGCAATAATGACCGGGACAATGACCGCGGTGGACGCCGCAGCCGTCGGGACCGCAACCGCGAAGCGCGGGAAGAACGTCGCAAGGAGGTCTACGCCGATCAGCCCGAATACATGCAGGAGTACAACCCGAAAGAGGTCGAGCTCGATGGCATGATCCGCAAGGTGGGGGTGTTGCAGATCCTGCCCGATGGGTACGGGTTCCTGCGCAGCGCAGAGTTCAACTACCTGCCGAGCCCTGACGACATTTACGTCTCTCCCTCCCAGATCAAGCGCTTCGCCCTCAAGATGGGTGACACCGTGGACGGTGAAATCCGCCCACCCAAGGAAGGCGAGCGGTATTTCGCCCTGATTCAGGTCAACTCCATCAACGGTCGCGCGCCGGGCGACATCGACGAGCGTGCGAGCTTCGATTATCTGACGCCCTATTATCCGGAGGAGCAACTTGTCCTGCAGACGCTTGGAGGGGAGTACTCAACCCGGGTCATGGATCTTTTCTCTCCTATTGGAAAAGGCCAGCGTGCGCTCATCGTAGCGCAGCCCAAGACGGGTAAGACGATCCTTCTCCAGAAGATTGCCAATGCCATCACGACCAATCATCCGGAGTGTCATCTCCTGATCCTCCTGGTCGATGAACGGCCCGAGGAGGTCACGGACATGCGCCGTCACGTCAAGGGCGAGGTCATCGCATCCACGTTTGATCAAGACCCGGAAAAGCACGTCGAGGTAGCCGATATCGTTCTGCAGAAAGCAAAGCGCCTCGTGGAAGCCGGTCAGGATGTGGTCATCCTGCTCGACTCGATCACCCGTCTGGCCCGTGCGCACAACGCCGTGACGACGTCGACCGGAAAAACGCTCTCCGGTGGTATGGAAGCCGGCGCGCTTCGGGGACCCAAGCGCTTCTTCGGAGCGGCCCGCAACATCGAGGAAGGCGGTTCGCTGACCATCATCGGGACGGCGCTCATCGATACGGGAAGCCGCATGGACGAGGTCATCTTCGAAGAGTTCAAAGGAACGGGCAACTCGGAAATCGTACTCGATCGTGAATTGGCCGACCGCCGCATTTTCCCGGCCATCCACATCGTGAAATCAGGTACGCGGCGCGAAGAGCTCCTGATTCCAGAGGCCAAACTCAAGCGTATCTGGATCCTGCGCAAGCTCCTGGCAGACATGAACCCCATCGATGCCATGAACTTCCTCCTCGACAAGATGCGTGGAACGAAGAAAAATGACGAGTTCCTGGTTACGATGAACTCGTAACGCCCGCGATGAGGATCATCGAGAGAGGCGACCCGGTCGAAGATCGGGTCGCCTTTTTTATTGATCGCTCTTCGGTTCAGGTAACGCCCAGTAGGCCAACATGGCCATCCCAAGCACTGCCACAGCCGCAGTCAGCGTGTTAGAGACGTAACCGTACCGGACGTAGGAGGTACCCGCCACCGCACTGCCAATACCGAGACCGATTTGACCAATGGCCACGGCAAGGCTGAGCAGCGCCCCGCGGCGCTGTTCTTCGACAAGCGCCGTCATGAGCGACTGCAGGGGGCTGATTCGAATGGCGAACATGACCATGGCGAACCCGAAGACGACATAAGCCATGACCATGGATGTCGTCAGGTAGGTGGTCGCCACCATGACGACGGCCAGTCCGAGGCATGATGTAATGATCAGGGGTTTTCGACCCGTGCGGTCTGACAGCTTGCCTGCAGCGGGACCGGCTATGACGTTGGCAATGCCTCCGACCAGAAACAGGGAAGCAATGGCCGTGCCTTCGACCCCCAGGTGATGCTCCAACCATGTGGGTAAGTAAATAACGTATAGCCCGATACTGAAAAACATCAGGAAGTATGTAGCGCTGGCCGCGACAACCACCCGACGGCCCAGTAGCTCCCTATAGCCAGCGATGGCGGATCGCACGGTCAAACGATTCTTGTCGCGTTCCACATCCGGTTGCGGCACGTAGAACCAAATCAGCACCGTGGTCAGGGTCATCGTCCCGGCAAACATCATGAAGGCTCCCTTGAATCCGACCCAATCAGCCAGCAGCGTACCAATCGGAATACCGATGATCTGTCCGACCGCGATACCGCTCATGACCCATCCATTGGCCCACCCTCGTTTGTTGTATGGGAAATAGTCCCCTACGTACGACACGGCTGCCCCACTGAGCATGCCGCCTGCAGCCCCTGCTGCAGCACGCATGGTCAGAAGCTGTGCAAAATTCTCCACCACACCGTGCAACCATAGCGCTACGGCCATCGAACCACATCCCAGGAGGATGACCAGGCGACGTCCGAACTTATCTGAAATAGGTCCAATGATGAGGGCAAAAAGACTCAGGCATACCGCGTAGGAGGTAATCAGCCATCCTTGATAGGCCTCAGCAATATTGAGCGCTTCGCCTATCCTGGGAAGAATGGGAGATACAATGATGACCTGGCTGCTGGCGGAAAACACCATCAGCCACAAGGCAAACAGGACCAGGTAGGGGTGGGAATTGTCTCTGCGAGCCATGGGGGAGCTGGGTTCGCGATTCGTCGCAGCGACGATCGATGAGGAGCATGCCTCTGGGCCACCTGAGAAGTGGCAGCCCGGTAATCGGCACAGTATACGCAATGCGATCCGTCCATACGGTGGCTAATCCGTCAAGATGCTGCCCAGTCCACACACAACGAAAACAGGGCGGCCGCCCCGATGCCCGCTTAGCGAGTCAACAAGACGCAACGGGTAGTTGCGAACGGGTCCCGTCATCCCCAGGGACCGCGTCCTCCCCGATTACTTGAGCAGCGTCATTGTTTTCGATACCACGCCGGCTGCCGTCTGCAGGCGGTAGATGTACATACCCGAAGCCAGGTTCGAAGCGTCAAAGCCCGTCTGGAACGTACCGGCCGGCTGAATGCCATCAACCAGTACCGCGATCTCACGACCGAGCACGTCATGGACCGACAGGCGCACCTCCTGGCTCTGATCAAGACGGAAAGCGATGGTCGTTGTCGGATTGAACGGGTTCGGGAAGTTCTGCGCCAGTTCTACCTGCTGAGGGAGCTGGGCAAAGCCATCCTCCACGTCGACTGTCTGGCCCGTGGCGATGTTGCCGAAGTAGCCGGCGTGTGCCAGGGCGGTCCAGCCAGCAGCCCAGTTGTCGCGACCGAAGGCACCCACAAAGTCCACCGGCGTGTAGAAGGCGTCGTTTGGATACGCGGCGCGCGTCATGGTAAAGGCCGGGCTGTTGCCCGTCGGGCGCGGATCAAGGCCACCCGAAGGCGACGTAGAGCGCTCGATACCGGCAATCATCGGATCCTCGACCACGTTGCCGTTGGCCACGAGGTAGTCGATGATGGCTGCCTGGTTCTCAAGACCCGGGTTCACGAACTGCGCCGGTGCGTTGCCCGCACCGAACCCGTACCACAGGTTGTGCGTCAGGCCCAGGTCGCCCGCCTCAAAACGCTGACGGCTGTCGAGCGGCTTCGAACCGGTGTTGTCGATGTCCTCGATCGTCAACGCGTAGCCACCCGAGGTGGAGTTGTAGTCCGTAAAGATCGAGTTGTGGTAGAAACCACCCGTGTTGTCACGGAACATCAGCATCTCGGCGCGGTCGCCGTCGGGCGTGTTCGAAGCGCCGCCACCGATGTAGGTGGCGTTGTACACATACGGCTTGGCAAAGGGCTCCGTGTTCTCGTCGCCACCAGCGCCATCCTGCTCGGCCGCACCACCAGCTGCATCCGTGCCCTGAATCACGAACCAGAACTAACCCTTACCACGGTAGCCCTGATCCCAGTCCACAGCGTCATCCGAGTTGAAGGCCGAGACGAAGTACTTCAGGTTCACGTTGCCGCCGAAGAATTCGACGCCGTCATCGCCCGAAGCGTAGGACTCGATGTACTCGAGCGTCGTGCCGGCGCCAACACCACCAAGGGTAAGACCCTGGATCTCGTTGCCGTCCGACTCACCGATGTTGATACCCGTGTGGCGGATCGAGACGTAGCGCATGATGCCCGAGGAGTCGTTGTCGTCCGTGCCACCATACTGGGCGCGCGTGTCACCGCTCGGAAGGATCTCGTTCACGCCTTCGATCTCTTTCCAGTCGCCCGAAGCGTCGCCGGCGTTGTTCGTGACGGCAGCGCCCAGGAGGATGATGCCGAACCTGCGCAGGATGGGGAAATCCGATGTGCGCGCGCTCCGGCTGCTCAAGTAGCCCAAGGGTAGCCCGATGGTGTTAGGGCAATGTTATCCGCCGTTAAGCCAGTGTTATCCTTTCCGTGAAGCCCGGGCGAAGGGATTATTCGCCTTCGGTGAGAGGAGTCGTGGACTGCTCCATGAACGCCGTCATACGGCGCACGAAGTCGGCCGGGTTGTCGAGCGACCCTTCCAGCAGCAGCGCTCCTTCGTAGAGCTGCTCGATCGCTTCCCCAAGCCGCTCCTCCTGCCCCGGCACGTCGCGCAGCGCCGAAAGGTTCTTGATGAGCGGGTGGGCGGTATTGACTTCAAGCACCTTCTTGCTGCCCTCGAACGACTCGTCCATCATCCGCATCACACGCTCCATCTGCGCGTCCATGCCGGCCTTTCCGGTAACCAGCGTCACGGCCGAATCCACCAGGCGGTCCGAGGCGCGCACGTCTTCGATGCGATCACCCAGGACATCCTTGAAGCGCTCGACCAGTTTCTTGGTCTCACCTTTCTTCAGGCCGCCCTTTTTCTTCTTGTCCAGCTTCAGGTCGGAGGACTCGATGGACACCAGATCGTGATCCTTGTACTTCGGAATGCCCGGCATGATGAACGCATCGACCGGCTCCGTCATCAGGAGCACTTCGATGTCGTTGGCCCGGAAGTATTCCATGTTCGGGTTGCGCAAGGCCGCCTCGCGTCCATCGGCCAGGACGTAGTAGATCGTGTCCTGATCGCTCGGCTTGCGATCCACGTACGCACCGAATCCGGTCCATTCGCCCTTCTCCTTGATCGAGGACTCGAAGCGGAAGAGATCGATCATCTGGTCGCGGTGCTCGAACTCGAACTGGATGCCCGACTTGAAGAGCGGTCCGAATTCTTTGGAGAACGTGGCAAACTTCTCTGATTCGCTTTCTGCCCATTCCTCCAGCATGCCCAGGATCTTGCCGGTCAGGATCTTGCGGATCCTGGCCAGTACCGGGCTGTTCTGCGTGACCTCACGGGAAACATTCAGCGGCAGGTCTTCCGTGTCAACAACGCCTTTGACGAATCGGCACCAGTCCGGCAAGAGGTTCTTGGCATCGTCCTGTATGAAGACTTTCGACGAATACAGGTGCACGCCGTACTTGTAGTCATCGGCGAACATGCCCCGCGGCGCCTTCTTCGGGATGAAGAGCAACGCCTTGAAGCTGACCAGGCCTTCGAGGCTCAACTGAATGTGCCCGAGCGGCTCATCCATATCGTTCGAAATGAACGTGTAGAACTCACTCAGCTGCTCGCCCGTGATGTCGGATTTCTGCTTGTGCCAAAGGGCATCGACCGTGTTGACCAGCTCGCCCTCGACATGCACGGGGAAGTCCACGAAGTTCGAGTACTTGCGGATGATGCTCTTGATGCGCCACTCTTCGGCAAACTCACCCTTGTCCTCTTTGAGGTGCAGCGTAATGGTTGTGCCACGCTCCGTGCGGTCCGTCTCCTCGATGGTAAACGATCCGCCCCCATCACTCGTCCAGCGCAGGCCGTGGCTGTCCGTGTCGGCATGGCGGGTGTCTATCGTGATAGTATCCGCCACCATGAAGGCCGAATAGAAGCCGACCCCGAACTGCCCGATCAAGGAGGCATCCATGGGACCGTCCTTCTTCTTGAGCTCCTGCACGAACTCAAGCGTGCCCGACGAGGCCACCGTCCCGATGCGCCTCAGGAGATCTTCTTTGGTCATCCCGACACCGGTGTCAGTCAGCACCAGCGTGTTCTCGTTCTTGTCCAGCTTGATGTCGATGCGCTGCTCGGCATCGGCATCCACGACATCACGATCCGTCAGCATGCGGAAGCGGATCTTGTTGAGCGCGTCGGAGGCGTTCGAGATCAGCTCACGCAGGAAGATCTCTTCGTGCGTGTAGAGCGAGTGGATGATCAGATGAAGCAGCTGCTTCATCTCGGCTTTGAACTCGTGGACTTCGGGAGCCTGGGTAGCTTCAGTCGTGGTCGTCGTGTCGTCAGCCATGGCGGCGAAGGCAAGGATGAGTGGGAGATAGAACGATATCTGCCACTTTTTTGGCTTCGCAGCGCCGTTTGTTCCATGAATAGACCGTCAATGGAGATCCTGACCGGTTGCACCTCCTACATGCCACTGGAGTGCGCGATCGATTCCGCCTCGCGCAATGGATGGCAGCCTACACCATTGATCCTGCTGGGAAGCCTACCCCGTCATACGAAAAGAGAGAAGCTGCCGGCGGGCTACGGCGCCGCGATCCATCGCCACTCTTCGAAGACGGGCACGTGCCTTCCTGAGGGCCAGCCGATGGTCCCTGCGATCGTCGACCGCCTTCGTTCCTTGAATCAAGGGTTGAGAGGGCAGGCTCATGCGGTTGCTTTTCATACTTGCTGATGGATTTGGAGAGTATTTCCATTACGGCTCTTCCTCGTCCATCGGCTGCGACCTGCAATACTTAAACGGCGGCCAACCGCGCTATTCGGCTCGGGCGGGGACCAGGGCGTTGAGCCAGTCGAAGAGCACAGGTGCCATTTGCTCACGCCACGCCCTGGAGGCTGGGGCAATGACTTCAAAATGACTGGCATCTTCAACAATGTGGAGGCGCACGTCATCCCCCGCCGCTCGAGCCTCTTCGGCATAGGTTGTGACCTGTTGCCAAGGCACCACGTAATCGTGCCGGCCATGCAGCATGAGCTGTGG
>Ga0181573_10001288_pt1 | contig 25012 bp, 19 predicted proteins | sample 101ome_25_FD_148643 | JGI IMG/M metagenome (GOLD analysis project Ga0181573, IMG submission 148643) | Coastal salt marsh microbial communities from the Groves Creek Marsh, Skidaway Island, Georgia - 101409BT metaG (spades assembly) | ecosystem: Environmental > Aquatic > Marine > Intertidal zone...
GAGGACAAGGCACCGCATCGCACGGCGGAGGCGTTCGCAATCTTCTTCGCCGCGACGGGGCGCGCAACGGTGATGCGAGCAGAGGTGGAGGTAAGAGCAATCATGAAAAGTGTTCGTTGGATTGACGACGACTTGTGCGATGCCTGAGGTCTGGGGGAGTGCTCATCACATCCCGCACTTTATCATATCCAGGCGACGTGTCGTGCTCTCGCTCGTCGGCGCGAGGCGCTGGTCAGCATCCGTCTGCAGGTTGTCAGGTGTTCAGCAACCGAACAGCGAGTGGTATTCCGTTCGACAAGGCTTCCAGCCCAGCCACAGGGCCGAGCGCCCTCGTTTAGGGTGCAGCGGCAGGGCGGACCGTATCGGGTGGGTGAGGAGCCGGTCAAACCTCGGCCATGGCGCCCGGGGAACGAGTGCGGGCCAGGCGGGAACCTCGCCTCGTGATGGGAGCAAAACTGGTGGGCACGTTCGTGGCTTCGTCCCTGATCGCTGCCTGGGTTACGATGTGTGTGATGAGGGCGATCGTCATACCCGCGGTGGACGCCAAGATGACGTTCTTCCCATCGACCGGCAAGAAAGTACGGCCCGGCCCGGACGTCGAGTTCCTGATGGCCCCGACGCCCGCGCCCGCCGAGAGGGTGCCGTCGTGGAAGGATGACCAAACCGCTCGAGCACGCGCTGCCGCGGATGTTCGCGCCATGTTCCACCATGCGTACGACAACTACATGACCCACGCTTTTCCACACGACGAGCTGAAACCCCTGAGCCGCACGTGGACCGATTCCCTCGGCGAGCTCGGCAACCTCGACATGAAGCACCTGCCGGAGGACTACGAGGGCGTGGCGCTGACGCTCATCGACGCCACCTCGACGCTCGCCGTGTTGGGCAACAGGACCGAGTTTGCGCGCAACGTGCGATGGATGGAGCGTAACCTGGACTTCGACATCGATGTTAGGGTCAACGCGTTCGAGTGTAACATACGAGTCCTCGCGGGACTGCTCTCGTCGCACGTCATCGCGCTCGGCGACAGGGGACGAGCGGGGGAGGGCGCCGCGAGGAAACGCCCATCATGGTTCGGCAAGGGCAAGGGATCGGGACCTTCGGCGCCTTCGTTCGACGTAGACGGCGGCATGGGACACTCGGTGGGTTCGGCGTTCATGCCGGATTACGAGGGTGGCCTCCTGCCCAAGGCGCTGGATCTGGGTGAGCGGCTGCTCAAGGCTTTTGACACGAAAACCGGGATGCCATACGCGTGGGTCAACCTCAGGCACGGCGTGCGACCCGGAGAGACCAACGAGACGAACGTGGCGGCGGTGGGCTCTTTCATACTTGAGTTTGGGTTGCTGTCGAGGTTGACCGGCGACAGTCGGTTCGAGCGCGCGGCGCGAGGGGCGATACGTTCGATGTGGTCTATCCGAGGCGACAGGGATCTGCTCGGAAATACGCTGGACGTGCAGCGCGGGACGTGGGTCGTTCGCAGCGGCGGGATCGGCGCGGGATGCGACTCGTTCTTCGAGTACCTCATCAAGGCGTACGTCATGTTCGGGGACGACGAGTACTATCGGATGTTTTCGGACGCGTACGTGGCGGTCATGAGATACTACCACGACGACGGTTGGTACCACGAGGCGCACCTGAACACGGGAGTGGCGACGCACGTGCAGGCCACCAGCCTTCAGGCGTTCTGGCCGGGAATGCAGACCCTCATCGGGGACTTGGAGGCTGCTCGGGCGACGCATGCTAGATTCGGATCGGTTTGGGACAAATACGGCGTGTTTCCTGAGCGGTTCATGTACCGCGAGAAGCACCTGCATCCCACGGAGAAGCACTATCCGCTCAGGCCGGAACACGCCGAGTCGACTGCGATGCTGTACATGGCCACCAGGGACGACTCATTCAGAACGGTGGGCGCTAGGCTCCACGCGGACATCACGCGGCATACCAGGGTTCCAGGCGGTCACGCGTCCGTGCGTGACGTGTCCACCAAGGCTTTAGAGGACCATCAGCACAGCTTCTTCCTGGCGGAGACGTGCAAGTACCTGTACCTCCTGTTCGACGACTCGTTCATGGATGGGAGAAACTTGGTGTTCTCCACCGAGGGACATCCCTTGCCGGTGCTTGCGTGGCAGAACCAGGAGGATAACGAGGATTCCGGTGATGCGTCGAAGAGTTCGTGGGCGAGTGACGGCAAGAGCAGGTACAACGGTGGCGGTGAGGTGTTTGACGCGGAAGAAGAGGACGTCATCGTGGGCATCATTGAGGCGGCGGCGGCGAGGAGCCGGAGCGTCAGGGACGAGGAGGATCGGACGAAGCGAGCACGCAAGACGTACGGCGGCGGCGGTTACCGCGCGTCATGGAGCGATCCCACGGCGGCGCTCGTGGGTGAGGGATTCAACGGCGCGGGATGGGGCCTGACCAAACGGGTCTGTCCCAACCTGGACGTCATCGGCACGGCTCGGACCATCGGCGCCTGCACACCGGTGGATGCGTCGCGAGCGTCGTCGCTCAGCTCAGCCGCACCTTTGGGCAAAGGCGATAGCGTCGAGATGGCAAACAGGCTCAGTGGACTGCAATCGCGGCTGGAGCGTCTGAAAGAGGCGATGGCGGCGGCGATGGAAGACAAGGCAAACAAGGGGACCCCTGATCGGCTTCAGGAGATGATGGCGACCTTTCTGCAGAGCGAGGCTACGCGGGTCGACGAGGCGGTCGAGGGAAAGAGGGTCAAGAAGAAGGTGTACCCGACGGCAGGTGGGAGTGCGCCGAAATCATCGCCCGTGCGTGGTCCGCCCGTTCGAAGGGCGAACGTCAAGGGAGAGGACAGCGACTGCCACGTCCTGGACCTGAAGGAGTCCCACCGCTGCGTCGACGACGGCGACTGCGGCGTTGATGCTCAGACGTGTTCGCCTCGGAAGTGCTCCGAGCACAAATTCTGCTTCACAGCACCTTAGTCGATGTGATTACACTCGATACTCGTAGTACGTAAGAGCTAACACGTATCGTGACGTCACCGGCCCTCCAGCTCCCGGAACTTCCTCTCCAGCGGGTCGTCCAGCTCGAGTTCGGTCACAGAAGGCGCCATCGCGTCCTGGAACTTGGCCGCCGCCTCCCTCGCGTTGAGCTCCGCCGCGTTGGCCATGTTCTCCTTTAAAACGCTTTCCAGCTTCTTTGCCTGCGACGCCAGGGATTCCACGCTCTGTTCTACCCTCTGCACTCTCCCTTTGGCCTCGGCGGCTCGTCGCTTGGCATCCTCCATCTTCGCTTCCACGCGCTTCCGCTCGGTGAGATGTTTCCTGGCGGTGTCGTCGTCTCCGGACTGAACCGCGGCGGATGCCATGTTGTAAAGTTCGTTCGCCTCCGCTTCGAGGCTCAGTGCATCCTCGAGCTCAAACTTGAGGGACTCCTTGGCTGTCTTCAAGGCATCCTCCGCGTTGGCCAGCGACTGCGCCACCTCCGTGACCATCTGGACCATCTCTTTGCTAATGCCCTGCTTGCGGAGCGCCTCGTCTTCCATGCGCGCAGCCTTCTTACCCGCGCCGAAGTTTGCGCCCATGTTCCCGCCGATGATCGCCCCGAATGGACCGAGCAGGAGGCCGCCGAGCACCGCTCCACCCACGGCACCGCTGAGGTTCTCGTCAACCTTTGGAACCTTCTTCTTCCTATCGCCAAAACCCATGGCCAAGACGCGGCATGGTCCGCGCGCCGGCGCGGGGCGAACGAGCCTGGTCGCGGTCGTCGCGCGAGCGCCGGAGGTCACACGTCGACCCGTGACGAACGCGGAGGTCGCGGTCGTGAGCGTCGACATCGTCGGTTGCTGGCTGGCTAGGGGAAAGCGCGTTGGTCGTGGTTCGGAAAGTGGGAGCCCCAGAGCTCCGCGGGCGGGTTTGAGAGGCAATGGAAGACGAGGCCGAGGCCGGCTGGGGGTGCAGCAGGCACACAGGAATCGAGGAATCTCCCTCCCAGGAAGTTTCCTTGGTTCTTGAACCGCCAGCTCAGAAAAATCTCGCGTTTCGAACGCGACGACCAATCGTAGGCCAGAAAAGTCGAGTCTGAGTGAAGGGGGCACCCTCAGTCCTCCGCATCCTCGCGACACGAGAGCACATCCTTCTGGCGTTCAATCAATCTCGATCATGATGTCTAGCGCGATGACGATTCCCGCGTCCGCCGCGCGCGTCGTCTCCCCGGCGCGCCGCGACGTCCGCGCTCTCCGCTCCCGTGCCGGTTCCCGCGCGACATTTTCAAAGCAGGCCAGGGTCAACAACGAGATCGTCGCGCGGGCGTTCAGCATCGTGGAGCCCGCCACGAAGGTGTCGTTCCCGAAGACTTTCAATCCCCACGGCGGCGATACGATGCAGTGCATCGGCGCCGGCGTGAGGGAGAAGAAAATCGCCATCATCAACGTCAAAGTGTACGGCGTCGCCATGTACGTCGACGCTGCCAAATGCAAGGAGGAGCTCGCGAACGGCGGGTCTCTCCTCACCGGCTCCTTCGACAAGGCGCTGCTCGTGCAGCTCGTTCGAGACGTCGACGGGAAGACGTTCTGGGAGGCGCTCGATGAGGCGGTAGGCCCCAGGATCAGGCGCATCGCCACGGACATGGCGACCGCCGAGGATGAGGACGGCAACTTCATGGCGTCAGTCGCAGAGGCGGCTGAAGTCGCGGAGGAGAAGGCGATGGACGAGTGCGAAGAAATCAAGGGGCTGTTCCAGGGCCGCAAGCTCCGCAAGGACGACAAGGTTCTCATCTGGTGGTCGCCGAACAAGGGCAAGTTCGAGATTGGAGTCGTGGGAGGTATGCCGCTGGAGCTCACGTCCCAACAACTCGCTCAGGCGGTGTTCGACGTGTACTGCGGCGACGACCCGGTCTCGCCATCCGCCTACCAGTCCTTCGTCGCCGGCGCGGCGGCGCTTTGAGCTAACCGCCGTCGTGCATCACCGTCGAGCACGCCTATTACTATTATTCATCGTGTCGCATGTATTACTTTGCACGTATCACTCATCTATTAGCAGCAGGGTCGGTTGTATTACAAATATTTTTTTCCCCTTTGCACTTGGCTCTCACGCGCTGTACCCTGGAGACCCCGGGGGAGAACCGGTAACGTCTGCAGCTTCGCCGCCCGTGTCCACCACCGGCTCATCGCGCCCTCCGGTGCCGAATTCGTCGGGACCCAGCAGAGAGTACCGCGACTCGTCCACCCTCGCCCACTCGTCGGCGCACGCGGCGAGCCAATCCGCGCTCACCGCGCTCGCGCCCGTCTTAGCCGCCCACTTCACCTTGTCCGTCCTTCGTCCGTCTCCGTCCCCGCCGCCCGCGTGCGCCACGACGTGCGTCGCCCCTTTCCCGTCGTCCACGGAGTTGAGAACCTCCGCCCCGAGCGCGGTGGCGAGCAACCACAGAGGGTGACGCTCCGGCCTCGGCTCGGACTGCGCGACGACGCGGGAGAACACGACGCGAACGTTCGCCAAAGGACCGTCTTCCGGGACGGTGAGAAGCCTACGCACGTCCCTTGACTCGAGTTTGGACGCCGCCTCCTCGTCCGATACCGGCTTGTCGGTAGTTTCCCGATTTTTATCACCCTCCGTCACCGTCGCGGATCGAAGCATCGACGCGTCCATTTCCGCTATCGCGTCATCCGCGGTGTTTGCCGCGGCGGTGCCCTCAAAGAATCTCCGATGCGCGGCGGCTATGACGGCGAGGACGTCTCTGAGCTGAGCCCGATCGCCGTTATCTCCCTCATCGCGCCACTGGCGTTCCATCACCGATCGACCGGGTTGTCTGAAGCCCGCCGCTGACTGCTTGAAGAAGTGATAGCGATCGATGCGGATCAGGTTGGCAAGATTTTTCGGCCACACCCTGTCCGTGTCGTCGGTGATCAAAACGGTTGGCTCCGCGCCCAGCACAATGTCGAGGTCCTTCTTGTACTGGCTCGTGCTGTCGCCGCTTCCGATGACGCGTCCGTTGAACAGCTCGCCGGTTGGATCCAGGAGCTTGGCCATCTCCCTCGCGTAGTTTCTGTCGCCCATGGTGTATATGTACATGGTGCACAGCTGGCTCGCAGCCCTGAGGAACGCGTGCGCGTGCGGCCGGAGCTTGGTGAACATGGCCATGTGACGCAGGCAGTTGAGGTGACGCAGAGGTGGGTCCGTACCGGGGAACGGCCCGTCTCGTGCCCTCTCCTTCCCGCCCGCCTCCTCCTCCCCTTTTTCTCCATCCTCGTCGGCCCCGTCCTTCTTTTCCTCGGCGCTCTCCGCCGCTACGGGATCTTCGACCGGCTGGATCGCCGCAGCCGCCTGTTGCACTTCCTCTTTGCTTCCCCCGTTCGCCTCGCAGTCCGCGGCGGCGATGATCCGGTGCATCACGTAGTGCTCCTCCTGCGACAGCTCGGAGAACCTGGCGCTGTTCAGCAGCGTGTGATCCAGGTCGAGCACCAGGACGAGCCTCCCGCTCAAAAGTATCCTGCGTTTCTCCTCTCGCTTCGCCTTCTCCAGCTCGGCGTTGCTCATCTCCAGTCCCTGGTGGATGTATCTCACCGCAGTGTTCCCCGAGTCTCCCCCCCGCGTCCCGCCGGCGTCGCCGTCGCCCTTCTCTTTCTTCTTGCCGCACCGGATGCAGATGTCAAACATGAACCCCGGGTGCGGAGGACAGACGGGAGAATCGTCCCCACCGTTCCCCGAGTCGTTCGGACCCGCCCCTTGAGTCGCGACTCTGCGTCGTTTCACCCCAGGCTTCTCCGCCGCCGCGGTGTCTCCCTTGGCTTCGCCCGCCTTCGCAGCCTTCTCCATCGCCCCCTTCAGCAGCGACGCGACCGCGCCGCGTCCTGTCGATGGCGCCTGCGTCGCGATCACCACCGCGGGTGCTGCGACTATCGGATTCTCTTGCTCTTGTTCGACCGTCATCTCGGCCTCGAGCTCGGCGGCGAAGTCGTCGTCGGAGGAGTCCTCCTCCTGCGAGCTCATCCTTCCTGTCCTACTCAGACTTGATGAACGGACCAATAACCCCCTCGCCGCCCGGTCCCCGCGCGTGCGGGGCTGTCGAACCCCGCTCGCTTCACCCGGAACCGATCGGCGGATCGCGTCCCCGATCAGCTACCGCCGATTCGTTCTCCCGGCGCTCGCCACTCGCCTCGCTGCGCACGCGCGTCTGAGCGGAACGCCTGCACCCAACTCGCTTGGGGTGACTCAGCGCGTGCAGCGCTTGTGACCGCGATCGCAGATCGGTGTCATCAGCAGGTGCTGGCCCCGAGTCGAATCGAAGGGACGGGCGGGCGTGGTGCCACAAGTAGACGCGCGTCAGTCACCGAGGACAGAACATGCGTGTCGTGGCCACCGTGTTCATCGCCGCCGCGCTCGTCGCCGGCCGCGTGGAAGCGTCGCGCGGCCTGAGCGAGAGCCCGAAGCCCAAGCCCGAGCCGAGCCCGATGTGCGAAACCTGCGAGGAGTTCGTCACCTTGGGCGAGGCGTACCTGAACGATCCGGCGACCCTGAACGCCATCGCGGACAAGGTGAACGAGGTCTGCGAGACTTACGCGGGCACGAAGCATGAGTCCATGGTGAGAGCTCATAATACCAGTCCATTACCTCCCTTGGTCCGAGCCCTGCGCTCTCCCGACCGTCTCACGCGCGCGTGTAATTTCCAGATCTGGGAGGGACAAGAAACTCGTCCCAGACTCTCCACGGAGACGTCACCTCGTCCCGCTCATCTCGCTGACCGCTCGACCCACTCGTTTCGTTCACTCGTCTCCCAGTGCGAGAGCCTTCTCGAGATGTACGTCCAGAAGGCCATCGACGTCATCAACACCGACTTCACCCCCGACGTGCTCTGCGCCGACGCGAAGCTGTGCCCCGAAGAAGCGCCAAACGACGGCGAGACCCGGGCCGCGACCGAGCCGCCGGATAACCTTCCCGCGTCGCTCCGTGAGGTCATCGAGCGCGGATCCGCGGTGGATGCACCCGCGCCGCCGCCCTCGACGGACTGCCTCAAGTGCGAGTTCGGCGTCGAGTCCCTCCACGCCGCCATCACCAGTAACGCCACGGTGCAGAGCCTCCTGAACGAAGCCGAGAAGGCGTGCGAGAAGTACGCCGCCGCCTTCGATATGTCCGCCACGTGCGAGGCCGCCATCGAAACGTACGGCCCCGAGCTGGTGAATGCCGCGGGCAAGTACATCGAGGATGCCCACAAGGTCTGCTCCGAGCTCGGCATGTGCACGCCACCCTCGGAGACGGTGACGGAGGCAGACTCGAAGAAAACGAGGCGACGCGAGAGGATGAAGAAGCTCAAAGCCCGCGCGATGGCCATCGCCGGCCTCAAGCTGAAGAACATCGCGTTGATTTGAGTGTTTCGACGAGAGTGTGCCGTGTAACCTAAACTACGATTGTAAAACCGACGATGTTGCGCAAGTGCGCGAAGAGCCCGTGCCTCAAAAAAACGACGGCACCGCAAAATTTTATCCACTTACCGGTTTTCTGCGATCGGACGTCCGGCAGAGCACAGCGCACCCTAACATGTCCGCCGCCTCCTCGGTTGCCAGCGCGCGACTCTTCGTCGCGAAGACTTCCACCACTCGCCGAACGTCCTCCCGTCGGTCCTCTGTCCGCGTCATGGCCTCGGTCGCCCCGTCGATAATCGTGGGAGGAGGCCGTGTGGGCCAGGCTCTCGCCGATATGGGTGTCCCCGGCGACGTCATCATGAAGCGCGGCGATGCGTTCCCCGCCGAGCCGTCAACCGGTCCAATATACGTGTGCACCCGTAACGACGCACTGCAGGGCGTCATCGACCAGACCCCTCCCGAGCGAAGGGCCGATCTGGTCTTCCTTCAGAACGGCATGCTCCAGCCGTGGCTGGATGCCCGCGGTCTCGGGGACAACACCCAGGCTCTAATCTACTTCGCCGTCGCCAAGTTCGGCGAAAAGCCAACGGACGGCATCACCGACGTCAACCCCGAGGGTCTCACGGCCGCTAACGGTAAACACGCGGCCGCGCTTCAGGCCAGGCTAGCCGCCGGGGGGATGCGGTGCCACGTGCTGGACGACGACGCGTTCAAGGCTTCCATGTTCGAGAAGCTCATCTGGATCTGCGCGTTCATGGCCGTCGGCGCGGCGCACCCCGGGGCCACCGTCGGTGATGTAGAGAGCACGCACAGGGCCGAGGTTGTCGAGCTCATCGAGGAGCTCCTCAAGGGCAGCGCGGCGGAGAAGGGCGTCAAGTTTGAGCCGGGTAGCGTCGAAAGACTGTGCGCATACGCGAGGGCAGTGGCGCATTTTCCGACAGCGGTGAAGGAGTTTGAGTGGAGGAACGGTTTCTTCTACGGCATCTCGCAGGAGGCGATCACCGCGGGCGATCGCCCGGACCCGTTCCCAAAACACACAGCCTTGCTCAAGCAGGTTGGCGCCGTCTGAACTAATAACACTTAGAGTTTCCCTGCTATCTGCAAAGTCTATTTTAGGGAAACTAGCTTTACGGATAAGACTTAACAACGCCACCTTGATCCCACTGTGGACGGCCCCGAGATCCTTGACATCCCTGAATTGAGTTCAAACGATGGCCGCTATCGTGCACGTCGGCGTCATGACGCGTCTCGGCGCCCCCCCCGCCCCCCGCGCTCTCCGTCAGCGCTCCTCGGTGCGCGCGATCGCCAAATCTCCGGCGATCGTCGCGAAAGCGTCCGCCGAGTCCGACACCGTGGACACGAGGCGCGCGGTGACTGCATCCCTCGCCGCGCTCGTGGTCGCGACCGCGGGATCATCCGCATTCGTCGCGTTCGCCGAAGACTCGCTCCTGACGGACTACGTGAGCGACACCAAGGACCTGATCCAGAAGCAGAGGGACCTGCTGAGGGAGGGCAAGGGCGATGTTGACGCATACTTTACCAAGGCGGAGGCGTACTTCGCCGGGTACAAGTGGGACCACAAGGGTCACACCAACTCGTTCTCTCAGCTCATGAACACCGACATTGTCATCAGGGAGCAGGACGGGTACCTCAAGCAGACCGGAGGATCCTGGAGCAAGGACTCGGTGCCCCCGAGCGGCACTCCCAAGGCTAAGATCCTCGAGGGTTACCTGCAAAACGCCGAGCGATGCATCCAGAAGGAGAGCATGGGGAAGTTTAACGAGATGGATCTCGCGACGAGGGAAGAATGGAAGGCCATCGTATGCACTCAGGGTCTCGTCGCTCCAGCGGACGAACAATGAGCGACGCGCGAACCGACAAAGCCACCTCCATGTTGTAAAGAATGTCTTGGAAATGAATCAATCAGCCTTGCCGCGCCCGAATAGCCCCTTCTTCGCCACCTTCTTCACCTCCTCTTCGGTCACCTCGAAGCCCATCGCCTCGAACACCGCGTCCGCCCATTTCCTCGCCGGGAACCTCGTCCCGTTCCCGTCGTCCCCTCGAGCCCTCGCCGCGTCCTCGGCTCCGGCGTACGTCGGCAGCCTGAGGTCGTTGGACCACGCCAACTTGCGCAACGCGACGGCGGTCCCGGCGCCCGCCAGAATCCTCGCGCTCACCGGCGCACCGGCGGCGCGCACCAGCATGTACGTCGTCGCACCTGTCAGGGCGGTGGTGGCGTATATGTCCGTGTACGAGTGGAGGATACGCACGGGTCTGGACATCAAAACGTCGCGGATGACGCCTCCGAATGTGGCGGTGAACATGCCGCACGCGACAGCCGCGGCGCACGGAACACCGGCTCGAATACCGTTCATGGCCCCGATGACGCAGAAGGCGCCGACGCCGATGGCATCCGCCCAGTCCACCCACTCGTCCGTGTCCTTGACCCCGTATGCTCGCTCGAGGTGGGGCCAAGCCAGGAAGGTCGCGACGCCCGTGCCGACGCAAATCCACAGGTACTCGATCTCCTCCATCCAGAACGCCCTCCTGCCCCTGCCCAGCAGCAGGTCCCTGACGGTTCCACCGCCCACCGCGGTGATGGTACCCACGATGGTACTACCCAGGATGTCCATACCCCGGGTCGCCGCCGCGAGGGTGCCAGTCATGGCGAACACCGCCGTCCCGAACCAGTCCGCGCCGCGGAGCAAACCGGGGACGGTGGCGCCGTTGCTCCACGGGAACCGGGGCATCGAGTCGGGATGGGGCGCGGGGGTCGCCGGGACGGGTTCCGCCGCGTTCATCGCCGGCTTGGACGATGCCGGAAATCGTTTCGGCCCGTCGGTGGATACCCCACGCTTCGGAATCGACGCAACCGGCGACGACGCCGGGCTCGGGAGCTGGATGTGCCTGGCGATCGCGGGGAGGCGAGACTGGTCGCCGGCGCGAGAGGCGAACGCGCGCGCCTCCGCGATGGATGCGATGTCCGACACGGTTCCCTGGATGTGTCCGCGCGCGATGACGGTGCCCGTAGATCTCGTCATCGCCGTGGCGGTCGCGGGCGATGCGATGAGTCGCGCAGCTGACGCGAGCATCCTGGACCTCATCTTTGGACGCGTCCGATATTCGCTCTCTCTGGGGGCGAGGGGGAAGGAGAAGGGACGGACTTAAGTCTCCCGACGGACCAAATACGATCCGCCCGTGGACGCCCGAACGTTCTTACGGTCTGAGAACCGCCCTTCGATGCACGCGCTGGGGAATGGCGCGACGCGGTGGAGTTTGTGGCCGAAAACCGTTCAATCGCACTAATGGCAAATACGTACGCACATAACCATATTTGTTGTGGATTCAGGCGGGCGACACATATATTGTTGATTTATTTTCAAGTCGCACATGCAAATAGTCATGAACCGCGTTGGAAATGCTCGGCTCATTCCAGTCAACTCTGCAGGGGAACTATTCTGTTTTCGGAACGCACGCCCGCGAGGAGAGGAGAGCGGGCACCAGTGCGAGACCTCGTCGAGGACGGGTTGCACGACGCCATGGTGATGACCAAGGACGATACGAACAAGGTGAGCCGATACGACGTCGCATCCACCCGACCGGGACCCTGTCCAACAGTACCCCCGGACGAACAACGCTTTTCGCGATGCGGGCGATTTTGGAAAGTAACTGACTCTTCCGAGGAAACCTCTGCCCGATACGCATCTCAGGGTGGCGTGGCCAAGGCCACCAAGGTCGCTGCGAGCATCTACGGCGCCGCAAAGCCCAAGCTTGGCAACCCGCGCGCCCCGGGGACGAAGAAGCCGTTAAAGCCGTTGCCCGCGTGGAACGATGGGTTCGGTCGCTCAACTTCCTCGTCCTCTGCGCCAGTCAAGCCGAGGCCCGGGCTCGCCGCCCACCGCGCGAACGTGCGCACTGGTTCGAACAAGGCGGCAGAGCGCGCACCTATCGTGCGCACCGAGAACATCCCCAAGGAGGCTCCCAAGAAGAGTAAGTACGGGGACGTGGAGATGAGGGACGCGGACGATGACGACGCGGACGAGGCGGATGAGACTGTGCAAACAGCCACAATGACACTCTCCGACTCGGAGGTTGGCGACGAGGTGGGTGAAGTGGACGTCGCCGACTCCTCCGCGGAGACGATGAAGGGTGAGCCCACGCTTGAGATGTACGAGAATGAGATGAAACGCCTGAAGGAGCGCGAGGAGAAGTTGAAGAAGAAGATGTTCGCCATGCGCCCCGACGTCAACTACGAGACCATGGCGGAAGTCGAGGAGGGTTGGCTGCTGTCGGGCTCACGGCCGGACCCGAGGGCCTCCGAGCGTACGGGCCCGAGGGTCATGTACAGCGCGAACCCCAAGTATCGCATCAGGACGGCGGACGGAAAGTATGTCATACCCGAGACAGTGGACTCGACAGCCGGGCCGCGTCCGGAGGTTATCCTGGACGACTTTGACAACCCCGCCGGGGAGCAGAAGCCGGGCACGAAGATGACCAAGGCGGAGAGACTGGCCGCTGAGGCTGAAGCGGTACGTATCGCGGAGATCAAGGAGAAGGAGGCGGCGGAACGAGCGAAGAGGGAAGCGGCGGCGGCCAAGTCGAGCATCATGGAAACGGAGCTCAAGTTTTACCGAGACACCGCCGCGAGGTTGGCCAAAGAGTTCAACGAGCTGAAACGAAACGCGGACGCCAAGGAGAAGACGCTGCAGAAGCTGACGATCGATCTCCACGCGCAGGGAGAGACGAACGATCTGCTCGCCAACGACGCGGCCAACTTTCGCGGTGGAGGCGGCAGCATTCAGGGCGTGCAACTGCCCCCGGAGGCGTCCCTCGACGGCGCCGCGGAAGGACCCAGCGCTGAACTCACGGCGGAGGCGCTGCTGGCTCGCGTGGAGATTGCTGAGCGAGAGGCGGAGGATGAAATCTTCCGCACCGCACAGTACGGTCACATGATACTTCGCATGCGCGAGACGAACCCAACGGATCCTAACCGAATGGACGATCCCTTTGGGTCCGTTCGCACCAGCAATCACAACACCGCCATGGCCGCCGCGGGCAGGAAGAAAGGCGACGGGAGGAACGACCGCGACAAGTTCGAGAGCAAGGCGCACGTTCCGTGGCTCGACGGCAAGATCAAGTCGATGAATAAGTATCAGGACGCGCTCGACTCAGAGATTGCCGCCAAGACCTCGGTGCTGTACAAGGCTGAACAGGAGAGGGAACACGCGGACACCATGATGGAGCAGGCGAGGATCAACCTCAAGAACCGAAGGGACCAGTGGGCGGACCAAATCAACCAAAAGAAATCGTACCTCATCGCGAGCAGGGCCGAGGATGCGGCTGAGGCGAAGCGAAAGGCTAACTTCAGGCAGCAGCTCGCCAAAATTCGCGCCGACGCCATTGAGATGGAGTACAGGCAAAAGGGAGGCGCCAAGGGTATGAAGGGCATGAAGGGTAACCTCGCTCGGGGTCTCTTAGGCGAGATGGACGGCAAGAAAGTGGCTGAAGAGGAGAATAAGCTCGACGCGGCGCTAAAGAAGCTGTCGGGGGTGGTTGAAGATATCAGTCCCGACGGTCTCGTCGCGTCGTTCAACGAGCGAATGGCGAAGCTGTCAGCGTTCAGGGATAACTCGTCCTTGGTCCAGGCCAAACACGACGACCTGGTCGATGAGCACACAGAGATCGCCGAAGAGCTGAAGGCGATAAAGGAGAAGCTTCTCCAGGCGGCGGAGGGACGGACGAGCACCGCGGACGGTCGCCCCGAGGACGTGATGGAGATGGCAGAGTATCGCATGAGGAACAAGATGCGGGTGCAGAAGCTGATCCTGGACGAGGCCGAGTCACAGGTGAACAACGTTGGCGCATCCATCCATAACATGATGCAGACTGTGACCGCGTTCGAGAAGACAATCGCCAAGGTAACGGACAACGGCAAGCCCAAACCCGCCGAGCGAAGGGCATCCATGACCAGCAGGAACAACAGCAGGGTCAACCTCACCGGAATGGAACAGAGAAAGAGCGAGTCCGGCAGGTCGACTCCGGCGTCCGGGATCCGGAAGCCCTCGCGTACGAACCTAGCCGCGGGCGTGGAGGAGAAGAAGGATACCGCGGTGCTCGATATGATGAACAGGGAGGCGCGGGAGGGTATGAAGTACCTGACCACTTTCTTTGAGAAAATTGACCAGGCCAACATCATCACCGCGGCGGACGTGCACAAGGCTAAGATGCTTCGACTAGCCAAGCTCAAGGGCACCAACGTCGCGAACGCAGTCAGGAAATCCTTCAAGCACGGCCTCAAGCTCGACGACGACGAGGGACACATGAACGAGGATGAACGCCACGCGGCAAAGTTCGGCCTGGTCGCGCCGGCTAACCCGCAATTTAACCAGAGGGTCGTCACGGCCGAGGAGCAGGACGCGGCGGTGTTGGGTGAGATGGACGACGACGAGACGGGCGCGAAGGAGGAGAACGCCGAGGCGGAGGAGGCCAGGGAGAAGCTCAAGGTTGGCTCGGTCAAGCTCTTCCGCAAGAGCAACGCCAAGAAAAAGGAGGAGGGAGAGAAGGACTGGGCGGATGAGCAAGAGGCGAGGTTGAGCAGGACGAAGTTGCCCGAAGCCGTCAAGGCGGCTTAGGCTGTGAATACTTCAAGTACACGTCGCTCGTTTCAAGCCCTATTTCGCAATGTTCTACGCAACCGTTGTTTTACATGTATCCTCGTCGTGTTGAGTCCCGGGCTTGTCATCTCGTCACGCACGAGAACGGCTGTCCCCCGACGTACCCCCCTTGCATCGACCTCTTCACGTTCAGCTCAAACTGGCGCTGGTTCTCCGTCAGGTCTCTCGCCGCGTCCTTGTTCAGCGGGTCGTCTGGGTTCGGGTCCATGAACAGGTGAACCAGGCCGTAGATGCACGAGCTGATGGACAGAACCGGCTTCCAGTCCTCTCGGAGGATGTTGAGGCACACGTTGCCGTCGTAGTCGAGGTTGGGGTGATACACCTTCTGCGTGCACTTCACCTTGGGCGGCTCGTGCGGGTACACGCCGGGCACGTTGAAGGTGAACACGAACTTGCCGCCCTTGTAGTAGCCCTCGTCGGGCTTGATGGTGACGAGGAAGTGCAGCAGGTTGTCCTTCCCGTCGGGGAACTCGATCTGCACGGTGGGTCCCAAGGTGAGCTCCGAGATGTCCTTCGCGAGGCGCATCTCACCGGGGCTCTGTTTCGGCCCCTGCGCTCCGGAGGCGGCCTTCGCCTTGGCCTCCTTCTCTTGCTTGTCCTGCGACGCGAGGGGGGTTTTCGTTCGCGTCAGGGGGGTGCCCGACTGTCGTTTCAAACGAGGAAGGATCAACCGCGGGTTCGGCGGGTTGGGGGCGCAAGATGACGGGGCTCGACGGTCCACGCACCTTGGCGGAAAATAGCTTGATCATATCTCAAACACCCGCGAGTCTCGGTCGCGCTTCGCGAGCTGTAAGCGCCCTTCGGCGCGTGTCGAAGTGCCGGACACCTCGAGAACAAGAAGTCCTTGGAAAAAACCTTCAACACTATTTTACCCGTAACTGGTTGCACTCTGACTGATTGCCTGTGTGTCCTGAAATTCACGGTGGAGGTCGCGGCTTGGGAGATCTTGCAGTCTTGCTCGTCAGCACCGGCGGTTGGAGCCGTCGACCAAACCCCGGACGAGCCTTCCGCTAGACCGCTCCCACCAAGCCAAGATGTCGGCCTCCATCGCTGCCTCGGTTTCCATCTCCTCCGCGGCCACCCTCAGGGCCGGTCGCGCGCAGAGGCGCGCCGCCGTCGCCAAGGCTGCTCGCGCGGACGCCAACAACGAGGTGCGTCACCGAGGAATCTCCACCGATTGGACCCCTTTGTAGTTATCCACTTTCCTCGCCCGAGAGGCTCCGAGCCGATCGTCTGACCCGCCCGCCCATCCCTCGCGACCGCAGTCCCGCTACGGCGCGTGCTGGCCCGGCCGTGTCCCCGTGCCCAACGACGTGCCCCTCCTCGGCAACGGGAACATCAAGAAGATCTCCCTGCTCGGTTCCACCGGCTCCATCGGCACGCAGACTCTGGACATCGCGGAGGAGCACCCCGACAAGTTCGAGATCGTGGCGCTCTCCGCCGGCCGCAACCTCGACGTGATGGCCGAGCAGATCAAGAAGTTCAAGCCCAAGATGGTGTCCATCTCGGACGGTGGCGACGTGGAGAAGCTCAAGGGGATGATCAAGGACATGGACGGGCCCCAGCCCGAGATCCTCTTCGGCCCCGACGGCATGGTCGAGGTTGCCAGGCATCCCGACGTCGACTCCACCGTGACCGGCATCGTGGGCTGCGCGGGCCTTCCCCCCACCGTCGCCGCCATCGAAGCCGGTAAGAACATCTGCCTCGCCAACAAGGAGACCCTCATCGCCGGCGGTCCCGCCATCGTGCCCCTCGCGGTGAAGCACGGCGTCAAGATTCTCCCCGCGGATTCCGAGCACAGCGCCATCTTCCAGTGCATCCAGGGTCTTCCCGAGGGAGCTCTCAGGAGGATCATCCTGACCGCGTCCGGCGGTGCCTTCCGCGACGTCGAGCTCTCCCAGATGCGCGAGTACGCCAAGACCGACCCCGGCTTCCTCCAGAAGAAGGCCACCACCCACCCCAACTGGGACATGGGAGCCAAGATCACGTGCGACTCCGCCACGCTCATGAACAAGGCTCTAGAGGTCATCGAGGCTCACTACCTGTACGGTACCTCCTACGACGACATCGACGTCGTGATCCACCCCCAGTCCATCATCCACTCCATGGTCGAGACCGCGGATTCCTCCGTCCTCGCGCAGCTCGGCTGGCCGGACATGAGGCTGCCCATCCTGTACACCATGTCCTGGCCCCAGCGCGTGAACTGCAGCGAGCAGACCTGGCCCAGGCTCGACTTCATCAAGATGGGCGACCTCACCTTCAAGGCCCCTGACGTCGAGAAATACCCCAGCCTCACCATGGGCTACGCCGCGGGTCGCACGGGCGGCACCATGACCGGCGTGTTCTCCGCCGCCAACGAGCAAGCCGTGGCGATGTTCCTCGACAAGAAGATCGGCTACTTTGACATCTACACGGTTATCGAGAAGGCGATGGAGGCGCACAAGAACGATCTCATCCTCGACCCCACCTTGGATGACATCGTCAACTCGGATCTGTGGGCGCGCGAGCACGTCAAGAAGGTTGTCGAGTCCGGCGTTTGCAAGGAGCTCGTCGCCGCGTAAGGTGGGAAGATTACCAGTAAGACTTAGCACACTCTCTAGCGCAATTTGATTGATTATTACGACACGATTCGACACCCACCTACTCCAGCCCCTCGGGGATGACGAACGGCAGCTTGAAGAAGGAGATGAGCTTGCTCTTGATCTGCGGCAGCGCGTTCTCGATCCCGTGTCCCATCCCCGCCACCTCGAGCAGCCTCCTCTCGCCCACCTCGATGCCCTCCTTCCCCGTCGCGCCCGTTCGCATGTTCACGCTGGCGTCCCTCACCCAAGTCAGCGAGTTATCCAGGGGCGCCGCCTCGTCATCGTACCCGTGAACCACGTACGCGGCGCACGACACGAACGGGAACTCCTCGTGGTTGCCCAAATCCTCCCGAAAGGCTTTCGTGAACTCGACGCCCAGCTCGTTTGCGAGCGAGTCCAGCACGGCGCTCGGCCGAAACGTGGGCGCGAGGAGCATCATGCGATCGATCCGTCCCTCGTTCTCCTCCCTGCTCGCGTACACGGCCGCCACGTACGCCCCCATGCTCGACGCGATCAATCGCACGGGCTTGTCGGGGTTTGCAGCCTCCGCCTCCTTCACCGCCGCGTCGAGAGCCTCCACGGCGCTGGTCACCGTGAACTCGCACCCGGCGGGCGCCAGGTTGGGGGTGAGCAGCGGCACGTCGTAGGTGCCGAGGACGTCCCGGAGGTACATGCACGCGAAGGAGTCCTCGGGCGGGGACATCATGTTGTGCGCGAAGACGTACACGAAGTCGTTGGGGTCGCCGCCGTACTTGTTGGACCTGTCCTCGGCCTCGGCCTCCTCCTCGCTCTGGTACGTGGTCGATCCGTCGGTGTCGCCGTCGCCGCCGGACTGGCCGACCACCTCCTCGAACGTGCCGGTGCCCGCGTCGCTCTTGTCCCCGAACTTCCACCCCTTGGCCCTGGGAAAGTTACCCTGCTTCCAGTTGGCGATCCAGTCGTCCGCGGAGTCGAACTCGGTCTGGTTCTTCTTGAACTTCTTCTCCTCCGGCTTGTCATCGCCATCGGCATCCTTGGACGCCGCGACGCGGAAGGTTCCGCGGACCGGACGCGAGGTGAGACGGGCGACTCGCGCCGATCCCATCGTGCGAGCGCGGGCGCGGATGCCCGCGACGCTCGTCGTGATCGACACCGCGAGGGACATCGTCGGCTGCGCGCGGATGGCTGTGCGATCGCGGATAAACTTTCTCTCCGCGAGACGTGGTTCCACGCATCCGCGTGTCAGGTAAAATCCAGTTATAGACCGGCTCCACAGTGAGACGCGGCGGGGACCGGTCCGCGTGACGGCATCATCGACGCGAGCGCGTTGACGCCGTTCACGACCCTCATCTGGAGCCTTTCATCACTCGTCACCCCCAAAACCGCGTCGAGACCCTCGCGCGGACGCCGCGAAGTACCTCCGCGCCGACCGTGGTGCCGGTTTAGGCAACCGAGAAATTAGGGCGGCATCGTCGGTTGCGTCGCCATGGGTCCCGCCGCTAAGGATGACGTGGAGCACACCATGATGCTCGAGCACGTCAACCCCACCACCCGTCTCCTGGAGAAGCGTCGGCTGATGCGCGAGACGGAGGAGACGCTCGACGCGCGCAAGGCTGAGTACAAGCTGAAGGAGCAGGGATTCAAGCGCAGGGAGGAGGCGCTCAAGCGAAAGGACCTCGAGCTGCAGGAGTCCCTCGTCCGGTTCAGCAAGTTCCTGCAGGAGAACGACGCCAAACGGACCGCGGCGGAGAGAAAGGCGGCGGAGGAGATCAAGCTGAGGCTCCAGAAGGAGATGGAGATACGCGAGCTGACCAGGATGCAGGAAAACCTTCGGAACGAACTCGACGACGCGAAGGACGAGGTGGGAAGGAACCTGAGGTACGAGCGGTACCTGGACACGGTGCTGGAGGCGCCCGACAGCTCGTACGGGGAGATCCAGGACCTTCTGAACAGGCACAAGACCCTGAGGGTGACCAACGAGGATCTGAGGGCGAGAGACGCTCGACTCAACGTCGACGCCGAAGAAACCCGCGCGAGGCTTCACGCGTACGTCAAGAGGATGACGGACGAGAGGCTCAACCTGAACAACGACGTGGCCAAGTTGAAGAAGAGGCTGGAGGCGGCGACGCTGGAGGTGGAGCGCGCGCGGAAGGCGAGCGCGGCGGACCGGCAGAGCTCGCGGAACCGGACCCTCGAGCACGGCCGAGCAGTCGCCGCGGCGGAGAATCTGTTCCAGCGGTGTCGGCAGCGGAGCAACGTGCAGTACGCGCGGACGAAGGATCCGATCGAGCAGCTGCACGTCATAGGCGACTACGTGGGTGACATGGGGCAGGTGGTGAAGCACAAGGGCAAGGTTTAACGGCGTTCGCTACGTTGGACGACTGAAACGGAAAATTAGGAATAAAACTCTCATCTGAATCCCCTTCGGCGGTTCGCGGCCCGCGCCTCCGCCTTTTCGCGCTTGCGCCTCTCCTCCTTGGTCTCCTTCATCCTCGCGGTCGCATCCAGCTCGTCCTGGGTCGGGGTGAAGATCCACGGCAGGATGATATCTGCCCACAGCTTGTACGTGGCGAACCCCGGGACGACGAGCCCGATGAGCCAGAACCAGTCGCTGAACGCGGCGGTGGTTACGAGCACAAACGCGGAGACGTAGATGATGTCGTGGTAGTAGGACGTCATGCCTCCGAGGCTGAGGTCCGAGCCTCCGTCGATGAGGACACCCGCCGCGTCGTACGTCGGCGCGCCGTGGTGATTCAGGCTCGAGTAGCAGAACCAGGCGCTGGTCGCGGCGGTGGCGAAAAGGGGGTAGTGGATCCACGCGGACGCGGTCGAACCCTTCCACACGAGCCTGACGAGGACATGAAAGAGGATGGAACCCGCGACGACGCGAAACAGAAGCTTCAGACGCGCGGTGTTCTTCTCCGCGCGCTTCTTGGACTTGTCTCCGGCCATCTTGCGCCGCTACCTGGGCGCGCCCCCCGGAACTGGCCAATTCGACAGGATCTTTCGAGGTGCCGATGTTTCTCGTCGCCAAACTCGTGAAAGTTATCCGCTCTGGCCCACAGCACAACGCGCATCCCACCCGGATCTCTCAGGTATAAACGCGATGCCGTCGCTCACAATGTCGTCCACGCTCATCGTGCGCGCCCCCGTCGCGGTATCGAGGACGAAACGCCCGTCCTCGCGCGCCACGCCCCGACCCCATGGACCCTCCCCGTTCCGCCCCGTCGACGTGTCGCGGTGGAGCCCGGGACTCTCTCGCCGTGGGCGACTCGTATCGACCCCGGGGGCGATCGCGGATCCGGAACCGCCCTCATCTTCAAACTCCGCGTCCCCGGTGATCGTGGATGCCCCGGACGTCGGCGCGCACGGCTCGGGCATCGCTCCGTCCCCGCCCCAGCCCAGCAAAACTGTCATCGTAGGTGGCGGTCCCAGCGGCCTATTCGCCGCCATCATGCTCGCCCGCCGGGGATGGACCAACATCGAGGTTTGGGAGAGGCTGCAGCGCCCGCCCTCCCCGGACGCGAACGAGATCTGGGGCGACCCCAACAGGAGCTACTGCATCGGCGTGAGCGGCCGCGGGCAGATTGCGCTCGAGCGATTGGGATGCGTCGACCGGGTCCTGTCGTACTGCAAGACAGTGAACGGCCGCATGGACTGGTCGCCCCAGAACCCCGAGGGCAAGGAGACGATATCGAACAAGCAGTACGCCACGCAGGTCATACAGCGCGACAGGCTCGTCGCGGCGCTGCTGAAGGAGGTTGAGGAGAAGTACGCCGACGCCGTGAACGTGACGCACGGGGTGCAGTGCGTCGAATGCCAGTGGACTGGGGCCGGGGGCGCGATCCTGACGCGTCAGCCCACGGAGTGCAGATCGGACGAGCACAAGTCCGGGGACGAGGACGATGACGAGACGTGCGAGGCGCCGGTGAACCAAGACGAGGCTGGGGTCAGGGTGACGGTTCCGGTCCCGTTTGTCATCGGAGCGGAGGGCGCGTCCCGGCGCAACGCGGTGATGCGAGCCATGGACGACGACGACGCGTGCGACGCGAAGATGGTTCGGTTCGAGGACACGAACCCGAGGGTGTACAAGACCATTCCCATCAACCTTCCCGAGTCGTACAGGGACGACCTCAACTACAGCGCCAGAACCAAGGGCGGCGTTGCGCTGGAGGCGTTGCCCACGAAGGAGGGTCTGCTGGTCGGCATCCTGCTCGTCAAGCCAGGGGACAAGGAGACGTGCGCCAAGCTCGAGTCCAGGGAGAGCCTGAGGAAATACTTCGACGAGGACTTCCCGATGTTCACGGATTTCGTCACCGACGAGGACCTGGAGCTCATGGCCAAGCGGCCGCTGTCTACGTTGCCCACCTTTGCTTATTGCGGGGGCGGCTCTTTGCACAGGCGAGTCGCGGAGGATGGAGACTCGAGCGAGGAGGCTGGCGGCGCGTGCCTCCTCGGCGACAGCATCCACACCGTCAAGCCGTACTTTGGTCTGGGCGTCAACAGCGCCTTTGAGGATGTGACCATTCTGGATGACTGCCTCACCTCTGCGGCGGGTTCCGGGAAGTGGACGGAGGCTCTGGCGGACTACTCCAAGAGGCGAGCCGAGGACGCCAAGGCCCTCGTGGACATCTCGCGGTCGTTCGACGGTGGGTTCCTGACGTTCGTGCTTCCTCTGATCCTGGACGGCATCTTCTCCAAGCTCCTGCCCAACGTGTTCATGCCAAACACCATCCAGATGACGCAGAAGTACGACTGGAGATTTAGCCAGGTGGCCAAGCGGAAGAGGCGCGATAGGGCGCTGCAGGTTGCGATACTGGCTTCTGCGCTGGGGGCCATGGGGACAGTCGCGTTCATGGTGGTTAGGACACTGGTGGGGCTGATGATGCGCGCGATGACGGGGGGCTTGGCGGCGTAAAGCGAGCTAGCTAGTGTGCCAAAACATTTCTGGTTTGATGCTTCTGAAAGCCCTATTTTTTTATGGGGCATGACAAACCCTCGTTCTGGGGTCCGTTTCTCGCGAGTGACTCTCGCACAGCTGGCCAGTTAGAAAAATGCTCGCGATTTGGTTTTATCCGCTCTGGTTCCCTCTGAGCTGGACTCTTTGGATAGGCTGAGGACCTCTGCGGAACACACGTAAACGCACCCAAACCAGACTTCCCCGTCGGAAACACCTCCACGGAGATGTTCACACTGACCTCTAAGACCATCGCGCCGGTGAGTGCCATCCCCCACGCGCGCGACTCCTCTCCGGACCCCCTGATTTGAGTGCCCGACCGTTAAACCAAAAAACTCGAATTTGTCCGATCTTGGCATCTAGAGGCGGTCTCGCCGGGCGTCCAGGAGGCGCGCGGTCGGTGTTGACCCTAGAACGACCCCTCGGCGATGTTTGTTAGCCACGATACGTGAGCCCGTGGGTCGCTCGCGTCGCGCGAAACTTGTCGTGCCGCGATCGACCCGCGCGCGTCCCCTGGCCGCAAATACGCCCTCCTCCCTCCCTTCGAGTCGGTTCCGAGTGACTCACCGATGCCCCCACCCTCACCGCCTCCATTCGTATCGCAGGTGGCCGCGCTCCGCGCCACCAAGGCTTCCCCCGCCAAGTCCCGCGCCGTCGTCGTCACTCAGGCGAAGAAGGACGAGCGCGGCGTCTACATCGGCAAGGGCAAGTGGGTCCAGGACGATGAGAGCAAGTACGCCGCTCGCGACAACTGGTTCACCGGCGGCTGGCCCGGCGGTGAGGTCGGCCTGAAGGAGGGCTTCATCCAGGAGCCCTTCGAGAAGCCCTCCCAGGCGCAGAAGCAGTACGACGAGATCCCCGACGACGCGAAGGGCGACGACGACATCTACGTCGGCAAGGGCAAGTACGTCAAGGGCAACGCCAAGAAGTTCGCGGGCAGGGATAACCTGTTCACCGGCGGCTGGGCCGGCGGCGAGGTCGGCCTCAAGAACGCGGAGCAGCTCAAGCTCAAGGTTGGCGACTACGTTCAGATCAAGAAGAAGAGCGGAGGCTTCTTCGGCTTCCTCGGAACCATCACCGGCGGGCCGGCGAAGACGGGCACCGTGAAGAAGGTCGAGGCTGACAAGAGCGGCAAGGTCCAGGTGTCCGTCTCCGTCCTCCCCTTCGACAACGTGGTTGTGTTCAGCGGCGACGAGCTCGAGAAGATTGACGCCAACTAAGCTCCGCGGCGCATCGTCGTCCAAAATTATTTCGATAAAACCCAACTAGTATTTCGGCAGGTGGGGAGACTTAGACTCGGCGGCTGTCGCCGGGTCTGTCTATGAAGCCTCAGCCATGTAAATCAAAATACGTATTATTCACGGACACATGACAACTCTCGTCGTATTCCGCTCTACTTCGTGGTCCTGGCGCGGCGACCGGGCGAAAAACCGCGATCCATATCCACCGCCGCCAGGACCACTTCGTCCGTCTTTATCTTGATGGTGTGCTACAAGTATCTGTTGGTACATGCCGTCGCGTCTCCTTGGATGTGCGACTTCCTCGAGCCGCGCTCACACAGCGCGCTCGTTCATCCCCTCGAGTCAACAATCAATCTTCGCCACTCTCGTTCATCCCTTGATGACGCCCATCTCCCTGAGCTTGGTGGCGATGTTGATCATGCTCCCGAACCACGCCACCGCCCTGATGGCGGCGATCTCCGGCTTGCCGTTGCGCACCTCGCGACCCGCCCATATCCTAACCTCCGTGGACGCGAGCATCAGCGCCAGGTCCGTGGCCGAAGACGATCGCACGAAAGGGTTGTTGGGTAGGCCGACGTGCTTCGCCTCGACGCCGTTCTTGGCCGCCTCCATCGCGACCCGCGCGAGCCGCTTCGGGTTGTGCGCCACGAGAAAGTGAATGAGGTTCTGAAACCACACGCGGCTGTACGCGTTGAGCCTGTCCCGCGCCTTGAAAGAGAACCAGAGCTTGATCCTCGAGCGAAGGGGACGGGCGGGGACGCGGTACCTGGCGGCGCATACCCTGCAGTTGGTCTCGCGGTTGCCCTTGGTTCGCATGGAAACCTTTTGCCACTGGCGGAGGCACTTGGTGTGCACGAACTCCTGTTTTGGGATTGAAAAAATCGAAAAGGGTCAGCGGTGGCACGTGGGTCACTTGTTGGAGGGGGGTCAGCCAATGCGTGGTCGAGATGATTGCCACGTCAGATTTCCGTATGACGGTTCAGTCACCCAAGGCCTGCACTGCAGACTAATTTCGCAATTCTGCCCCACGGCATTTTTCATCGTTCGCGCGGGAGTTATTTTTTCACGGTTGTCTTCCAGAGGGGGGAGGGTCGCGGGGGGGTTTTGGTCGCACCTGGGAGCCGGTGCAATCGCACGGGGCGATGAGCTCGCCGCGCTCGGGGCCCGCGAAGCAGAACCTGCAGGAGTTCGTGGGCTCGCAGAATCGGCAGTTGATTTCGTCCTCCTCCTTCTCGTCACGCGCCTCGGGAAGATCG
>Ga0181573_10001289_pt1 | contig 24990 bp, 18 predicted proteins | sample 101ome_25_FD_148643 | JGI IMG/M metagenome (GOLD analysis project Ga0181573, IMG submission 148643) | Coastal salt marsh microbial communities from the Groves Creek Marsh, Skidaway Island, Georgia - 101409BT metaG (spades assembly) | ecosystem: Environmental > Aquatic > Marine > Intertidal zone...
CTCCATCTCCCCCTCCTCTAACTCATGTGCGGCCTGCTGCTGCGCCACCGCCGCCTCCTCCGCCGCCTCCTCCGCGAGCTCCCCTTGCAACTCGTTCACCAGGTGCAGGAGCAGCGCGAACTGCTTCTTGCGAAGATCGAGCTTGGACGCCGTCGCCTCCGACTCCGTCTCCAGCTCGGCGATCTCCGCCTCGAGCGACGCCAGCCGCGCGGTGGTGCCCGACCTGCTCGGGAACTGCGTGCACAACCGGCGCAGGGCCTCGTACTCCTCCTTGTGCTGTCGGTCGAGCCGGGCGCCGTCGAGGTCCGTCTTGAGCTCCGCGATCTCATCCTTCGTGCCGCGCACCTCGCCGTCCACCGCGGCGCTCGCGCTCGCGTACTGCTCCATCTCCCGCGCGTTCGCCGACGCGACCGCGCGGTATCGCCCCATGTTGAACTCGTACAGCGCGATCTCCTTGAGCCAAGCCTCCCTCGCGCGCTCGGCGTCGGCGCCGTCCCCGTTCGCGTCGTCCTCGGCGAGCGCGTTGACGTAGGCGACGTACTTCTTGGTGAGCTTCTTGACGGGCGGGTCAGCGCCGGGTCTCGCGGTGGTGGTCTGCGTGAGGAGGCGTTTCTTAATGAGCGCCTCCTCGTCCGTGTTCACCGAAACCTTCTTGACTTCCGCCATGGCTCCCGTCGGGCGACGCGCAAGGCACCAGTGGATGGACAATAATCGTCAAAATTCCAAAACCTACGAAGGTACTGATGACGAGAGACATGTGCCATTTACAAGTACCGAACTGGATCGCTGTACGAAACTTCCAAAATACAACTTTGATAAAATCATCCTCGGACGAGACTGTTTGCCTGTGGTCCCGAGGACACAGAAAGGGAATGGATGTGCCGTCAACCAATCATGGTCCCCGAAAAGGCGAGGGAAGATATTCTCTGCCAACTTTCCAAGGTCTTCGACACTCCCTCTCGCGCACGCCGCGCCGAGAAGAGCGAACGCGAAGAGATCTCGCGTCTCCGAGCCGGTCGATCGAACCGCTCGCCGACGGGATAAAGCACGCGCGAGACTTGACTTTCCCGCATTCCGATACCCCCCCTTGTCTCGATGCAATATTGCCTCGGGAAAAGTAACGCGGCGTCACTCCCGACTCAGCAGCACCGCGTTCGGTCCCGACGCTCTCGCGCCAACGCACGCCGCCTCGGACACCGCGGCGCCATGGTGACGGTCCAGTTCATCCCACACGCCACCGCGGCCGAGGACGGGACCCCCGTCCTCGTCACCACCACCACCCCCGCGATACTGAAGAAGCTTCAGAACGGATCCGACGTTCGCGGCGTCGCCCTGGAGGGCGTCCCGGGCGAGCCCGTGACGCTCAACGAGGAGGCCGCGTACCTCATCGGCGCCGCCTTCGTGGACTGGCTCGCGGACAAGAAGGGTAAGAAACCCTCGGAGCTGTCCATCGCCGTGGGCCGGGACCCGAGGCTCAGCGGACCCGCGCTCGCCAACGCCATGTTCGCGGGGTTCGGTTCGAAGGACGTCGGCCGAGTCGTAGACATGGGCATCGCGACCACGCCCGCGTGTTTCATGGCCACCGTGACGCCGGGCGTGGCATACGACGCGGGAATCATGCTCACCGCGTCGCACCTCCCCTTCAACCGCAACGGCGCCAAGTTCTTCACCTCCGACGGCGGCCTGGACAAGGCGGACATCAAGCGCATCTGCGAGGACGCGGCGGCGGCTTGCCAAGCCGCGCCCGACGGCCACGCCATCCCGCTGGACGGCGTCGACGACGCCGTGGAATCCGTCCCTTTCCTCGAGGACTACGCCGCCCAGCTCCGTGATCTCATCAAGAAGGGCGCGAATCACCCCACCGCGTACGACGAGCCCCTCACCGGGATGAAGATCATCGTCGACGCCGGCAACGGCAGCGGCGGGTTCTTCGCGAAGAGCGTGCTGGAGCCGCTGGGCGCCGACGTCTCCGGCTCGCAGTTCCTCGACCCGGACGGTAAGTTTCCGAACCACAGCCCCAACCCCGAGGATGCGGAAGCCATGGACAGCGCGGTGGCGGCGACGGTGAAGGCGAAGGCTGACCTGGGCGTCATCTTTGACACGGACGTCGATCGCTCCGCGGTGATTGACGGAGACGGGAATCCGATCAACCGGAACAAGCTCATCGCGCTCCTCGCGGCGATCATCCTCGACGAGCACCCGGGGAGCACGGTGGTGACGGACAGCGTCACTTCGGATGGACTCGCCGAGTTCATCGAGGGCAAGGGTGGCAAGCACGTGCGGTACATGCGCGGTTACAAGAACGTGATCAACGAGGGCGTGCGAAGGGACAAGGCGGGCGAGCCGTGCCACCTCATGATTGAGACGTCGGGTCACGGCGCGATGAAGGAGAACTACTGCCTCGACGACGGCGCGTATATCGCCGTCAAGATCATCATCGAGGCGGTTCGTCGCAGGCTGAGCGGCGGGAAGGGCATCTCCGACCTGCTCTCCGAGCTGCGAGAGCCCCTTGAGGAGAAGGAGGTGCGGCTGAAGATCACCTGCGACGACTTCAAGGCGTACGGCGGCGACGTCCTCGAGCAGCTCAAGGAGGCGGTGCGCTCCATGAAGGGGTACACTCCCGTCGACGTCAACTATGAGGGGTATCGCGTGAACAGGGACGAAGGGGACGGGAAGCGGGGTTGGTTCCTGCTGCGGCAGAGCCTGCACGACCCGGTGATGGTGCTCAACTTTGAATCTGAGATTCCGGGCGGAGTCGACGCCATGGCAAAGGACGTGGTCGCGTGGCTGAAGGAGAAGGACTTCGCGAGCCTGGACGCCTCCGCGGTGTACGCCATCCTGGACAAGTGAGCTAGCGTGCGTGTTGTGATGAGACGAAAGTGACTTTCATCCGTTAAAAACTTCCAGCCCATGGTTCCTACATCAACTATGAGAATCAACTAAGGATATAGGTGCTGCCCACAACTTGCCGCTTAGGCAAACTGGGGGTTGAAGTTACCGCCGGGGCCCGCCTTGTCGCCGCCGCGGCCGAAGCCGCCGGGGCGCTCGGAGCGGTAGCCCTCGCGGCCGCCGCGGGGACCGCGGTCGCCGCGGGGCGCGCGCTCGTCCGCCATGGGGCGGGTGGGGGGGCGGGTAGACTTCTTCAGCGTGTTGGGGACAACATCCGCAGAGAGGTTGAGGTACTCGCGGAGGTACTCGATGCCCTCGTTGGTGAGGTACCAGTAGTAGTACCTCCAGGAGAACTGCTCCTTGACGAGCTCCTTGGAGGTGAAGGACTGCATCAGCTTGATCACCTGTGGGTTACGAGGGGAGATGGACCGCGGGTCAGCGCGTGTTCGCGTCGTCGATGATGTCATCTAATCGAAGGGATTTATTTAGGGTTTCACGACGCGGGTGCGACGTTCCGATGCGCGCTGCTCACCTGAAGGTTGGGGACCTCCTTGATCTCGGGGTGAGCGGGGAGGTTGAAGTCCTTCTTGGCGTAGATGACGCCCTCTGCGAGATTGGAAATGGTCGGGAAAGGCGGTCAGCGTCAGGTTTCCGGAGTGCTGTCGCGGCACTTTTTCTCAATCATCGCCCGTGCGCGAGAGCTCTGGCTGCTAGGGCCTGGGTACGCACCACGGAAGAGGTACTTGTACACCTCCTTGCGGTTCTTCTTGGGAATAAGCATGTTGTCCGGTGCTGTTTATCAACGACGACGGCGCGTCTAGAGGGTTGAGTATCGACCCTGCGGATTCGGAGCGAAGGGGAGGACGCCGTCAGCGGGGTGGACGGAGAGGCACGGGAAAGCCAAGTCGATTTCTCCGAGGGCCCATGGCGGGCGCGGAAAACGGGGCCGACCGCGCGAGCCGACGCGTGCTTCGATGCGACGCGCGCAGAACTCGACTGGGGGCATCCCGATGGCGGGGTGTGGACTCTTTTCGGGTCACTCACCTTGGCGATTGGGCGTGGGTGTAAGAGGGAGAGTCGCACGCAGCGGGTCGGCTTTAACGAAGATGGAAGGGAACAAGGAAGCTGGAAAGGGATTGGGGGTATCATATGGGCAAATTGGCTAAATCAGTAAATGGGAACGTGATGCAACCTAATTCAAACTGATACGTCGTCGATCAATAATCGTTAACTACCGTTAACGTCCACTGCGAAAAAAATCACATGCGGTCCCAAGGCTTGTGCTTGCCCTCCTCCACGTCCTCCTCCTCTCCGTAACTACTCACGCTCCCGGGAGGAGTCTCGTCGTCCGACCAGTTCGCGGCCCGAGCCACCTGCTCCGTCACGGCACCCGGAAGTCTCGCCGGGGCCTGCGCGGTCGTGCCGGCGGGCTCGACCGCGCCCAAAGGAGCGCGGCTGCGCCTCCCGCCAGCCTCGCCGCCGCCAATCTCGGTCACCGCGTCCGCGGTCACCATGTCCGCGTTGGACTCAGCCTCCAGCACCTTCCGCGCCCGCCTCGACGCGCCCTTGCCGTAGAAGTAGAAAGTCAGGCATCCCGCGGTGAACGCCCCGATGGCGACCCACCCGAGGGGCAGCACCACGTCGGCGAGCGCCACGGAGCACGTCACGGAAAACGTGGCAAAGCAGAGGCTGCCAAAGTTGCCCGCGATGTGGCACGCGAGGGTCATGAGGAACAGCGACGCGCCGAGGAGGCACTTGTCGAGCTTCGGCAACGCGTTCCAGGACGTCACGGCCCTGTACGCGTGCTTCTTCGCCTGAACCTTCTTCTCGCGCGCCTCCACCTCCTCGTCCACGGGAAACGCCTCGCACTCTTTTCGCTTATTCTCGACGGTGTCCTCCATGTAGTACACCGCCGCGAAGGAGGTGCAGGACATGGAGATCATCGCGACGCCGAGAGCCACCGCGCTGGCCATCTCCCAGTAGTTGGTCTCGCCGGTGCTCACGTAGGCCGTGCCCGGCGGCGGCGACGGCGGCGGCGGCGGCGACGGCGGCTCGAGGGCGCCGGCAGCCGGAGCAGACGACGCGCAGTCGCTGCTGAGTTTCAGCGTGAACGCGCCGGCCATGACGGTGTACGCGAGGTAAAGCACGAGCACGGGCGAGGTGCCGACCATCGCCTCCTTCAGTGGCACCCCGAGGATGCCGCAGAGCACCGACGTCGGCCAGTCGGGTCCACCGCAGAGGATGGCGATTTTGGGTATGGACAGGCCAGGCTGCATGAGGCAGTACCTGATGGCGCGCATCTGTATCGAGTTGATGCCCACCGCGTACCGAACGCCCACGTACCCACCGAGGTTCTCGCCGAAGAGTTTCTGCTGCATCGCGCAGGAGAACAGCTTCGTGAACCAGCACACGAAGATGCAGATGATGGTGGCTCCCCAGAAGCCCATGGAGTCCTCCATCGCGCCGACGACGAGGACGCCGCCGGTGAGGTACACGGGCGGACCTGGGACCGGGGGCAGGAGGAACATGCTCACGCCGAGGATGAAGAAGCAGACGACCACCACCCCGGGGTTGAGTTCCTTCATGATAGAGATCATGTATCCGAGGAAGAGCACCGCGCCCTTGCCGACGCCCACGTCGCACACGAAATAGAAGATGGCGATGTAACACGCCCAAGTTAGGACGCTGGTGGTGTCAGTGCCCCACAGCCACGTGAAGGTCCTCCAAGTGTATCTCGTGAGCCACTTCATCTCCTTATCCTCATCTCGGCGGTATGGCGCAAAGGAGAGCCCCATCTTGCGCATGACCCTGATGCCCATGCTGAGCACGAGGATAAACGGCATGATGGGCATGCACAACACGATTATCAGGCCCTTGGCGGGGTTGCTGTGCGCGTATCCTTGCAATTTGCTCGCGATCTTCATACCCGAGATCTTGTCCCGAAGGTTGTCGAAGCCGATGATGTTTACGCTGACAACCATCAGGAGGGTACAGAAGAGCACACCGAACTGCAGGATGTCATCCGCCAAACCCATCTCCGCTCCGGATATGCTGATCGAGACCCACAGGCCCATGCCAAGGGTCAGGAACTGAATCATGATCATCTTCACCGCGCCCTGCTCCCTGCTCAGGTACAGCGAAGCAATCCCATAGAAGAAGCACAGAATCCCGATGAGAAGTGGCATCCCCCAGAGGAGGTACGCCGCTTTGCATCGAGACCACTCAAGCGAGTGCACGTACCTGTCGCACCGTAACTCAACGTGGTGCGCCGCGAACATCTCTTTGTCATCCCACTGTCTATCCCATACGTACATCCAGATGACCCACGCGAGGAGGGTGACAAACGTAAATGCGATGTTGCCCCAGCCGGTGTGCAGCATGTACTGCTTGAGGCCCACGTGGGGGCACACCTGGTCGCGGATCGCCTTGCTCACCAAGAGCTTGAAGATGACGAAGAGTACGATGGGCGCGCTCACGTAGTACTCAACCGACAGCAGCGACGCCACGAAGAGCGTGATGCACGGTATGGAGGTCAGTATCGTGACGTTTCGCTGGGCCAACGGCGACGACAAGCTCTGGTCAAACGCGTCCACCAGGAACATCACCGCGAGCCACGCGAGCGATACGACGCCCAGGTACCACGCGATGGCGTAGTTACCCGGCTTACTGAGCTCCGCGTAGACGTCGATGCCGTAGCCCATGGTGGAGTAGAGCAGGAGGAAGCCGACGATGGGGAACAGCGTGCCGGTGTGCACCGCGATGGCCTGGTTCTTGGTGAGGGGCATATCCTCGTTCACTGAGGGCGACGAGAGCGTCGGGCGAATCTCGGCGTCGTGGCCGATGTGAAGCGAAGGCTGCGGTGGAGAATAAATGGAAGGTCGTTGGTGAGTCGTCCGATCAAGGTCGGAGTCGCGGGGATCGGGAGAGGGGCGGGCGGGGCGAAAAACCGGCTCACCATTTTGGCTCGTTGCTAAGCGAAGTCAGCACTCCCGCCCTTGAGCTTCACGGCCAACCCGACGACCGCGGTCTCGATCGACCTGTGGTTGCTTCTCTGGGAAGCAGAGGAGGGATCGGGGTCAGTAGTGTGCGACGGAGACGAGATGAGGAACGGATCGCGCGACGACCGCCGAGTTTGTTGTCGAACGTGACAAACGCTGACAACGTGCCCTGATGATATGAGGTTCGATTTTCTCTCACGCGTTGGTTGAACACGCGAGTTTAAGTTGCGCGCACCTGTGCGCGCCTGGTATACGCGAGGCAAGAACGGAGTCCTTTACCGTAAGGTAGCGTTCGCGGGCGGTGCTTCCGCCGCACGCTCCGCGGCCGACCCAAGGTCTGAACCCCGGTCGGTTCCCAATAGGGGAAGTGAATCTTCAAAATCGGCGAGTCCGAGTTGTACGCTTCCTCGGCCGCGTTTTCGCCCTCCTCGTTGGAGGAGCGGGTCAGTTCCCGCGCTTTTCTACGGTGTCGGGATCCCCCCATAGGGCAAACAGTTATCGATCAAGGTCGTTATTCCCTCGTATTTCGTATTTTGGCCATTTCGAGTAAAATCACGTGCTGTGACAGTTGCTGACGATGCCTGCATGACATCCGGAAACCACGACGGGCACACACGCGCGACAAGGATGGGAGATGAGAACGACGCGGTGGCCGACGAGGGCGACTGGTACGCCGCCCTCGTCGCCGGTGAGCACGTCGGTGACTGGCTCGACACCGTCAGGAACGCCAAGATTCCACCCGGGCGCAGGACCCGAGCCGCACGGCAGCTCGCCGAGAAGGTGGCCGCCGACCGAACGTACGCCGACGAGGCGAGGGAAGGGGACGCCGCGGACGTGTGCGAAGCCGCCGCGCGCGACATTCCCGAGGGTGACGATGATGAGCGTCTCGTGGCGATGCGCGAGGCGTTCAAGTCGTGCGCCGCCGCTTGTCGCGCGGCGGCGCAGGACGGGGGCGCGCGCGAGCGCTCATTCTCGTTCGAGGGTGGGCGCGAGGTGGTCGTCAGGGAGATCGCCCTGGGCGTCGGCGTGGGCGCGAAGGTGTGGCGGGCGGCGATCATGCTCGGCGAGGAGCTCGCCGCCAACCCGGGATGGTGCGAGGGGAAGAGGTGCCTGGAGATCGGCGCGGGCGTCGGCCTCTGCGGGCTGCTCGCGTCGAAGTTGGGCGCGGCGTCGGTGACGCTCACGGACTTTGAGCGCCCGCTGCTGGACTCCCTCGTGCTCGCCGTCGATCGAAACCGCGAGCTCGACGCCGCCGCGGTGGGCACGACGACGACGGCCGTCACCCTCGTGCGAAGGCTGGACTGGATCGAGGAGTGCGAGCGTCCACGCGCGACGGGAGACGCGGCCGACCCGAAAAAGCCAAACGACGAGGACGACGACGAGAACGTCGGCGCCTCGGGGGAAAACGGATGGAAGGAGATGGACGACCGCGAGACGTTCGACTTCGTGTTCGGATCGGACCTGCTGTACGAGGAGGTGCACGCGCTGACGCTCCCGGGGGTGATTAAGAGGCGCGTGGCCGCGCCAAACGGGAGATGTCGAATCGTCGGCGCGGTGAGAAACCGAGCCATGCTGGACGCGCTCGTCGAGAACATGCGCAAAGAGGGGCTCGCGGTGGTCGAGACGCACCTGCGAGATAACGATACGAACGCGGCGGACTGGTACGAGGACGGGTACTGCGCCCTGGAGGTGACGCACGACGTGGAATAGGATAGCGACGAGGGTTCTTAACAAAGGTGACTCCTCTTGACAAAGGCGGAACGCGTCGTCTCCGCCCCTCATCCTCTCATCCCCTCGGGCGCCCTCATCCTCAGGCGGACATCGCCGCGACGATCGCGGCCGTGTGCTCCTCCCCGAGCGGCTCGCCGATCTCGAACGCGGGTCCCTTCTCCAGCTCGGTCTCGATCTCCACCTTCATCCCGGCGTCCGCGAACGCCTGCACGAGCGCCGTCGCCACCCCGCGCCCCGTCGCCTCCAGCGCCCGTAAAAGCGCCTGGAACCCGTCCCAACCCCCGGGCGACGCGAGCACGCGCGCCAAGCCCGCGAACGCGGCGGTACCCTTGAGTTCCGCGAGCGTCGGAGCCGGGACGCGCAGGTACCGCTCGGAGACTAGGCCGCCGAGCAGGGCGTCGCCGGCGATTACTTTAACGTCGGATCGCGTGGCGTTGGCGACGAGCAGTGCGCCGACTTTGGCGAGCGCGTGAATCCCCGGGACCACGACGCCGCTCGGCTTGCTCGTGCCCCCGAGCTCGAGGCACTCCCTGAGCGGCCTCGGGTCGCACGAGACGTCGCCGGAAAGGTCGAGGGACACGGCCTTCACCTTGCCTTCCTCGGCCTCCTCCGTCAGCGGGCCGAGCATCGCGGCGATCACCTTCGCGACGCCCGGGATGGAAGGGTCCGGCCACGCGAGCATGACGTGCGGGAGAATCGGGTCCGCGCCCTCCTCGAGCTCCACCCCGAACCCGAGGGTGATCTGCCGCTCGACCCAGGTAGGGAAGGCGTCGATGGCGGCCTGCGCGCCCAGGTACGGGTTGGGCGCGAATTTGCACACGATGGTGTACCCTCCGGGCTTTTCCAGCTTGGCCTGCGTGATGTACTCCGCCCACGCCTTGGATTCCGCGAGCTGCTTCTCCGTGAGCATGCCGTTGACGTCGGTGAGGTTATCGTTGACGCTTCTGAAGGCGTCTTCCACGGCGACGGCACCGCCGGGGACGATGCACGACCCGCCGAGGTCGACGTACCGCATGAGCGAGTCGATCCAGGGCAAGGTGCTTAATTGCCCCTTGCAGAGGATGCCGCTCAGCTCCTCGTAGGCAGCCTCCGCGGCGGCGAGTTCTTCCTCCATCGGCGCGATGGCCTCCTCCGCGGCTGCATTCGTCGCGGTCTGCTCCTCCGAGAGCTCCTCGCCCTCGCCAGCCTCCTTGATCTTCGCGCGCTCCGCCTCGAGCGCGGCCTTCAACTCGACGATTTTTTTCTTGGGCGCGGAGTTGACGAGCCTGTACGGGATGCCGCGGAGGATCTGGTCGATGGGCTTCTTGTCGATGGCCTCCTCCTCCTCGCCCGGTAAGGGGTCGCGAGGGAGCCACGCGTTAACGACTATCGGCGAGAGCTCGTCCTTGACGGCCATGGTGGGCGGGCGCGTCCTGGAATGGCTGACGCCCAAAATGGAACACGGGCACACGCGCCAGACTTGGAACACTGCGATCGCTCTCCAGCTGTCCAGCAGTCCAGTCTCCGAGTCCAAGAAACCGGGCGAGGGTTTCGAGCGCGCAGTGTACGCACGCGCTTCGGTTCGCACGAACGCCGAGCGTATTAGCCGGATCTTGCGTGTTAAGGTCCATCTCTTCGTCCTCGCTGACCCGCAGAGACGTAGATCGCACGGCGGCACCCCCCGACCCCGTCGCCGCGTCACCTCATTCGACCCGAAGCGATGTTCTCGCGAACGGGGGTCCGCGCCACCTTCACCTTGGCGCTGTTCGTCGCCGCCGCGCTCTTCCAGGGTGTCGTCGCCGACAACGCCCCGAGCTCCGCGCATCTGATTGTGCACAAGGTGAGCCGAAATTTTCGATCCTCCAATCCCGGGCCGATCCCCAACACGCATCGGCCCGGCGGATCTTAACCGCCCCTCTGGACGCATCGGCCCAACTCATCGTCGTCCATGATGGATCACCCGCGTGAAACTGACGCGCGCTTTCCCCCCCCTGAACCCACCCCCGCACACGCGCGACAGTCCGTCGCCGAATCCCAGCTAATCATCGGGCGGAACATGACCATCGAGATCACCCTGTACAACGCCGGGGAGACCAGCGCGACGGGCGTGGAGATCAACGACCCCGGGTGGGATTCGTCGTCGTTTGTGATGCTCGGGCCGTCGACGTCTGCGAAGTTCGCGTCGATCCCCCCGCTGACGAAGAAGACGCACAGGTTCGTGGTGGTGCCCAAGGTGACCGGGCAGTTCTCCGCGGGTCCGTCGCTGGTGTCGTACACGGCCGCCGCGGGTCACCAGGCGTCGGGCACGAGCAACGCGCTGGACCCGCTCCCCATCCTCACGCCGATGGAGGCGAAGGTGGAGGTGGCGATGAAGATCGGCTCGTACCTGACGCTGGGCTTCTGCAACAACGCGGAGGAGTGGACTAAGGCGGCGATCATAACCACCGTTCTCGTGGGCCTCATCACCGTCAACTGGATAGCGCTCAAGAGTAAGCGCGCGGTGGCGGAGGCGCAGCGCAAGCAGGCCATGAAGAGCCTCGGCATCAACCCCAAGGACGTGGCGGTCTCGAAGAAGCAGAAGCAGAAGAAGAAGTGAGGGCCGAGCCGGTCCGGAAGCGGCGTCGGATGCCGTCCGTCGCCGTGCCCCTCGTGTCGTGTCAGTGCAAATCTAGACAAGTTAGCTCGTCCTCGCCGTCGAACTCGCCCGCGTCGCCGTCGCGCCGAGCCCTCTCCAGTGACTCGCCCCGAAACAAAGCACACTGCAAGGTGATTTTTACCCTAAATCAATCGCCCACCACAGTTCGATGGCGACGGACGAGGAGGTGGCGTGGTGCGCGGAGCTCCGCCGCGCGGTAACCTCCCTTCAGGACAGCATCGATGCCGCGCGTTCCTTCGACCACGTGCGGCTCCCCGCGGACGGCCCGGTGAGCGCGGCGGACGTGGTGGAGTACGCGCGAAGGATCTCGTACACGACGTTCGCGCCCGCGGGGTATCAGCCCGGGGCGCCGCTGCACGGGATCATGCCGCCGGCGCCGCAGGACGAGCACTTCGCGGCGTCGCACCTCGCGGCACACGCGGCACAGGCGAGGCAGAGGGAGGAGGCGCGGAGGGCTAGGGAGAAGGCTGCGGAGGAGGCGAGGAAGGCGGCGAGCAGGGGGGAGATGCCGCCGATCGAGACCGTCATCAAGCTGCTGTCGGCGTGGAAACCCGGGCAGCCGTGGCCCGCAGGGATACCCGCGCCGCCGCCGGGATGGAAACCGGGGGATCCGCTGCATTTGGGCGCGCCGAAGCCCAGGGATGACGGGGGTAAGGGATCGTCGCGGGTCGAGCCGCCCGCGCCCGTGGTTCCCGCGGCGGTGACGGCACCCGCCGTCAAACCGGCAAAGCCGGTGATGCCCAAGGTGCCGTTCGTGAAGATAGACCTCCACTCGGACTCGGACGAGTTCGAGGAGGTCTCCGCGTCGGACTACTCTTCGGACAGCGACTAGCTAGACAATAGCAACACGCGATAACTTAGCGAGACGCGCGACGAGCGTCTCAAACGGAGCAATCTCACAAATCTACACTCATCTTCGTCGAAACGCTCCTCGGGCGGACCGTTGACCGTGAATCACAGGTGGACGCGCGGGATGGGGCGCTTCCAGCAGGCGGGCCGGGATGGCCCCGCGGGGATGATGCCCGACCCTCGCATCCCTAAAGGCCCTCCCATCAGCGCCGCGGAGGCGGTGGCGGCGTTCAACCGCCAGCGCGCGCGCGGCCCCGACGACTTTGGCGAGCGGGCGAACGCGTATCGGCAGCGACGGGGTTTCGAGCAGCAGGCGGGGAGCAGGGAGGCGCAGAGCGCGTTATCGAACGCGCCGGAAGCCCGTCTGCACGAGGGCGGATGGCAGGATCGGCGCGCGTACGGCGACGGCGCCAAGCAACCCGCCGACGGCATCTGGCCCCCGCCCGCGTCGGATCCCATCGTCCGCGACGATGGCCCCTCGGAACGCGAGCCTCCCGGTCCCCCCTCGGAACACGCAAACGCACACGCAAACGACGACGACGACGCCGCCGCGGGGATCCGACCGCCCGCGCGTGGAGACGAGGACGACCTCAGCCGAACCGCAAAGTACATGGCGCGACGCATGGACGCCTTCGACGCCTCCATCGCCGCGAAGGGCCCCCGCGCCTTCCCTCCGCCGGGTCCCAACGCGGGTCGATGGCAGAACCGAGCGGAACGCGCGGATCCGCCGCGCGTCGCCCCGGATGTTCACGCGGGCAGGCACGAGGACCGCGCGTTCTACGGCGACGGCGGCGATCGCAACGTGTGGGTGCCGTTCGAGGTGAGGGACGCGGATCACGGGTTCGCGAGGCACGCGGGGCGATGGGAGGATCGCGCCAGGTGGCGAGACGCGCCTTACCTCGACTCGCAGAAATTCGTCAATCACGGACACTACGCGCAACACATCGGCCGCGATAACTGGGAACGCGGCGCGTACCTTCGGATGGACCGGGGCGTCCACGAGGGTCGGTGGAGGGACGGCGTGTGGGACGAGGGGCTGTGGCAGAGGCGCGCGGGGTGGGCGCACGCTCCAACGCGAGCCGACGACCCAATCGCCGGTCCGCAAGGTCAGGCGCCGATCGGCCCTCGGAACATCGACGCCACCTCGGCGGGCCGGTGGGAGGAACGGGCGACGTTTCAGCACGACAGCGACGGGTTCCCGTGCCCGGAGGTTGGCGCCCTCGGGCACGTCCGCCGGGACGCCAAGCGGCACGAGGGTAGATGGGAGGAACGCGCCGAGTGGGGTAAGGGGCGGGTGGCGCCGAAGCTGGAGCACGCGAGCGACGTCCACGAGGGGAGGTGGGAGGAACGCGCGGGGTTCAAGGGCGTTGCGAGGCGGGACGTGGGGGTGCCGTCGAGGCACGAGACGCCGCAGGAGAGGGCGGCGAGGATAGCCGCGGAGCAGCGCGCGTACGCGGCTCGGAGAGACGGCGGGTCCCGCGTCGTCGCTTTCGACGAAGAGACGACCCCCGGGGGTCCCACGTGGGCGGGCGAAGCGCCGGCGCGTAACCTGCCCAACCCGTCCATTCACTGCGGCCCGACGCCGTTGTGGAACGCTCCCACCGTGAACTTACCCGGGGGCGAGGAGATGAGGCGTAAGGCGGCGGCGGGTCGCCTCGCCAACGCGGACAAGGAGAACAAAGAGTCGGGTAATTTCGCGCTGTGGATGGAGCGAGGGGAGCGGGGGTACACGCGAACGCCCGGGGACCTTCGCGAGGTGTACACCGCGGGGGACAACGCAGCCGGCGAGCGGGGGAACAATCTGTACCGGAGGAGACACGTCGACCTGCTCGGCGGCGCCGCGCCCGCCGCGTCCGGGATTGACGCTCGCGCGGACCGCTACAGGACGACAGCCTCCGAGGTGTCAGCCACCGCAGAGGAGGTGAGGTGGGAGGAGGAGAACTCGAGGGCGAGCGAGGGAAGCGGGCTCAGCGATATGGCGTCCATGCGCGACGCCATCAAGTCCGCGTCACGCTCCACCTCGGAGAGGACGACGAGGTCCAGGTCCCACCTCAGCAGCCACGTTGGGATCATCTAGCTCGAGAGTGTCAGCGGCAAGGAGCTCTTGATGTTAAACGACGCAGCCGCGACCTCGGTCGCGACTACCACTATATTACACAGTAAGGGGCCTCATGTCAGGCCAACGAATCTATCAGCTTGCGAATCCGTCTTGTACACGTGCGCTCGGCGCTTCCCAGTCTGCACATTTTTGCGCAAACTTGCTCGGAGTGTTCGGTTGTTATCCAATTACTCCTCTGGCGTGCCGCCGTACATCTCCCAGGTGGGCTCCCAAATCGCCTCGTAGTCCCCGCGCCTGACGAGGTGGTAGATCCCCGCGGCGCTCTGCCACGTCGCATTAACCACCGGCACCACGGTGTGCTTCGCGATCCACTCGAAGAGGTGGCCAAAGTCCACGAGCGCCGCCTTGTATTCGTCGTCCGGGTCCCACGGGGCGTTGCGGTGGGACGTGCCGTGACGCTCGTTCTTGTTGGTCTCCTGCATGTCCCCGAGGCTCGCGATGCGATGCATGGTGGCGAAGGACTGTGTTCGGCGAAGAGAAGGGAACGGGCGGCGTGAGGCTCGTGTTGTCGACGTCCGAGGCTCGTGAAGAGCGGGGCTGTAAATGTCACCCTTTAGAAGGGGGTTTTCTTCCGGGACCTCGGATTACCCGACGGGGAAGGGTTCGGGGCGCGCTCGGGACGCACCTGGGGTGGATCTTAGGGCTGGTTGGGACACGCGCGAGCGGTTTGAGAGGGTTGAGTCGGCCTGGGAAGGTCGATGCGCCTCTGCGCTGGTCAAAGTGCCCGAGCTTGGGTCCCGAAAAAGCACAAATCCTTGTCAGCAAGCGGGTCAGCGTCCAATTTACAGGCGGCGAACGGTCGCGAACTCAGGGATGGATGGAATTTCCGTCGGCCTCTCACCACGCTCATCACGGGTTGAAGTTTTTTGAACTGGGGTGCCAACCTTTCATCAGTTCGCCTGGCGTCCGTGTGCTTGCCTCTCAGGGCACCATGCCGCGCGAGAATGGGGTGACGCCAGATGGCGAGGATAAGGAATCCACGGATTTCAGGAGGAAACTCCGCGGGAAGATGCGCAACCTGCACAAGACCCTGCACGGTGCGTCGCCTTGACCTGCGCGCGAACTTGGATCTCGCCCCCTTGTGCTCTATCTCTGAATCGAGAGGACGACATCCGACTGACCTCATCACGCCCCTCCGCCCCCCAACCGCAGAATCGAAGGATGAAATCATCGACCTCACCGGAGACGACAAAAGCTTGAAGCTTGGAGAAGTCATCAATCTCCTCGAGGACATCCACGAGGATGGTGCGTCACCCAGCGCGAGATCCGGTGGAAACACGCTTTTTCTTTCAAAACTTTCGCGCGAGACTGTCTGCCTCTGGACGACGTTTCTGACCTCGCAATTCCCCGATCCGCAGTCGTCAAACCCCGCGAGCAGCTCTTGGATGCCGAGGTCATGGCCACCGCCGCGGACTTGGGCGTGGAGATGGCCAAGAAGATGGGCGGTCTGGGAGCGATCACGCCGGCGCAGTTCATGGCCCGCCTGTGCAAGCAGTTTGTCGTGGGCGTCGACCCGGATGCCCAGGCGGAGCGCGACGAGGGAGCGTTCAACTGGACCTTATTCGGATCATCCGTGGGGAAGCACTTCCACGAGGCGCCCACCATGGCGTTCATGTGAGTCCCTCGTCGTACCTCTCAAGATCTATGCGTGTCTCCCTGAATTTGAGCACCCCTCGCACATTTCACCCGCTGACCGCACCTTGCCCCAATATTCAACAGGAACGGAGCGATGGACACGCAGATCAAGGAGCGCAGGGTCGCGCAGCGCATCAGACGCGATCCCGTCGGCCCCGCTGTCAACCCCGACAGCGTGGCCGACACGAAGGCGGACCAGCAGACGGACCAGGCGATGAAGCGGATGGTTAAGATTCTGCGAAACAAGAAGCACCAGAACGAGACGCTCACAGTGGAGCAGCTCTCAGCCAACCCCAAGAGCTTCTCGCAGTTCATCGAGAACATCTTCACGCTCTCGTTTCTTGTGAAGGACGGTGAGGCGGGACTCACGCCGCCGCCCGAGGGTCTCGACGGCCCGAACGTGGAGAAGTGCCCGCAGGTGAGGAAGATGAAGAAGCCCGAGGAGCAGCACATGGATCGCAGCACGTTTGTCCTCCACCTCGACATGGAGGGGTGGAGGAGGCTGTGCGAGGCGAACAATCGAATGGAGGGTGCCATCCCGCACAGGGAGGAGGTGACGGAGATGGACCTGACGGAAGGTAACGGGATCGGCGGGCCGGGGGCGGCGGCCAGGGCTGAGGACGGGGAGGAGGTGGAGTCACCCGGGGGTGCCGAGAACCCAAAGGGGAAGGCGAAGCCCCGGGGCCGCGGATTGACCCGCCCGCGCGACTCCACCAACTCGGAGGAGAGGGCGGAGGAGAGGGCGAACGCGCTGCGCAGGAAGGTGGCGTAGTGAGGTTGGGGCGCGAGAGCGAACGGGGATGAACGGGACGGAACGCGCCGAAACAGCGTCGTTGTCGTCGTCGAGAATGTACGGAGGGAAATGTCGAACATAAAAAACGCGCTCAGAGCTCGTCCTTCTTGCCCTCAGCCTCCTTAGCGGCGGCAGCCTCCGCGCGCTCGATGTTGGCAGCCGCCTGGCGGATCATGCGATCTAGCCTCTCCTGCGGCGTGAGCTCCTCGTCCGGCCTGTCGTCCTCGCCCAGCAGCCTCCGTCGCTCGTTCTCCTCGGCGCGAAGCCTCTCCTCCTCCTCCTTCCTCCTGCGTTCCTCGATGATCGCGTCCGGATCCGCGGCTCTCGCCGCGGCGGCGGCCGCCTCCTCGGAACGCCTCTTCAACTCGGCCGCGCGTTTCTCCTCCCTCTCCCTGCGCTCCCGCGCCATCTGTTCGTGCAGGGCGAGCCGCTCCTCGTGCGTCATGGTCTCCTCGCGGTCGCGTCGCTTGGTGGCTTCGCGGAGCCGCAACGTCGCCTTCTCCGCCTGCTCCCAGGTCATGCCCGTCTCTTCGGCCACGGCGGCGATCTCGAAGTGATCTGGGTCGGTGTCGGGCCTGGAGAACACCCAGACGCGGGACTGGATCTCGCGGTCGACGGGGACGTCCGCGTGGCGCAGGTCGGCCGTCTTGGAGAAGCCCCAGCTTCGGAGCCACTCGGCGACACCGTCCAGGGCGTAGGCACCGTCGAACATGACCACGTGGCTGGGCACCTTCAACGCGGTGTTCCAGGCCTTGATGGCGTCCTTCCTGTGCAGGTTGGGTTCAATGTCGCCAGGCTTGGGGATCCCGCGGTCCCAACCGACCTGGTCGACGCCGAGGATCTCGCGCCAGGCCGCGGCATCCGCGAGGGAGCCGTCCGGCTTGGCCCAGCCCTTGCCGAAATTGAAACGAAGAAAAGCGCCGGCGTCAGCCTTGAACTTATCAGCCTCGTCCAGCTCGCCCTTGGGGGTTCCGAACCCGGGAGGGTCGCACCTCAGAAATCGCATGTCGACGTTCGGTCTGTGCACGTGGGTTGTCCACGGGTGCTGGTGGCAGGGCGTCAGCGAGAGGATCCCGGCCGAGTGCGTCTCGCCGGCGTCCACCGCCGCGGTCAGCACGGACATCACCGAGACGGTGCCGCTCTGGTGCCGGAGGGACAGGTACAGCGCCGCGGGGATCTGCGTGAGAAGGATCAGCGCCACCGCGGCGACGCGTTTGCGCCCGGAGAAGGACGCGAGCTGCGCACCGGCGGCGGCGAGCGTTGGGGCCAGCGCCGGGAGCAAAAACCGAAACTCCTTGTGCGCGGGGACAGAGTACCCGAGAACGGTCCATCCGACGACGGCGAGGGGCGCCCATCGCTTCTTATCGAGGCAGGCCATCGCCGCGAGGGGTAGAAACACGGTGGCGATCGCGGGGTATCCCTGAGTGAGGTTCCAGTGCCAAGGGTGCGAGCCGTAGAGGGCGCCGCCGCCGTCCAGGGCGTTGAACCTGAAAAAGTTCCACGGCACAATCTCCCATCGGCCGTAAAACACCCTGTCGACGCAGGTGGAGATCGCCAGCGCGGCGGCGCCGATGGGAAGCGCCTCCTTGAGAATGAAACGTACCCGGCTCACCGACTTGACGGACTCCTCCACGAACATCGGGAGCCAGTAGAGCGCGGCGGCTGGACGCACGACGCACGCGACCGCAGCGAGCGCGAGCGAGAGAGGTCGGTTGACGTTCTTATCGGCGTCGTCGTTGTCGGACGCGGCGCCGGTCCACGGCCAGTACGCGAGCGCCGCGACGGTGAGCGCCGCCTCGGTGCAGTTGGAGAAGGTCCTGACCGCGCAGAAGAAGTTGAACCAGCACGCGAGGGAGCAAAACAGCGCCCACCTCGCGGCGGCATCCGGCGAGGCGGCGCCCTCGGACTTCTCATCCTTGGCCTTCCTCTTCGCGCCCGCGAACCACCTGTGCGCGAGTTTGTACACGTGGACGTCGCCCGCGGCGGCGATGACCGCCTGCATGATGCGCGGGGACCACACCGTCACAGCCGTGCTGTCCAATCCAATCGTCTGCGCGATCTTGTACGGGATTGCGAAAATGAGCGGATGGAGGTAGCCCCGCAGACCGTGGGTCCACTCCCAGGTCAGGTGCCCGTAGCCGAAGACGAGCTTGTGGGCAACCTCGATGGACTGCCAGTACTCGTCCGCGCTGAAGAACGTGCGCACGCAGAGCGCGTTGACGACGCGGAAGAGGACGCACGCGGCGAAAACTGTGCGCAAATCGGTGGTTTCAGCTTTCGTTTCGGCTTTCTTGGCAGCCTTGGCCATGGTGGCGCCGAAGGTCGCGGGTGTCCGACCTCGCTGCGTCGCGTTCGCGTCTCTGTAGGAGCGCTAGAGAAGCTCTCTCGCGCGTTCGCAGGATTGATATCCACTCGCGCGCGCGTCCCGGTGGTATGAGCGATGTCACACGGGCGGGCGATTATATCTTTACTTTCGGCACCCCGCGGCCTCCGCCAAATGGCCCAAACTTGGAGTCCAATCTGATTGGACGAAACACGCGAGGAACAGAGGAACGAGTCTCCGACACCGGTTTGTTCGGTTCAGCCGTGCACGGCGCGAGTGCCTTCACATCGCGTTTCTAAGCTAGCTCGTTCGCTCACCGGCCACGTCCGCGCCGATCGCGCGGGAGGCGCACGCGTCGAGACTTCATCGCCCGTCGCCCCGGTCGAGTGGCTGCTCGACTTTGCGGGCGGGGGTTCACGTCAGTCTCATCATCATCGCGTGCGCCGCGCGTCGGTATTGGACGAGTCGTCGCGAGGAACCTTCTAATTCGACGTCATGATTCGACGCGGTTCATAACTTACGCCGAGGCCGTCTTCTGCATCTGCTTGAGGATGTTCGTGGCCCTGTTGAGCGCGTTCTCGCGCTTCTTCCACTCGCGCTGCTTCTGCTTGAGCTCGCTCTCGGCTTCGGACCGAGCCTTGCGGATCTCCTTGAGCTCATCGGCTTTCTCCTTGGCAACCTCCTTGAGCGCATCCGCGCTCTTGCCCTCGTGCTTCTCGATGAAGGCGATCTCGTTCTTCGCGCAGCCCTTTTTCGTGGCGGCGTCGCACACGGGCTTGTTGAGTTTGGACTCGGCGAAGCTCTTGAGCGAGTTGAAGTCGCGGCCCTGCTGGTAATCCTTACCCTTTTTATCGCCACTCATGAAGTACTTGATGGTGGGGTAGCCCTGCACGCCCATGCGCTGGCAGGTGCCCTGACCGTCCGCGGTGCAGTCCACGTCGACGATGAGGACGGACGGGTGGTCGGCATAGTGTCCTCCCAGCTTGTCCCAATCCGGCTTCATCGACTTGCAGTGGCCTCACCAAGGCGCGAGAAACTTCACGAACGCATTCTTCCCGCTGCCCAGGACGAGGCGATCGAAGTTGCTGTCGCCCGCCTGCACGACACCCTTGGCCGCGGAGGCGAGCGCGATGAGCGCGGCGAAGATGAGAGCCCGAAGGGCCCCGGAGACGCGAGAGGAGACCATGGTGATGGCTCTCAACCCGCGATCGCAGATCTGACTTTACGAGAGAAGGGTCCCGAAGTTTCCCTCCGCTGCTCCGCGGCGCGTCGGTTCGATCTCTCGACGGAAATTCATCGCGTCGGTCCTTCGTCTTTCGGACTCTTTCACTCAGTTACAACAGGTTACATGTTGCCGGATTCGTCCCATCGACACGAACCGATCCCTCGAGCGTCCACATCAGAACGTCGCGCTGACCCCGTGGGCCGTTCGCGCGCCGCCCTTCACCAGGTACCGAGGGACGATGCCGGGGCGAGTCAGGGACGGGAAGTCCGGCAACCCGGCCCCTCGCTCTAACCAACCTTCGCCAAAATTAATCAACTCTCGCGCTCACGCGGCGGCGGCCACGTCCGGCCCGCATCCATCCTCGGGCGTGTCACCGATCAGCTCCCGAATTATACCCCTCCATCGATCACGCTCGTTCCGCGCCAAGCACTCGGCGCCTAGCGCGGCGCGGTCCGTGGATCGTCGCCGCCGTCCCGCCGCCGAGCCCGACAACGCCGCGGCAAACGACTCGGGGGTGGGACACAGCAAACCGCACGGATGCGATTCGAAACCTTCCTCTTGGAAACCTTCCTCGTCTCGCTCCCCGCCCGGCGTCTCACCCGTCGCGTCGAGGAGAAGGTCGAGTAACGCCCTGTTCCCCGGAATGTCCCGCGCGACGATGGGAACGCCCGCCGCCGCCGCCTCGAGGATGGCGCCGCTCTGACCCTCGGATTTTGACGTGTTGACGACAGCCGTCGCCGCTCGCATGTACCCCACGGTGTGCGCGCGGTCGACCGGGGGGATCAACACGACGTTTTTGGACCGCCGAAGCCGCTCGACGACCGCGTCGCGGTACTTGTCGTCCAGAGAGGGACCGACGATGGCGAGAACAAACGGCGGAGACGCGTCCGCGGAGCCGGCGCCGACGGCGTCAATCGCGTCAACCGCCCATAACACGTCCTTGACGGGCCTCAACCCCGCGGGGAGGAGGAAGACGGGCATCGAGGTGGGTACACCGCACGCCTCGTGAAGCGGCAACGGCGGCGGCGGCGAGAGCGCGTCATCAGCCACGTCGAAGCCCTCCTCCTCGAAGTCCTCCTCCTCGAAGCCCTCCTCCTCGAAGCCCTCCTCCTCGAAGCCCTCCTCCTCGAAGCCCTCCTCCTCGAAAACCCCCGAAGGAACCCCCTCGACTGAAGGAACCCCCTTCACTTCCTCCGGCAACGACACGCCCTGCGGCACCACCGCCGTCCTCCCGTCGGAGGGCAGGGATCTGGGCGGTGCCGCGGCGATCATAGACGCGGAGAAAGAAACGACCTTATCCACCGCGTGCGCTCTTCGCGTCAGCACGTCCGCCTTATCCCCGGCATCGACGTTGACGTCCGTGCCGCCGAGCACCAACACGGTGGGAACAAAATCCGCCCCGCGCCGCCGTTTAATATCGGCGAGCTGATCGAGGACGTCGCCGCACTTGAACGCGTGCAGCACGCCGACCACGGCGACGTCCGCGGCGTCGAGATACTGCTCGAGGTCTCCGACCTCGTCTGGATTCGCGGCCGTGGGGGGTAGGTCGTCGGGGCTGGCGAGGATCATCTCCAGCCCGCACTCGCGCTCGATTAACGAGCCGATTCTCCCTATGGTCACCCCGTTACCGCCGTCGGCGCGACCCGAACCCGCGCGCACGGGCAGCGTCGGCGCCACGAGGAGCGCGCGGCGTCGTCAGAGCTTCCCGATGGCGCCCGGCGCGCCGTCGACGGCGACGCGGAACCCGGTGTAAACGGCGTTCATCTCCGGCCAGAAACTGTGCCTGTATCCCGCTCTGGCTATCGGTGCAGACGTGGCCCAGCAGCCGCCCTTGCAAACCTTGCGGTACCCGAACCACGGCGCGCTGTTCTCCCTGTACGGAAAGTCCATCTGGAAGCCGGGGTAAGGGAGGAAGGCGCTGGATGTCCACTCCCACGCGTTACCCAGCATCTGCCGGCATCCCCATGCGCTGTCGCCGTCTGGTAGGGAACCGACGTCGACGCTGTTGCCGCGGAAGCCGTCCAGGTTGGCGCGGCTCGGGTCCGGGCCCGGCGAGTCCCCCCACGGGTACGTCCTGCGCCTCGGGCCCTTGACGACGCCGTAGTTCCCGGGCTCGGTCCTCGCCGCCACCTCCCACTCAGCCTCGGTGGGAAGCCGCCCGCCGACCCACGCGCAATACGCCTCGGCTTCGTACCAGCTCACGTGGAGCACGGGCGCGTGGGGCCGCAACGGCGCGGGCGCCGCATCGAACAGGTACTCGTGCCAACCCCCCGCCACCTTGCTGAATCCGCCGCCTTCACCTACTTTGCGGACCCAGTATCGCGGCGCCTCCGAGTTGAGACCGGCTTTCGCTGCGTCCTCGTCGTTCATCCCTTTGCTCTTCTGCTCCGACCTGTTCCTCGACAGCCACCTCCACCCCTCGTGCGACCATAGCTCCCGTTTATGGTACCCGCCCGCGGCGATGAACGCGGCGAACTCCGCGTTCGTGGTGGCCGCCTTCGCTATTCTAAACGCCGGCACGTCAATCTCGTGCGCCCAACGCTCGGCGTCGAATACCCACGGCTCATCCTTGGTGGCGCCGAGCGAATACGTCCCCGCGGGGATGGACACGAACCCCGAGTGGGCACCCGCGGCGCGTCCGCCGATCCGGTCGATGTTGGCAAAGGTGGGCGGTGCGAAGGTATCGCCCCACACGTTTGCCACCGCGGGGTCGGGCGAAGAAGGTAACGGGTTGGGCCGGGCGTAACCGAGCGTGTGGCGCGTCTGGATGAAATCCTCGACGTGCCAGTGCTCGTGCACGACGCCGTAGACGTGCAGATAGGTGGACACCGGGTCCAGCCGCGTGTCGTCGTCGGGACCCACCAGGTTAACCAATCGGTCGGTGACGTCGGCGATGTATCGACGAATCTCGCCGAGCGTGGGGTCACTCCCGACAACCTCTTTCGGTTTCCACCTGTCGTCGTGCGCGGCCCGGAACGAGTCGAAGAGCGCGTGGACGTCGTGACCGGGTAGGACGGGCTCGGACCCGGGCGCGAGAAGCCGCAGGATCATGAATTCGTAGAAGTGCGCGATGTGTCCGAGGCCCCAGTCCATCGGGTTGAGCGAACTCTCGATTTTTCCCCTGAGCTGCTCGGGGGTGAGACCCGCGAAGACGCGTTCGGTTCGCTCGCGCACGTCCCGGTACATCAGTCGCACTTGTCTCCTGGTGAGCCCAACGTGCTTCTCCGCGAGGGTGCCGTAGAGGTCTAGCTTGACGAGGTCGTCGGGAGTTGCCAGCGCGAGGATCCTGGAATCCGAGGAAGATCCCGGGGCGCTGCCCGTTTTGTTGAGGGGGGACGCGCCCGGGACCGGGACGGAATGGGCGTGAATGCCATGGAACCATCGGTCGCGCGCCTCCATCGCGACCGAATTCGCGCGGGGGCACTCGCGTGCGCGGCGCGGTGTCGCGCGCAGCCGGTTTAGGCGCGTCCAAGGGCAAACGCGTCGACGTAGCTATTAACAATCGCCTCCCGCGTTTTCGCATGACTTTCGGGCACCTTCCTTTCGGGACACCACGGCGTTGCTCGCCGCGCGGTGGGAGCCGACGCATCCGAGGTCGATGCCCTCAGGAGCCGAAGGCTTCGACACCAACGGCCGGCCCGATGACCTCCTCAAGCGCATAACCTACAACGCCAACAATTACGGCAAAGGCGCGTTCCTCTTCGCCGACGCCGACGCGGGTCCCGAGGATGAATCGAGGGCGCGACGCAATCGCTTCCCCAAGCGAGAGAACCTCGAGCTGGAGCAGAAGCTGTACGAGACCATGGAGAGGCAGGCGGACGAGGTGGTGAAGGCCAGGTTGGCCGAGGCGGAGAAGGCGGCTAAGGAGTTCAACTGGGACGTGTACGTGGACCCCGACGCGAACGCGCCGGTCGAGGCGGACGCCCGGCCGGGAATCTTGCGACCGAACGGCGACGGGTGCGGGGCGGCGATGCGCGCGGCGCTGCCCCCCGCCGAGCCGGTCGAACCCGAGAGCGCGCTCGCGGCCGAGTTTGGCGCGAGGTGTTCGGCCAAGGAGGCGCGAGGCGCCCTCGAAGCCGCCGGTGGGGACCTGGAGAAGGCTCGCAAGCTGCTGGAGAGCCTCGCGTCGGGACGGGGACGCGACGGACTCGAGAGGAAACGAAGCAAAGACGGGGACAAGGGGAAGAGGTCGAGGAAGTCGAAGAAGAGGAGGAGGAAGCGAGCCAAGTATGACAGCAGCAGCGACAGCGACAGCGACTCGTCGTCTCGCTCTTCGTCGTCCTCGTCGTCGTCCTCGTCGTCCTCGTCGAGCAGGCGGCGCAAGAAGAAGTCGAAAAAATCAAAGCGCCGCCGATGATGACGCCTTTGGCGTTCAACTAACTTTTAGCCTACACATCTATAGCTAGCTAATAACTAGTCTAGTGCACACCGGGTCCATACGCTTCGCGCCCCCTAGCTAGGCGACCCGCAGGCGCCGAACGTCGTCTCAATCCCCGAATGCGGCCATGAGCGCGGAGAAGAGGAAAAGCGAAAGCGCGAACCCGACGGCTGTGTTGGCGACGATGGTGGCGCCGATCTTCACCAACACCTCCACGACGCACGCGAGCAGCATCGCCGAGGACGCCGCCGTGGACATCGCCGCGCCCGTGAGCGTCGGTGCCATGTGCGCCAGCGCCGCCTTCACCCGCTCGTCCCTGCCCGCGCCGCTCGGAGCCTCCTCTATATACGCCATCGCCAGGTGTATGCAGTAATCAATCGACGAGCCGACGAGGAGCGTGACGCAGAGCTCCTCG
>Ga0181573_10001290_pt1 | contig 24984 bp, 21 predicted proteins | sample 101ome_25_FD_148643 | JGI IMG/M metagenome (GOLD analysis project Ga0181573, IMG submission 148643) | Coastal salt marsh microbial communities from the Groves Creek Marsh, Skidaway Island, Georgia - 101409BT metaG (spades assembly) | ecosystem: Environmental > Aquatic > Marine > Intertidal zone...
TCCATGGAGCATTTGGAGCGCATCGGGAAAGAACTGGCTGGATCAACACTCATGGCGAACATGAGCGAGAGCGGCATGACTCCCGCCCTTTCTGCCTCCGAGTTCGCGTCTCTTGGCTTCGGGCTTGTTGTCTTTCCGACATCCGCTCTTCGTCTCGGAATGCACTCAGTCTCCCAACTCTATGGTTCGCTCAAGGCTTCTGGGGATGCGCGCGGCGCGGAGACCAGTATCGTGCTCTTGGATGAGCTAAATGAGCTAGTTGACCTGGAGAAGTACAACCAGATCGGCCAGTAATATCTGCGAGTTTCTCTCGGGGCACGGACGACCCCCTTAGGCAGTCCACCCCCCGTCAATGGAGTAAGACGCGCCCGTAATCATTGATGCTTCTTCTCGCGTCAGCCATTCGACCAGAGCAGCTACTTCGGAAGGTTCAACCAACCTCTTAATTGCATTTTTGGCTAGGAGAATCTTTTCTACGACCTCGGACTCCGGAATCCCGTGAATTCGAGATTGCTCGGCAATCTGCTTCTCCACGAGAGGCGTCCTCACATAGCCAGGGTTAATGCAGTTACTGGTGACTCCGTATTGCGCACCCTCCAAGGCAATGACTTTTGAAAGCCCTTCAAGCCCATGCTTCGCAGAAACATAACCTGACTTGAAGGGGGAAGCTTTGAGGCCATGGATGGACGATATGTTGATGATTCGACCGTAGCCTCTCGAATACATGTGTTCCAGGGAGGCTCTCGCCAGAAGAAACGGCACCTCGACCATCAGCGACCACATCGCACGAAATGTCTCTGGCGAGAAATCTTGAACGGGGCTCACCGATTGGAAGCCCGCATTATTCACCACGATGTCGTAGTCGAAAGCCGCATCGACCAGTGGCCTGACGTCACTGAAATCCACAACCCAAGCTGTTGCGCCTAAATCTGACGCAATCGACGTGGCGGACTCTGAATCACGGTCTGCGATCGTGACGTGGGCCCCAGCAGAAATTAGAGAAGAGGCGCAGGCTTGTCCAATACCGCCTGCCCCACCCGTGACGAGGGCTTTTTTGCCAGCCAGCATCTCGATTTCTTTCATAAACCGCTCTTTCTAAGACTCGAAGTATCTCCTATTTCGTTGCCGTAATCAGACTGGTCAAATCTAGTTTGCTGCCATTTACGAGCGCCATGGGCTCGGATTTTTCTGGGTGGGCAAGGGTTGCAAGGACCCACCACAACCCCCCTATACTACGATATGTATACGTAGTCATTTCAAAACAAGGAGAGCCAATGAGCTATCGAATTGGAGTAGATGTCGGCGGAACATTCACAGATGTTCTGTTGATGAATGAGACTTCAGGCGAGACTTTCCGCGCGAAGACTTCTTCGACGCCCGAAGACCAATCAATAGGAATGCTGCGCGGTATCGAAAAGGTTTGCCAGGCAGCGGGCATCACGCTCAATGACATTTCCGAAGTTTTGCATGGGACTACCGTCGCTACCAACGCGATTTTGGAGGGCAAAGGCGCCAAAGTTGGTCTGGTCACCACCCATGGTTTTCGTCAGGTTCTTCAGATTGCCCGATCGTTCGTCCCGGGCGGTCTGGCTGGTTGGATTATTTGGCCTAAACCTGAGCCGTTAGCTGCTCTTGAAAACACCGTAGAAGTTGTTGAGCGCATCAACGCGCAGGGAGAAGTCATCACGGAGCTCGATGAGAAGAGCGTGAGAGCCGGGCTTGAAACTCTCAAGGGCCGTCAAATCGAAGCTCTTTCGGTCAGCCTCATCAACTCCTACGCCAACGGAGCTCATGAGGTCCGTATTCGTGAAATTGCGGAGGAAGTCCTTCCGGGCATTCCCATTTCGATTTCCTCAGAGGTTCTGCCGGAGCTCCTAGAGTACGAGCGCACTATTACCACGGTGGCTAACGCTTATGTTCAGCCGCAGGTTCGCCTCTACGTGGAGAAGCTCCAAAATCAGCTTGCGAGTGCTCAGATGACGGGCAAACTCTTCATTTTGCGAAGTGACGGTGGCCTGGTTGCAGGCGAGTCAGCTTCCGCCAACCCGGTTTCGCTGTTGCTCTCGGGTCCTGCGGGCGGTGTCACGGGCGCTGCGTGGGTTGCCGAACAAACCGGCTTTAAGGACTTCCTCACTGTGGATATGGGAGGAACTTCGACCGACGTGGCCCTCGTTCAGAATCTCACCCCCAGAATTGGGCGCGAGACCAACGTGGGTGACCTGAAGGTCCGGGCGACTTCGGTTGATGTGCGGACAGTCGGCGCCGGTGGAGGCTCCATTGCGCACGTTCCTGAGCTCACGCAAGCTCTGCGTGTGGGGCCTCAAAGCGCCGGCGCTAACCCGGGACCCGCCGCATATGGAAAGGGGGGCACCGAGCCAACCGTTACAGACGCAAACATTGTTCTTGGTCACCTTCCTACTGAACTCGCCGGCGGAGAGATTTCCCTAGATCGGGAGGCGGCTCGAAAGGCCGTCAGCGCCGTGGCAGAGGCAACCTCTTTGGGTTCACCCGAAGATGCAGCACAGGGAATCATTGACATCGTCAACGAAAACATGCTGGGTGCCTTACGTTTGGTCTCGGTCCAGCAAGGCTTCGACCCCCGGGACTTCGCGCTTGTCGCGTTTGGCGGAGCCGGACCGCTCCACGCAAATGCACTCGGCGTCCTGACTGGTTCCTGGCCGGTAATCATTCCGCCCTCTCCCGGTGTCTTGTGCGCCTATGGAGACGCCACAACTAATTTGAGGAACGAGGCAGCAAGAACTGTCATTCGTCAGTTCTCCGAAACGTCTGATGACGAGTTGAAGGGCATGCTTGAAGAACTCGGCCAGTCGGCCAAATCCTTGTTGACCAAGGAAGGCGTGCCGGAAGCGGATCAAGTGGTCACCTACTCTGCCGATTTGAGGTACTTCGGACAAGGCTTCGAAATCCCCATCTCGGTTGACATCAACTGGTTTGATGGCCAGGGTGCAGGGCTCGAGGCTCTGAGCAAAGCCTTCGATACTGAGCACCAGCAGCTCTTTTCCTTCCTGCTAGATACTGAGCAGGAACTGGTGGCTATCCGAGCTACCGCTAATGGTCCGCGTCCTTCTGTCAAGGCCGCAAAGTTGCCTGATGGTGGGGCTGACGCTGTTCACGCAATCAATGGACAGACCCAGGTTTATGTCGAAGGAAAGATGGTGGAAGCCAACACCTACGACCGTCTTCTCCTGAAAGCCGGGAATGTTGTGGTTGGTCCCGCGATCATCACGGAGATGGACTCCACCACCCTCGTTCTCAAGGGGCACGAGGCGACTGTTCATCCTTCGGGGAGCCTCCTCATCGAGCCCACCAAGTAAGCATCGAAAGGTTAAGTCATGGCACACATTGTTGAAACGTCAAAAACTGAACTCGAGACTGTACCGGTCGATCTCATCACGATGGACTTGGTCGAGAACGCTCTGCGAAATGCTCGGTATGAGATGGACGAGGTGCTGTTCCGCACGGCTCTGTCGCCGGGTATTCGTGAGCAGCACGACGAGTTTCCCCTGATCGCCAACCGTGAAGGCAAGATGGTCGTGGGACAGTTCGGGCTTTCAGTTCCGGACTTCCTCGATAACTTCGATGGTGACATCGAAGAAGGGGATGTCTTACTAACCTCGGACCCCTACTCCTGTGGTGCGGCGATTAGTCACGCAAATGACTGGCTAGTTGTGATGCCCATTTTCTACAAGGGCACCCTTGTGGGTTGGGCATCTCAGTTCGGGCACATGTCCGACGTGGGAGGAAAAACACCGGCTTCGATGCCTACTGATGCTCGCACGATTTTTGAAGATGGCATTGTCATCCCCCCGATCAAGATCTACAAGAAGGGGGTCCTTCAAGAAGATTCCCTGAAGATCATCTTGAACCAGGTGCGCAAGCCCGACTGGAACCGCGCGGACTTGAACGGCCTTGTCGCGGCGTGCCGGACGGCGGGTCGCCGAGTGCAGGAGATGTGTGACCGCTTTGGGGCCAGCACCTATAACTCGGCTCTGGACGCGCTGCTCGATCGCAACTACCGGGCCATGAAGGTTCTTCTTGGGAAGGTCTTCAAAGATGGCGAGACAATTTCGTTCGAGGACTACATCGATGACGATGGCCGTGGTAACGGGCCGTATCTTCTGAAATTGTCGCTGACCCGCAAGGGCGACAAGGTAATCCTTGATTTCAGTGGCAGCGCCCCGCAGGCTGAGGGACCAATCAACTATTTCATTAACGAAAACTTGGTGAGGATGTTCTTTGGTATCTACATGATTACCGTGGCTGACCCGCAGATTCTCTGGAATGACGGTTTCTACCCTCTGGTAGACGTCATCATCCCTGAAGATTCGTTCTGGCAGCCTCGCTATCCTGCGGCCCTAAACGCAAGAAACCACGGTGTAGGAAGAATCTTTGATCTGTTTGGAGGTCTGTTGGGTCAAGGCAACCCGGACCTGTTGAACGCCGCAGGATTCTCCTCGTCGCCTCACTTCATGTACTCGGGAACGTACACCCAGGGTAAGAACAAGGGTGAGTGGTTCCAGCTGTATTCGATTGGGTTTGGGGGAATCCCCGGACGTCCAATTGGTGACGGCCCGGACGGCCACTCGCTGTGGCCTTCCTTTGTCAACATTCCGTGTGAATACCTTGAGTCCTACTACCCGATGGTTATCGAAAAGATGGAGACTATTGCCGATTCCGGTGGAGCAGGATTCCACCGCGGTGGAAACGGAGTCGAGGTTATTTACCGGTTCCTCGAACCCGGCACCATCGCTATCCACGATGACCGCTGGTTGACCTACCCATGGGGAGTAAACGGTGGTGAACCAGGTGCCCGCGGTACAAAGCGCTTGACGAGAGCCGACGGCTCAGTTGAGGTGCTCCCGAGCAAAGTCCACGACGTCCACGTTTATCCCGGTGACCGGCTGCACTACATCACTTGGGGTGGAGGCGGCTGGGGCGACAGCCTCCGTCGCGACCCAGAGCTTGTGGGTCTCGAGGTCCTTAGAGGTCTCGTCACAGTGGAAGGTGCTCGAGAGTACGGTGTTGTGTGCGACGAGTCAGGTGCGGTGGATGCCGCGGCCACCGAGGCGCTTCGTGCCGAAATGGCAGCGAGTCGCCCCGCCGAGCTTCCCGTGTTCAACAGCGGACCACCGATGGAGGAAATCCTCGCGAATGCTCTAGCGGAAACGGGACTGGAAGCTCCGAAGAAGCCCGTTCCACTCTGGTAGGAGAGCCAACCTGATGTCTGCCTGCGGAACCCTCACTCATGTGAGGGCTCCGCAGGCAGAAGTCGACTGATTAGTGAGACTGGTGGGTTCCTTCGATTGATGAGGGTCTCTACCTCATGGGCTTTTTGAAGATAAAGGGAGAATCAAAATGGCAGGTAAGACGCTTGCGGAAAAGCTCTGGGAATCTCATGTTGTGGCACGAAGCTCGGGTAAGCCTGATTTGCTGCATATCGACATGCACTTGGTCCATGAGGTCTCTTCTCCCCAAGCATTTGAGGGACTGCGGATGGCCGGAAGAAAAGTCCGTCGCCCTGATCTCACACTTGCGACTGAGGATCACAACGTTCCTACCTTGAACATAGGCGCGCCGATTGCTGACAAGGTGTCTCGTGCCCAGATCGAGGCGCTAAGGGCAAACGTTGAAGAGTTTGGAATTACCATCCACAAACTTGGTGCGGCCCGGCAGGGCATCGTCCACGTAATTGGCCCGGAGTTGGGTATTACACAACCTGGGATGACCATAGTGTGCGGAGACTCACATACTGCGACTCATGGCGCTTTCGGTGCTCTTGCCTTCGGTATCGGCACGAGTGAAGTCGAACATGTCCTCGCCACACAGACGCTTCCGCAGGTTAAGCCGAAAACAATGGCGGTCACGGTAAACGGAACGCTTCCCGCCGGAGTTACCGCCAAGGACCTCATCCTCAATCTCATCGCGCACACAGGCACCGGGGGCGGTCAGGGTTACATCGTTGAATATCGCGGACAGGCAATCGAGTCCCTATCGGTTGAAGGTCGAATGACAATTTGCAATATGTCCATCGAATGGGGGGCAAAGGCTGGACTCATTGCCCCGGACCAGAAGACTTTCGATTACCTCGAAGGTCGAGAGTATTCGCCAACTGGCGCGGATTGGAATGACGCTGTTGCTCACTGGAGGACATTGCGATCGGATGCTAACGCCGTATTTGATAAGGAAATCGTGCTTTACGCGTCGACAATGTCTCCCTTTGTGACTTGGGGTACCAACCCAGGCCAAGGTGTTCCTCTGAGTGCGGCAGTGCCCGAGCCTTCCTCATTTGCTTCGAAGATCGACCAAGAATCTGCGGAGAAAGCTCTAAGCTACATGGCGCTTTCCCCAGGGACTCCCATGAAAGATATTTCTGTCGACACCGTGTTCATTGGCTCCTGTACGAACAGCCGAATCGAGGATTTGAGAGAAGCAGCTGCTGTTATACGGGGACATAGAATCGCTGATTCAGTGAAGCTTCTCGTAGTGCCAGGCTCGGTGGCAGTGAAGCTACAAGCCGAAAAGGAAGGTCTCGACAAGGTGTTCACAGACGCTGGAGGCGAGTGGCGTGGCGCAGGATGTTCCATGTGCCTGGGGATGAACCCCGATCAATTATCTCCTGGGGAACGTTGTGCCTCGACGTCCAATCGGAATTTTGAGGGCCGGCAAGGCCCGAAGGGAAGAACTCATCTTGTGTCCCCGGCGGTGGCTGCGGCAACATCAGTTTTGGGACATCTTGCTGAGCCTACCGATGTAGGAATCTTGGAGAGGGAAGCGGTCTGATGGAGCCGATTAATCGTCACACCGGGAGAGCTGCGCCGTTGACTCAAGCCAACATTGACACAGACCAAATTATTCCCTCCGAATTTCTAAAGAGAATTTCTCGGACCGGGTTCGAGGACGGACTGTTCGCTGATTGGCGTAAAGACCCTAACTTTGTCCTGAACAGGCCTGAGTATCAGGGGGTAACGATTCTTGTTGTAGGAGAAAATTTCGGTTGTGGCTCTTCCCGAGAGCACGCAGTGTGGGCGTTACAAGATTTTGGTATTCGTGCGGTGATTGGCCCAAGTTTTGCGGACATTTTCCGTGGCAATTCGAGTAATGCGGGACTCTTACTCGCCGAAGTGCCAATGCAAGACGTGGAGCAACTCTGGGCTTTGTTGGAGAACGACCCCCAAGTTCAGATCACCATTGACCTTGAGGAGCAGAAGGTGCTCTATGGCTCGACCGCGTGTGACTTCACTATCAATCAGCACACTAGGGAAAAGCTCCTTGGCGGTTTTGACGACATTGAACTGACCTTGGGACAGGTTGGTCTGATTCAGGCTTACGAGGCGACCCGACCGTCCTGGCGACCCGTTGTCTAGGGTGCCCTGCTGAGAAATTTGCTTTCTTCGCCCTAGGTTTGACCTATGGCAATGTTTGGTGGGGCTCACAAAGATTTCACACTCTCTGATTTTCCAGCGCCAGAAATCATCGATCCGGCGTCGGTGCCCTCACTGCGCTGGGGCATCCTGGGTGCAGGTGATATCGCCGAGGTCTTTGCCGATACGGTGCAGAAAAACACGACCCAGCGCATTGTCGCGGTGGCATCAAAAACCCCGGGCAAAGGGGAAAGCTTTGCTGAACGCTTCGATATTCCCCGCCACTACTCAAGCTACGAGGAGCTCGTCGCCGACGACGAAGTCGATGCGGTGTATGTGGCGACTCTGCCCCACACTCACACCGCAGACGCCCTGCTCGCGATTGCGGCGAAAAAGCATGTCTTGATCGAGAAACCCTCCGCTCTGGTGGTCGCGGATGCCGAGAAAATCTATGCCGCCGCGCGCGACGCCGGGGTGTTTTCTATGGAGGCAATGTGGTCGCGGTATTTGCCGCAGGCGAGCATTCTGCGGCAGTTGGTCTCAAGCGGTGCGATTGGCGAGATCGAGGTCCTCCAAGCTGATTTCGGTCAAGATAACCGCACAATTGATCGGCTATGGATTCCCGGCCAATCGAGCATCATGCACGATATGGGGATTTACCCCCTTTCCTTCGCCCACATGCTCTTGGGCGACCCGGTCACGGTGACGGCGACGGGCACTCTGCACGAAGGCATCTCCGAATCGTTCGCCTCAGCCGTGTTGGAATATGACAGTGGTGCTCGAGCGGTGATCACCGTCTCCGGTAAAGCCCACCTGCCTACTGTGGCATCGGTCTCCGCCACAGAGGGGGTCGTGTTAGTCGACGGCCCGTTCTTCATCCCCACCGCACTGGAGCTTCGCCCCGCCCTCTACAACGCTCACGGACCTCGGTGGGAACACAGTGCAGAGATTCAGGGCCATGCGGGCCTGTGTTACCAAGTGAACCACTTCGCCCACTACGTCTCGCAGGGCCTTCTGGAGTCCCCACTACACACCCACGACGACACTTTGTCGGTGTTGCGCACCGGTGAAGAGATTCGCCGGCAGCTGGGGGTCGTGATTTCTTAGCCCCCAGGCTGCCAGTGAGCAATTAGAAGCTGCGAGCAGCTCCGACTTCTTCTGCCTCCACACCCGCATCGCGCAGGATGCCGCCGAGGCGGTGCGTGCTCTTCGAGCTCGCCAAGGTGACCACAACACCCGACTTTCCGGCACGCCCCGTGCGACCGGCTCGGTGCACATAGGTCTTGGAGTCATCGGGCAGGTCGGCTTGGATCACGAGGTCAATGTCGTCCACGTGAATTCCGCGTGCTGCGACATCAGTTGCCACCAATACGTTCACGCGGCCTGAAGTGAGCTGTTGGAGGTTGCGCTGACGACGGTTCTGGTTCAGATCTCCGTGAAGGTCGACGGCGCGAATCTCGGAATCATCCAAGTAGTCACGCAGCTCTTCCGCACCGCGGCGGGTGCGGCTAAACACCAACACTTTGCCGGCACCGCGCGCCAGAGACGCCACGGTTTCCATGCGGTCGCGCGGGTTAATCACCATCACGCGGTGTTCCACACTGGTGTGGTCATCACGCGAGTCGTGCAACTCAAAAATGGCGGGGTCGACGAGGAACTGATCCACGAGACTCGCCACCTGCTTGTCCAAGGTGGCGGAAAACAGCAGTCGCTGGCCTTCGGGTGAGGTTTGCTCCAACAGGCGACGCACGGGCTCAATGAAGCCGAGCTCTGCCATGTGGTCTGCTTCGTCAATGGTCGAACAGATCACCTGAGACAAATCCAAGTGGCCCTGCTTGATTAAGTCTTCTAGACGACCTGGGGTGCCAATCACGATGTCGACACCGCGACGAAGCGCACCCACCTGCTTACCCTGGGGGACACCGCCATAGACCTGGGTGGTGAAAAGACCCACGGCACGCGCCAAAGGCTGAATCACCTGGTCAATCTGGAGCGCCAACTCGCGTGTGGGAGCCACAATCAGCCCCTTGGGTGCACGAGCAAACTCGCGACGCTTACCGTTACCCGCACGAAGCACTGCTTCAACGAGGGTCACTCCAAAGGCAATGGTCTTTCCACTGCCGGTGTGGCTTCGCACCAGCAAATCCCGGCCTTGTAGACCGACAGGAATCGTCGCTGCTTGAATGGCGAATGGGGAGTGGGCTCCGCCTTCTGCCAAAGCTTGAGCAATGCTCTTTCCCACACCCAGCGAGGCGAACGACTGGTCGATGTGAGCGGTTGCTTCGACGACCGTGCCGCGGAAGCGATCGGGTAGCACCTCGGGGGTGCGGGAGTTACGACGCTCGTTGCGCGATCCGCGGGGTTCGCTACGACGGGGGCGACCACCGTCGCGCTCAGCACCGCCGTGACGCGGGGCGCCACTGCGGTGATCCGGGCGGGAGTTGTGACGGCGCTCACCATCGAAGGAGCGGCGCTCACCATCAAAGCTCTTACGCTCACCCTCGCCACGCTCATGAGCGGGACGTGCGGGGCGCTGGTCGTCGCGCTGACGAGAGCTGCGCTCGCGGTAGTCCTCGCGCGAGGGGCGCTCAGAGCGAGGGGAATCGGTGTGTTCGGGGCGGGGGCCGCGGGGGCGCTTTGCGCGAGGGTCTGAGGAGAAGCGCTTTTTTGGCGATTCACTCGACCCGTGGCGGGGTTTGCGGCCACTGCGGGCAGGCGAGGACGAACGGGGGGCATACGAGGACATGGGTATTCGATTCAGTCAGAGAAGTGGCACACAATCGTTGTGGCCCTGGCTCACAGAATGTGAGGCATACCGGGCTTAGGAATCACAACAACGCTTTCCAGGCACATCCCAGACCGACTTGTTCAGTGTAGGGCACGGGTGGCCAGTAATCCACCATTGCCCGGAAGAGCCAAGTATCCCTGGAACCCACCGGCGCCGAGGAAAAACCTTAAATATGTACAAAAACAATTATTTAGTACACTTTTTCCCATGAAGTCTCTACCCGTATCCCAGACCCGTGAGGCCCTCGCTGACGTCATCGCCGAGCTGGGCGATGGCCCTGTGGAAATTACCCGTCACGGTGATGCCATCGCCTATATGGTGAGCCCCGATATGTTCAACAAACTCATGAATCAGCCAACTGGTCACGTTTTCACCACCGACAAGATCCGACCCGCGACCAAGACAGTGGAGGAACTGCTCGCCATGGAGCCCATCCCTTACGAGGGAGACGGCCCCACGTTGAGCGAAATACTCGAGGAAATGCGCAGTGAGGAACGGTGAGTCTCCTCTACTGTGACTCCTCGGCGCTGGTGAAGCTTGTGCACGAGGAAGCCGAGTCGGCAGCGCTTCGAACTTTCATTTTCGAGTGCAAACAGGGCCCTCGGCTCACGATTGCCTCGAGTGCTCTGAGCCACACCGAAGTTCTGCGTGCGGTTTCCCGTTCATCTCAGGCTTCCGTGGCGGATGCGAAGAGAATGCTGGAGGCCATTACCCTAATCGACATCTCGCCAGAGGTGCTTGAACGAGCGGGCCTCTTGACTCCCGTCGCTTTGCGCAGCCTCGACGCGATTCATCTGGCGAGCGTGCTTCCAGAAAGCGCCGGCCTTATTGCTGTGGTGACCTACGACGCGAGAATGTCCCAGGCAGCCCGGGAGGTCGGGCTTCCCGTCGCATCACCCGGAATGGCCGCGTAGATCTTCGGAGGGGGTGACCCACCTCGGCACTCCTCGTGAGGGGTCTAGGCACTGAGAGCTGCGCGAAACAGTCCCAAATTCTCTAATGATGGCGTCAGTTCACCGGATTCCACGCGCTTCGCAATCTCGACCACCGCGCGGTTCACCGGCACATCAACACCCAGCTCGTCGCCCTTTTTCACGATGTAGCCACTGAAGGCATCAATTTCGGCGCGCCGGCCTTTGAGCCAATCCTGCAGAACCGCCACTTTGGTGCCGGGGCGTGAATACGACGTCAAAATCACATCCAATAAGCCGACGGCGTATTCGTCTGAATCCACCACTTGGTCTTCGGTAAGACCCAGGGTGGGCAGCATGGTGATGCCTAAGCCAATAGCGGTGGCGTAGGCCTCACGGGACATCTGATCCATGACCTCCCGCACACCTTCAGTGCGTGCTGCCTCAAGAAGCGGCAGGCCCAAGATCGCGGAGGGCAGCATCTCAGGAATGTTGGCAAGAAGCTTCATCCACTTAGCCGAGCGAATATCAGTGGTCATTTCGACGTGGGCGGCGTGAGAGAGGGCCTCGTGCACGAGCGCTAAGCGATCCGTCATCTCGCCAGAGACTTCTCCCACCGATAACCACGTCTCGGTCTTATCAAACTCGCGGTTCACCACGCCGGGCTCGGGCATATTCGCCGCAATACCCAGAACACAACCCATCGAGCGGTGTGCCCCCAGAATCTCGGCACTCTCATCAATGGTCATGCCATTTTGTAAGCCCACAAACACCGAGTCCTCGCGCATGAGTGGTTTCATGAGCTCCATCACCCAGCGGGTGTCATAGGCCTTCACCGCGGTCATCACCACATCAAACGACCCGCGCATTTCTGCGACCTCATAGACGTGCTTCGCCGCGATTGGCACGGTGTGCGTGCCGCTTTGCAGGTTCACGGTCAACCCGTCAGCCTTCATCGCCTCGACATTTTGGGGCCACTGGTCAATGAAGGTCACATCGAGTCCGGCCTCGATCATGTCCGAGCCCAGCGAGGAGCCCACTGCCCCGGTTCCGACCAGTGCGATGCGACGGTGTTCTGCGGCCACGATGCTCCTTTGGTTTGAGGGCGTAGCTACCAGGCTAGTGGGGTAGGGGGTCTCCCCGAACCGAAAAATCGGGATTTTTCAACACTGCTGAGAGTTATTCTGTACACAAAAAGAGTGATTCTGTACACTACATTCATGACCTCCCTCTCCGTCTCAGAAGCCCGTGAATCCTTTGCCGATGCCTTGAGTCAGGTGTCTCAAGGGCCCCTGAATATCACCCGCCACGGTGAGACCATCGCGGTCATGATTGACCCCGTGGTCTACCAGAACCTCACTGAGGCAGCAGAAGAAATCGATGATGCGCGCGCATTCGATGAAGCCCTCGAAGAGGGCTCTGATCTGATTCCCTGGGACGACGTCAAACGAGACCTCGGCTACGAGTGAGTAGTTGGAAGATCGTTCTGACCCCCAGAGCTGCCAAAGAACTCAGAGGACTAGAGCGAGAACCACAAAGCCGGATTGTGGGGGCTATTGAGCTGCTGCGCCAACACCCCTACCCGCCTAAAGCCCAGAAGCTTGCCACGCGAGAAGCCTGGCGAATACGTGTGGGTGACTACCGCGTGATTTACACCGTGGAGGGCACGACGGTCACGATTACGGTGATTCGTATTGCCCACCGCAGAGAGGCCTATCGCAACAGGCTCTAGCCAGTGTCAGGGGACGGCTGTAGTTTCATACTGACAAGGTTTTTGGGCGGTGCCTTTGTGGAGTGGGCGGCGCCATCGGTCGAGAGTCAGGCAAGGGGGGTTCATGAACGCAGGAGAAAGAATTCCCTATGCCGTTGTAGCGGGGGCAATGATTCTGGGGGCCACTCAGTGGCCGCCATGTGGCAGCAGTTTGCACAGCTCACCCACCAATTAGTCGGGTGTGAGGTGCACGGTGGCTCGAAAACACCCCCCGTTGAGCGGGGGAGGGCTATTGCACTCTATGAGATTGCCTATCCGAGTCGGTTTTCATAGATGGAGTTTCTCCACGAGAACCCCACGGGTAGGGCACTAGAAAATCCTCACGCCTCTGCCTAAAATAACGCGCACGACCAGCAGAGTTTCCACTCTCTGCACGTGGCCAGGTGGCGCCGAGTATCCGTTCCGTCACGGGGATACCCGGCGCCACCGCTCGTGTAGACGGGACTCTCGCACCCAATGTCAGTGGTGCGCCCTAGCGTGAAAGCATGAACAGCGAACACCGAGTTCTCCATTCCTCCGTGGTTGCTGTTTACGTGCCGGAGGGTCCGTGTTGTGTCCCTTCCTCTCTCCTTTCGGTTGGTTCCCTCCGGCACACCCCTTCTTTGGTGGTTCTCCCATGGTGAGCCTTCGCCCCACCGCCATGGCCTTACTCACTGCTGTTTTGGCCCTGTTCTTGGTGGCCTGCCAAAAACCTGAAGTGGAAGTTGCCGCTAACCCGATGGGTGAGTTATGTGACGACCTGGTGGGTCAGGTTGAATCGTTCAACGAAGGAGTTGACCGCGCAGGTCAAGGTCAACCTACTCAGTCCACCCAGCAAACACGGTTTGCCGCCGCCAATATCGATTCCATGATCAAGATTGCCAAACGCCAGGGGCTCGACACTGCTACTCCTGCGACGGAGTGGGTGGACAGTGTCCAATTGGCCGCCCAAGTGTTTGTGCAAGTAAGCGACTCTGGTTTTGATGGTGTAAGCGATGACGACGCTATTGCGGTGCTCCAGCGCATCGATCAGTGGTTTGCCTATGCCGTCGACCAGTGTGAAGGCCAGGGAACTTAGGAGGTTGGCCATGATGGACATCGATTACTGCGAAAAGTGCCGGGCGCCCTGGGTGTCCGGGAACGATTTCTGTGTTCAGTGTGGTTTTGTCCCCATGGACGAAGGCGACGTGCATAGCGGACCCCATGGCTACAGCCCCAACACCGCGTATCCCGACACTTTCTACGGCTCGGGAATGGATGACGATGAAGAAGCCGAATGGAATTCCTGATACCCCCACTAGGGTTTTGGCTCATCGTCTGGGTCGTGATGGCGAGTTCCTCAGTGGTGTCGTCTCAGAATGAGGTGGCATGGAACCACGCCACCAGAAAAGAACTCCTCGAGCTATACCTCGACCGCATGCCCGCGGACATGATCGCCCACTACTTCGGCTGCACCCCGGCAGAAATTATTCGGCAACTGGCGTATTTGGTTCTGGGGGAGAGGCGGCTCAGTGAAGATTGCAAAGCCCCGAACTATCAAAAACGCTGGAGTTGGCGAGATGACCAGATACTCCGCACTGAATTTCAGCTGCGCACACCCGTGAAACAGATTGCCGAAAAGCTTGGTCGAGACCGCCTCGGTCTTGCTTTTCGAATCCTTGGACTCTTTGACCCGCCCATTCCCAAGCGTTTAATCACGGCTTATGGCTTAGATAACCGTCGAGCAGAATTGCGCATCGCCAAGCACTCCGGAAACGATCCTGTTCGTATTTGTTCCCAATGTCACGACGTCATTGCCTACTGTAAGTGCCAGCTGGAGGAGCTAGAGGCCCGAGAGGGTCATTGATTCTGAATCGAGTTTGTGAGAGACATCGATGAACCTGATGGTTGCTCGAGCTAACTCACTCTGATTGGGTTGTTAGATGTCAGTCAGCAAAGTGGCCGTGTGGGCATTGGTGAGTGTGTTTGCCCTCGGCGCCTGCACGCCCGCCGAGGAGCCTGAAGATCTGGTTGACGAAGTCGCCGCGATTGAAGCGGCGGAGCCAGAGCCAACCCCAGAGCCAGAGCCGCCTCGTGAACCGCCACAGTGGGAACAGTCGGTGTCTGTGGCGGACTTTTCTCGCTGCAAACTCGCCGACCCTCGCCCTGCATCTGTCCGGCAGTTGGTTCGTGGCGAACGCCAGGGCGACATTATTGGCATGGAGGCAGTGGGTTTCCCGCACTCTGAGCGCGAACTTCCTGGATCAGGCGAAGCCAATGTCATCATCGCGAAAGTGGCTTTCAACGACGCGCCTCCCTCCGATGAATTACCTGAATCATTTCTCACAGAACAAACCGACATCGTCACGGAGTGGAGCGAGTTCTTCTCTCAAGGGAAATTTCGTCTCACCTTCCAAGTAGTCCCGGGCTGGGTGACCGTTCCGGTTGATCACGCCGATTACACCTTGGACCCCGGGGTGGGCGATAACGAATACGACCAAAATGAGTGGCACCGCCAAGCACAATCGCGGATGGAGCAGGTGGCGAAGCTCGTGGTGGAGCAGTTACCTGATGACTTGGATTATCAGGCTGCCGATGCCGTCTTTATCTATTGGACGCCTGAAATGTTTGCGTTCAAACAGACCGTGAGCGACCGAGACGGCGTGTTCTCGACACCCCAAGGCTCCGTGCGGTTGCCATTCCAGGCTGGTGGCGTGTACCACACCACTGATTCCGGCGGCTTGACGTTTGAGATTAAGAAGGAATACGCCTGGAGCTACTTCATCCACGATCTCTCGCACTGGATGGGAATGAATGGGCACGCCCCAGGAAACGGCTGGAAAACGGGAGTCGGACAGGGGGCATATCCCGGCAATGGGGAGTATTCCGGGGTGCTTACCGCCTGGGAGACCTTCTTGTTTGAGTGGTTTGAAGATGAGCAGGTGTTTTGTGCTGACTTTGAGACCCTGACAGAACCGCAGAGGGTGATAATGACGCCGCTAGAAACCTATGGCGGTGAGCGCAAGATGGTTGCGATTCGCACCGTCGACCACAAGGTACTCGTCGTCGAATCGCGGCGCCCGATCGGCTGGTCGAAAGACTGGAATCCCGCCAATGCGGGGCTGTTGGTCTATGAAATTGATGCCAACGGAGTCCAGACCGATCATTTACCTGATGATTGCGGAAACGACCGTGAGAAGGCCAAGTGGGCGTATTACATCTACCCCGACTCGGTGTCCAACCGCACTTGTGTTCACAACGACATCGAGAACATGCTGGTGCGAGAAGGCATGAGCGTCACCCACTCCGGGGTGAAAATTACCCTCGATTTCCTAGGTGACGACGTTGATTATGTGCTGATCGAACCGGCAGATGACGATGCGTAAAGCCATCGCACTCGCTTCGCTTGTGAGCCTCGTCCTCACGGGGTGTGCGGCTGAAGAGCCCGACGTGGTGGTGGAAGAAGAGCCCCCAGCGGCCGTTGTCGAGGAGCCCGCCCCGGAGCCAGAGCTCGAGCCGATTGCCCCCGATTGGGCACAACCGGTTTCGCCTAGTGAGGTCGAGTTGTGCAAGGTGCAAGACGGCCAGAGCCAAGCGGCGAGGGAGTCGTTTGAGGGCTACTCCATCAACGGCAAGCGCTCGCGCGGAAACATTGGTTTCCCCCTCTCGCCCCACACCCTTCCCAATACGGGCGAATCCAACGTGATCGCTGTGATGGTGGCGTTTGACGATGCGCCTCCCAGTGATCAAACCCCAGAAGGGTATTTGAGACCGCAGCTAGAGCTGATGGAGGAATGGGCTGACTATTGGTCTCAAGGAAAGCTCGATCTGAACTTTCAACTTGTCGATGAGTGGATCACTCTTCCGGTCAACCACGAGGATTATCCGGTTCTTCGGGGTGCTAGCTACGAGGAGCGACAGGGAAACTCCAACAAGATCATCCAAATGATTGGTCGAAGCCTTCCCGATGACCTCAGCTACGACGTCGTCGATGGCGTCTTGGCATATTGGTCGCCCGGAGTGGATTATTTTGAGGGCGACTTGGGCCTCCAAGGCATTGAGGGAGTACCCCTGCCGTTTCCCGGGGGAGCGAAGGACGTGTTCTTCTGGGCCGGTAACGAGTGGTGGTATCGCGACGAGGGCCAGTTGACCGCGGAGATCAGAGCTCAACACACCTGGAGTTTCTGGCTCTACCTGATGCTCGATTCGATGGGGCTTCATAACCATGGCCCGGGAAACGGATGGCCCTTGGCCGTGCAAACCTCTCAAATTCCCGCCCGAGGTGAATTCTCCGGTTCGCTCAATGGCTGGGATGAGTTCAAGCTCGGCTGGACCGACGACGACCAAATCCACTGCATGGCGCCCGACGACCTCACTGAGCCCTCACAGTTCATCCTCGGGGCACGAGAACTATTTGGTGGCGATAAGCGCCTAGCTATCGTTCCGTTTGAAGGCGAGGGTGCCTTGGTCATCGAGTCTCGTCGACCCATTGGCTGGTCGGAGACGTGGGAGAGCGACCGCTCCGGGTTACTTGTGTATTTCGTCGATACCGAGCTCGACGTCGAGCGTGTTGATGTGTACACCCAGGGAGGGTGTGGCACGAGCGACGAGCAGCAAAAGTGGGCCTATTTCCTCTATAAAGATGGTTTCTCCGGAGATTGCAAAAACTGGTTCGAGGCGTTCATCAAACCTGGTGACACCGTCACCTTCAATGGTGTCGAAATTGCAGTGGTTCACTCCGCTGAGACGGCCGACTACGTCGAAGTTTCAAGGCAGGGATAGCCAGTTATTCGCGCTCTTCACAGAGGCGCGCTTTGCCGATGGGATAGCCTTAGCTAATCGGAGCCCCGAAAATTCAAGGACACGGAGGCTTCATGAGAACCATTAGACCGCTGCTCTCAATCGCCCTTCTGGCGGCACTATCGGCGTGCGCGCCGGTCGATGACCAAGGTTTTTCAGTGGGCAACCCAGAATCGTGCTCAGGGGTGATCGTGGCCGTGAACTACGGCATTCTGGGTGAGGACTCGGTCAACGAGTGCGTGGAGTTTGATGCAGACGAGGCTCTCGCAGCGGATGTGTTGGCCTTCGCTGGTGTTGAGACGGTAGGCACCGACACCTTTGGCGACCAAGTCGTCTGCCGGGTAAACGGCTTGCCCTCGGAAACAGAGGAACTGCTCGTTCCAGGCTTTGACCCGCACTTAGAGACTTGTGAAGACATGCCCCCCGCCCACGCCTATTGGGCGCTGTGGGTCAAAGAAAACCCTGATTCGCCTTGGGATTACGCCATGGACGGTGTGGGCACCCTCATGGTGACCCCCGGGTCATCTTTGGGTCTGGCATTTTCAGCCGGCGACGACATCGAGCAGCCCTCCACGACCCCCTGACCATGTCTCGACCCAAGCCCACTGTTCTTGTGCTGTTGGCACTCGGCAGTGCTGCGGGCTTTTTGCTGATTCGCCTGCTTTATCGGCTGATCTTCGGTGGAGCCAATGGCGAGGGCGAACTGTTGTTCTCGGTGCCTCGAATCCGCCTTGGTGGGGTGTTTTCGCACATCATGATCGGTGGTGACGTCACCACCGGGGGCGTGTGGCACAGCCTGAGCTCTGGATTCCCGTTTGCTGCAGTCATTTCGCTGGCGGGCCTAGTCCTGGCGTGGTGGGACCCCAGGCGACTGGTATTCCTTCTGCCAACGCTTCGTCGCAGTCGCCCTTTGGTGACCGCTTCTGTCATTGCGATTGCCACACTGCCGTTTTTGGTCTCGGTGATTCGAGACACCACGCAGGCAGCGCTGTGGCGTCGAGTCACGTTAGGTAGGCGCATGGTTCTGCCGGTACTCGAGAAAACCCTCGAGTACGCCGTGGGAATTCAAACTGCCCTGCACTCTCGGGGGATGACGACAACATCGACCCCTGCTGAAATGCCAAAAGGGATGGTTCTTGAGGGGTTCTCGTGGCCAACACGGGGCCTCCGTAATGTCTTCTTGGCCATTTCACCCGGTTCGCTGACCGTGCTGACCGGTCCCACGGGGAGCGGGAAAACGTCATTACTGGAAGCCCTGGCAGTGCTTCACCCCGATATTTCGCCAGGGTTAGCGAATTCGGTGGCGTATTTGCCACATCGACCCCAGAATCTGTTTCTCACTAGGTCGGTAGAAGATGACGTGGCACTGTCGCTCGTGTTGGCGGGACACTCTCGTGCCGAGGCCTCAGTTAAAGCGAAGAGACTGCTGGATCAATGGGGACTGGGCCACCTCTCTCAAGGCGCCCCTTCCGAGCTCTCCGCCGGAGAGGCCGTGATGGTGGCGTGTGTGGTGCTGATTGCCCGCTCACCCTCCTTGCTTCTTCTGGACGAGCCGCTTCACAGCCTTGACGCGCAATCACGGCGAGAGCTTGCAAGGCAGCTTCACACACACGCGGGTTCGGGTATGGCCGTGGTGATGACGGACCACCGAAGCAAGGAACTCGAGGGCATCGATGCCGAGTTCTACTCGCTAAGCCCTGAAGGTCTCGTCACTGGGCGATACGTGCCACCACCGTCACTCAGCCCAGCGATGATTCCTAGGCCCCGGCCGGAACCCGATGTCGTGGCACGCTTGGAGGACCTCACCGCGATATTTGGTGAGCGACGAGTGTTTGATGGCGTGAATCTCGAGCTTCGACGCGGTCTCGCGACAGTGATCTCGGGCGATAACGGCGTGGGGAAGACCACACTGTTGCGGTTGGTTGCTGCGCGATCTGCCGAGTCCGGGGGAGACGTGGCGTATGTGCCCAGTGAGCCCAAGGACTTGTTTTTCACCGAAACTGTTGTCACCGAGCTTGCCCTCGCTGACAAAGCTGCCGCAGCAGCTCCGGGGTTGACCCGCCTTACGTTGGAATCGATTTTGACGGGGCCGTGGCGAAAAACCATTGTCGAGGAAATGGCCCACACCCACCCACGCGATCTCTCCCGAGGGCAGCAGATGGCTCTCGCCATTGCTATCCAAATGTCGCACAAGCCCCTTGTGTTGGCCCTTGATGAACCCACAGCCGGGTTAGATGCGACTGCGGTGGAGACGCTGATGGCGGTGTTGGAGTGTGCGATGGAAACAGGAGTTTCTCTCCTCATTGCCACCCAAGAGCCAGACACCTGCGTATCGCTGCCGGGTGAGCGGCTGGTGTTGAGTGATGGCTTGCTTGAGCCAGCATCGGGGGTGACGGCGTGACTCTTGTGAACCACCTTCTTCGCACACGCGCCTTTGTCGTTCTGGCGAGTCTTCTTGGCGTGATGGCCTTTATTTGGCCGTTCATTGCCGCTGCCTACTTGTTGCCGCACTCGCTCGTCGCTACTTCTGCGGTAGTGGTGGCAATCGCTGCGCTCTCTGGATTGCTGTTGTCTGGTGCGGCCACGTTGACGGACTCGCGAATGATCGCCCTAGTGGGGGTCTTAGCTGCCCTCGCCGCCGCCGCGCGACTGCTCTCTGTCGGTGCCGGCGGTATCGAATTCATCTTCATCATCGTCATCATTGCCGGGCGGGCGTTGGGTCCGCGTGGAGGCTTCCTCGTGGGGTCTCTCGCCATGGTGGTGTCGTCGCTGGTGTGGGGCGGGGTCGGGCCGTGGACCGTCTTTCAAATGCTCGCCGTGGGTTGGGTCGGTGCAGGGGCTGGTCTCTTGCCGCAAGGGAATCCCGTTGTCTCGCGACCTCGTTTGGAAATTGCACTGCTGGCGGCCTATGGTGCCGTGGCCTCGTATGCCTTTGGACTTTTGATGAACCTGTGGTTTTGGCCCATCAGTATTGGTTCTGGCACATCACTCTCCCTGTTTGATGGGGAAGGTGTAGCCGCCAACTTCAGTCGATTCCTGCTCTATAGCCTCACCACTTCCACCCTCACCTGGGATAGCGTGCGGGCCATCACCACGGTGGTGAGCCTGGTGCTCATTGGTGGTGCGGCGCTGAAGGCGCTTCGACGAGTGAGTCCCGTTCGTGGGTTAGACCGAGAAGTACTTCGCCTCGGGGTGGTGGAACACGAACGCGTCGGTTGATTGCTCTGGGTGCAGCTGAAGCTCTTCAGAGAGTTCCACACCAATCCGGCCGGGGTTCAAAAGCTCCACGACCTTTTTGCGGTCTTCCATCTCCGGGCAGGCGGGATAGCCCAGGGAGAAACGCGCACCGCGGTATTTGACCCCCAGAATCTCTGAGAGGTCTGTGGGGTCTTCGTTACCAAAGCCCCATTCTCTGCGGACTTGGGCGTGCCAGTACTCTGCCAGAGCCTCTGTGAGCTGCATCGCGAGGCCGTTGAGCTCGAGGTATTCGCGGTAAGCATCTTTCGCAAAGAGGGTTTGTGCGACCTTGTCGATGTTTTCTCCCGCCGTCACGAGCTGGAACGCCATTACATCGACCTGGCCGGATTCTTTTGACTTCACGAAGTCCGCCAAACACAGGTGACGGTCGCGGCGTTGGCGGGGGAAGCTGAAGCGAAGCCGCTCCGTGCCCAATGGGCCGTCACTGCCACCGTAGGGTGCGAGCAAGCCTTTCGTGCCCAAGACACCGTCGGGGTCGTTGCCGTGGTGGAGCACAATGACGTCTTGGCCATCTGAGACAACGGGGAAGTAGCCATAAACCACCGCAGGGTCCAAGGCTTTTTCGGCCATGAGACGATCGAGCCAGTAGCGAAGCCTCGGACGGCCTTCGGTTTCGACCAGTTCCTCGTAACTCTTGCCACCCTCACCACGGCCGGGTTTGAGGCCCCACTGACCCATGAAGGTTGCCCGCTCGTCTAGGAACGCGGCGTAGTCGCTCAGCACCAAGCCCTTGACGATGCGGGTTCCCCAGAACGGGGGAGCGAAAACGGGGTTATCGCTTGCCACATCAGAGCGCTGTGGCATGTTTTCCGGCTCTGTCACTTCCAGCTGGCTTGCCGGATAGATGCGTTTTTTCAGTGCGGGGAGTCCCACCGAGTCGGGGTCGGCCCCGCGAGCAATTTGCACGAGCGGTGCCATCAAATCGAGGCCTTCGAAGGCATCTTTGGCATAGCGCACGACACCCTCAAACTCTGAAGCTAAGTCGTCTTCGACGAACGAGCGGGTGAGTGCCGCGCCACCGAGGATGATGGGCCATTTCTTCGCCAAACCGCGGCTGGTGAGCTCTTGGAGGTTTTCTTTCATCACGAGCGTCGATTTCACGAGCAAACCGCTCATTCCGATCACATCGGCGTTGTGTTCTTCTGCGGCCTGGATGATGTCGGAGATGGATTGTTTGATGCCGATGTTGACGACGTCGTAACCGTTGTTGGTCAAGATGATGTCGACGAGGTTTTTTCCGATGTCGTGCACGTCACCACGGACCGTGGCGAGCACCATCGTGCCTTTGCCGGCGTCTTCGGTTTTCTCCATGTGCGGCTCGAGCAGTGCCACCGCAGCTTTCATGACCTCAGCCGACTGCAATACGAACGGCAACTGCATTTCACCGCTGGCAAACCGCTGACCCACGACCTGCATACCCGCGAGCAGAGTGTCGTTGATGATTTCTAACGCGGTGGCGCCTTCTTCACGAGCGAGGTCTAAGTCAGCCTCTAAGCCTTTGGATTCGCCGTCGATGATGCGACGCTCGAGACGCTCGCGTACCGGCATCGCCGCGAGCTCTGCCGCCCGCTGGTCTTTGAGTGCTGCCGAGTCGACCCCATCGAACATTTCGAGCATGCGCGCGAGGGGGTCGTAGGTGAGGGTGCCGTCTTCGGCGTATTCGCGCTTGTCCCACACCAAGTCCCACGCCACCTGGCGCTGCTCTTCTGGGATCGAGGCGAGGGGCAGAATCTTTGCCGCGTCGATAATCGCCGTATCAAGCCCTGCATCAGTGGCTTCGTGCAAAAACACCGAGTTCAACACCGCCCGCGACGCGGGGTTGAGGCCAAACGAGACGTTGGAGACACCAAGGGTGGTGTGAATACCGGGGTATTTCTTCGTAATGTCAGAAATCGCACCAATAGTTTCTATTGCATCCCGGCGGGTTTCTTCTTGACCGGTGGCGATGGGGAAGGTGAGGCAGTCAACGATGATGTCTTCAACCCGCATACCCCAGTCGTTGATCAAGGTGTCGACCAGTCGTGAGGCGATACGGACCTTGTTTTCACGGGTGCGCGCTTGGCCTTCTTCGTCGATGGTGAGAGCAATCACCGCGGCACCGTGTTCTTTCACCAGCGGCATCACCGTGGCAAAGCGGGAACCGGGGCCCTCGCCGTCTTCAAAGTTCACCGAGTTCACCACCGGGCGCCCACCAATGAGCTCCAACCCCGCTTTGATCACGGTGGGTTCGGTGGAGTCAATAACGAGGGGGAGGGCTGAGGCTTGTGCGAGGCGAGAGACGAGTTCTTGGATGTCTTTCACGCCATCGCGGCCGACATAGTCGACACAGACGTCCAGCAGGTGCGCGCCATCGCGCACCTGCTTCTTCGCAATTTCTACACAGTCGTCGATGCGCCCTTCCAACAGTGCGTCGCGGAAGGCTTTGGAGCCGTTGGCGTTGGTGCGCTCACCAATGGCGAGGTAGGTGTTGTCTTGGCTCAAGCTCACGTGTTGGTAGAGGCTCGCGACACCCAAGTCGCGCTCCGGGGTGCGGGTCATCGCGCGCGCCCCACCGACCCGGTCGACAACGGCTTTCAGATGCGCGGGGGTCGTGCCACAGCAGCCACCCACCAGCGAGAGGCCGAATTCCTTGATGAATTGTTCTTCAGCCGTGGCGAGCTCTTCTGGCCCCAGAGGATACGACGCCCCGGTGGGGGTGAGTACGGGCAAACCAGCGTTGGGCATGACCATCACGGGAATTTGTGAGTGCTGAGAGAGCTGGCGTAAGTGCTCGCTCATTTCCTGCGGGCCCGTCGCGCAGTTGAGCCCAATCATGTCGATGCTGAGCGGCTCTAGTGCGGTGAGCGCTGCGTTGATTTCTGAGCCCATCAGCATGGTGCCGGTGGTTTCCACGGTCACTTCGACAAACAGAGGAAGCCTCGTGCCGGCGGCGCGCATCGCGTCCTTGCAGCCGTTGATGGCTGCTTTGGTTTGCAGCAGGTCCTGTGAGGTTTCGACCATAAACGCATCGGCGCCACCCGCGATGAGACCCGCTGCTTGGCGCTCAAAGGTGGATTTGAGGAAGGTGTAGTCGGTGTGACCCAGTGAGGGCAGTTTGGTGCCGGGGCCCATCGAGCCCAACACCCAGCGCATGCGGCCATCTTGGGCTTCGAACTTCTCGGCACTTTTGCGCGCGATCTCAGCACCCTTTTGCGAGAGCTCTTCAATCCGCTCGTCGATGCCGTAGTCAGAGAGGTTTGACCAGTTCGCGCCAAAAGTGTTGGTTTCCACACAGTCCACACCAACCTCGAAGTAGGCGTCGTGGATGGATTCGACAATGTCGGGGCGGGTGTCGTTCAAGATTTCATTACAGCCCTCAAGCTGCAGGAAATCGTCCAACGTGGGCCCAGCGTCTTGCAGCATCGTGCCCATCGCGCCATCGGCGACAATGACGCGCTGTGAGAGCTCGTCGAGAAGAGTCTGTGAGCGCGGGGGAAGCGGAAGCTTGTGTGTGTCGTCCATGCGCCTACCTCACCCCTGCCTGCTCGAGCACTGAGAGTACTGTTTCGTGCTGATTGAACGCATAGAGGTGAATCCCGGGGGCACCGGCCTCACGCAGATCGCGTGTGAGTTGCGCGGCCCAGTCGATGCCCACCTGTTTCTGCCCCACCGGGGTGTCTTCGGCTTCGAGCGCCTGCCACAGCGCGTCGGGTGCGCGCTCACCGGTGAGCTCCAGCACGCGCTTGAGGCGGCCCGTCGAGGTAATCGGCATGATGCCGGGCAGGATCGGCATCGTGACGCCCGCCTGCTGCGCATCGGTGACGAAGTCGGTGTATTCGTGGGCTTCAAAAAACAGCTGGGTAATCGCCAGTGATGCCCCTGCCTCTTGTTTGCGACGCAGCACCTCAATATCGGCCTCGCGCGAGGGGGATTCGGGGTGGCTATTGGGAAAAGCTGCGACCGCGATTTGCTCAACCGGTGACCCGTCATCGGCGAGACCCTGGAGCAGCCGCACCAAATCAATGGCGTGGGGCATATCGGTGACGTCCCGCGAGTGATCCTCGGGGAGGTCACCGCGGAGGGCGAGAAAGTGGCGAATACCGGCGTCGAGAAACGATGAGATCAGCTCACGTGCTT
>Ga0181573_10001291_pt1 | contig 24966 bp, 21 predicted proteins | sample 101ome_25_FD_148643 | JGI IMG/M metagenome (GOLD analysis project Ga0181573, IMG submission 148643) | Coastal salt marsh microbial communities from the Groves Creek Marsh, Skidaway Island, Georgia - 101409BT metaG (spades assembly) | ecosystem: Environmental > Aquatic > Marine > Intertidal zone...
TGTTGGCTCAGCTTCGATCTGCAGTGGGGGTGTTTTTATCCCAAGCACCCTGGCACGATAGCGTTAATCAGCCTCTGCCCGAGTACTTCGATGAGTGGATGCAGGCCTGGCAGACTGGGAAGGACGTGTCCAAAATTTATGGGAAGGCAGGCACTGCCTGATGAGCGATGCCAAGACCTTTAGTGAGCTGACCGAACGTCTCGGCGGCTTCAGCCCCGACAACATCAACAGTTGGGTCTTTGTAAAAAGCCCGCTCTCCCTACACCACTGGACGATGAATGTGGTCGAGTTGTTGTTGCTTGTGGGTGCCTTGTGGGGTCTTAACTTTGCGCTAGCTCGGTATCGCGCTGGGGAGACCGAGTATCTTGGCTGTTGGCTGGCTTCGATCATCTTCATGCTAGCGATAGAGGTGCCCGTTTATTTTCCCGAGCTATTGGGTGCTGACCCCAGAAGCGTGTATTTTATTCACAACGAATTCACCATCAATTTTTTCTTCGGTCGCGCACCCCTTTACATCATGGCTCTTTACCCAGCTCTGATGTTTACATCCTATGTCCTTGTGAGGCAGACACAGCTCGCCCTACCTCGACATTTTATTGTCAGCTCAGCCATCGCTGCGGGAGCAGTCCACCATATCTTCTATGAGATTTTTGATCATTTTGGCCCCCAATACGGATGGTGGATCTGGAACTATGCAAACTTCGGCGCCACCATAGCGTCAGTGCCCGTGGGTAGTGCTTTGGGATTCGCGTTCCTTGGGCCCGTTGGTCTGGCGTTGGCTGTCGGTTGGCTTTGGCGCGGAGAGCGCGGTCAACAGACGCAGTTGCATCAGACCAAAGCTGGTTTTGGCGTGGTAGTCGTGAAGGCGGCGTTAGCGGGCCTCTGTACGCCGCTGCTGATGATTTTGCTGATGCCGGCAACCTGGTTTGGGGTATTCGGAATCGAAATGACAGAGAGCGCGGAACTGTGGGCGGCGGTACTGATGCTGGTGACGGCGGGGCTATTTACTACCGGTCTTTTTGCCCGATCGACGAAGTGGGGTGTTTCACTTCGCGAGGATTTTTCCAAACGCTTTTTACTCGTCTTCTTGCTGGTGTTTTTCTTATTGTGGGTCTATGCACTGAGTGACACGTTGAAAGCGACAGGTGGAGTAACGGAAACCGGGACGCCCGTCGGATCCCTGCCGTACATCGTACTTTGCATGGTGCTATGTTTCTTGACGCTAGCTCGGAAGGTCCCGAGCCGCACTTAGAGCACGCTTAGGTTACTTACTCATTTGATTACCCTAGAATTGGCGGCAATTCCTTGGTAAGTGCCATGCGTTCCTTCACCGCGGCGCCCGTTAGCGCGAAGCCTATAAGTTGCCCTTTTGTGTCGTGAAACAGAGCCTGAATATCAGGCGCATCGCCCGTAATGGTCCATCCACCCTCTGCGTCTTTTGGGGCGGGTGAGACACAAACAGGGCAGGCAGGTGTCTTGATGGTGACTGGCATTGCAGGGTAGTTAACTTCGGTTGGTGTTCCCGCAAGGGTTGCAGCCAACGCGCGGCCCGCCGCGAGCAGGGGTGCCACATAGACCAAAACATGGCCCGCCACTTCGGCACAATCTCCCAGCGCGTAAATGCCCTCGGCGCTGGTCTTCAGGAACCGATCGGTTTTTATGCCGCGACCTACCTCAATGCCCGCTGCTGCTGCTAGCTCAGTGCGAGGCCGGACCCCGACCGCAGATAGCACCGCATCGGCGTATATGGTGTCGCCATTATTGAGAGTGACGCTGTAGCAGCCCTCAGAGGTTTTGTTTACCTCGGTAGCCAGCGGGCCGAAATGGAAGGTTGCTCCCTTGGCCTCGAGTGCTGCCTGAACGGCTCGTCCCGCAGGCTCGGGGAGGAGTGTTGGGAGGCACCACCCCATGGGGTCAACTGCCTCCACCTCAAAACCACCGTTGAGGAGGTCATTTGTAAACTCGCAGCCAATCAGACCCGCTCCAATGACGGCCACCTTCCTGGCACCCTCAGCGCTCAGTTTGTCGCGAAAAACCCGATAGTCATCGAGATCATTAACCCCCATGACTTCATTCGCTGCATCGCCTCCCATTGGCGGACGAATGAGTTCTGCGCCCAGCGTGAGTACGAGTTCTGAATAGGGTAGCCGTTCCCCGGAATCCAGAAGCACGCATTTCTCAGAGGGTTTTATGCTTGCGACGCTGGTCCGGCTACGAAGGGTAATCCCGAGCTGGTCCGCCATTGCCTCGGCGGTCTGGGTTGCCAGTTTGTCCGCTGAAAGATCTTTGGTGAACCCTGTGGAGATCATAGGTTTTGAGTAGTTCTCACCCCCGTCCCGGGTGATCAGGGTGACAGGCGTGTCGGCATCCAGTTTTCGCAACGCGCTGACCAGGCCATAGCCACCAAGCCCCGAGCCAATGATGATGATATGGCGGCTGGCGGCAGTTTCTGCCGAGTCGGTAGCCGGGGCTGTCTCGGCGCTCGCCTCTTCGGTTACCGGTTCGTTTTCTGACCCAGCGATCAGTTCAAAATCTTCCTTGCCCACCCCACAATCTGGGCAAAGCCAGTCATCGGGCACATCCTCCCACTTGGTGCCAGCGGGGATACCGTCCTCCGGCCATCCGTCTTTTTCGTCGTAGATTAGGCCGCAAACAATGCATTCCCAGCGTGCCATGTGATCTCCTAGGTGGGTTGGGGGGCGTATTGTCCCGTGACCGGCCCTCGGCGTCATAACGCTTGTGGACTAGTGGGGCAGGGGCTCGAGGAGCGCGATTATAGCGGTTTCGCCAGCGGGTGCTAGCGGCTAGTTCCCGATGACCTAGCGGGTTTCCTGAAACAACTCCCTACCAATCAACATCCGCCGGATCTCCGAAGTGCCAGCGCCGATCTCGTACAGCTTGGCATCGCGCAGTAGACGTCCTGTCGGGTACTCGTTGATGTAGCCGTTGCCACCCAACAGCTGAATGGCATCAAGGGCGCACTTAGTCGCCATCTCGGCGGTGTACAGAATCACTGCAGCGGCATCTTTGCGGCTGTCTTCCCCTCGATCAAGGGCTGAGCCCACGGCATACAAAAAGGCCCGACTGGCAGAGGTGAGGGTGTACATATCCGCCAGTTTGCCCTGCACCAATTGAAACTCCCCGATCGATTGATCGAATTGTTTGCGCTGATGTACGTAGGGCACAGTGATGTCGAGACAGGCTTGCATGATGCCAACCGGGCCACCTGAGAGGACTGCGCGCTCGTAATCGAGGCCGGACATGAGAACCGCCACGCCGCGGTTTTCTTCGCCCAAAATGTTCTCCTCGGGCACTTCGCAATCCTCGAAGACAAGCTCGCAGGTGTTAGATCCTCGCATGCCTAGTTTGTCGAGTTTTTGTGCTCTGGAAAATCCTGGAAAGTCTCGCTCCACAATGAACGCTGTGATGCCTTTGCTGCCAGCGTCGGGGGTGGTTTTGGCGTAGATCACATAGGTGTCGGCGTCTGGCCCGTTGGTAATCCACATCTTGTTACCGTTTAAAATATAGCGATCCCCTTTCTTATCCGCCCGAAGCTTCATGCCGACCACGTCAGAACCGGCCCCGGGTTCGGACATGGCAAGGGCGCCCACATGTTCACCGCTACAGAGTTTGGGCAGATATTTTGCTTTCTGCTCCTGGGTGCCATTTTTCTGGATTTGATTGACACACAGGTTGGAGTGGGCGCCGTATGAGAGTCCCACCGCGGCTGAGGCGCGGGACAGCTCCTCCATAACAACGCTGTGAGCAAGGTATCCCATTGCGCTACCGCCAAACTCCTCGCTGGCGGTGATGCCGAGTAGTCCGAGACCTCCTAGTTTTTTCCAGAGATCCACGGGGAAGGTGTTGTCGCGGTCAATATCTGCGGCTCGGGGACCCACTTCCTTTTGGCAGAAGTGGTGCACCATGTCCCGCAATTGATCGATCTCCTCGCCAAGGCCAAAGTTAAGGGTGGGGTAGGGGGTATTCACAATGGTGTTCCTGCTCTAGTGGTTTCTGTCGCTAGCCGTATCGCTAATTGCATGTTTGGAAAGAATATCAAACGCTACTTTTTTGAACGGGCTCTCAAGCTTTCAAGACGTGCAGTCATCTGACCAAAATCTGCTTTAGAAAGGTAGGCGATTCCGCGCTCACCCTCCAAGGCGAGTGCCTCGCCGAGAGCAAGTTCAGCGCCGTCATTCATGAGGGCACGCATTGCTTTCATCGTCTCTGGATTTGATTCGGCAATCTGTCTGGCCGTCGTTAACGCGTCGTCGAGGAGGGTATCAGCGGGGCAGACCTTGTTGACCAGGCCCCATTCGCAGGCTTCGTGGGCGGAGATGAAATTCCCGGTAAAGCTAATCTCCCGCGCGCGATTGACGCCAACCAAACGAGTGAGCTTCTGTGACAAGCCCCAGCCGGGCAGTAACCCAACCCGTGCGTGGGTGTCTGCAAAGCGCGCGGTGTCCGCCGCGTATAGAAAGTCGCAGGCTAAGGCCAGCTCAAATCCACCGGTCACCGCCGCGCCATTGACTGCGCCGATAATAGGTTTACCGCAGTCTCGCAGAGCGACAACAAGAGGAGATTCGGTGCCCATGCCTCCGTCTGTCAGAACATCTGGTGACGTGGCCAGCTCTTTGAGGTCAACACCTGCACAAAAGGCCCGGCCGTTGCCGGTGAGGACGATGGCGTTCACGTCGTTCCTGTGCCCTAGCGTATTGAAGGCATCCACAATGGCCAAACTCAATGCCCGGTTCAGCGCATTGTAGGCATCGGGGCGGTTAAGGGTGACAAGGGCCACGCCATCCGTCACCTCGAGCACTACCAAGTCGGAGTCAGTAGAATCAGTGTTTTGGTCAGTCATTCTCGGTTCTCATCCCTGTTGGGTTGCGAGTATATGGGTCTTAGCGTCCCCGACATTATCATTCAACGACCTTGTTTCAACGGATCATGGATAAAACGACTAGTACCATAGCAATGCGGCAGGGTTTCATCCGACGGGAAACCAGAGCTTGCTATGCCTCGGGAACCCCGCAGCGCCCGACGGGAACGTGCGGCGTAGCCCGTTTTCGGTGGCGGGTGGAGGCAGGGATCGGCAGGCCGAGTAAGGTTCTGTGCCATCGCCAGATACGCGTAGTTGCTTGCCTTCGTGACTTTTTCCCGCTTAAATGTAAATTCCATTTACATTGTAAATGACCTATAACGAGCACTTACAAGCCAGCCCGCTGGAATGTAGCCACTAAAAAATATAAATGAGGTGACACACATGTCCGTAGTCCAGAAGCGCCTGCCCATCGCGGTGGCGGTTGCCACTCTAGTGTTTTCCGGTCAAGTCGGCGCACAAGCCCTTGAAGAAGTTATCGTGACGGCGCAGAAGCGCGCTGAAAACCTACAGGATGTACCCATCTCCGTAAGCACCATGAGCGGTGAAAAGATCCAGGACAACACTATCCTGAACTTTGCCGCCCTCGCGGACTTCGTGCCAAGCCTGCACATCGCTGAGGCGCCAGTGAATACGAACATTTATATGCGCGGCATCGGCTCAGGAAACAACCGCGGTTTCGAACAGTCCGTTGGTATGTACCTCGATGGTGTTTATCTCGGTCGTGCACGTCAGTACCGCTCAGCTCTGCTCGACATCGAGCGCGTGGAGGTCCTTCGCGGTCCGCAGGGAACTCTGTTTGGTAAAAACACGGTTGCAGGGGCGATCAATATTGCGAGTGCGTCCCCCATCGTGGGTGATGGCCCGTCCGGCGAAATCAATGCGTCGGTTGAGGAAAATGGCGGAGCAATTTACGAGGGCTTCGTTCAGGGCGGTGGAGATACCTTGGCGGTTCGTGCAGCCTTCCGGTACCGCGAGACTGATGGTTACGTTTACAACGCCTACCTCGAAGAGGATGAGGGCGCGATTGAAGAGATGGGCGGCCGTCTGACCGTGGTGTGGGAGCCCACTGATAACTTTACGGCCAATTTTAAGTACACAAACATGCAGCGCGAGCGTGACGGCGCGGCGAGTGCCACCTGGCGTTATCTGAGTCCTGCTGAGCGGGATCAGCAGGTGCCAAACCGGTCTGCGTTTGCAGACATTGCCTACACCCTGATGGACGCATTTTTCCCTGATTTCCCCGACATAGCGGGTCAGGATTTTACGACCTACAAGGACAACAATTACGGCACCAGCAAGGCCGATGGCAATGGCATTGGTTTGAAGGGTGAGAACAGCGATGACAATATCGAGAACTACTCATTAAACATGAGCTGGGATGTGGGTGGCGGTACCCTGACCTCGGTTACGGGCTTCGCCAAGTATGAGTATTTCGATGACGTGGACGTGGATTGGCTACCACTGCAGTTCATCGATCGCTCTGATATTCATGACTACGACCAGTTCAGTCAGGAAATTCGCTGGGCTGCCGATATTGGTGATCGCTTTACCTATACCGTCGGCGGCTATATCGATGACAACGAACTGGACATGAAGGGGCAGGTGGTCATCGATACCAACTTTGATGGTCTGTTCCCCGCATTTGCGACGGGTGCTTTTGGGGCGCCAATTCCGAACCTGCTGCCTTTGTTAACAGGGGGTGCTTATAGCTCCAACCAGATCTCCCGTAACCATGCCTTCAACCAGAAGACCGAGTCGTGGGCGTTGTTTGCTCAGGGGACCTTTGATATTTCGGATACCCTGCGGTTGACAGCAGGTCTTCGCTACACCGAGGAAGAGAAGGAAGCAACCTCTGATCAGCGTTTGGGTGACCAGAATTGCCCTACCGGGTCTGTGGCTGATAGCCTCGCGGGCACCTGTCCCTCTGGCTACAGCTACTTCCTCGATATTATTCAGGCGTCAAACTTTAACACCTACAACAAGAGTTGGGTAGGCGAGCGAAAAACCGACGATCTGTCTCCATCGCTTAATCTGCAGTGGGATATCAGCGGAGACTCCATGTTGTACATTAGCTGGTCCCAGGGCTTTAAGTCGGGTGGCTTTAGTGCGGCGGACGATGGCAATCCGGGTGACTTTACAGTCGCGCAGATACCTCCTCCCGGCGGGTTTGTCTCAACCGTCCCCAACGAGGACTTTGAGTTCGACGATGAGTCAGTGGATGCCATTGAGATTGGTGGTAAGCACGAGTTCCTGGACGGCGCGATGCGTTTAAACTGGGCGGCGTTCTACTCGGAATATGATGACCTTCAAACCACGATCTTCAAGGGCGTAGGTTTCTCGGTTAAGAATGCGGCTTCGTCAGAAGTTCAGGGTATTGAAGTGGACTGGCTGTTCCAGCTTTCTGATGCGATTCGCGTTGGTGCCAACTTCGCCTACCTTGACGCGACTTATGGTGATTTTGCGGATGGCCCGTGTACTGCTATTCAACTGGATGAGAACTCACTTTGCGGCACCACGGAAGGCATAGCAGCTGGCGGCCCCTCCTCGGCAAATGACCTGACGGGCCGGCGCACGCTCTACTCTTCTGAGTGGAGTGGTAACGCGTTCATTGATATGCGTATGCCACTTGGTCGTATGGAGCTGTTTGGCGGCATCGATCTGAACTACCGCAGTGAATTTGACTCTGCAGGTGACGCGGATCCTTATGATGTGATTCCATCCTACACCAAGGTCAATGCGCGTATTGGCTTGAGCGGCGAGTTCTGGGAAGTCATGGCCTACGGTCGAAACATCTTCGACGAAGCGGCCCTGCAGCAGAGCTTCGATACGCCAGTACTTGCGGGCAGCCACACCTTCTACATGGATGAGGGTGCGGTGTTCGGTGTGCGTGGCACGTTGAAGTTCTAAGTCGATTGGACTGCGCGGGCCTCTGTGCCTGTTGCGATCAAAAAAGCCCGCATTTGCGGGCTTTTTTTTGCGTGACGACGCTACAAGTTATCACGAGGCATGAGGTCGCGCCGTAAGTAGGTCCACAGCCTCCCGGTTCCCGTCAAAGCCCCTAATGCCATTAAGATTCTCGCTGTTCACGCAGCTGTGACCGACGAATCTTCCCTGCGTCGTTGCGTGGTAGTGCATCAATCATCTCTATGGTTCTGGGTACCTTGTATCGGACGAGTTGCTCCGAGCAGAGCGCAACGAGTTCTTCCAAGGTCGGGAGATGATCGGGATCAAACCCTTCAACGATGGCGTGAACTCGCCTTCCAAGGTCCTCGTCCTTTAAGCCCACAACTGCCACATCTTTGACTTTAGGGTGCTGACTAATGACGGCTTCGACCTCGGCGGGGTAGATATTGGCGCCCCCTGAGATGATCAGGTCGGTGCGTCTATCGGCCAGGTACAAATAGCCTTCCTCATCAAGCCAGCCCAGGTCACCGACGCTGGTAAAGCCCTCGTTAATACTATCCAGTGATGCGGCTCCTCGATACTCGCACGGGGGCGCAGCCCCGGCCATTCGGGTAAAGATCTCGCCTACCTCACCCTGGGGTAGAGGTTGTCGATGTTCATCGAGTATCAGGACCTCGGTACCTACGGGTTTTCCCACACTGCCACGGTGGGAAAGCCACTCCTCGCCGTCGATGATAGTGAGCCCGTTCGATTCGGTGGCGGCCCAAAGCTCGAGAACGGCGCTACCGCCAAGTTTGTCAATGAAGCCCTCTTTTGCCCATGCAGGGCAGGGGGCGGCGAGGTGCCAGGCGATCCGTACCGAAGAAAGGTCTGCCTCGTGCCAGCGGGATTCCCGTAGCAACCGCTGCATCATCGTGGGAACCAAGTTGAGCACCGTGGGCTTATATCGTTCGATAGTCTCGAGACAGGATTGAGCATTGAAGCGCTCATTGAGCAGCAGCCGTCCCCCTCGCAACAACATATTGATCGAGAACCAGAAGGGTCCATTGTGATACAGAGGACCCGGTGAGTACTTGAGATCTGAGGGTTCAAAGCGCATCAGCATTGGAATGATAGGATTCTCGGGATCGAACAAGGCGTGTCCGGTGGTGACGATCAGCTTGGGTTTGCCCGTGGACCCACCGGAGGCCAGAGCCTTGGTGGGATTGCTGACCCGTCGAGAAAGAGGCGGTTCAGTCTTTTCAGCGCGGTCTGCGGTTGAGCTCGCCTTCCGAAGCGAGTCTATGCTGAGACTTTGGTTCGTGGTTAACGCATTGCTAATAACGACCTTGGCTTCCGCTAGGTCGAGCAAGTGACCGAGCTCAGCCTCGGGCAGCCGGTTGCTAACCGGCATGGGAGTGCCTCCCGCCTTGAAAACGCCAACCGCCGCGGCAATGAATCCATTGGATGTTGGCAAATGGATGGGCACAAGGTCGCCAACGGTGATCCCTTGCTCGACCAGCGCGCGGCCAATCCGATCAGACCAGTCGCTTAACTCCGATCGGGTAATGGCGTCCTCGTTTCCCTCCCTGTCGATAGTGGTAACCACCACTTCCGCGGGAACCTTGTGGGTAAAGCCGTCAACGATTTCGCCAACGGTTTGTAATTCGATTGTCGGTTGCTCAGAGGACATAGATCCTTCTTTTTCGTTAGGTTGCCGCGAGTGTATCTACTTTCACTCACAGCGCCTACGGCAGACGTAGCTTGCTTCTCGTGAGATAGCTGGCACACTGCGCGTCCTCAGACATAACGAGACGTTTTAACGGTGGATCCACTCAGTCAGGCGGTAGTAGGCGCCGCGGTACCCCAGTCCTTTGCGCCCAGACAACAAATAGGGACTATTGCTCTGTTGGGGGCCCTGGCAGGAATGGCTCCTGATTTAGACGTGCTCATAAGGTCTTCTACGGATCCTTTACTCTTTCTTGAATACCACCGGCAGTTCACCCACTCCTTTTTCTTCATTCCGTTTGGTGGTTTGATCTGCGCGCTTACCTTTTGGCCATTTGTCAAAAATCGAATGGATTTTCGGCACATCTATTTTGTTACCACCGCGGGGTATGCGACTCACGGGTTGCTCGACGCCTGCACGACTTACGGAACCTTGTTGTTCTGGCCTTTCTCCCTGGAGCGCGTTGCCTGGAACACTATCTCGGTGATCGATCCATTATTTACGCTACCTTTGCTGGCCTTCATCGTGGTTGGTGTCATCCGTCGATCGCCCGCTTGGCCGCGCTTTGGGCTGGTGCTTGCCCTGTGTTATCTGAGTTTGGGGTACGTGCAGCGCGAGCGTGCAGAGGCGGTGGGTGATCTACTGGCCTCGAACAGAGGGCATCACGACGCGGCGGTTTCAGCAAAACCCACCCTCGGCAATGTACTGTTGTGGAAAATCATTTACCGTCATGAGGGGCGTTTTTGGGTGGATGCGGTGCGCGTCAGTGTGATGGGGGGAGAGCCGAAGGTTTATCCCGGGGGCTCAGTGGCCCTGCTTGATCGAGACAGTCAATTTCCCTGGTTGGAAGACGATTCCCAGCAGGCGAAGGACTTGGCGCGCTTCGATTGGTTCTCTAGCGGCTATCTGGCCCTGGATAGCCGTGACGCCAGTAGAGTCATCGACATGCGCTATTCGATGTTGCCCAACGAGATTGACGGGCTCTGGGGAATTCGGCTGAACAAGACGGCAGGGCCTGCCACCCATGTCACCTACGAAGTAAAGCGCAGCGTCGATAAGACCCGTTTCGACAACTTGCTCGCGATGCTCAAAGGACAGGATGCATCCTCAATCAGTGGTGTGCCCGCTGATTGAGGTATCACTGTTAAACAGCTTCAGCCATTTTCTGACTGGTAGTGCGCCATAAGAATTTCAGCGACCTCGGGTCGAGAAAACTCGGGAGGTGGTGCGATCCCCTCGCTCAGCATCTCGCGGACCTTGGTACCTGATAGCAGAATGAAATCCTCTTTATCGTGGTCGGGGGCCTCGTTCATCATAACCACACGTCCAAGCTTCTTCGACCATGCGGTGTGATCCGCCTTGAATATGGCGATTTCAAGGGCGTCACTCGGGACCTCATTATCAAAAATTGTCTGTGCATCGAAGGGGCCGTAAAAATCTCCGACTCCCGCGTGATCCCGCCCTACGATGAGATGAGTTGCCCCCATGTTCTGACGGAAGACGGCGTGGAGTACCGCCTCTCTGGGTCCCGCGTAGAGCATGTCGAAGCCATACCCGCTTACCATGACACTGTTGGGGGGGAAGTAGACCTCCACCATCTTGCGAATACAGGCATCGCGGACATCCGCCGGAATATCGCCGGCTTTCAGTTTGCCAAGGAGCATATGCACGATACAGCCATCTGCTTCAAGCCGCTCCATAGCCATCCGGCACAATTCCTCGTGGGCTAAGTGCATGGGGTTGCGGGTTTGAAAGGCGACAACTTTTTCCCATCCCCGCTCTTCAATTTCTGCGCGAATGTCGTAGGCGGTCTGAAAGGTCTCTGGGAAGTCGGTCGCAAAATAGCTGAAGCTCAGCACGTCGATGGGCCCCGACAGGAGTGTTTTGCCAAGAGAGGTAAAGGTGCTGACTCCCGGGTGACTTGGCTGTTGCGTACCGAAAATACAACCCGCCATACGCTGAATTTCTTCATCCGAGACGGTCTCAACCGCGTCAACCTGCATGATCGCTATGACGGGTTCGCCCTCAACGTTGGGATCCCGGAGGGCGATACGGTCACCCGGTTTGGCGGTTGTACTCTCGACCAGATTGACGACGGGGACGGGCCAAAACAGGCCATCGCTGGTCCTCATGGTCTCGGCTACCGACATGGCTTCCTCAAGGTTCATATAACCTGTCAGCGGATTGAAGTAGCCTGCCCCTAACATGACCGCGTTCGCCGCTGCTGCAGAGCTCAGCAACAACGAGGGGAGGGTTTGGGCTTCAGCGATTAACGCGGCTCTGGCCGTCTCCTCGCGGACGTAAAGAGGATGTAGCTTGTCGGATCCATGGGGATTTATCACGAAGGTTTCTCCGGGTTAGGCAGGAAGGATGTTCTGTTTTGTTAAGTACTCAAGCAAGAGATCAACCTCTTCTTGTAGCGTCATTTGATCCGTGTGCAGATGTATTTCTGCATTCTCAGGCGCCTCATAAGGATCATCGATACCGGTAAAGTTTTTGATCTCGCCAGCGCGCGCCTTCTTGTACAGGCCTTTGGGGTCGCGCTTTTCTGCTTCATCGAGTGAGCAGTCAACAAAAACCTCGATAAAGGGCATGCCGGCCTCTTCATGGAGTGCCCGCACCTTATCGCGGTCCTCTCGATAGGGGCTGATAAAGCTGGTCAAGGCGATAACACTGGAGTCCACAAAGAGCTTTGCGATTTCGCCAATGCGGCGGATATTTTCCGTGCGGTCTTCCGCAGAGAACCCGAGATTCTTGTTGATACCCAGGCGGATATTGTCCCCATCTAGGCGATAGCTCAGATGGCCTCGCTCGAACAGGGCCTCTTCAAGCGCGACGGCAATCGTGCTCTTCCCGCTACCGGAGAGCCCCGTGAACCAGAGGGTGGCGCCCCTCTGATTCATCAGTCGATCGCGGTCCTGACGACTGATTTCTCCGTCATGCCAATGTACGTTGGTTGCTTTTTGCTCGGTCATGAAAGTGTTCCCGTTGTAGATGACGGATTAGCGCACCTGATTTTCTGGTGCAGCTGAGCTAGGGCCCGAAGTGTAGTGGGTTTCTAGTTACCTTTAAAACGGGTTTAATTGATATAAATGACCAAATAAATAGGTTACTAAAAGACCATGAATCGACGGGCTACTCAAGATCGGCCACGGTTTACTCTAAGACAGCTGGAGATCGTGCTGGCCGTCGTCAGTGAGGGGAGCACGGCGGCAGCGGCTGAAAAACTGTTTCTTTCCCAATCTGCGGTAAGTGCAGCCTTGAAAACCCTCGAGGACAGCTATGGTGTCGCGCTGTTTGACCGAGTGGGGCGGCGCTTACTGCTGAACGCGGTGGGTGAGCGGCTGCGGGAGGGTGCCTCGGCGCTGCTTGATCATGCTCGGGAGTTTGAGCAACTCATATCTGGGCATCAGGATATTGGTGATATTACCATTGGTGCCAGCTACACGATTGCCAATCACTTAGCCGTCGATTATCTGGCTCGCTGGCTTGAGATGCATCCCCAAGCTCGTGTGGACATTGTGCCCGGCAATTCTCCCGACATTGTGAACAGACTGATAGAGCAGCAGGTGGATATTGGTCTCATAGAGGAGGAGATCAGCAACCCTATGCTGAGCCTTACCCCCTGGCTAGAAGATGAGCTCGTCGTGTTTTGTAGTCCAGAACATCGGTTGGCGGCAAAGGAAAAACTTTCGGAGAAAGATCTTTTGAGCGAGCGATGGATTCTACGAGAGAAAGGTTCTGGTGCGCGGCAGCGCTATGATCAGACCTTTTCAAAGTTGCTACCAAGGCTTCAGCTATTTCTTGAATTTCGACACAACGAACCGATACGCCGCGCTGTGGAGCAAGGGATTGGAATCGGCTGTCTTTCGGAAAAAGTCTTGGCGTCGCATTTTGAGAGCGGAACCCTAGTCCCGTTGGGGCTACCGTCAGGTTATCGAATGCAACGGCGATTCTTTATCTGCACACGCCGTGAGGGGTTTAAACGGGCCGCGGTCGCCTCTTTCGCAGAGGTGTGCTTGGCCACTTAAGTTCAGAGCAGGCGACTTATGTGCCTTGTCTTTAAATGATGGGAAAGCAGCCGATAGCTGTGTCGAACTAGGCGCTAATAGAAGGCATACTGCTGGGGAAATTCAATCACCATGAGGAGAGAGTGAATGGGGGATCTCTATGAGGAGCTGCGGACCCGTCTATCTCACGATCTGATGCAGGTGGCGCTGCGGGCCTTGTTGCTCATCCTGATGCTTTGGGTGTGTGCCAAACTCTTTCTGCCTTTTGCGCCGCTGCTTGTTTGGTCGTTGATTCTTGCCGTCACCCTATATCCCCTGCAGCAACGTTTAACAAGCCAGCTCGGCGATAGTCCCCGTTTATCTGGTGCTGTTATCGCACTGCTTGGTCTGGCGTTGCTCGGTGTACCGTCGATTATGTTGGGGGTCTCTTTGATTGAGCATTTGACCGGATCGTTGGCGGACTGGCGTGCCCAGGGTGCTTCAATCCCGGCGCCAGATCCATCGGTACAGGACTGGCCGGTCATTGGATCAGCGATTTATGAAGCCTGGTCGGCGATATCTGACAATCTTCAAGGTTACCTTCAAGCCCATGCCGACGAGGTTCGTTCGGCCCTGCGACGCCTTGTGAGCGGAACAGGTGGGGTTATTACCACGGTGCTTACTTTTGCAGGCGCGTTGATTATTGCGGTGATCATGATGATTCATGGGCAGCAAGGCAGCGCCGCCGCTCGCCGTATTGCAGTTGCATTGGTGGGTGGTCAGCGAGGCGCCAATTTTCAGGGGCTGGCAGTAGCGACGATTCGCTCAGTGGCCGCTGGGGTTATCGGAGTAGCCTTTGTTCAGGCATTACTCTTGGGCTTTGGTTTTCTTTGGGCGGAAATTCCGGGAGCGGGGGTATGGGCGCTTCTGGCCCTGATGCTCGGCATTATCCAACTGCCCGCGATCGTGGTCGTTCTCCCGGTGCTGGGATGGCTTTGGGGTTTTACTGAAGGCGACGTAGTCGGCAATACCATCCTCACTATCTATTTTGTTGTGGCAGGGCTGGCCGATAACATCATGAAGCCAATGCTGTTGGGTCGCGGCGTTGATATTCCAATGCCCGTTGTCTTGCTGGGTGCTCTTGGGGGTATGATTTGGATGGGCCTGATTGGCCTCTTTCTGGGATCGGTCATTCTTTCCGTGGGCTATCAGCTTTTTTGGGCGTGGGTGGAGCGTGAATCTGCGCCATTTGATCAGCCAGAGGGTCTTAGGGATGACAGCTAGTCAGGCGCTTATTTGCCCGTTGCTGAAGGCGAGCAGTAAATACGAGGTACTGTGACTCATGACACTGGTGGCTGTTACCATTGGCTTTTTCGCGATGATGGGGTGTCTTGTGGTTCAGGGGGCCCTGTTGATGGTTGCGACCCGGCATTATTATGACCACACCAGCATTATAGAAAACTCTACACGACTCCGGTCTATGTTATTGATTTCACAGGTAATGATAATGCTCGTGCTTGGCAATCTGTTACAGGGAGCGCTATGGGCGCTACTGTTCATGGGTCTTGGCGAGTTCAGCCACTTTCGTGAAGCGTTCTACCATTCGCTGGTCAATTTCGCGACCCTGGGCTATGGGGACATTGTAATGAGCGATCGCTGGCGCCTGCTCGGCCCCATACAGGCTATCAACGGGGTGCTGATGATCGGCGTTAGCACGGCCGCAATCACGACGGTGGTGCAGGATGCGCTGGAAAGACGTGCGCATCTCAGATCTGGCGACAAGCCCAAGTAGTTAGCTAACCATTGCTGCAGCTAACGGCCCATGGGCCTCGTTGGATCCACTGATGCTCTGGATAAATGCGCTTGGGGCTGGCGATGAACTGGCCCCCCAGTAAAGGCGTACAAGAACCAGTAAATACCCATCACCCTGATATTGAGACAGGCAATGAATAACCATCGACGAGTGCTGGCCATGCTGCTCTTAGCCGCCGGCATCTTGCTGTTTTCAGGTGTCATCAGCAGTTGCTCGGCACCCCCTCTGCGCCCCGTCGCAGGAGCGGCGGTCGCTACCGGCTCCGGGATTGCTCAAGGTGTGGCTACGGAGGCCCATCCCGTTATTCGCTGGCTTGATATCCCTTATGCGGAGCCGCCTGTCGATGAGCTGCGCTGGAAGGCCCCCCGACCTATAACCCAACCAAGCAAGCCTTTAGCAGCGCGTGGCGGGGCTATGTGTGTGCAGATTTCGGGAGAGATTTCGGACACTGGGGGCGAAGAGAGGCCCGTGGGGGAAGAGGATTGTCTCTACCTGGATGTAGTCGCGCCTAACGACTTCTCGACTAGGGCTTATCCGGTGATGTTTTGGATTCACGGGGGCGGTAACACCTCCGGGACCAAAGATACCTATGATTTCAGTGCGCTGGCGGCCCGGGAGCAGGTGGTCGTGGTATCCGTGAATTATCGGCTTGGCGTTTTTGGATGGTTCACCCACCCCTCTATTCAGGCAGATGCCGCAGGGCTCGATCGAACATCAAATTTTGGTCACCTCGACCTCATCGCGGCCCTTGAGTGGGTGCAACGCAATATTGCCGCTTTTGGAGGCGATCCCGACAACGTGACGATATTTGGCGAGAGCGCTGGTGGTCACAATGTCTATGCCTTGCTGGTGACGCCACTGGCCGATGGCCTTTTCCATAAGGCGATATCCCAATCTGGCTATACCACCAGTGTGTCGCCGAGACAGGCGATCAATGCGAATGCGGAGTTCCCGGAAATTGATCGCGGAGCCTGGTCTTTAATCGGTGAGGTGGGCTTGGATCCGGCTACCGCTGACGGTAAGGCGCTTCGCCAGCTTGCCGCCCACGATCTGCTTGCCGCTTACTATCGACTGGATAAGGATCATATTGCCCCCTTAACCACCGCAGATGATGTGGTGATTCCTGGCGTGGGTCTCGCGACAGCTCTTGCGGATCCGGCGTTGGCCAAGCGCGTGCCTGTTATCGCGGGGTCTAATCGCGATGAGGTGACGCTCTGGCTCGGACTCAATCGCTATTTTGTTGATGGTCAATCGCTGTTGTTTGGTTTGGGGCCGCCCAAGATGCGTCTTCGGGACCCGGCAAAATACAAGCTCTGGATTGATTTGCGATCACGGGGCTGGAAGGCACGGGGTGTCGATGCGCCCCTGGTCAGCCTGCGCAATGCCGGGTATACCGCTACGTGGGCATACCGTTTTGATTGGGATGAAACCGCCGACAATTGGTTAGTGCCCTTTTCTTCAATTCTAGGTGCAGCCCATGCGGCCGAGATTGCTTTTGTTATGGGTGCGCCCATGTACGGATCAATCGGGCGTTACATGTACCCGGATACGGATTCCGCCAGGGAGTTAACAAAGGTCATGATGGCTGCGTGGGGCAACTTTGCTCGTACCGGTAATCCTGGGCAGGTGCGGGGCAATCCCTGGCCGCTGTTTACTGACATGGCACCTCACACGATGATCTTCGACAGTCCCGGTGAGGACTGGCTTACGGTAGAGAGCCCGACGTTGGAGGGATTGCTGCGGGAGGCCGCGGAGCCCTCGATGCTAACCGACCTGGAGAGGTGTCTTTTGGTATGGGAGCTTGTGACCAACATTGGAAACCCCACGTATACCGAATATGACCGCTGGGACAGCGGAGCCTGCCAGCAAACCGAGCCCCGGGTGGAGAAGGCGCGTATTACAGCAGAGCTTATTGAGACCTATGGTTCTGCTAGCTTGCCCTAGGCATTCGTCTCCATGCGCATAATAGGGCTCACCGGTGCGTCGGGATCCGGCAAATCCACGATCGCCGCTGCATTACGTAGGCTTTGCCAAGAGGATGACCACACTCCATTGGTTACGCTGCTGTCGGTCGATGCTTACTACCGCGATCTTTCTCATTTAACGCTGGCCGAGCGTGAGCAGGTTGATTTTGATCATCCCTCGGCAATTGAGTTCGAGCTGCTGGCAGAACACTTGGCGGCACTCAGGCGCGGGCTCTCCATTCCCTGTCCCCGTTATGACTTTTCGACCCACACGAGAGTAACCGCCACCGACGTAATTGCGCCCACTCCGATTATTCTGGTTGAGGGCTTATTGCTTGGCGCGTGGGAGCAGGTTGCTGCGCAGGTTGATTCCCTCGTTTTTGTGGATACGCCTCTGGAGCTTTGTTTGGCGCGACGGTTGAAACGGGACAGTACTGAACGCGGGCGCACCGCCGAGTCCATCACCGAATTTTGGGAGAGCAGGGCGGTGCCGGGGTTCAAATCCTGGAGTGCTCGTGCTCAAGAGGCGGCCGATGTAGTAATCAACGGCGAGCTGCCCAGCGTTGCAGCCGCTGAGATCCTGCGGCGAGAGTTGCTTGGCTAAGCCTGCTCCCGCTGCTTACTCACCCACGAAAAATGCTGCACAAGCGAGGGATCCCTCAGCAACGATGCCAGTGTGTTGAACTGTTTCCCCAGCGTCATTTCGTCATATCGTTTATGAATGCCCCTGTGGCAGAGGCGACACACCATGATGCCTTCATTGAGTTGCTCTCGACTGTAATGCCGCTTAAACCAGGCGCGCCGATGCATCTTTTTCGGGATAAGGTGGTGGAATGTCAGAGATACCTTTCGCTGACAGCAACTACAGACGTCTTGCTTTCTGTTAACTGCCAGAGCTTTCAGAGGACTGCGAGCTGGCGGTAACGGCATCGAGTTGGGCGCGGAGCATGGTACTGTCAGGCGCCACGTTACTGCTGAACCGTTCAATGACTTCGCCTTCAGGGCTCACCAAATACTTATAGAAATTCCATCGCGGATAACCTTTTGCCTCGCCTAGCCCTTTGAAGACTGGGTTTACGTCTCTACCGCGCACGGCGCTTGTTGCAATCATCGGGAAGCTGACCTTGTACTTTTCATAGCATACCGAGGCGACGTCGCCTTCATCGTTCTCTTCTTGAAAAAAATCATCGCTTGGAAACCCGATTACCACCAGGCCTCGATCCCGATACTCCTGATAGAGAGCTTCAAGGCCATCGAACTGTTTTGTATAACCGCAATTACTTGCCGTGTTCACGATCAGCAGCGGCTTCCCTTCATAGGCCTCGCAGAAGTTCACGCGCTCTTTAGAGGAGAGCTTGCGCATCTCCGTATTGAGAAAATCGGGACAGGCCGCTTGGACCGTGATTGAGAGAGCGAACCCGAAAACAAAAATGACGTGGCGTTTGAGCATGACAAAGAGCCTCTTGTGTCGAATTGATGAACTGAGCTTCACTTGGCGGTATGTACTAGCCGGTTTACGGACGGCAGCATTCTCTGGATGAGTCGGCGTGGTTACGAGTCCGTCAGGCGGCTTTGTAATTTAGCGGACTTTATTGGCGCTTGCCGTCAAAGGTCTCTCAGAAATTGCTCAAGAACAGAAAGTGTCCAACTCGGATGGCAGTTGAAGGCCGCCGCATGAGATCCCCAGCGTCCCTTACCACTTATGCAGCTGTCCTCGGGCTGAATGGTTGGCGCAAGTGCTAGGGTGATCTTCGGATTAGCCGCTGACACCTGTTGGGCATAGAGGGCCCGCGTGACCGGGTCGTCGGGATCTTGAATGATTAGCGTGGGGATGCTGAGTGACTCCGCAAGGAAGGAGGGATCGTTATCGCCGGCTGGCAAACCAAAGTAATTGACGGCAGACCAGGCCGTAGGTAGAAAAACCCACGGGGGAACGCCATAGTTCACCCAGCCTCCTTGAGCCAGGGAGTCAACGAGGTTAAGGGCGGGGTCCAGAAGTACGATTTTCTCAAGCGCAAGTCCTTCGGCTGCTGCCCGCAGGGTAACGGCGCCACCCATGGAGACCCCTATCCCTATTCTCGGGAGTTTTGATATTCCCTGATCGTCCAACCAGTCTGCCATGGCTGTCATATCCTGCCACTCGGATGCGCCGAATCCCAACTTGCCATCCGCTGTCGGTGAGTTCCCATGGTTCCGCATATCAACGGTAATGATTGAGAGGCCTCTCTGGACTAAAGCACGATAGATTTTCAGTGAAGGCACGAAGGTGGAGGTCCGGTTTGAACCTGCCCCATGGGCGAACAACACGATGCCTCGGGGATTCTCTGCCGGCATCCACCACCCCTCCAGTAACAGACCATCGCTGGGAACCTTTATGTTCTCAAACATGACGCCTTCCTCTGCCGGTGTGGAGGTGACGGGATTGTCACCGATCATCAGTGCATAGGGCGGAAGTGCCACAACAGACGCAAATACCCAGAGCGCGCTAAGTGCGACAACAGCAGTGGCGATATACCTTCCAAGGCGAAGCAGCATTGTAGGGGTTATACGGAGAGTAGGCGTCGCAGGAGACCGTCGTTGTGACGGTTTCTTTCCCGAAGGAGCAGAAGCTCTTTTATTTCTATATCAATAGCCTCCTCAACCCCCTGTCTAATGCGTTGCTGTTGCCGGAGCGTGATTGGTTTGTCTTGGTATTGACGCAGGTCAACCGGTGGGCAAAAACCAAAGTAGGTGGTTTTTGGCTTGGGGAGAACAGAGCCGAGCATGCCTGCAGGGAGCGGGGGTATAAGGTCATCGCGCATATCTGACGGCATGAGCCCAAATTGCTCCAGCAGATAAAAGAGCTGAGAGGCCTGCAGCTCACTGGAGGTCAGGTACTGATCGTAGTATTCGTCGGGCCCCACCGAGGCGAAGGGAACGATGGTGTACCCCTTTTCTGCGGCCAACCGTATGAATCCGTAGCGCTGCCCCCAGTCAACTTGATAACGCTGCTCTGGTGGTTTGATCGCTTCGCGGGTGCCACCGGGATACAACAGAATATCCTTGCCCGCATCCATCAGCGCTTTGACGACCTCTGGCTGTCCGTCGACCGCGCCCAGTGGGATCACAGCTTGCGCATAATGTGGATTACTGAATAAGGTGCGGTCGGCGAGGGGCCGGAGGAATCGCCGATAGTCATAGTGCATGAGCAGGTGAAAGGTGAAGGCATCCAGCGCCAGCAAAGAATGGTTGGCGACAAAGAGTGCGGGCCCGCTTGGCAGTTTTTCCAATCCCACGAACCGAGGTTTAAACCACTTTCGTAGGGTTGCCGCTAAAAGCGTAATGCCGGGTCCCGTGGGCATGGGCACCTTCAGAACAGCATCGATATGATCCTGCAGCTTGGAACGCTCTGGTGGGGGTGTTGCCATCTTGTGGGTGTCTGCTGAAAGTCCAATAGAGGAAGAAAAGCGTAGCAGATTGCTGGGGTAAAATAGGGGCCTGTGTGCGTAAGTCACACATTCCGCGTGTTGGAGAGTTTCACGATATGCAAACACCTACGGTCAGGCACTGGGCGCTGCTCGGGTACCTTGTATTTTTTTGGGGGTTCGCGTTTGGTCTAATCGCCATGGCGTTGGAGGCGTTTCATCCCGTGGCAGTTGTGTGGAGTCGCCTTACCTTGGGCGCCTTGGTGATGTTGCTGGTGTTGCGACTGCAGCGGGGCAGTGTCCCTCTGTCTGGCCGGTGGCCGCTACGCATGGTGCTTCTTTCTGTTACCGGCAATGTTATCCCTTTTACCCTGATTGCATGGGCTGAACAGCGAGTGGCGAGTGGTGAAGTGGGGCTTCTGATGGCCTTAATGCCTATCGCTATTTTGGTCATGGGCCATTATTTTCTCGAGCACGAGCGGATGACTCCCTTGCGATTGATTGGTGTTGCGATGGGGTTTACCGGGGTGATCCTATTGATGGGCGATACGGTTTTTGCAGGCAGTGAGCAAGAGCGCCTCTGGGGTCAAGTTGCGGCGGTCACAGCCACCATGTGCTACGCGATTAATGGCATCTACACCAAGCGGTTGCCGGGTTTTGACCCCGTGGCCATCACAGCGGGCTCGCTTGTTGCGGGTTCATTGATCCTACTTGCGCCAGCTCTTTGGCTGCAGGAGTGGAGCCATCCTGCCCTAAATCCAACCGCGTGGAGCGCGCTGTTGGTTCTCGGGGTTTTTTCTACTGGCGTGGCTACCTGGGTCTATTTCGTGGTGGTATCTGAGGTGGGCCCCGGGTTTCTGTCCACAATCAACTATTTGATTCCGGCGCTAGCCTTTGTAGTGGGTGTGGTGCTACTGAAGGAACCGGTTCTGGCTAATCAGCTGGTGGCTCTGGCTGCGATTCTTGCAGGAGTTTGGTTGATTCAGCCGAGGCGACCTCTATCCAGGTAGCTCCTTTTAGGTGCGACCCTAGGCCTACCGAGGCAAATCGAATCGTATGCGTAGGAATTTGGCCACGCCGTCCTCGTCGTGGTGACCGATCACCTCGGTTGCAGCGTCTTTGACTTCAGCATCCGCGTTGGCAGTGGCATAGGCCTCGTTAGACACAGCAAACATGCTCAAATCGTTATCACCATCGCCAAAGGCAATTACGTGGTCCATGTTCAAATCGGCGCGGAGTGCTTCAATGCCATTGCCCTTGCTGCCATGGCTGTGATGAATGTCTACCCAGCAGAGATTTTTCTTTTGAATCGCTGTTCCCGTGTAAGCCACCAGAGAACTCTCGTTTTCAATGGATTGGATAACAGCTTGGACTGCCTCCGCGGGACCCATGCTGCTTACATTGATTACGTGAGCTGTATCAGGCATTGCTTTAAGAGGTTCCAGCGGCAAATGTCGTTCATCCTCAAATAACTGTGCCAGCCTATTTTCGGCCTCACTCTTGAGAGGACCGTGATAGACCGCGTGATGGTCGTTCTCCTCCAGAGTGAAAACAAAGGGCGTAATGTCCTGCATGGTCATCGACGCAATAACGTGCCACACCTCCTGCTGGGTCAGCAGATGGCTGTGGCTGTAGCTTCGCTGTTGTGGGCACCAAATGACAGCGCCGTTTTTTAGGATATGAGGGAGTTCAAAGCCATGCGCCTTAATCGGGCCAAGGGCTGCTTGCAGGGTCCTCCCTGTTGCCACTGTGTAGGCAATGCCGGCCTCGCGCATTAGGGTCAGTGTCTCAGCGGTGTAAGGGGTAATTGCAGAGTTCGCATCCAGCAATGTCCCGTCCATATCGAAAACGACTAAGGTCATCTGACCCCCTTTAGTAGGTTGCTCAACTACCGCGTTCGCTAGTCACGCGGGGAGCTGATGCGCTTTCTACCCCTAGTGGGCAGTGGGTTGTAAATCAGACGCCAGCGAATCGCGGATGGCGCCCACTACCTCAAATTTCTCGATGGGATAGCCCGCGTGATCAATGCCCGCATAGAGCGCAGCTCCGCCAATCAGGGTGGCAATTTGCTCCTGATTGAGCTCAAAGCGTAAAAAGTGAACCGAAGAGGTCTTCTCCTCATTTTCACGCTCCAGATCCTCGTCGGCTATCGGATAGATCCGCGCTAGATCACCAACCTGCAGCCACACGACATCTTCGATGCCTTTCATTTCACGGAGGCGTTCTGCGCGTTCAACCGGATCGCCGTACTCGATCATGAAGGTCGCCTTCCAGTTGTGGCCGTCGGGAATAAGTGGGTTGTAGGCATTGAGTTCGTCCTCAATGCCGACAGCCTCAAAAGTCTTTTCGATTCGCAGCATTTCCTGTATTTGATAGCGTATCGTGGTCAGGTCCTCGAAGTAGAGGCGGGCATGTTTGCCCAGAGCAAGTTGCCGGGTTTTCTTGTGCGCCATGACTTCGGCGCGAAACTCGTCGCGACGCAGTGCGTATTCTTCAAGTGACCAGAGGTCAGCCCGAGTAAGTTGTGGCATCGTGAGATCTCCTATCTACGTTGTAAGCTAAAGCCCGTACGCCATGCGTAACAGGGTCATGGGGTGTAGGGCCGCGTCAACATTTTCAGCCAAGCTGGCAATTTGATTGCCGGCCATTGGGCAGTCGCTAATAAAATGATCAGGGTTCTGTGCATCCACTTTCTTGACGGTGGGCCGCGCAATCTTCACTGATTTGTCGTGAGTTTCCTTTTTGACGGCATAGGTCCCATCGTGGCCCGAGCAGCGTTCATGCGCGATGACCTCGCTACCCTCAACAAGTGCGAGAATGTCACGGGTCTTTAAGCCGATATTCTGCACCCGCTGGTGACAGGCCACCTGGTAAGCAACGTTACCGATGGCATTGGGGAAGCTGGTATCGAAGTGTCCGGCTTTGTGCCGAAGCCATAGATACTCAAAAGGGTCATAAAAAGCATTTTTGACCTTTTGAACCTCTGGGTCGTCGGGATACATCAACGGCAACTCCTGCTTATACATCAAGACGCAGGAAGGGATGGGTGCAATCAGGTCGTAACCGCGGTCAACAAGATCCGCCAACACCGGAATGTTGGCTTTTTTGAGCGCATCAACGGCATCGAGATCACCGAGTTCGAGTTTGGGCATGCCGCAGCATTTTTCCTTTGGTACGACCTTGATGTGGACGTTGTTATGTTGAAAGACCTTGACGAAGTCTTCACCCACCTCGGGGCTGTTGTAATTGCCGTAACAGGTGGCGTAGAGCGCTACTTTCCCCGATGTCTCACCAACAGGCTGGGGTTCTATCGCTTTCACAAGGCCCTTGACGCGCTTTCGCAAATTACTGGCATGCATTTTTGGCAAGGGCGCTTGGTGATGTATGTCCAGAGTTTTCTCCACCACCTTTCTGAAGCCTTCGCTGTTGTTAAGCGCGTTCACGGTGATGTCAACCAATGGAATGGACATGACGCCGAGCATGGTATCGGTGCTCGTAAGGGTTTTATCGCGGAAGCTCGCGCCCTGCTCCTTAAATTTAATGGCCTTCGCACGCAGCATCAGGTGCGGGAAATCCACGTTGAAATCATGGGGGGGAACGTAAGGGCATTTGGTCAGAAAGCACAGGTCGCACAGATAGCATTGATCGACAACCTTGGTGTAATCCTCTTTTGCAACCCCGTCGACTTCGAAGGTTTCCGATTCATCGATAAGATCAAATAGGGTAGGGAAGGCATCACAAAGGCTCACGCATCGGCGGCAGCCGTGGCAGATGTCATAAACCCGCTCAAGCTCTGCGTTGAGTGATTCCTTATTCCAGAAATCGTCGCTTTTCCAATCGATCGGGTGGCGTGTAGGGGCTTCCAGGCTTCCTTCGCGCATAGTGAGATACCTGCGAGTTTCCTAAGTCAATGGGTGAATCGCCTTCAAAGGCTGGCGGATACTTCTTGCCGGTTCTTCAAAGGCGCATAAAAGAAGGGGAGCGATTGCGCTCCCCTTCCGATCAAGGTCAAGCGCTTACGCTTCCATGGTGTCCAGGGTTTTCTGGAACTTGTTGGCGTGGCTGCGCTCGGCTTTGGCCAGTGTTTCAAACCAGTCGGCGATTTCATCAAACCCCTCGTCCCGGGCGGTGCTTGCCATGCCGGGGTACATATCAGTGTACTCGTGGGTTTCTCCTGCGATGGACGCCTCAAGGTTCTTGCGAGTGTCGCCCATGGGCAGGCCGGTTGCGGGGTCGCCAACAGCTTCGAGGTACTCGAGGTGACCATGTGCGTGACCCGTTTCACCTTCAGCCGTTGAGCGG
>Ga0181573_10001293_pt1 | contig 24957 bp, 24 predicted proteins | sample 101ome_25_FD_148643 | JGI IMG/M metagenome (GOLD analysis project Ga0181573, IMG submission 148643) | Coastal salt marsh microbial communities from the Groves Creek Marsh, Skidaway Island, Georgia - 101409BT metaG (spades assembly) | ecosystem: Environmental > Aquatic > Marine > Intertidal zone...
AAACATTCGAGCCTTGGAAGCGTCAACAGGTGTGGAATTCATCGTTGACGACACTCCGGAAGCCATCATCCTGAGTTGTTTCGATCCGGTTCGCCGCGAAATTGCCCGATTGTCCTTGCACCAACTTGTTACTGATGGCCGCATCCACCCTGCACGGATTGAAGAGGTCGTGGCGAAAGTGACGAAAAAATTAGAAGAAGAAATCCTCGAGATTGGCAAGCGAACCTGCATCGATCTCGGCATTCACAACATGAAAGGTGAGCTCACCCGCATGGTCGGTCGCATGAAGTACCGCTCTTCTTACGGCCAGAACCTGCTTCAACACAGCCGTGAAGTCGCTAATCTTTGCGCGACGATGGCAGCAGAATTGGGACTCGACACAAAAGCCGCCAAACGCGCCGGCCTGCTCCATGACATTGGTAAGGTTAGCGATGAAGAAAGCGAGTTGCCTCACGCACTGCTTGGCATGAAAATCGCAGAGCGATGCGGCGAAAAACCGGATGTGCTGAATGCGATTGGTGCACACCACGACGAAATTGAAATGACGACACTGCTGTCCCCAATCGTTCAAGTTTGCGACGCCATTTCAGGGGCGCGACCAGGCGCACGCAGGGAGATGGTGGAAGCCTACATACAGCGATTGCGCGATCTTGAAAACCTCGCATTGGAGTTTCCTGGAGTGACGAAGTCGTTCGCCATCCAAGCTGGACGAGAACTCCGCGTCATGGTCGAAAGTGATCAAGTCTCCGATGACCAAGCGGATCAACTCTCCGTTGATCTTTCTCAACGCATCATGAACGAGATGACCTATCCAGGGCAAGTCAAGGTCACCGTCATTCGCGAAAAACGATCCGTGAGTATTGCGCGATAACGTCTCTTGATGATGAAGCGCCGGCCTCCAGCTTTTGCAACGTCCATCCGATGGCAATCGGTCAACGTGGTAAGCCAGGTGCTTCTTCAATTGCTTTTCATCATGCTGCTCGCGCGGCTGATCGACAAGGCAGATTTTGGCATCATGTCCATCGCCCTCGTGGTGGTCGGATTCATTGAAATTTTCGCGCAGATCGGAATTGGCCCCTCGCTGATTCAGCGGGAGCAATTGGACGACAGGCACATCCGAGCAGCGATGCATTTTTCGCTTGTGCTAGGCGTAGTATTTTTTGGTGGCTTGTATGCTTCGGCGCCGGCCATCGGCGCCTGGTTTGAGAACGAATTACTCACTGAAGTTTTGCGCTGGATTTCCTGGAGCTTCATTTTATCGAGTATAGCCCTCGTACCCCGCAGCTTGCTCATTCGTCAAATGGAATTCAAGCGCCTCTTCATCGCCGCCATGATTGCCATGGTGTTCGGCAATTTGTGCGTGGGATTGGGATTGGCTTATGCCGGCTATGGCATTTGGGCTTATGTCGCAGCATTGTTGTGTCAAAACGCCTTGTTGGGATTGGCGTATTGGTTGATGCGACCGGAAGGGATGCCCGCAGTGCTTGGCGGATGGAGAGGGCGTGACTTGGGCGCCATGCTTCGATACGGCGGACAATCAACGCTTTTCAATTGGTTCAATTACGCCTCTACCAAAGTGGATACGCTCATCGTCGGTGAATTCAATAAATCAGCAGCCCATGCCGTGGACGGTTGGTCTAATACCGGGGTTTACGATCGTTCGGCTCATTTGATGTCACTTCCCGTCACCATCCTGGGAAAGCTTGGCGATAGCGTCCTATTCAGCGGCATGTCAGCTCTCCAATCCGATACCAAAGCACTGAATGAAGTCATCACGCGCGGGTTGGGGCTGATTGCTTGGATCATCTTTCCAGGAAGCTTGGCTTTGGCCTGGTTTTCGACGGAAGTGTCCGTGTTGATTTTGGGGGCATCGTATGCCGAAGCTGGCCCTGTGGTTCGCATCTTGTTTCTGGGAGTAGCCTTTCGGTCGCTCATCAAACTCGCAGACGCCGTGGTTCGGGCCACCGATCGCCTGATCCCTGCAATCCTCATCAAAGTATTGTACCTCCTCGGCATGTCCATCGCGGCTTGGTTCGCTATGCAGAAAGGTCTTGGAATCGCCGGTGTGGCCTGGGCTGTGACCGCGAGCACACTGGCACAGTTCATCTTTTATTTTGGATGGCTCGCGCCCAAAATGAAGTTGTCATTTCACGCCGTTTGGCTTGCCCTCAAGCCTGGCGCATTCGGATGGGTCCTTGCCATACCTGGCTACCTGATGATCGCGGCAGCCATTCCCGACATTTTTGATGCGGATGGACAATTGCATCCGATGCATTTATCAATGCGTGTCCTTTCCGTGGTCCTCTGGACGTGCATCGTTTGGGCCATCGTTGCCATGCGTTTTCCTCATGTCGTGGACGGAGGTGACCTTGAACTTCGCAAGCGTTGGACTGCTTATTTCCCCAGATGGGTTCAAAATCGAATAGAACAATGAAGAAACAGTCCCCTCTTGTGGTCATGTTTTTTCTGATTCTCGCTGCACCAGGTCGCTCCCAGGAGAGCGATTTGGACAGCATTCGTGTTCGAACGGTTGACACCGCAATGGAATTGGATTCGATTTGGAGTGACAGCGTTTGGCGGTGGACAGGGCCTTGCGCAAGCGAGTCCGTCACCTTCCGATTTGATTACGGCGACACGACCTTCCGACGCACTACGGTTCCATGCATTCTGAGTTTGACAGAATCAAATAGTTCTTCGGCACCGGCATCCCTATATGCACAACCCACGCCCCAATCCTATGCCCTCGAATGGGAAATCAGTCGAATCGAACTGGACCAACTCACCGCTTACCCCACTTCCTCTTCCTGCTTTCCTCCCCTTCAAAATTCCCTCTTCGAACGGCTTGTCGGCGAAGTTGACCAAGCCATATTCGAAGCGGATAAATGTGCTATCATCGAAAACCTTGGCCAATCCAAATGCCTAACCAAGCCGCAGGCAAAGGAGGCCCTGCTTCGCATTCCGAGTGAAGATCGCCGGCTCGAAACGCTGCGTACGGGGTTCATCCATTTCGAATTTTGGACCCCCGAGGACATCGAGGAACTTTTCAAGTTGCAGTTCATTCGTGAACGGGCGTTAGCAACCTTTGAATCCCGTTGAAAAATTGGAACAATTCACGAGGACTTACCAAAATCAAACCTGAAATTTGCGCCATGAAAATTCACAATTTCTCCGCCGGGCCTTGCATCCTTCCGCAAGAAGTCCTTCAAGAAGCCGCTGAGGCCTTGGGCAACTTCAATGGGCTGGGCCTTTCCCTCATCGAAATTTCACATCGTAGCAAAGATTTTGTTGCTGTGATGGAGGAAGCCCGTGCATTGGTCAAGGAATTGTTGAATCTACCCGAAGAGTTTGATGTACTTTTCTTGCAGGGTGGAGCGAGCCTTGGCTTCTACACAGCGGCCATGAACTTATTACCAGAGGGTGGTCGAGCGGCTTACATTGACACAGGCACATGGGCCAACAAAGCCATCAAGGAAGCGAAACTTTTGAGCGAAATTGACGTGGTGGGGTCATCCAAAACGGACAATTACACCCACATTCCAAATTGGCAAGCACCGCAATCCGGTACGGCCTATATGCATTACACGTCGAACAACACCATTTTTGGCACGCAGTTTAGCAGTACGCCTGAGGTGGGTGTGCCGCTCGTTGCGGACATGAGTTCAGACATCTTCTCGCGCACCTTTGACCCAACTCCTTTCCACTTGATTTACGCAGGTGCTCAAAAGAACATGGGACCCGCGGGAACTGTGATGTACGCATTCAATCGCGAAGCAATGGGTAAAACGGGACGCTCCATTCCTTCCTATTTGGACCTGCAGGTTCATGCGAGCAAGGATAGCATGTTCAATACACCTCCTGTATTTCCAGTTTACGTCACCATGCTCACGCTTCGATGGATGAAGTCCATGGGGGGTGTGGCGGCTATGCAAGCGCGAAACGAGGCCAAGTCATCTTTGATTTACTCAGAAATCGATCGCAATCCCCTATTCGAAGGTCACGCACGAACGGAAAGCCGCTCGCACATGAACGCGACCTTCCGATTGAAGGATGACGTGCACGCTGGACGATTTGACCAACTCTGGAAAGACGCAGGCATCAGCGGCTTGAAAGGCCACCGCAGTGTCGGGGGCTACCGCGCATCCATGTACAATGCCTTGCCCTTGGAATCTGTGCAAGTCTTGGTCGATGTCATGCAAGACCTCGAAAAGCAAGCTTAATATCAATCGCACACTTACTGTACCAACCAACCAATTCGTATGAATATTTTAGCCAACGATGGCATCAGCCCAGCGGGACTCACCGCTCTAGAATCAGCTGGACACCGTGTCTGGACGGATTTTGTGGAAGCAGGCGATCTAGAGTCGTTCATCAATGAAAATGCTGTTGACGGTTTGCTCGTCCGCAGCGCAACGAAAGTGCGCAAGCCCCTAATCGACGCTTGCCCAAATTTGAAACTCATCATCCGAGGCGGTGTAGGCATGGACAACATCGACGTGGCTTACGCAAGGGAAAAAGGGATCAACGTGCGCAACACGCCGGCATCGAGTTCACAAAGTGTCGCGGAATTGGTGATGGGACACCTGTTCAATTTGAGCCGTTTTCTGCACGACAGCAACCGCCGCATGCCGGTTGAAGGCGTGGAACAATTCAAGTCGTTGAAAAAAGCCTATGGTAAGGGCAAGGAATTGCGCGGCAAGCGATTGGCCATTGTGGGATTCGGACGGATTGGACAGTCATTGGCTCAATACGCCATTGGATGTGGTATGCAGGTGGTTGGCGTGGACAAGAACACCGGAACGCACACACTTGAACTCGAAATCGCAGGACAAACGCTAAACGTAGAAGTGCCGTTGATCACCTTGGATGAAGCCATCTCTTCGGCTGATGTGATCAGCCTGCACATTCCAGCACAAGCAAACGGCGATGCGGTCATTGGAGCGGCGGAATTGGCCCGCATGAAGCCCGGTGTCATCTTATTGAATGCCGCGCGCGGGGGCGTGGTGGATGAAGACGCCTTAATGGAAGCCTTGGATTCTGGGCAAGTCGCAGGCGCTGGATTGGATGTTTTTGTGGGTGAACCGAAGCCACGTGCAGAGGTGATTCGCCACGCACGCGTTTCCCTCTCTCCTCACATCGGTGCGGCGACAGGTGAAGCACAAGAACGAATTGGTTTGGAAATTGCGGCAATTGTAGAAGAAATTAGCGCAAAACAACCCGCTTGAATTGGTTTAACCCGTTTCGCTTAATTGTTCCTGCATCGGACAAGCCGCATTTGGTCGCTTCCCGATCGTATTTGAGCTATAGCAAAGCCGAGTTGCAGGACAAACTGGACCGCAACCCGTATTCATACCTGCACGTCATTCACCCAGCAGGTAGCAAAACAGCTTCGGCAAAACGCGGAACAGAAGCCTTTTACCGACTGGTGCGTGAGCGACTCGATGGATTCATCAAGTCCGGGTGGCTGCAGGAATCTCAGAAAGAAAGACTCGCCATCTATCGGCAAACAACGGAAACCCATGTATGCACTGGCATCATCGGCACCCTGAGCATTGAAGGGATACGCAACGGCCGCCTGAAGTTGCACGAGCAAACCCTTGAAAAACGAGAACGGCTCTTTGCGAAATACCTTGGAATCGTCGGGTGTCACGCCGAACCCGTCTTATGTGTTTATCCGGATGAACCGGAGTCGGGCGCGGCGGTAACAGCTGACATAGCGGGCTGGACGCGATCGCATGCCGCCGACATGGACTTCAGCACCACGGACCGCATTCGTCACACGATTTGGATACTGGATGAGCAGACATCCATTGCGCTCGCCAATCGAATGGAGGCCATTCCGTCGCTTTATTTGGCCGATGGACACCATCGCGTCGCATCAAGTCTGCGCCTTGAAGAACAGCACCTAAGTGCGGCTGGAAAACAACACGTATTGGCCTATGCTGTTCCAGAATCCGAATTGATCATTCGGGGATACCATCGGGAAGTATCCATGCCAAACTGGACCGCTGCGGATTGGGAAAATGCGTTCGATCAATGCGGCCAATCTTGGAGTTGGAAGCGGAAACAAAACGATCACGAAAGCCCAATGCAACCGGGCATAATAAACGTTCACCACCAAACCGGTAGTTGGATACTGCAATGGATTGGAGAAGAAAGCATGGAGGTGGATGCCAGTCGATTGCAACGTGAATTGTTTGAAAGCGTTTTGGGAATCACCGATGCCCGGAATGACACCCGGCTTCGTTACTTGCCAGGAACACTGGATGAACAGGCTCTGTTGGCAAGAGCCACGCAAAACAGCGGATGTGCAGTTTTTGAATTGCACCCAGTACTCAGTTCACAACTGAAGGCCACCGCGGATGCCGGTGAATTTTTTCCACCCAAAAGCACCTGGATTGAACCGAAACTTAGGAGTGGATTGTTCATTCATCAAATTGATTAAATCCGCACCCACAAAATTCGTCCATGACCACCGTGCCCTCAACCATCGCTGAAAAATTGCACGTGCTTCGTGAGCAAATACCGCCGCATGTCACGTTGGTCGCCGTGAGCAAAACCAAACCTGTGGAAATGCTGGCTGAGGCGCTAGATGCAGGGCATTGCGATTTGGGAGAAAACCGGGTACAAGAATTGGCGGCAAAAGCTGCGCACTTCGAAACATCCAACGTCCGTTGGCATCACATTGGGCATTTGCAGACCAACAAAGTCAAACAAGTCGTTCCGCATGCCCATTTGATTCACGCTGTGGACAGCATGCGCCTACTGGAAGAAATCGACAAGCGGAGTGCAGCCCTCGGAAAAGTTAGCGACGTTCTCATCCAACTGCACATCGCCCAAGAATCACAAAAACATGGATTCCAATCCGACGAACTGGAACGCACCCTAAATGCCTTGGCAAAGACTCCTCTTGAGCATGTGCGCATCCGGGGATTCATGGGCATGGCGACCTTCACCGATGATACAGCGCAGGTCGGTCGGGAATTTCGCGTTTTACGCCAAGCGTTCGACCAGTGGAACCCCGGCGAATGGGATACCTGCTCGATGGGCATGAGCGGCGATTGGACCATTGCCATTGACGAAGGTTCAACCATGGTGCGTATCGGGAGTGCAATTTTCGGAAGCCGATGAAAAATTGGACTTCATATGAACCTTGGTTCCGAGCCTGGTTGATCCTCGCTCCCGTGGTAGGATTGGGAAGCTACTTCCTGATGCGCAATTCTTGGCGGAGGATTCGAGCCATACTCCAAGGTGAGGCCGGGAGTGTGTGGGATGCACCGCCGGTACCTGAAGTTGCTGAACCGACTACTTTTACCTTGTATGCGGTGGTCGCCACGTTGCTCTTTTCGTTGTTTTGGTTTGGAATCACGAAACTTTACATACAATCGCAATCCTCAAATCCATGAAGTTCATCTCGCTCGCCTTAGCGCTTTTCATTGCAGCTGCCGCATCAGCCCAAACGCCAGGCAACATCGAAGCCGCTGAATACGATCCCACGCAAGACCGTTGGTTCATTTCAAACAACACCAGCCTGCTTGTCACGGACGACGCGGGCGCCACGTACACCTATTTCGGCAGTGCGACGGCCACCCACGGAATGGAAGTGGTGGACGGTCATTTGTTCGCCATTGGGAACAACGTCGTGCGTGCTTACGACCTTGAGTCGGCCGGGCTGGTGGGTTCGGTTTCCATTCCAGGTGCGGGATTTTTGAATGGCATGGGCAGCCGTAGCGGTGAATTGGTGGTGAGTGATTTTGCCACGGGCAAGTTGCACCGGATTGACATCACGGACCCATCCAACATGGTGGTGGAAATGCTCGTTGCCGCCACAGGCACGACGCCCAATGGGGTGGTCATTGATGAGGCGAACAACCGGGCCCTCGTGGTGAACTGGGGGAACAACGCATCCATCCTTGATGTGGATCTTACTACGGGTGAATTTTCACAAGTCGTGCCGAACACCGGCCTCGGTAACTTGGACGGCATAGACATGGACGGGTTCGGTCAATTCTACGTGAGCTCGTGGTCGCCGGCGCGCATCACGCGTTATTCAAATGATTTCTCCGTGGTTGAAACGGTCGTCCAAGGCGCCGGATCGGGTTTATCCAATCCTGCCGACATCAGTTACGCCGTCGCAACCGACACCCTCGGCGTGGCCAACAGCGGAAACGGCACACCTTCGTTTCATGGTTTCGGTTCGACCAGCGGATTGATCCTGCCCGAGTCATCCTCTGAGGCTGTTCAATGGCAAGCGAATGCACTCATGCTGCAATCGCCCGTGTCCGGTGCTTGGTCCATTCAGGTCTTCAATACGGCCGGCCAATTGCGCGAAGAGGCGTCCATCCAACTTCCTGCCGCTCCAGTGCACCTCGCGCCCGAGCGATTGGGTTGGGCGGTGCATGCGCATGACATTTGGCGTATCCAAGCACCGTCGGGCCAAACATTTGCCGTCAGGCCGGGTCAACATCGACCGTAAGCCGAATGCGTTTGAATCGGTCGTCGGATTGAAATTCCTGCAAATCAGCTGCCAGTAGCGATCGGTATTGAGCGGGCGCCAATTCCCGTTCAAATTTGAGCAAGATCACCCGGTGGTGCAGATCGTTGATTCGACTGATCATCGGGGTTTCCGGACCTATGGCACGCGCCGCAAATCGCTGCTTCAATCGGGCAGCGAGCACCTCGGAAGCCACTTGCAGCCGCCGCGCATCGGTGTGCTTCAATGTCAACCTTACGAGGCGCACAAACGGCGGGTAACGGTAATTTTTGCGTTCGATCAATTCTTGGTTGACCAGGCCTTGGTAATCGTTGGCCATGACTTTTGTGATGACCCAATGATCGGGGTTGAAGGTTTGCAGAATGACTTTGCCGCGTTGTCCCGACCGTCCGGCTCGACCAGCCACTTGCGTTAGCATTTGGTACGCGCGCTCGAAACTCCTGAAATCGGGGAAATTCAGCATGCGGTCCGCGCTCAAGACACCGACCAGTCCCACATGCTCGAAATCGAGGCCCTTGGTCACCATCTGCGTGCCGACCAAGATGTCGTAGGCTTGATTGGCAAATGCCTGAACCAACCTCTGGTGACCGTGCTTGCTTCGGGTCGTATCAGCGTCCATTCGTGCAACACGTGCCTCTGGAAAGAGCTCGGCCAATTCTTCTTCGATGCGTTCGGTTCCGAGGCCTTTGGGTTTCATCGTGGATTTGCCACAGGAGGCACACACGGGCGGCGGCGGGTCCACGCGGTATCCGCAATGGTGGCAATTGAGTTCATTTTTCCACTTGTGCACGGTCAACGGAACGTCACACCGTTCACATTCCGGAATCCAAGCGCACGTCTCACATTGCCACATCGGGCTGTAACCTCGGCGATTCTGGAACAAGATTACCTGCCGGTTCGCATCCAGGACGGCCTCGATTTCAAGTTTCAACAGGCGTGAAAAATGACCGTGCATGGCGCGTTGACGGTGCGCCTTTTTCATGTCCGCACACCAGATTTCAGGCAACATAACCCCTCCAAACCGCTCGTTCATTTCAATTCGATCCATCCGGCCTTCATCCGCCAACCAGTGCGTCTCCACCGAAGGCGTCGCCGAACCCAAAACGAGAAAGGCTTTCCGCTGACGTGCGATCCACATGGCCACGTCCCGCGCCTGGTAGCGCGGCGCTGGATCGTATTGCTTGAAACTCGGCTCGTGTTCTTCATCCACGATGATCAATCCGAGATTGGGCATGGGCAAAAACACTGCGGACCGCGGACCGACCAACAATTTTGGACCCGGGGCCTGACCTTCCTTTCCCAAGACATTGAGCCATGTTTCTGTTTGTTCTCTCGTCGTAAATCTGCTGTGGTATACGCTCAGATACGCATCAAAATGGCGCGACAAACGCTGAATCAACTGTGTAGTCAATGCGATTTCGGGCACCAGAAACAACACCGTCTCTCCCCGTTCTAAAGCGTCCGCAATCAAATGAATGTACACCTCCGTTTTACCCGATCCGGTTACGCCATGCAGCAAGGCTTGCCCTTTACCCGTGCGGCTATCACACAAGGCCAAATACGCTTTTTGTTGAAGGTCACTGAGCGAGGGCAAGGGGACGGATTTTTCCGCGGGATTCCACGTGGCTTCAATCGGACGTTCTTTCCTCAGAAAGACCCCTTTATCTTCCATTCGGCGGATTGCACCCGAATCAGCCTGTGCACGTTCGAGCACGCTTTTCTCGGAGATAACCGCTTGCACACCCTCCCTAGCCTCCTCGGAAAGCTGCAAGTATGCCTGAAGCACGCGCGCTTGTTTCGGGGCGCGCAAGTCCAACGCATCCAAAAGCTCGTTCAACGATCCATCCGATTGGTGCTCCGCTGCCAATTGCAACGTGCGCTCCATCTTCGGTTGGTAACGTTCCTTCCATTCTTCCTCCGACACAATCAACTGAAGCTCCAACAACTCATTGATCCATTTTTGCGGGTGCTTGATGTCCAATATGTTCGCCGCTTCATTGAGTTGAATGCCTCCTCGTGCGACAATGGCATCGAAGAGAATTCGGGCTTTTTCAGAAATTCCGGCAACATCCATTCGCGCCGTGTCAGGATGTGAAACCAAACGCGATTGACTCGATAGTTTGAGGCCAGATGGAAGCGCTGCGGACATCACCTCGCCAGAACTGCACATATAATAAGACGCCATCCATTCCCACAACTCCATTTGTTCTTTCGTAATCACCGGTCGGACGTCAATGACCGATTCAATCGGGCGAGCGGCATAAGCGGCAGGAGCCTGAGTGTGCTTGCGCCAAACCACTGCAGTATAGCGTTTGCGGGTGCCAACTTGCACCACCACCCGCATGCCCGGTTCCACCCCCGCATCATCCGGTTCCAGTGCATACGTGAGCAACTTCGGCAAGGCCAAAGGAACCAATACATCGACAAATTGAACAGGGATTTGCATGGATTGGCAAATTGGGAAGAATTATGCAGATGACCCTAACGAACTTGGAGGAAAAATATCTGTTGTTCCTACATGGCACATATGGCATCACCTTTGGCAGCTGGAACCGCTGCCCCATCATTTTCGGTCTCCATTCAGGATGGCTCTCCACGCAAGCTCTCAGATTACCATGGCAAAAAACTGGCCCTGTACTTTTATCCTAGGGATATGACTCCCGGATGCACGGCACAAGCCTGCAACCTGACGGAGAATTTTGACGCCTTGTCAAAAGCAGGCATTGAAGTTCTCGGTGTCAGTCCTGATCCCGCTGCTAAGCACATGAAGTTCATCGAGAAATATGGATTGAAATTTGATCTGGCATGCGACGAGGATTTGACTTTGCACAAAGCCTTCGGCGTTTGGGGACTCAAAAAATTCATGGGCAAAGAATACGAAGGCACACACCGGACGACTTTCCTGATCAATGAATCTGGCACGGTAGAGTCCGTTATTCTAAAGCCAAAAACAAAGGACCATGCTGCAGAAGTGTTGGCTGGTTTTGGCCTGTAATGCAGTAGCACACACAAAAGTGGGTACTTCGTTGACAAAAAATACCCCACTCCGTAAGTCCATTACGATGTAGGTAAGATACCTTCGTCCAAAACAAGAAAAAATGTCTGTAGATACACAAAAACTCAAGGCGCTCCAGTTGACCTTGGACCGCATGGACAAAACTTACGGCAAAGGTGCCGTGATGAAGTTGGGAGACGAGGCGGTGGAAGTAATCGAGTCAATTCCTTCCGGCTCACTCACCTTGGATTTGGCGCTGGGCATTCAAGGATACCCAAAAGGCCGAGTTGTTGAGATTTACGGCCCCGAGAGTTCAGGTAAAACGACCTTGGCCATTCACGCCATCGCGCAAGCCCAAAAGCAAGGAGGCATTTGCGCCATCATTGACGCGGAACATGCCTTCGATAAATTTTATGCGGAAAACCTCGGCGTGGATACCGAAAACCTGCTCATTTCCCAGCCCGATAATGGTGAGCAAGGACTGGAAATCGCCGACAACTTAATCCGTTCCGGGGCGATCGACTTGATTGTTATTGACTCCGTTGCGGCCCTGACACCGCGTGCTGAAATCGAAGGCGAAATGTCCGATTCATCGGTCGGCCTGCAAGCTCGACTCATGTCGAAGGCCTTGCGAAAGCTCACCGGTTCCATCAGTAAAACCGGCTGCTGCTGCATCTTCATCAACCAGTTGCGCGAAAAAATCGGCATCATGTTCGGAAATCCCGAAACGACCACCGGTGGAAACGCATTGAAATTCTACTCTTCCGTGCGCCTCGACATCCGCCGTTCCACGCAACTCAAAGACGGCGATAAAGTCTTGGGCAACCGAACAAAAGTGAAGGTTGTGAAGAACAAGGTGGCTCCTCCATTCCGCCGCGCGGAATTTGACATCCTCTATGGAGAAGGCATCTCGAAATCGGGAGAAATCATTGACCTCGGCGTAGAGATGGGCATCATCAAAAAATCCGGTTCTTGGTTTAGCTACGGAGAAACAAAGCTTGGCCAAGGACGCGATGCCGTTCGCACACTAATCGAGGACAACCCTGAGTTGATGGAGGAATTGGAGGGCAAAATCAAAGCAGAAATCAACAAGGAAAACGCACCGAAAAACGTCGAAGAACTCGAGGCGGTGTGATTGCGTACGTCATTGCTTAAAATGAAATCGGTTTCCAAAATCGAAATACACAGGGCACTTTATGAAGGTGCCCTTGTGTTTTTTGCTGCGGCATTCTTCATTGGATGTGGATACTCTCCATCTTCTGTAGAACCGGAAATCGCCCCGTCCGCATTGGATTCTCTCAATGAGGCAATCTTAGCTACTCCAAATAATCCTGAGCCTTATCACGCCCGAGCCAATTGGCACCTGCAGAAAGGAAACCCCCAAAGTGCATTTGATGATTGGGGATTGGCCCTCAAAGCCGATTCAAATTTTGCTCCCGCTTGGGAACAACGCGCAGAAATGCTGTATCGCATGCAAAACTTTGAGGCTTGCTTGGCGGAACTCAATGAGTGCATTGTTCGGGTTCCTGAGAGCACCGAATGTTTATTGCGGCGCGCAGAGTTCAATATTCACCTCAATCAATTCGAACGTGCATTCGATGATTTGAACGATGCCTTGCGCGTAGACAACCAATTGCATGAAGCGTATTGGATGAAGGGGAAAATCTATGCTCAAAACGGCACGGCGGACAAAGCCATCAGCTCATATCAAACCGCCGTAGAAGTCAATCCCAATTTTTTTGATGGATTCATTTCCTTGGGGATTTTTCTCGCTGAGCAAGGGGATCCGGTTGCTGAAGAATTTTATCGCTCTGCCATAGAATTGCGTCCCCTGTCTGTCGAAGCAAAATACAATTTGGCGATTTTCATGCAAGACAACCAACGGTACGAAGATGCCTTGGGATTGTACAGGGAGATTCTTGCCATCGACTCTGCCAACGCGACCGCTTCATTCAACCAAGGATACATTCACCTCGAGTACCTGAGTGCTTACGACAGTGCTGCATATTGGTTTTCGGAGGCGATTGAGCGGCTCCCCTATTACCATCAAGCCTTCTTCAATCGTGGACTGGCGCTTGAAAGCCTGGGAGAGACGCGAGCGGCACTCGCGGATTACAGCGAAGCGTTGCGAATCAAACCGGATTACACCGTTGCCGCTCTGGCCAAAGAGCGTGCACTGAACACAATCGCAGAATAAAAAAGCCCGGGAATTCCCGGGCTTTTTCATTTTTAACGCTGGCTCTGCCTTTTACGCATCGAGCTCAGCCAATTTTTTACGTGATGCTTCGAATGCAGGGTTGAGTTCTATAGCTTTTTCGAAACAAGCCCTGGCACTTTCTTTATCGCCTTGTTTAACATAGAAATCACCCATGCTATCGTGCGCATTTGCTACGTCCGGAGCAAGGCGCACATAAAGCTTAAAAGATTGTTCAGCAGCTTCCATATCGCCTTCCCGCATGTTCAAATACCCCAGCAAATTATGTGGACCCCCTAACGACGTCCAACGGCTGGTCGCTTGATTCAGAATAATGCGTGCAGCCTCGTCATCCTCTCCCATCAATTGCCACGCGTAATTCACCTGGGTCAGCGGTGAATCCGATGCCAGAGAATGGGCAATGCGTGCATTTTCCAGTTGATCCCCGTATCGATCAGAATGAGACATAAAGTAATACTTCGTCGCAGGATCGTTCGATTTTTCCAATGCTTCGTCCACATTGGAATTCCATTCTTCGGAGTCATTATTGAACCAAGCCCTCCACAAAGCGCCAACGTGCGCCAACGCCATATCTGGATCCATTGCAATCAGAGAATCAGAGATCGCTCCCGCTTCTTCACCATCACCTTGCAATGACATCCAAAGCATGGAATTACACAACGAAACGGCACCTTCAACTTCTGACTCGTTTGGAACAAATTTCCGCGCCAACTTGCCATGGTCTGCATGATACCAGCGATCCCAACGTAATCGATCGCCATCCCGTACAACCGTACCGTGGAATGACCTGTGGTCAACCTGTCCCAGGTTGTGGAAATGAATCATGCCCATTACACTTGCCGCTGAGCCGTACAATTGAATGTCGAAAACATCCACTGTTAGAGAATCCTCATAAAACCATGAAGCATCTACATTTTCGAGATTGGCATTGCGGGGTTCTGAATTGCCCGCCACGAAGTATTTACTCTCAGGCGAGAGTCCGGCCAAATACGGCTCAATAGCAGCTTCGTAACCTACTTGGGATTCAATGTGCTGATGCACGAATGCATCGACTTCTTCATTAGTGAGAGCACTGGATGAGTCGCTACCACCGCATCCTGCAAGAAAAGCGGATGCTACAATGGAAACACCTAAAGGGAAAGTACGCATGAAGTAATGGATTTGTTTAAATTCTTTGCGATAATATGTGATGATCTTCACAATTCAAAACTCATCCATGCCGCGAGCAACAAAAAAGGGTCGACGAAATCGTCGACCCTTCTGTATCACCGATGTCGGCGAAGGATTTTATTTTACCTGATCCACAACGGCCTTGAAGGCAGCAGGGTGGTTCATGGCGAGATCCGCCAAAACCTTACGGTTCAGTTCGATTCCTTTTTTTGCGCACTTGCCCATGAATTCACTGTAGGACATTCCGTGCTGGCGAGCGCCGGCGTTAATGCGTTGTATCCACAGCGTTCGGAATTGACGCTTGCGCTGCTTGCGGCCTTCGTATGCGTAAAGCAAGCCTTTTTCAACGGCATTCTTTGCTACTGTCCATACGTTCTTGCGGGCACCATAATACCCTTTGGCCATCTTGAGGATTTTTTTACGTCGCGTCCTCGATGCGACTGCGTTTGTTGCTCTTGGCATTTTACTGTGTTTTTTTGGTAGACGGCGCTGGCGTTATCCAGTCTTGTGAGCCGGTTACCGGGTTAAACGTACCAGGGAGTGGTTTAAATCAATTGGATTAAGCACAAAGCTGACGCTTCACGCTCGCTACATTGGTCTTATCAACCGTGGTAGAGTGCGTCAAGTTTCGCTTCTGCTTGGTGCCTTTTTTCGTCAAGATGTGACTCTTGAAGGCGTGCTTCCGCTTGATCTTGCCCGTTCCCGTGAACTTAAAGCGCTTCTTCGCGCTTGCTTTTGTTTTCATCTTCGGCATGGCCTTAGATTTTTGGTTATTTATTTCTTTTTCGGATTGAAAAGGACGGTCATTCGCTTTCCCTCAAGCTTTGGCAGTTGTTCAACTGTTCCAAATTCTTCGAGTTCCTGTGCAAATTTCAGAAGTAAAATTTCTCCGCGCTCTTTAAAGACAATCGTCCGACCTCGGAAGAAGACATAAGCCTTGAGCTTCGAGCCTTCTTGCAAAAACTTCTTGGCGTGCTTCAGTTTGAATTGGAAATCGTGATCGTCCGTATTCGGACCAAATCGGATTTCCTTCACAACCACCTTCTGTTGCTTGGCCTTGATTTCCTTTTGCTTCTTCTTTTGGTCGTAGAGGAACTTTTTGTACTCGATGATGCGGCAAACCGGTGGATCGGCTTTGGGTGAAATCTCAACCAAGTCCAATTCCATTTCTTTCGCCAGTTCCACAGCATCACGGGTTCGCATGACAGCAGGCTCAACATTGTCGCCTACCACACGCACCTCCAGCGCTTCAATTTTATCATTGATGCGGTGAAGATCCTCTTTTCTCACACGGCCCCGATACGGAGTCCTTTTTCTTCTAATCGCTATAACGTTCCAGTTTTAGTGACACATCCAGTTATTTCAACATCTCCGCAATTTCCGAACGAATATGTTCAGCAAACGCTTCAACGCTCATGCCTCCCAAGTCCCCTTCTCCCTGCCTGCGCACGGATACGGTTTCTTCTTTGGCCTCGTTTTCTCCCAGAATGAGCATGTAAGGCACCTTTTCCAATTCAGCATACCGAATCTTTTTACCCACCTTCTCAGACCGATCGTCTACGAGGGCGCGAATATCGTGATTTTCAAGGACTTTTGAAACCCTTTCTGCATATTCGTTGAAACGGTCCGAAATCGGTAGGATTTTCACCTGCTCTGGCGTGAGCCAAAGTGGGAATTTCCCCGCGCAATGCTCGATCAAAATGGCTACAAATCGCTCCATCGAGCCAAAAGGTGCACGATGGATCATCACCGGACGGTGTTTCGAGTTGTCCGCCCCCACGTATTCCAATTCAAAACGCTCCGGCAGATTGTAATCAATTTGAACCGTTCCGAGTTGCCACTTTCGACCGATGGCATCGCGTACCATGAAGTCGAGTTTCGGGCCATAAAACGCCGCTTCGCCCAGCTCTACCACCGTTTTCAGTCCCTTTTCATCGGCAACCTCCTGGATGGCTTTTTCCGCCTTGTTCCAATTCTCGTCTGCACCGATGTACTTGTCCGGGTTCTCCGGGTCACGCAAACTCACTTGCGCAATGAAATCTTCAAATTGCAATGTGCGGAAGATGTACAACACCAAATCAATGACCTTGCCCACCTCTTCTTTCACTTGATCAACGGTACAAAAAATGTGCGCATCGTCTTGTGTGAATCCGCGCACCCGCGTCAATCCGTGCAACTCACCCGACTGTTCGTACCGGTAAACCGTACCAAACTCGGCAAATCGCACCGGGAGGTCGCGGTAGCTGCGTGGGCGTGACTTAAAAATTTCACAATGGTGCGGACAATTCATAGGCTTCAACAAGTACTCCTCCCCTTCGGCTGGTGTGTGGATGGGTTGGAAGCTGTCTTCGCCATATTTCGCGTAGTGACCGCTGGTGATGTACAATTCTTTGTTGCCAATGTGCGGAGTGATGACCCCTTCATACCCTGCTTTTCGTTGCGCTTCTTTCAAAAAGGATTCGAGGCGCATGCGCAAATCCGCACCTTTCGGGAGCCACAAAGGCAAGCCTTGGCCCACTTTTTCTGAAAAATGGAACAAGTCCAATTCCTTGCCCAACTTTCGGTGATCTCTAGCTTTTGCTTCTTCCAGCAATTCCAAGTAGGCGTTCAATTCTTGTTTTTTCGGAAACGTAATGCCGTAGACACGGGTCAACTGTTTTTTGGACTCATCGCCCTTCCAGTATGCACCAGCAATGGCCATGACTTTTGCGGCCTTTACATGACCCGTGTGAGGCATGTGAGGACCACGGCAGAGGTCGGTGAAGTTGCCTTGGTTGTAGAATGTGATGGTGCCATCCTCCAAACCTTCCAGCAAATCCAATTTGTATTCATCCCCCTTTTCCTCGAAGTAGGCCAATGCATCGGCTTTCGACATTTCCGAGCGGACAAATGGATTCTTTTGCTTTGCGAGCTCCATCATTTTGGATTCGATGGCGGGGAAATCCTTATCCGATATGGTGTGATCTCCGAAATCAACATCGTAATAGAATCCGTTCTCAATTGGCGGGCCCACCCAAAACTTAACCCCTGGGTACAACGCTTCCAACGCTTCGGCGAGCAAGTGCGCAGAACTGTGCCACATGGTGCGCTTGCCTTCTTCGTCATTCCACGTCAACAATTTGAGCGATGCGTCCTCCGTGATGGGTCTTTGTGGATCAAGGACTTCTCCGTTGACTTCTGCCGCCAATACATTTCGCGCCAAGCCTTCACTAATGCCCATTGCAACATCCAACGCCGTGGTGCCGGATTCAACCTGCCGCTGCGAACCGTCCGGTAAGGTGATATTGATCATGTTTCCTCGCTCTGATATTCGGGTGCAAAGATACGCCCCCCGCTCTAGCTGTGGGCGCAATCATACGGACTTTCCAACGTCAAGCCGTGGGTTTGAACTGAACCTGATTCCACGCCTTGACGTGCCAATGAACCTGAGCCACCGCCACGGCATTTCCCTCCGAGTCGAATAGCGTAGAGGTCATTTGAAATCTAGCGGCCCCATCCTCAGCGGCCTGCATCATGGATTTGATTTCACTCGAAAGCTCAGGCGAAACTTCCGATCGTGCCAGGCAACCACCTGGCGAAGGGCGACGTGTGTAATCCACTTCCAATCGATTCATGATCAATCGATAATCCGACATGTTAAATCGGGAAAGAACGGCCAGACCTGAACAAAACTCGCATGCTGTAGCGATGGCACAGGCGTGCATGCCTTTCAGGTGATTGCGGTTGGCACGGCGCGACGGAAGCTCCACTTCAACCGCGCCATCTTCGAACGAACGAACACGAATACCGTGTGGCACATTAAACGGAAGAATTCGCCGAAAGATGGCATTGAGCCAAAACGGGTGGCCTGACTTTGCTTTCTCCAGCGCCCAATAAAACCAACGCTCCATCATGAAGCCGTTTCCGCTTCAAGAATCTGAGCGATGTTAGGTCGGAAATAATTGGGCCCTTTCATCACCTTTCCATCCTCCCTGTAAATGGGCTGACCATCTGCTCCCAACTTCGACATGTTCGAAGACTGAATCTCCATGAACACTTCTTCAATGACGTGTTGCATCCCGTGACTCAAAATCGTTCCGCACAAGATGTACAACTGATCCCCCAGCGCATCTGCGATCTCTACCGCGTCACCCGCCAATGCTGCTTCCAAGTATTCTTCCGTCTCCTCGGCCATCAACCGATGACGCAATCGTACCATGGGTTCGGGAATCGCAGCGGTGGGCTCCTGGGCGTATGAAATTCCGAATGAATCGTGGAATTCACGCACGCAATCGACAATCTCAGAAAAGCTGTGTTTTTTTGTGTTCATCTGTTCTTTAACATGATTTGATTAAGTCGAGGAATCCCCGCTTGAACCCGAAAGGTATATTCGCAAGACCTTGAAGCCAAATGGATATGGAATCAAACAACATCGAACCCGAAATGAATGATGTAGCCGCTGCGTCTGCGGTTATGGAAAAGCAAGAGGATAGCGCTTCAGCGCCCGATATTCGGGCTTTGAACGAGCGCATTGGACAAGCAAGCCAATTCGTTGACTTGTTGCGAATGGAGTTGAACAAAGTCATTGTAGGTCAAAAAAGTATGGTTGACCGTCTCCTCATCGGTCTTCTTGGCAACGGTCACGTGTTACTGGAAGGGGTGCCTGGTCTGGCCAAAACGCTCGCCATCAAAAGTTTGTCCGAATCCATTGAGGCGGCATTCAGCCGCATTCAGTTCACGCCGGATTTGCTGCCCGCGGATTTGGTTGGAACCATGATCTACAACCAAAAGTCGGAAGCGTTCAGCGTCAAGAAGGGACCGATTTTCGCCAACTTCGTTTTGGCAGATGAGATCAATCGCGCACCGGCCAAAGTGCAGAGTGCGTTGCTCGAGGCGATGCAGGAGCGCCAAGTAACCATCGGTCCAAAATCGTATGATTTGCCCGAACCGTTTTTGGTGATGGCCACGCAAAACCCCGTTGAACAGGAAGGGACGTATCCACTTCCCGAAGCTCAGGTTGACCGTTTTTTGCTCAAAGTGGTCATCGGTTACCCAACGAAAAACGAGGAACAACAAATTATCCGAGCCAACCTCTCTCCTTCGGGAATGCCCAAACCCACAGCAGTCGTCAAACCGAAAGACATTGTTCAGGCCCGTCAACTGGTCAAGGAGATTTACCTCGACGAAAAAATTGAACGCTACATCGTCGACCTTGTGTTTGCCACACGTGAACCGGGTCAATACGGCATGGGACACTTGACACAGCTCATCAATTTCGGCGCGTCACCGCGTGCAAGCATCGGATTGGGAGTGGCATCCAAAGCTCATGCCTTCCTCAACCATCGCGGATACGTGACACCGGAAGACGTCCGAGCGGTTGCGATGGATGTTTTGCGTCACCGCATCGGATTGACATTTGAAGCCGAAGCCGAGAACATCGGCACCGAGCAGATCATCACGGAAATCATGGACAACGTGCAGGTGCCCTAACCCTCACGCCTCATGGATACAGCAGAGTTAATTCAACGGGTTCGGCGGGTGGAATTAAAAACCCGTGGTTTGAGTGACCGAATTTTTTCGGGTGAATACCATAGTGCTTTCAAAGGACGTGGCATGGCATTTAGCGAAAACCGAGAGTATCAGCACGGTGACGAAATCCGAACCATCGATTGGAACGTCACAGCACGTATGGGCCATCCATATGTCAAGGTTTTCGAAGAAGAACGGGAACTGACCGTATTCCTTTTGATCGACATCAGCGGATCGAACACCACTGGGACGCGATCGAAGAGCAAGATGGAACTGATCACGGAACTCAGTGCGATTCTAGCGTTCAGCGCCATGGGCAATAACGACAAAGTAGGTGCCATCCTGTTCACCGACCGGATAGAACGCTTCATCCCTCCAAAGAAAGGGCGCACGCACATCCTCCGAATCATCCGTGAAATCATTGAAACATCACCCGAAGGACGCGGCACCGATATCAACTCGGCACTCGGCCATTTTCTATCGGCGATGAAAAAACGCACCATCGCATTTTTGATTTCCGATTTTCGAGACGGTGGCTTCGATCAAACCCTTCGTCAAGCCGGTCGACGCCACGACCTCATCGCGCTGCGTGTAACCGACCCCTTGGATCGCAAGCTTCCTTCTTTGGGGTGGATACCCGTCCAAGATCCGGAAACAGGCCAAGCCAAGTGGGTTTACACGGGACGCCGCAAAACGCGCGCGAACCACGAAAAGCACGAAAAAGCGCGCGAAGCAGAATTGAAAGCGATTTTCGCCAAATCCGGGGTGGACCAAGCCGTGCTTTGCACCGACCGCCCTTATGTCCAACCGCTCATGCAATTGTTTGATCGCCGTGGTTAACATGCGAGCAGGAATTTTGATGGTAGCGTTCCTCAGCGCCTTGTCAATTGGTTTTGCGCAAACCGTGACCCTGTCCTTGGACACAAATGTCATCAGCATTGGCTCCCCTGTCGGACTGCACATTCACGCAGATCGGAACATCGACCAAGGCAGTGGCAACTTTGGTTGGCCCACGTGGAACGACACCTTGCCCGGTGGCCTCGAAATACTACGTCGCAGCGCACTCGACACACTTGCCGTGAATACAGAAGACGGGCGCGATCTGATTCGCGTTTCACAAACCCTGTGGGTTACGAGCTGGGACAGTGGTTTCCGAGCAATCCCACCGGTTGCTTTGGTGTGGTCTGGAGACACCCTCCTCTCCAATCCATTGCTGTTAGAGGTATTGTTGACCGCCCGGGGTGAACCTGGGAAAATAGCTGCACCGGCTGATATTCGGCGCGTCCAATGGACCTGGCAAGAGCGCGCTAGGCAATGGCTTCCTTGGGTTCTGGGAATCGTACTCGTGGGCGTATTCGCCATCTGGTTGGGCAAGCGACTATCAAAACGCAAGCCGTCAGATCTCGATTATGAAGAGGATAAACCCTTGGTTCCACTCGAACCTGCACACGTGATTGCCCTGCGAGAACTGGAACGCATCGAGAAGGAGGCAATTTGGAAACAAGGACGTGTAAAAGAACACCATGCATCGGTGAGCCAGGTGTTGCGCGTCTATTTCGAGCACCGATATGCGTTCAAGGCCATGGAACGCTCCACGGATGAAATCCGAGCCGGTTTGGTTCACCTACCAATTCGCAAGTCGGAGCAAGAGTTGGCCATTGAAGTGCTGCAGATTACGGATTTGGTCAAATTTGCCAAATGGAATCCCACGACCGATGACCACCTCCGGATCATCGATCGCTGCGTGCGCTTTGTAGAACAAACAGCGATGGAAATAACCTCTGAAAACGCGGTGGGATGAGGATATTGGCCACCTTAATACCGCACCTATTGGCGTTGATTGTGTTAACTGCCGCTTGGACCTACGCTGGACAACACTTTGAGTTTGCAAACCCTGCCTTGCTTTGGCTGGGCCTGGCAGCTTTGGTGCATGCCGCATACCGAATGTACTTGCAGTCCAATGCTGGCTTTACGGGTTTGGTATGGAGCTGGGAATCTGCCGAGAGCCGTCTGACTTGGAAAACAATGGGATTCCAAAGCATTCCGGAAATACCATTCGCTTTGCGCACACTGGCGCTGGGGCTTTTGGCGTTGGCTAGCGCGCAACCGCAGTCGTCCTCATCGGTCGAAGATTTGACACGTGAGGGCATTGACATTGTACTCAGCATGGATTTATCAGCTTCCATGCTCAGCAAAGATTTCGAACCCGACCGGTTGGAGGCGTCTAAAGAAGTCGCCATGCGATTCGTAGAAGAGCGCCCGACTGACCGGATCGGCGTGGTTGCTTACGAAGGCGAAGCTTTTACACAAATCCCTTTGACCACCGACCAACGCGTGGTCATGAATGGGATCGAACAACTCCAAACGGGATTGCTAGAAGGAGGAACGGCCATCGGCATGGGATTGGCCACGGCTGTGAATCGCCTGAAAGCATCTGAAGCCGAAAGCAAAGTCGTCATCCTGCTGACGGATGGCGTGAATAATTCCGGCAAGATCGAACCCCTCGACGCGGCACAATTGGCCAAACTCAACAACATCCGAGTTTACACCATCGGCGTGGGAACCATTGGCAAAGCGCGCAGCCCCGTTCGTAAGGTAGGGAACACCTATCAGTACGATTGGATTGAAGTTGAAATCGATGAAGACATTTTGCGCAACATCGCCAAAATGACCGGCGGGCGCTATTTCAGGGCAACCAACGAAGAAAAGTTGGCCGGTATTTACAGCGAAATCGACCAACTTGAAAAGACACGATTCAACGTCCTTCGATACAACCAGAAAACGGAGGAATTTTTGCCTTTCGGTCTCGCGGCCGCATTGGCCTTGTTGATTGAATTCTTCTTGAGCCAATTTGTGATTCGAACCCTCCTCTGAGCGCAACACAATGGAAAAGCAATCCCATACACCACCCCATCGTTCGCCCAAGTTTCGGGCGTTTGCGAACGGCGTGTCTCTCGTATTGGCTGAGCTGGCTTTTTGGGTGGGGCTGCTCATTCTCTGGTACAGCGTGAAGCGCATCGCACCGAATGTGCAACTTGAAAGGATATCATGGTGGCCAGTGCTGCTCATTTTGCCACTGACGCTGGGTGTGTTCATCTGGGGTTTGCGGATGAAACAGATGTGGGCAAAAACGCTTGCCGATGAAAGCCTGTGGCCGAAAATCTTGCCACATTGGCGACCGCACTTGCACGGTTGGCGATTCTTCTTTTGGAGGACTGCCATGGCCGCTGCGCTGATTGGCGTGCTGGACCTGAAAGTGGGTGCTAAACTAAAAGAAGTCAAAAGCGAAGGGGTGGATGTCATGATTGCGGTCGACGTATCAACCAGCATGGAAGCGGAGGATACGGGCGTCAGTAGATTGGCATTGGCCAAACAAAGTGTTCAGCGCATCATCAATGAATTGGATGGAGACCGTGCGGGGCTCGTGATTTTTGCGGGTGATGCATTTGTTCAATGCCCCATAACAACAGACTACGGAGCCATCAAATTGTTTTTAGACGGCATCACCACGGATTTGGTTCCCGTTCAAGGAACCGCCGTGGGAAGAGCCATCGAAGTATGTGCGAACGGATTCGACCCAGAATCTGCAGCTTCCAAAATGATCATTGTCCTCACCGACGGCGAAAACCACGAAGACGACGCGGTGAGCATGGCAGAAGACGTTGCCAATGATGGCATCGAAGTGCACACCATTGGCATGGGGTCACCGACCGGCGCGCCTATTCCCCTCTACGACCGCATGGGCCGACCGCGAGGCTTTAAAAACGACAGCGACGGAAATCCGATCGTCACGTCTCTAGATGAGGCAACCCTGATTGAGATAGCCAACGCTGGAAACGGCACCTACGTCCAATCCGGTGTTGGTTTCGTCAACATCAATCCTGTCATCGGTGCCATGAATGGGATGGAGCAAACGGAAATGTCAACCGTTTCCTACACGGAATTTTCACATCAATTTCACTATTTCTTTTTGAGCGCGATATTTCTTCTGCTTTGCGAAAGTGCCTTTCACTGGGTTCCGCGGGCAAATCCAAACGCACGGTCATGAAACAGCCAACTCTTTCACTTACGCACCTCATCGCATTCATGTTTATGGCGATTGCGACGGAGAGCCATGCGCAACAGGAAGATTACGATGCGAAAGCCTCCATCATCGAGGGCATCCAGCGGTTTGAACAAGGAACCACAGGATCCGACAGCCTCTTTGCGCTAGGCGAATCCCATTCGGAATTGGGGCAAATTGCAGCGTACAACCGCGGACGCGCACTGCTTGAATCAGCGGAAAAAGTGGGAGAAGCACGTCAAGCTTTCCAACGCGCAATTAAAGACAATGCCGACCTCGCCATGACCTCTGACGCGTGGCACAACATTGGCAATTCGCTCTTGATGGAACAAGACCTCGAAAATGCCATTGAGGCCTACAAATCGGCGTTGCGAGCTAATCCAAACAACGAAGCCGCTCGTTACAATTTGTCTTACGCGCTTCGCATGTTGAACAACGAGCAAGACCAGCAGCAGGAACAGCAAGATCAGCAGCAAGACCAACAGCAAGACCAACAGCAAGACCAGCAGCAAGAC
>Ga0181573_10001295_pt1 | contig 24934 bp, 20 predicted proteins | sample 101ome_25_FD_148643 | JGI IMG/M metagenome (GOLD analysis project Ga0181573, IMG submission 148643) | Coastal salt marsh microbial communities from the Groves Creek Marsh, Skidaway Island, Georgia - 101409BT metaG (spades assembly) | ecosystem: Environmental > Aquatic > Marine > Intertidal zone...
GTGTGAGTGAACACCATGGATGGATGGATGGATGGATGGATGGACGAGTGATCGCATGGATGAACGTCAGAGTCAACCTCCCTCGGTGACGACGAGACGGAGAGAGATGACGCGGTCGCGACCGTCGTCGTCGTCGGCGTCGTCGTCGATACCCCTGGGTGACGGCGACGCCTCGTCGTCGTCGTCGTCGTCGATGTCAACCCCCGCGAGCGACCTCGCCGTGATCGTGGCCGAGGAAGCGCTCGAGCTCGAACAGAGGGCCGAGGAAGCGCGCGCGCGGGTCGGTTTGGACGAGAGCGCGACGTCGACGTCGAGTTCGGGGAGAAACGGGACGTTTACGACGTCTGGGACGACGAGCGAGGGGTCGATCGCGTCGGCGTCGGCGTCGCGGCGGTCTACGACGGCGAGCGAGGACGAGGAGGGTGTTGACGACGAAGAGTACGACGACGAAGAAGAGGAAGAGGAAGAAGAAGAAGAAGAAGAAGAAGAGGGCGGCGATGACGAAGTCGACGACGAAGAGGAGGAAGAGGATGACGAAGACGAGGAGGACGGTGCCGGCGTTGACGACGCCGAGGATGGCGATGCAGATTCTGAGCGAGTGTATCGCATCGTCGAGGACGTGGCGCTGCAAGCGTCGGCGCAACCGGATGCGGTGGATGTTCGGGACATGCTGTACCTTCCGGGCGATTCTGGACAGCACAACATGCAAGAAGAAGCGACGGATGAACGCGTGGCGGCGTTTACGATGACGGTGATGCTCGCGCTTTTGCTGTTGACGATCATGATGGGCGTCATGTTGAAGCACTTCAAGTCCAAGTGGGTGCACCAGAGCGGCGCGGCGCTGTTGCTCGGCGTCGCGTTGGGATGCTTTGTCTATTTGACGCTCGAATCGTCTTATGATAGTATGCCGGACGACATGAGGTACACGATGAAGGCTTTCGCGCAGTGCATGAAGTTCGACACCAAGTTTTTCTTCTTGGTGCTTCTGCCGCCGTTGATTTTCGAAGCCGGCTACACGTTGCACCCGTCTACATTCTTTCAAAACTCTGATGCCATCGCCACGTTTGCGTTTTTCGGCGCTCTGACGAGCGCGATATCTATTGGTATGTTGATGTATGGTTTTGGCGCTCTCGGAGTGTCGTACGCCTTCTCTTTGAAGAGTTGCATGCTCTTTGGCGCGTTGATTAGCTCGACAGATCCAGTCACGACGTTGAGCATTTTTAGCGATAGTCCAGTCTCAGAGGATTTGCACGCGATCATCTTGGGCGAAAGCGTGCTCAACGATGCGGTTACGATTGTGTTCTTCGAATCGCTTTTCTTAGGAATCGGCAACGCTGCCGGAGACATCACGGCGCTCGATGTTTTACAATCGGATGACGCGTTTCTCCCGTTGATTTTGCAAACTGTAGGGATTTTCGTTCTCGCTTTCGGTCAAGCAACTCTGATAGGTGTCATCACCGGATGCGTCTCCGCGTTGCTTCACAAACACGTGAACGCAACAAACTACTTTCATGAGGGATGGGTGGTGGATTCAACCATTGTTCTTCTGTTTCCATATATTAGTTATTCGCTCGCCGAAGCGTTTGAATTGTCTGGCATCGTGTCGGTGCTTTTCACTGGCATTGTGATGGGTCGCTACACTCGTCCAAACTTATCGCGAGCACCGCGCATGGTGACAATGTGCCTGTTTAGGATTTTCTCCTTCCTCAGTGAAACATTCGTCTTCCTTTACATGGGGAGCGCGATGTACACGTTCAGAATGGCGCACATCACCACGTGTCTCGTCGGTTTGTTTGTGACGTACATCGGTCGAGCCGTCAACATTTTCCCCGGGTCGGCGCTGTTAAACTTGACGGCATGGAGAAAACATCCACACACGAGAATCACCAAGCAAAACCAGTTTGTACTGTGGTTTTGCGGCCTGCGCGGAGCCGTCGCCTTTGCTCTCGCCGTCAAAGCGCAACGCGATCTCGGCGAGCAGGGACACGTCATGTTTGACGTCACCCTTTTCATCGTCGCGGTCACGCTCGTTCTTCAAGGCGGGATGACAAACTGGTTTTTAACGCTGCTTAACACCACTCAACCAGATGATGTCGATTCCTCGTCCGGCGGCGGCGCATCCAACGCGGATTCAAAAAGCAATTTGATGCAGTTCATCTCTCGAGTCAACCAAAAGGTTATCGAGCCCTTCTTGCTCGCCAAGCCGGTCGACGAGAGCAGTCATGTCGCCGGCGAGACGACAGCTCTGCTCGGCGATCGCGCACCCGTCGATCGCACCAGTGCGAAATTGAATGATTCAGAGCGCGCCCAAGAGGAACAGGAACCGCCGGCTTCCGCTTCGGCGAGAGGCGGCGTTTTCGCCTCAGATTCCATCGAAGCCGCAGTCGACGACACCTTCACTCCCCGCGACTTTGCATCTTGAGTGACCATCGAGTCACGGCGGTAGTATCAGTGTACTTTTACATTTAGCATTGCAAAAATATCATCCATTGCATAGCACAGCACGCGTTTCGGTTTTGCGATGATCGCTCGTACCGCGTCGTCGTCGTCGTCGCTTCGTCATCTTTATCCAAATCCACCAGCGCTCGCTCTCTCGCGCATCACTGTTCGCCGCTATCCTCCCAGTGTCGATGTCGATGTTCGCGTCCGCGTTCGAGCGTCCACGAACCTCGCCCGCGGGGTTTCGCGGAGACGCGGCGTTTCGTGGACGTCGTCGCTCTCGGGCGGCGCGCGTCGTGCGAGCCGTCCAAGCGACCGTGGATGCGCAAACCTTGACGGAAGTCGCGACGGGTGTGCTCGGATTGGGTGCGGTCGCCACCGCCGTGGGACGAAACGCGCTCGGTGGTAACGGTAACGCGAACGCGAACGGGACGGCGAGGAGGTCTCGCACGGCGTTGACGAGAGGCACGGGGGAGTCGGACGACTCCAAGGGACGACGGTACCTCATCGCGCCGCCCCCGTTGTTCCCGTTAGTGCCAGCGTTTGAGAGACAGACGTACCGGTACGAGGTGGATCCCGGTCGAATGTGGTTCTTTGAACAAAAGCAAGGCATTGGACTCGGGTTGAATGTGAGCGTCAACGTTCGGATGACGGTGATTAAGCTCAAGACGGGCGGCTTGTGGGTGCACGCGCCGGTGGCGCCGACGGCGGAGATGGTGGCGCTACTCGATGAGTTGGATGCGCCGGTGGAACACGTGGTTTTGCCGACGACGTTGTTTGAGCACAAAATTTTCGTCGGCCCGTTCCAGCGCAAGTACCCCAAGGCGCAGTGCTGGATCGTTCCGCAGCAGTGGAGTTGGCCGGTGAACTTGCCGCCGCAATTTTTTGGAATCAACAAGACGGGTATTCTCGGTCGCGATCCGACGCCGTGGGACGACGAGTTTGAGTACGAACTCTTGCGTCCACCGGCTTTGGGTGTCGCGTCCTACGTTTCCTTTGTCGAGGCGGCGTTTTTGCACAAGCCGTCCAAGACGTTGCTCGTGACGGATGCCGTGGTGTACGTGTCGGAGAACATTCCGGATTGCATCCCCGATCGAGATTTGGAGGAAAGCGGGGATGACGACAACTTTACGATTAGCGCGCTCAAGTTTTTGAACTTGTTTGACATTAAAACAAAGGCGAAGAACAGAACGACGACGTCGAAGGACATGAACCGCGACGAGTTGTTGAGATTGGGATGGCAGCGCAACGCGTTGCAAGCGTTGTACTTTGGCCCGAACGACTTGCTCTCTCCAGAGGAGAGCTGGAAAGATATTAGCAATAGACTCATCGTCGCGCCGGTTGTCGGTACGCTCGTTTACGAGAACGTTCCGCAGCCCGTGAATGAGTGGGCTCGTCGCGTCGCGAAGTGGGACTTTAACAGAATTGTTCCGTGCCACTTTGACGCTCCGATTCGCGCCAACTCTCGCGACTTTTTGTCAGCCTTTTCATTCCTTCCGTCGTCTCGGCCGGAGCAAGCCACCGGCCGCGGTGGTCAGTACTATCCTAGCGAAGACATGATTCTCCTCCGCGGGGTTGCGGATTTCTTGCTCAACACGGGCGTTATTTTCACCGACGAAACAAGGCCAAAGAGACCAAACATTTAATTTGATTACACGCGCATAGCTAGAATAGAATCCTCACCGCACCTCACCTCAACTCGCCCTGGCGATACCGTCGATGGCCCAATTCAAGTGCGCTCTGAATTGCCGCGCCGCCGGATACGACATGTCGCGCGGAACACCGATGCGATCGCGAAGATAGGCGAGCGAGCGAGTCGTCGCCGCCGCATCGTACGATCCCTCGCGCGTCGCGATACTGGCAGAGTCGCCAGCGTCGTCGGATAACAAAGCCGCCACGACCATACGAAGCGCGGCGTCCACGGCGGGGATGTGCTCTTCCCCTGGAACCGCGTTCGGATCAGAGAGCGGTGCCGAGTAGGCTGGTCGACCTTCCTTGCCGCAACCTCTCGCGGCGAAGCGCGCGACGTTGGCGTGATTGCCGATGATTCGCCTCGCCGCTTCGATCCGCGCCGCCTTGGGGTCGTCTTCGCCCCACCAAGGTTCGAGGCTCGTTCCATCGAGCGGACCGAGCGGAAGTCGCCAGCTGGTACCGTCCACACCGTCAATGGCGTCGCGGGCTTGTACGTTGTCTCCGTTTTCGGCGCATCCGCCCAGTTGCGGCGGTAAATCGTGCGCAGTAGTGTAATAATCGCTCTTTATCCCGCGATACACCTTTCTCGTGAACATGGCGGCGTACCACCTATCCAAATGCGGCCACCGTCCGCCGTTTCCTTCAATTTTCACACCCTTAAAGTAGAGCACGCTCGCCGCCATGCGTTCGAGAAACGGCGTATACGCGATATCCACGAGAGTGAATTCCTCACCCATAAAGTACGGCCCGCCTCCAGCTCCGAGCTCGGCATCAACCTCGTCCAGCACTTCGCTAAACGAGCTCTGCCCAGAAGCATCGCTCCACGAGCTAGTGATCCATTGCATCCAGGAAGAAAAAAGCGCGCGCTCGAGTCGCATGAGCCGCGTCGCGCGTTGCGCCTCTGGACTTCCCGGCGCGTACGGCAACAAACTCTCGTGCTCGGGAAACTCTTGTTCGAGCACCTGCGTGATAATTGACGACTCGGTGATGACTCGTCCATCGAGTTCAATCACCGGAAGCGCCCCGCTCGGCACCTTGGACGTAAAGCTCGTCGGTTTCGGTCCGTAACAGCGCATGTTAATCTTTTCCAGCGTATACGGAATGCGCTTCTCCTCCAACTGCATCCAAATCTTCTGGCTATACGGACACCAAGACGCGTGATCTCGGTAAAACTTCACCCTCGGTGCCGTCGTCGTCCCGAACAACCGTTCCATCGCCCGCGCGTCGGCAACGTCGGCATCCACGTCCTCTTCTCCGCCGATTCGCGCGCACCGCTCCGCCAACGACTCCCACGTCGGCGCCGCCGTCTCATCCAACCCGAACCGTCTCCCTTCCGAACCCGCGTTCGACGTCCCGACCCCTTCGCCCGAGACGGACGCCATCGCCCGTCGCGCCGCGTCGAGCATTCCGTATAGCAAACCTCCGTCGTCGTCGCCGCTTCCGTCGTCGTCCTTCTCCGTCACACCGTTGGAATTCCCCAAAAACGCGCGAGGTCGCGTCCTCCTCCTCCCGCCTCGTCTCTCTCTTAAACCGCTCCTCGACGGCCGGTTCGTTCCGATCGCGCTCGCCCTCGCGCTCGTCGCCATGTGCGTTCTCACCGAAACGCGCGTCGGTCGGTGACGGTTCGGTCGGGACCGGGCATCGATGTCCACATCCACATCCACATCTTGTTTGGATAAGAGACAACAGGGGGGGTTGTGAATGCGTTCCCGCGGTCAGTTTAAGGCGCACCGCACCTCCAGGGATACGACGATGCGCGTCGCGACGACGACGACGAGAACGACGGCGTGCCGAGCGAGCGTGGCGCGATCGGATGGACTGCGCGCGAGCGACGCGCGACGCGTCGGTGCGAAGAAGATGAGGACGACGACCACACCGATGGCTTTGCGAAACTTTGATTACCCGGAAGCGCTGTTGTTCGATTGCGACGGGGTGCTGTGCGAAACGGAGCGAGACGGACACCGGGTGACGTTTAACGCGACGTTTAAGGAGTTCGGTATCGATCACGAGTGGGACGTGGAGACGTACGGTGAGCTTTTGAAGATTGGGGGAGGCAAGGAGCGGATGACGCACTTTTTCGACTCTGTGCCGGAAACGGAACCGTGGAAGAGCGTGACGGATCCGGAGGAGCGCAAGGCGCTGGTGAAGAAGCTTCACTTGAGAAAGACTGAAATGTTCCTCGAGCTCGTGAATGCGGGCGCTCTTCCGTTGCGTCCGGGCGTGAAGCGCATGGTGTCCGAGGCGTTGGAAGCCGGCGCCAAGGTTGCGGTGTGCTCGACGTCCAACGAGAAGGCGGTTCAAGGCATCGTGAACACGATGCTTCCGGAATTCGCCGATCGCATGCCGGTTTTCGCGGGTGACGTCGTCGCCAAGAAGAAGCCGAGCCCGGATATTTACAACTTGGCTGCCGAGACGCTCAAGGTGAACCCGGCGCGCTGCGTCGTCGTCGAGGACACTCACATTGGCTGCACCGCCGCCAAGGCTGCGGGCATGCGTTGCTGTGTCACGAAGAGTATCTACAGCGAAGGTGAAGACTTTTCCCGCGCGGATGCCGTCTTTGATTGCCTCGGCGATGAGGGTGATGAGCGCGTCAAGTTTCACGATTTGACCACTCCGGGTGCTTTCTGGTAAGAGACATGCCGCCCCGTCTTTCGCCACACAACTTATTAACTCCGTTCTGGTCGTAGGCTAAACCCCCCGCTCCCCGTCGATTACGATGGAAACTGGTACAAGGGGGATGAAGAGGAGGAGCAAACAGAAGCTGGTGTCGACGAGGATGGGTTGACGCCAGAGGAGCGCGCGATTTTAGACGATATTAACTGACATTTGTAAATCAATCACAAGCGATTAAAAAATCAAAAACTCAAGGCCATACTCGAGGAAGTTCGGGATGTTTAGCCACCGCCCCGGGTTCGATGTCTTTCAGCCATCCCTCGTATGACCAGAGATCCTCCTCGTGCGGCGCGCGCCGCAAATTTCTCGCGGATAATCTTCGCGCACCGTCGGCGACGTAGCAAATACTCAGAGCGTAGCGCGGCACGGCGTCTTTCGGTTGCGGCGGGCTCCAGTGAAGGGTCCAACCGTTATGTGCCGTCAAATCCCCCAAATCGAGCTCGTCGTACGTGTCAATCTCGTAGCGACCTTCCAAATCCTCCATGCCTTGGAGGGTGTGCCAATACGGCAGAGAGAAATCTCTGTGAGACTTGCTCGCAAAGTGTAACGCCGCGTCCCCTTCGTCGAGCGATCTGAGCGGAATCCAAAGTGTGATGAAATCGTTGGTATCCAGGGGCACCATGTTTAAATCGCTGTGCCAGTTTGTCTCCGCCATGCCCGGCTCCTTGACGAAGACGCAACTCTGATACAGACGAACCTTTTTACACCCCATGAGTTCGGCTGCAATCTTCGCGAACCGCTTGCTCATGATGTACTCGGTCGCGGGACTGTCTTCATCGCGATGTAAATTAAACGTTTGCAGGAATCCCACATCCTCTTTCGAGTGTTTCTTCAAAATCTTCCGAGCCTCCTCCACGCTCGTCACCGCCTCGGCGCCGACGCCCGGACACAAGACGCTCACTCGATGCTTGTACGCCTCCAATCGTCTCGCCATGATCTCCCCGCTCACCGCCTTGACCATTGGATTCATATCCGTCGGCGGACTCACCGCTCCGCGTATGCATACGTGTCCATTACGTTCGTACTGCAAAGCTTCCTCCGCGCTCACTCGTCTCTGTTCGCCTTCGGTGAGCGTCTTCGTGCCTCTTCCCGCGTCTTTAAAATCCTTGAGCGCCGCCACGCCATCCGCATCCACCGTTGTCAGAGCCTTTGACGCGCGCACTTGTTTATCACCGCTACCGAACCCGGAATCATTCACCGACGTCGCCGTTCTCGAAGAAGATCTGCGTTCATTCGCACCCGCGTCGGCGTCATCCTGCGTCGTGCGCTTTTTCACTGGCGGCTTGCCGCGTCCACCACTTTTTCGTTGACGACCCTCGTTCGGTGGACGCGCCCACTCGGGCGCACCGCCTCCCCGTTGTTGTTGTCCACGACCTCCGTTTGTTCCTCCGCGTCGTCCACCGCCTCCAGCGCGGGCGACGACGTGAACGCCTCGACACGCGAGCATCGACTCCGAATCGGTGCGTCGTCGTGTGAGGAATGGTGGTTTCATTCAGTGTACCGCGTTTGCTTTTTAGATTTACAACTTTTCTGCGTGCGGCACCGCCCGCACGTTTGCGCCGCTACGGATACCGCGGCGAGAGATTTACCGGCGTGTGCGATGGAGATGGTTGTCCACGCGGCGTTTTACACGTTGGCGTCGGCGGCGCCGCCGGCTTCGGACATGGACGACTGCAACGACGCCGATTCGCTTTCGTTTTCGTAGTCGTCATCCATGGCGTCGGCGGCGCGCGCTGAGAAGAGTCTGACGCTGGAATCTCTCCAGAAAACTCCAGTTTGACTGTGAATGACGGCCCAGACGTACGGGATTATGAAGTACGGCGTGCTGAACGCATCCTCGGCGTAGCTGAAGCGCATTGGATGGAAATCGAAAATGGAACAATCCTTGTCGTCCAGCTTGTCCTTGACTGGGCTCGTCGACAGGGCGTTTTCGGCAATCACCGTCTTCAGGCGACCGACGGACATTGGACTGTCGGCTTCGGATCGGCGCGCCATGTCTACCGCCGAGTTGTAGTGGTCGAGCACGTTTTCAATGTTTTGCACGTACTCGGCAAACGCGGCGTGCGTCCTGTACGCCTCCAACAGTTGTTGCTGGTGCATCAGAGCGTACACGATTTCTGGGTTGTTGTGCAGCGAATCCATGTCCGTGGCGAGAGTGTTTAAAATTTCGAAAACCACGCGGATAAAGTCTTCGCAGACTTCCAACTCGTGATGTCGCTCGCTCGACTCCACGTCGCTGTTTTCAACAGCTGCTGCTCGCGAGTATCTGCGCGTGAACAACGCTAGAATGTTGACAAGGCGCTGCGCAGCGTAACCAGATATGTCTCTCGTCACACACGACGTGTTTGCGATCGCTCCCAACGCGTTCAGTGTTCTACCCACGGCTGAAGAAGACACAGTCGTGTATTTGATCGTCCTGGATAAGACGATGATGAATAAACTGCCCAGCGAAGTCTTCTGAATGATGCGTTCCTTGTACCAACCCGTCGGTCCAGAGCTCACCTTTTGCAAGCGCCTATTAAACTGCGTGTCTTCGGATAAGATGAGCAATATCGATGTAATGAGTTGCGAGACGTGTGGCATGTTCGTCTCATACAGGTCTCTAAGCAAGACTTGAGTTAGCTTGACTGACTTGCTCGTCGAACACACGTGTGCGCGAAATCGAGAGCTCGATACGAGGAGCGTGTACGTCAGGAGCAATCCTGCGTCTCCCGAAACCGATGCAGTGAGTGTGCTCGTCAACCGTTCAAAGTCTATCAAGGTTGCGTTTCTCTTGTTCGATGGTACCGAGCCTCTCGAAGACACATCCTTGATATGTTTGAGAGCAACTCTAAACGGGTTCGTATCGGCGTCCCCGAGAGCGCCGTGAGAACACAGAGCCAATATCAAATTCGCACACTCATCAGCGAGTGGTGATGGGTCCAACATCGCTTTCCTGATGAAAGCCGACGAATTCGAGTTCGTGCGCACGGCGTTCTTGCGGCCCGAAAAGAATGAGCTTAGCATCGTTGCGACGCCGCGCGTGACTTGCTCGACTTGCTCGTTGACGCTCGCCGCACTTTCGTAGATATCACCGCTGTTCGCCTCGCGCTTCATCATCTCGCGCAGGAGCGCACACATCAGCTTACCAGCTCTTCCACCGCCGTCTTCGGAAACTAATCGCGCTAATCGCTGGGCAAGTGGATGTCGCGCGTCCCCATCCTCTTCATCATCGAGCTCGTACGCGAGTTGAGAAGACATCACCACCAGCAAAAGCCGCACGCACGCGAGGTGAAGAGCCATCGTCGAGCTCGTCACGCGCTGCTTCCACAAAATATCCACGCACGACTCGAGCAAATCATCAAACGGCGACGTCGAAGACGCAGATGAAGCCGTTTCCCATTGTTCGTTGCGCTTGCACAAATCGTTGAACGCGCGCAACCTCTCAGCTCGCTTCGGCGCGTGCGCTGCAGCCGTCGGCGCGCTAGAAAACTCCATAAAGTACTTGATAAACGTGCCTATGAGCACGGTCACGTTGATTGCGCTCAAAGGCGTGGAATGCGCGCTCGCACTCGCCACTTTGAGTTGCCTCGCCGCGTGTCGCGCGAGCTTGTACAACCCGCCGCTCGTCGAGTTGTTTGCGTACAACGCCTCCCCGTACGGTCTCAAAAGCTCATCCAGCATCCTATCGCTCACCCCAGTCATCGGCTCGCTCATCGCGTTCCCCAACTCGTACCAAAACACGTCATCACTATCCGGCGTCGATTTTTTAGACGCGCACAAAACCTTGAGCGACCGCTTCAACGCTCGCGCGTCGCCCCAAACCGCCTCCCTCCTCGAATCCATCCGCCCTCGCGGCGTCAACAACGCATCGTTCGTCGTCGCCGCCGACGTTCCGTCATCTTTCCCTCCCCCGTTCGCCTCCCATCGGTGAAAACTTCCGTCGTCACCGGCATCGCTCAGTCGCGGTGCGCGCCCATTTACATTTCCATTTGCTTCATCTTGCGCGTCTTCCCACGACTCAACCCGGGATGCGGCGCCTTGATCCACCGCGCGGAGGACGTCTTCTTCGTCCCAACCTTCGTCGGCGTCCAAGCGAGACGTTCCGGCGCCCATGACCGGATGATCGGGTCCGGTTCGCGCGCGTCGTCGTCTGTCGTTCCTCTGTCGGCTGTCGTTCGTTGCCACGACGACGAAAAAACATATATGTGGTATAACTGTTTACCCATACGTACAAACGTACACACGGATTGCAGACACGCGAAGTCAGCTGAACGCCCTCACAACGCGACGACGACGCGAAGAGGACGAAACTCTGAACGCGCGACGCGTCGTGAAGGCACCCGTCGTTCGTTCGTTCCTTCTTCGCGCGACGTCGTGGTCCCTCATTTAGCCGGAAGAAGCGAGCGAGGCGTCTCGGTTGATTCGGTTCATTCGAGTCACTTTTCAAACTCCTCTGTCTGTCTGTCTGCCAGCGATGCCGGCGACGTCGACGACGACGGAAAGAACGGCGGCGGCGACGGTGACGGCGGCGACGACATTTTCTGCGTGCGCGTGGTCGACGCAAAGGTTAGGTTTATTACTAGGGATTGGGTGTTACGCACCAGTGGTGGGTGGTTTGTTGAGCGCCGCGTGCGTGAGCGCGGGCGCAGTCGCCGCGGGACGGGCGAGTCGATTGGCGGCGGATTACGTCGTCGAAGACGGCCGGAACACGAATCGAAGACGAAGAGGACGCGGTGGTTATACCCTCGGAACGGCGTGGTCGACGGTGGATGAGGATGAGGCGATTCGGGACGTCGCGGTGGGAGGCGCCGCGTTCGCGTTGCTGAGCCGAGGAAACGTCGGACGGATTTTGCCGAGCGACGTCTCGCGGGTGGGAGCCAACGCGAGGCGAAGCATTCCGGCGAAAGGGAGCGATTACGCGAGTGAAGGGCAGAAACGCGCGTTACAAACGTGGTTGAAGCGCGACGGGTGTCATCACTGCGGAAGCACGCGAGGCAAGGTTATAGGAGACCACATGCCGCCAAACAAAAAGGCGTTTGGCAGCGCCGCCAGAGCGGCGGCCAATCGAGGCGCGTCCACCACTCGTCGCGTCTTCAATTTCATCCGGGGCGTTCCTTTGCAACGCTTCTACCCTCAGTGCGAGGCGTGTTCGGCGTTACAGAGCGTCGCCGTTCGCACCGGCGCCACGCGTCTCGTCGCCCATTCCGTCGGCGTTCGCTACGCCTTTTTCGCCGGCGCCGCCGTGGGCGTCTCGGCGCTCCACTACGACGACATTCGTCGGCACTGCGTCGACGCATCCGATCGTCTTCGTCGGTTCATGCATCGTCCGTGAGCGCGCGCGCGTGCGCTCCACTACGACGACGTCACGCGTCGACGTCTCTGGTCTAGTTTCTCTTGTAAAATCATCGTCGCGTAGACTCCTTCATCCATCCAGGAGTGGCGCCTGGCGGCTGGGAAATCGCAATGATGATGACGATTGACGCTCCAGAGCTCGACGGACGATCGCGCGGACGGACGCACATGGTGGCTCCCGGGTGGCAAAACAAAAAGAAAAAGACGCTCAAGACTCGCGATAGCGCCAACGCGCGCGCGCTCAAGAAGCGCAAGGGACTCAAGGCGAAACACGAAGACATGAAGAAGCGGGTGTCGGGCACGGCGAGAACTGGGAAACAACGAAGAAAAGCGCTTCGAAACGAACGGAGAGCGATTCGAAACAAGGAGGAAGACGCGGCGAAAAAGGCGAGCGTCGAAGGCGCGGACGTGGAGATGAAGGATTAAACGAACCGAACGCGATGGTGGAAACGGGTGAGTAGGACGCGCGGGTTTGGAGAGGAAGGTTTCGCGCGCTTTTTGTAAAGGAATTATTTTTTTAGCGTTTACGCGTTAAATCCACGCGTCGCTCGGGTTCGGTATCGATTCATCGCGGTGTTATTAATGTTGTGTTTCAATTACCGTTGTCGTCGTCGACGTTATCGTCGCGACGGTGAAAAATAATCAAAGAGTTTTATTTTGTTTTAAGCCTTCAGTCGGCGCGGCGCTACTTTTTCTAAATTTATTCCCCTCGTGGTCGTCTTCGCCGCTCGATTAGACGATCTCCGGAGTGACGGCGTCGCCGTCGTTGTCACCGGAAGATTCGGCGGCGGAGGCTTGCGCAGTCATGAGCTTGAACACGCGGCTGGCAAAGATGGATGGTTTTTCAATCGAAAAGCCAGACGTCAAGAGCGCCGTGTCAAAGAGGAGCTGGCAGTTCTCCTTCGCTTCGCTAGCGCCGGATTCCTTGAGCTTCTTCAACTGCGCGATGACTGGAGAGGACGGGTTGATTTCCATCGTCTTCTTACCCTTCATGTAATCCTGCGCGCGGTTATCGCCCATCGCTTGCGCCTTCATAATGCGCTCCATGTTGGCAGACCAACCAAACTTGGACGTCACGAGCACGCACGGGGTGTCGGTGAGACGGTTGGAAACCTCAACCTTTTCGACTTGTTCACCGAGAACTTCCTTCATCCAATCCGTGAGACCCTTAAACTCGGCAGCGAGTTCCTCTTGCTTCTTCTTTTCGTCCTCGCTCTCTTCGCCGAGATCGAGCGCCTCCTTGGAAGCGTCAACGATTTGCTTCTCCTTGAATGTCGCCAAGTTGGCCATGGCGACTTCATCAATCGGATCGAGCAAGTACAAGACTTCGAAACCCTTCTTCTTGAGCTTTTCGAGGAATGGAGACGCTTCCGCGGCATCCTTGTTGTCGGCGGCGACAAAGTAGATGCTGTTTTGTTCCTCCGGCATGTCGTTGACATATTGATCCAAACTTCTGAGGGTTCCCTCGTCGCCGCTCTTTGAGGTGGTAAAGCGCAACAGTTCAGCCAAATCCTTGCGGTTGTCCGAGTCTTCGATGACACCGAGCTTCAAGTTGCGGCCAAAGTTATCCCAAAAAGTGGCGTAGTCTTCGTTGTCGCGATCGGCAATCTCACGAAGCATATCGAAAGTCTTGCGAATCAAGCGCTTGCGAATGACGCGCACAACGCGAGATTCTTGAAGAATTTCTCGGGAAACGTTCAACGGCAAGTCCGAAGAGTCGACGACACCGCGCACAAAGGTGAGGTATCTCGGCAAGAGAGACTCGTCAAACTCGTCAGAGATGAAGACGCGGCGAACGAAGAGCTTGATCGCCTTGGACTTGGCCATCATGTCTTGTTGCTCAAACGGCGCCATGCCCGGAACAAACAAGAGTGAGCGGAACTCGATGTCGCCCTCGACGGCAAAGTGAGAGTGCGCGAGCGGATCGAGGAATTCCTTGAACGTAGACTTGAAAAAGTCGTTGTACGCCTCTTGCTCGACATCCTTCGGGGAACGAACCCAGATGGGCTTGTCGTTGTTCGCCGTGGCCCACTCTTCAACTTGCTCGAATTCCTTCTTCATCACCGGCTTGGGCTCGGGCTCGGAGAATTCCTCACCCTTGGCTTCAGCCTCAATCTTCTTCTTTTCCCAAGCCTCCTTAAGCTTAGCGGTCGATTCCTTGTCTTCGACTTCCTTCTCCTTGGTTTGCTTGGACCAGACATCGATCGGGAACGAGATAAACTCGCTGTAAGTCTTGACGAGGGAGGAGAGCTTTTCGCCAGTCGCAAACTCTTCGCATCCCTCCTTGAGGTGGAGCACAATCTTGGTACCACGCGTCATCGTTTCCTCGCTCTCGCGAATGGTGTACGAGTTGGCGTTGATCTCAGACTCCCAAGTCCAAGTTTTATCGTCGGTGTGGTTCTTTGAAGTCACCGTAATCTTATCAGCCACGAGAAACGCAGAGTAGAAACCGACGCCGAATTTACCGATCAAGTTTTCTCCGTCGCTTTGGCTCTTTAACATTTCCATGAACTTGGCAGTACCAGAGCGCGCAATCGTACCGAGCGAGCTCACGAGGTCTTCCTTGCTCATACCGATGCCAGTATCCTCGATGACGAGCGTCTTGGACGCTTCATCACCGCGAATCTTAATCTTGAGCTCTTCGTTACCAGCCATGGCGTTTGGCTCGGAGAGCGACACAAATCGAAGCTTGTCGCACGCGTCGGACGCGTTGGAAACCAACTCTCTGAGGAACACATCCTTGTTGCTATACAAAGAGTTGACGATGAGATCCATCAATCGATGCACCTGGTGAACGAAACACACAACACGCGCGTCAGTCTTTTCAACTCAACTCTTCTTCTTTGCGCTCGCGCATTCTTCTAGAAGCGCTTTTCTAGAAAGTCAGCCCACTCCGCGTCCACATCCGATATTAACGCGAGTTCGATCCATCCATTGATAAACATGCGATGTACAGCAAACGCATGCTCTAATCCGCGCTCTCTCTCAACTCACCTCGGCTTGGTACTCGTACGTCTCGGCCTCGGCATCCGTCGCCGCCGCTCGAGTTGACGACGTCACCCTCTTGGCCGCCGCCACTCGTCTGCTTCTCGCACACATCGGCGTCGCCTTCGTGCTCTTCGCGTTCACCGGCGCGCGAGCGCTTCTCGCGCGCACACCCGCCATGGCGGAAACCGTACAAGCCATCTTCTCAGTCGTCGTCGCTCGTCGCTCGTCGTCGTCGTCGAACAGTGACGCGGCACGTCACGGCACAAATTTGCATGGAAAAGTGTCGAAACTTCTTCAAAGGTTGACGAAAAAAATGAAACATGTTTTTACGCATCGGCGATTGAAAACCATCGGTAAAACCATCGGATCAATTTTATTGACTCATCGATTGATTTTTGTGGGAAGCGAATGCGTTCCACTCGGGTTCGCACACGACGACGCGGTGGAACGAGACGAGACGAGAAGAGACGGCGCGCGGTCGTGATCGTCGGTCTCGTCGCTAGAATCCCTCGTCCATCATGGCGACGAATGGTGGATGGTCGTTCGAAGGGGCGCCGTTGACGCGAATGATTATTCTGTCTTGTCTGTTGACGACGCTCGCGTTTCGTTACGCCCACGGCGAACACGCGGGGGCGTACTGCGCCGAGCGACGACACATCGCTGGAGCGTTTATAACATCGACGGCGTGCGGTGAGTTTGGGTGGGTGAACGCGGGCGCGGCGGAGTTTTTGTTTGGGTTGTCGACGTTGCGCACAGCCAGCAAAACGCTCGAGCGCCGGTTGGGGACTTCGAGGTACTTTGCGTTTGTCGTCGCCATTAGGATTGTGTACGCGATTTTGATGAAGATTTTGATGACGATCGTTGGTGGTGGTGGCGGTGAAAACGACGACGGTTTCGCGTTGTTTGGCCCGTATTGGTTGACGTTTGCGGCGCTCGCGGCGTACGGCGAAGAGACGCCCCCAGTGTTGCGCTTTGACGGACCATTCGGGACGAAACTGAGCGACAAGACGTTTCAGTACGCGCCAGCGTTCGCGTTGGCGATGAGTGCGGGTAAAACAAGCGCGTACGCGGCGATGGTTGGCGCTTTTGCGGGGTACGTGCTGACGCACGGGGTTGGTTTGGCGCACCCCGATTTGGTGACTCCGCAGTTCATCGCGCGACCGACGTCTCGAATTTTCGGGAGGAAAGGTCCGACGGTTCGCGTTCGTCTCAGCAGTGGAATTGCGCCGCCGGCGTCTCGCACCGCGCCGGTCTTAGTGACACCGAGCGAAGAGAACGTTCAGCTTCTCGTCGGCATGGGCTTCGACCAAGCCGCGTCGCGTCGAGCGCTGGCGCAGGCGGGCGACGATGTTCAGCGCGCCACCAACCTATTGCTCGCGTCCTCGTAGTCGTAGTTTCGTTGTAATTAATTTAGAGTAGAAGTACATTTGATTGACAAAACACGCACACCGCACGGTCGAAGGGGTCTCTAGAACCTCGCAATGTTGGGTAAAAGCGACGACGCGCGTCTGTTCGCGTAGTTTCCCGTCAGCGTCAGCCCTCTCGCGTCGAACGCCTCTGCACCACCCATCCTAAACTCCTCGCAGCACGTCTTCGCCGCCGCACCACCAAACTCCCCCTCGATCCCGCTCGACGCAAACGTCGGCGCCCCGTTCGATACCGTCGTCGCGGGCGCTTCGCCGCCGCACCCGCACGACGTGTGCGTGTGCACGCCCTGTCTCTGTTTATGCTTTGGCGACTTTGTGCACACCACAAACAACCGTCCACGTCGTCGGACGATTCTACACGCCTCACACAGCTTCTTAATCGACGTTCTCACCTGTACATCGCAGCGCAGCGGGTTCGCGTTCGTCAGTCATTCGGCGTCGCGCGCTTCCATCCATTCTTTGGATAGGTTTGTTTCTCTTTTCAGTGTCGCGTCCAAAAGCGCGACGCGATGCGCGCGGGCGCGCACGTCTAGCGTCCGCGACGAAGACGACGTCGCGCCACGTACCTTCATCTTCTTTCCGTTCCCGTCGCGCGCCTCCTCGTCGTCGCCGCGTTTTTGACGGTGAGAGCGGAGAGTCACGCAGTGGAGAGAAGCGAGACGCTCAGCGTGAAGCTTTACTTTGGTTACTTCACTCGACGACGGACGGACGGACGGATCGACGAATCGACTGGCGAAGGGTGCGATCGAAGGCGCGTCGTCTTCTACTTCGTCTTCGTCGTCGTCGTCGTCTTCGTCGTCGTCTGCCATTCGTAATGGGACGGGAGAATTTCTTTCACGTTGAAAAAGCGGCAAACGATGCGTTGCACAATCCAAACAAACGTGGACGAACGCACACGCTGGATGAGATCGAGACGGCGGCTCGGGTTTTAGGACGCGCGGACGACGGGTTCGGAAGCGTCGGACGGCGGCGTGGCGATCGGTCGACGAAGGCAAAGACGCCGACGGTGGTTGTTTCAAAGGATTGCGTCGTGCGAGTCGACGGGAAGAAGAGCGAGCGCGGCGCCGACGAGGAGGCGTTGCGAGCGAGCGGGGCGTTGGGTGGGAAAGCGAAACGGTTGGTTTTGGACGAGGATAATCGATGGAAAACAAAGTGTAGGATACTTGCCGGTGGTACCGCGGGTGAGGCGGCGCTGAGAGAGGCGAGAAGGGCGAATTTGGGATTGTTGAAGAGAGAGACTAGAGAGGAGGACGAAGAGGATGAGGGTCCAATGGTAGTTCCAGAAGAAGAGCTGACGTTTGTCGATGGATGGGCGGGTCAGGCGCGTTTACCCGAACCAGTCGTTGCCGACACGGTGAAGGAAGAGAGTACGATTCCATCCGATAAGTCGGTGTCAGGAAATAAAATAGAGGCGACGATTGGTAAGCGAAAACGCGAGCCCAGATCGGCCAACTGTCAACAAACATCGAGAGGGAAGTCTCGCGAAAAGGCGACACCGGCGATGCTGTCGTTCGATGTAGAAGACGGAGCGTGTTAAACATGATGAGCGGCTGTAGCCACCGCACTGTAACGTCGTATAGCTAGGTAATGTGTTGTATTAAACTCTGTATGTTACATGATGACGCACTCGTCCGTGCTCGTCTGTTGCATCGGAACACCGTCACTCTCGTCCAGCGTCGCCACGCTCGAACTCTGCGAGTTTCGATACATTTTCGGGAAGAAATCATCCGTCACACTATCGATCGATTGGTTCACGGGCTCTCTCTTGACCTCTGGCTCAACTTTTGCTTTCTCTGCTGGTGGCGGGATCGGCCGACTCGCCGCCGTCTCTTCGACAATCTCCATCTCTTCGACTTCATCTCTCCCCGTCACGTCTTGATCGGTTTGCGACACCTGAAGCGTTGCACACCTCTCTGCCGCTTCAAACACGAGCTTATCCACGGATTCATCGCGCTTCTGCTCGCTCACCGTCGATGTCTCTGGTTCCGCGAGCGTGATGGGCTCGACGGAATCGGTAACTCCACCAGGCGGAGAAGATGCGCCTTCCGGCGCGTCAACGCTGTTCGTCGTAACCAAAGGAGTCTCATCAACGCCCTTCGTCGTCGTCGTCGTCGTCGTCGTCGCCGTCGCTTTCTCCTCGACCGTCTCTCGTACCCGTTCCTCATCAATCATGTTTAAAAAATCCAAACGCGTCGCCTTTGGCGCGTCCACTCGTCCTCCTCTCCATCTTCCACCCCCCTCCCCGCTCGGCGTCGCCGCAACAGTCCCCGCTTGATCATCCACGCGCGCCACCGGCGTGTTCGGCATAGACTTGGCCCTCCTGTACGAATTCAACCGAGACCTCGCGCTCGACACGTGCGCGTCCGCGAACGCCGCTTCCACCGCTCTTCCGATATCCGCAAGTTCCTCGCTCTCTCGACCGTGTGCCGCCGCCGCCGCCGCCGCCGCCGATTTGAACGATGGTGATACCGCCGCCGATCTCGTCCCGTTTTTCCGTCCTCGCGTCACCGAATCCATCACCGTTAGTTCTTCTTCTTGTCCGTCGTCGCTCGTCGTTGTGCTTCTTCCAAATCTTGTTCCGTTCGGTGCGCGAGCACCACCAACGCCGTCGGTGCGACGCAGAGCGCGACAAGGGCGAGAAGTTTATGCTCGAGAATAAACTCTCTAAGTCGCTCGCGGAGTGGTTCGAGCGTTGAAGACAACGTTTGGTGCAAGAGCTCGAATTCCATTCCACTTTGGGCGAGGTGTGAGGTGTGACAGCGGTTGTCCAAAGATGGTCAGTTGTAATCAAAGAGCGTGGTATCCTCTGACGATTGTCTTCTTCTGACGACGAGATGATGGAATGATAAAGAATTACAATTTACTGAGCGGTAGCGCCGAGGCCGAGGCCGACGCCGAGGCGAGTGCTGCGGTGGGTAAGACTTTGTACGGATTCATGATGCCGCGAGGATCGAGCGAACGCTTTAGTGAAGCCATGAGTTGAATAGCCTTGGTATCCTTGCTGAAATGAATCTCTTCTGCCTTCATGAACCCGAGACCATGCTCAGCGCTGATACTTCCTCGTTCGTCCCGGGTGTACTCGTACACAAAGGGCTCGATGGCGGCTTCGACCTCGGCGTCGTATTCGGCGCACGAAATGTTGAGGTGCAAATTGCCGTCGCCCAAGTGTCCGTATCCCAACACTTTCGCTCGAGAGTTTCCAAACTTAGCACCCAGTCGATCCCGAAGCGTGGTGACGAGGTTGTACATTCGTGCCGTCGGTAGCGAGACGTCATACTTGTACACGGCACCTGCGTACTTGAGCGCGACGGAGATGCGCTCGCGAAGCGTCCACAGGGCAAAGGCGTGTTTTTCATCCTTGCCGACGACGCCATCCACGACGACGTTATGGCGCTTGACGATCTTCAAAAACGCCTTGAGCTTGGCGAAATCGTGCTGTGCGACGCTACCGCTCGTCTCGACGACGACGTAAAACGGGCAAGAACGCCCGGGAAGCGGATCCCTCGTGCCCTTGAGCTGGGACAGTACCAAATCCAAACTCTCGCGATCGAAGAACTCAAACGCGCTCAAAATCTCCCCGAGACCCGAACGCGCCTGCTTGAGCAGTTCCACGCACGAGGCGAAGGAGTCCAATCCAAACAGAGCGACATTGACGCTCTTTGGCGCGCGAGGCGTCGATATCGCAACCTTCGTGATCACCCCGAGCGTTCCCTCGGCGCCGATGAAGAGTTGCTTCAAATCGTAACCCGTGTTGTCCTTGCGCAGCGTTCGCACGAGATCCAACACTTCGCCGTTCGCGAGCACAACCTCGAGACCGAGCACGCTGCCTCGCAGAGAACCATATCTCAACAATCGCAATCCCCCGGCGTTCGTGGACACGCACCCACCAATCTGACACTTGCCCTTGGCGCCCAAATCGAGCGGCACAACCATTCCACGCGCTCTCGCCGCCGTCTCCAAATCTTCCAAAACAACCCCAGATTCGCACACCACACACCCGGCGTCTTCGTCCACGTCTAACACTCGATTCATCTTTTCGAGCGATATCACAATCTCGCTCCCAGTTGGCACGCCGCCGCCGACGAGTCCGGTGTTTCCTCCTTGCGGAGTCGTCGCCAGTCGCCGCTCGTGACACCACGCCAACACTCTCGACACCTCTTCCGTCGTCCTCGGAAGCACCACGCACGCGGCGTCGCCCCGGTACTTACCCATCCAATCCACGTTGTATTTTTCAAGGGACTTTCCGGTGGATTGACGCAGCAACACCCGCGAAGCGTCGCCAGCGAGCGCGTGCACCATGGCTTTCGCATCCTCATCGTTAAAAGTACCGTACTCGTACGTCGTCGTCGTCGTCGACGACGACGGGTTCATCGCACCGAGCGTCGACGCGTCTCGCATCGCCTATTCTTCTCCGTTCTAGAGCGATGTCGGATCGTACATATGTATGGATGCGGGCGTCGCGTCGCGTCCGTCTGTGAGGTGTCCGCTGTGGCGTCTTTTTCGCCCTCTCTGTTTGTTTGTTTTCCACAGAACGACGCACGCGCGGCGCGCGCACTCGCTCGTCATGGACGACGCGCCGATCGTAACGATCGCGCCGGCATCCCCGTCGATGTCGATGTCGACGCCGCACCCGGGGAAACCGCCGCCGTCGCACGTTCGCGACGCTGTGAGACTCGTCGATGCGGACACGCAGGTTGCTGGGAATCACGCGCACGGTTTAAAAGCTAAGCAGAGCGCGTGTGGACGGTGGTTTTACAAGCCACACGTGCGAGGAGATGCGCGAGCGGTGCGTGAACTCGAGTTTTACGCGCACATGCGACGGTTGGCGACGAGTAGGGATAGTTATTCGAGCGGAGACGGGGATTCAGATGAGGACACTCGCGCGAGCACGATTTCGTATCGAGGAGTGGAAGAATTGAGCGCTATGGACGAGCGAACGATGAGGATACGAAGTTTTGTGGAGACGAGACTTCCTGCGTGTCCGTCGACGCGGCGGTTCGTGTGCGTGGGTGATGGCGTAGAGGTGGAGGAGGCAGAGACGGAGACCGCAATCGAGGGTCTTCCAAATGAAACGCCAAGCGTCGGATACCTGCGGTTGAGGAATATCACGTACGGATACGAGCGTCCTTGCGTCATCGATCTAAAGATTGGAATCAGAACTTGGGACGTGGAACACTCGGTTGAGTACGCAGAGAAACGGACCAAGTCTGAACTGGGTACAACGCACGAGAGACTCGGTTTTAAACTCTGCGGGGCGCAGACATACGACGCCGAGGGCAATGTAAAGAGACTTTCGCGAGAGGAATGCAAGAGTATTAGGACGAGTGAAACGCTCACGCGGGAGACGCTTCGTGAGTTTGTGCGCGATCCCGTGACGGGGGAGACGAACGATTGGTTTTGGCCTGCGCTGGTGAGGCAGCTCAGAGCAGAGTCCATTCGAGACTTGGAACATCGGCTCGTCGGCTCGTCGCTTCTCATCGTGTACGAGAGCGGCAAGTTGGCGCAATCAGACGTGCTCGGGGAAGTGTGCGTCGCGGAGGCGAAACTTGAGGCGAGATACATAGACTTTTGTCATGCGGTGCCAAAGAGTGGTAAAGACGGGGAGGAGGTGGATGAGAATTTCGAGATCGGTATGCAAAAGTTTGAAGCGTTCGTCGCCTCTTTCGAATCTTAAACATATGTAATGTAAAACTAGCACATTAGGCCAGTCAATCATCCTATCGCTTTGAATGCTTCTGTTATGCGTATGAACATTTTCGTCGCGCGCTTCCGCTCTGGTTCTGTCTTGTGCTCGTGCTTGTCTGGATGCCACTGAAGCGCCGCGCGTCGATACGCCTTTGCAATCTCCGTCTTTGATGCGTCGCGTTTTATGCCGAGTATCTCGTGATGCATCGATGACTCGCGTTGTAGCTGCGTGTGATGCATTTGATTCTCGCGATACCGTCGGTAGTTTTCCTCGAGGCGCGCTTGCTCGCACTGTCTCATTTTAATGTACTCCTCTGAAATCTTGTGGTCGTCAGCTCGACATCCGCACATTGAACAATACAACATCACGTCAGGATTGTTTGCCTCTGACTCTGGGAACACGAGTTTGTACGCCGAACAATCACATTTGGTACACTCCAACCTCTCGTGGCATGCGATCGCATCGCACGTCGTCTGTCCAATTGGACGATCTCCATCCACGGCTCGTTGCACCAGCTCTGCCATCGCGCGAACGCGCTCCAGGCGCGCGTCGGTCTCGGTCTTAACCCGTTCTCTTTCTGCAGTCTCTTCGCGCTCGCGTTTTCTCAGCTCGAGATCGGTGCAATGCGCAGACGCTTCGCACCCACATCGAGCACAAAGGGCGCCGTCAGGTCGTGTTACCAATGACGCGTACAACGTCGCGTACTCTGCGCTCGACGGATCGATTGACGTTAGAGGCGCTCGTGGCCACTTTGAAAATCGCGCGAACGACGCGCACGTCGCCGTATCGCAAGATTTACACGGTCCACGTCGCTCGTTCATGGCGTCCAAATCACCCATTGCTGCCTTCATTGAGACTCTCTCTTCGAAAAGGGACGACAGAGATTCCAATTTGACACCCGACGGATGCCGCGTCTTCGTATCCTTTGACGCACGCTTCTTTGCGTGGTACAGATTTACGCGCTCAGATTGCTGTCGCTTAGAAAATTGTTCAGCCTCCCATAGTTCCGCCCACAAATCGTCTTCAGTGGTGGAAACAGCCGGCGCATCGTCTTCGTCGGCATCGCGTTCGAATTGCGCGAAAAACTCGAGCGTCTCCTCTATCACTTGACGTTCATCCTCAATCATCAACTCTGGTGATGCGACGTCATCATCATCATCATCATCATCTTCTTTTTCTTCTTCTTCGTCGTCTTCTTTATTCTCTATTCCGTCTGCAACCATGTTTAACAACTTTGACATCTCGGACTCTTCGTCGGCTTCTTCCGTTTCTGCCAATGTGTATTCGTCACCAAACGCGTTGGCTTCAGCGTGAAGCCGATCAATGTTAAAAAAATCACTCGTGACATGCGTCGCCGCGTCAACCATTCCTTCATTCGCGCGCTCTTCTTTCCTTGACTTTTCCTCCATCCTGTCAACGTCAAATCGCATGTCGCCGACCACGCTCTCCAATCGCGTAATCAATTCTCGTGCTTCATCAAACTTTGTCTTTCGACCTGACGAATCGATGCGAACCTCTGGACGTTCCCGAGTGACATCGCTTTCGGTAAATCCTGGTGTCTTCGTCTTCGCCTTCGTCGTCTTCGTCGTCTTCGTCGTCTTCGTCTTCGTCGTCTTTCCGAGTTCACGCAAGCCCTCGAGCGCGACGGCGCATCGCGAATCAATCTTCAACGCCATCTCGTACTGTTTCTTCGCCTGCACGACTTTCCCCAGCGCCATCAAAGCCGCGGCACATCGCGTCCTCGCCTTGCTCCACCCCGGATCAATCTCGATCGCCCGCTCGGCGTCGTACAACGCCTGCGCGGGCCGCCCCAGCTTCATGTAACACGCCGCCCGATTCGAGTGCGCCTTCGCGTCCCCTCTATCCCACTCGATCGCCTCACCGTACGCCCGCAGCGCCGCTCGATAACTCCCGAGCGCGAACGCATCGTTCCCTCGCTCCCGCGCGTCCGCCCCTTCGTCCACGACGTGCGCCGCGGACGCGCATCCGCACGCCGAGCAATTCGTCAGCGTCGAGTCGTTCTCCCGCCGTCGTCCGTCTTCTCGTTCGCTCGCGTACTCATCCGTTCGCTTCACGTACCGTTCGCACCGCTCGCACGCGTCGCACCGTCCTCGCACGCGTCCGAAGACGTCTCTGTGCGTCGTCGTTCCCGGTCGCAGGTGCGCCTCGTTTCGCGTCGGCGTCGTCATCCGTCGTCGGCGCGAGCGCGAACGCGGTACCTTTCGGGCGTAACGCTCGGTGCGTTTTCAACCGTTTTCAACCGTTTTCAACCAAAAAGGCGTTTCCAACCAAAATGGCGCTGCGCGTGTTTGTAGTTGTTTTGGGTCCACGTCGACGGAATGGAATGGAATCGGAATGGATGGATCAATCGGATCGATCGATCGATGCGACGGCACACGACGACGATGCGCGCGACGACGATGCGCGCCTCGACGGCGGCGAAGACACCGACGCGACCGACGACGCTTCGTCGCGGATCATCGGTCGGAAGAAGGACGCGCGCGACGGCGCGCGCGTTGGGTGGGCAGAGAAGAGACGCGGGTCGTGACGCGGATGCCGACGAGGAAGGCTCGGTCGGGCGACGCGCGATGCGCGGCGTGGCTGGCGCGGCGTTGGCGTTGGCGATGCTCACCGGACACGCGGCGCACGCGGATTCGCTTCCGGATGAAGAGGAATCCAAGGTGCTGTGCGACGC
>Ga0181573_10001296_pt1 | contig 24910 bp, 15 predicted proteins | sample 101ome_25_FD_148643 | JGI IMG/M metagenome (GOLD analysis project Ga0181573, IMG submission 148643) | Coastal salt marsh microbial communities from the Groves Creek Marsh, Skidaway Island, Georgia - 101409BT metaG (spades assembly) | ecosystem: Environmental > Aquatic > Marine > Intertidal zone...
GCCGAGCACGTTCTCGAGCTCGCAGGGGGCGCCGAAGGAGGAGCCCTTGTCAATCTGCGCCTTGAGCGCCGCGTTGACCTGGTCGTTGGAGTGACCGCAGATGGCGGGACCCCAGGAGCCGACGTAGTCGACGTACTTGTTGCCGTCGACGTCGAAGCAGTAGGCATCCTTGACCTTGTCGAAGACGATGGGACCGCCGCCGACGGACTTGAACGCGCGCACGGGGGAGTTCACGCCGCCGGGGAGGATGTCCTGCGCAGCCTTGAAAATCTGCGGATAACGGAGGAGCGGGGGGATATCTGGTCAGATACGGGAGGTTCGCTGGGGATCGGTCGCGCGGAGCGAGCGCGGGAGGTCAGAAGGCGGGGTTCGAGCGCGAGCCGAGGTACCCGGGGGTGAATTCAACGATTCGAACGCTCGGCGGCTCGAAAGGATGCCGCGTCGGTCCCGGACGCGCCCGCATCTCCGCGACGAGGGCTCAGGGTTGTTGGTTTCCCCGATGTGGCGTGGAGCATTTGCCGCGACGAATCGTCCGGTGGGTCCGGATTACCCGCGTCGTGCACCCCCGCGGCCCCCGCCGCGCGGCTGATAAGATCGTGACGAGATCCGAGGTGTCCGTGGAAGGTATCGGGCGCGAGATATCGTAAAACTCACCGCCTCGGACTTGGTGGTCACGAGCTTGGGCGCAGCCTCGACAGCCTTGGCGACGACTCCGCGACGGACGGAGACCTTGCCGGTGGCCTTACGGGAGCGGCGGATGGCCTGCGCGTGGCGGACGGGCGCCACGGTGAAGGAAGCGGACATGGCGGACATGCTCACGAATAAGCTTTCTCGGGTGCTGGAGTGTACACAGAGAGGTCGGCGTCGACACGGCGAGCGTCTCAACGAGTGCGCGCGCGGATCGTCGGTCCCACTTTTTTTCGCCGATACGTAAGATTTCGCAAGATGGAGATCTGTCTTTTTGCAGACTGGATTCACACTGACAATTTCTCCGGTGCCCATTGTACAATCGGAGATCTCGCCTGTGCGAGCCCTCTGATTGGTCGACGAAAGCCATCGAATGCCGTCATGGATTGACGATCGGGGTGTAAAAAGTCCAAAATGCCTGCGCAACACACCGGCGCCCCCAGCGAGCGTGCCTGACGTGGAGCCGAGTGTTAGCCAGAACGAAAAGGCGAAGAAAACGATTAGCGGCGCCATTGGGACCCAAGCCGTCTCCTACCGTCACCATGGCGACCTCCGCTGTCCGTGCCACGATCGCGATGTCTCGCGTATCCGTTAGGCCCGCCCCCCGCACCGGTGCGTTGATCGAACCGGCTCGCGCGCGACCCCGCCCGCCTCCAATCCTCGCCCAGCCTCCCCCCCGCACGCGGCGGCGGCGGTTCAGCACGATCGGCACTTTTTCAACAATTCTGTAACCCTCGGGCATCGCGTTCGAACGCGACGCCGGATCGAGGGGCGAGGGTGGGGCGCATCGAAGCATCCACGCGCGAGATGCGATCGCATCGAATCGCCGCTGACCGAATCCCATGAACCCCCGTCCCCCCGAAAACTCGCAGGCAAGAAGCACGTCGCTCGCGATGTGCGCCAGCGTGCTCAGTCCGAGTCCCCCAACGGCGCCAAGCCCCGCGCGCTCATCTCCGTCTCCGATAAGACGGGCATGACCGAACTCGCCGAAGGTCTCGCCGCGCTCGGCTACGAGGTCGTCTCCACCGGAGGAAGCGCCAAGGCCATCTCGGACGTGGGCGTCGAGGTCACCACCGTCGACCAGATCACCAGCTTCCCCGAGATGCTCGACGGCAGGGTCAAGACTCTCCACCCGGCGGTGCACGGCGGCATCCTCGCGCGCCGCGACCTCGAGACCCACGTCGAGGCGGTCAAGAAGCACGACATCGGCTACATCGACGTCGTCGCGGTCAACCTCTACCCGTTCCGCGAGACTGTCGCGGCGGGGGGCGATTTTGCCAAGTGCGTCGAGAACATCGACATCGGCGGCCCCGCCATGATTCGAGCCGCCGCCAAGAACCACCCTTTCGTGTACGTGCTCGTGGACTCCGCCGACTACAAGCCTCTGATCGACCACATCAAGTCCGAGCCCTCTCCTGAGGACGACCTCAAGTTCCGCAAGAGGCTGGCTTGGAAGGCGTACCAGCACTGCGCCTCCTACGACTCTGTGGTTTCAGAGTACCTGTGGAGCGAGATCGGCGAGGGCAAGCCCGCCCCCGAGCTCTGCGTGCCCATGTCTCTCCACGAGACCCTGAGATACGGCGAAAACCCCCATCAGCCCGCCGCTGTGTACATCGACAACTCCCTCGCCGAGGCGGCTGGCATGGGCGTCGGCCGCGCCAAGCAGCACCACGGCAAGGAGATGTCGTACAACAACTACCTCGACGCCGAGGCGGCGTTCTCGTGCGTCAGCGACTTCCCCACCTCCGATCCCACCTGCGTGATCGTCAAGCACACCAACCCCTGCGGCGTCGCCTCCGCGTCGGGCAGCGATGGGGACATCCTCGAGGCCTACCGCCAGGCGGTCCGCGCCGATCCCATCTCCGCGTTTGGCGGTATCGTCGCGTTCAACTGCGAGTTGACCGAGGAGATGGCCAAGGAGCTCCGCGAGTTCCGCTCCCCGACGGACGACGAGACCCGCATGTTCTACGAGATTGTTATCGCCCCCTCGTACACCGAGAAGGGTCTCGAAGTGCTCAAGGGCAAGTCCAAGAACCTTCGCATCCTTGAGGCTAAGCCCAGGACCCCTTCGTCCACCCTCCGCCAGGTTGGCGGCGGCTGGCTTCAGCAGTCCTCCGATAGCCTCGTCCCCGAGGATATCCACTTCGAGGTCGTCTCCGACACGCACCCCACCCACGAGCAGTACGAGGCGCTAAAGTTCGCGTGGAGGGTCGTCAAGCACGTCAAGTCCAACGCCATCACCGTCGCCACCCACGGCAGGCTCCTGGGCATGGGTTCAGGGCAGCCGAACAGGGTCAACTCGGTGAGGATCGCGCTTGAGAAGGCTGGGGACGAGGCGGAGGGTTCGGTGCTCGCGTCCGATGCGTTCTTCCCCTTCGCATGGGGCGATTCCGTCGAGAAGGCTTGTCAGGCGGGCGTCAAGGCTATCGCCCACCCCGGCGGCTCCATGCGCGACCAGGACGCCATCGACTGCTGCAACAAGTACGGCGTCGCGCTCCTCACCACCGGTCACAGGCACTTCCGCCATTAAACGATACTGCCTATACTGTACAAACACGGTCGGAGACGGCTCGACGGGGCGTCCAGTGCACGTGCTGGGTCGACCTTTCGCCGCGTCTCATCTGGAAAGATGTACATACACCACTCAATTTAGCCGCTTTAATTTATCCAAGGCAAAAATCAACCAGAGCCGCTACAATCTATTGATGCATCGCTTATACGACGCATCGATACGACGCATGGCTTCTTCGAACGCGAGATCTATGCTCGTCGCCGCGTCGACTTTCTCTCTCTCCCACTTTGTGTCCGCATCGTTCGCTGCCGCCGCCGCCTCCTCGTCTTCCACCCACGCCAACACCCTCGCGTAACAAGCCGAGAGCACGACTGCGGAGAAAGCCGCCCATCCCTTGCACGCCACCGACATCGTAGATGGTCGGGGCAGGTTCACCGGAGCCGCGACCACTGCGGCCTTCGTGCATTTCTTCGTGCTGGCCTGGATCCACGGCTTAGTATTCGAGATGACTCCGGAAGTTCCAGCGTCGAAACCGAACAACGGTTCGGGCGGCTCCTTCAGCGATAGGTACTGAGCCCGGGACTGATACCCCCATCCTCCCGATTGCACGACGCCGTGCTTTCGCTGCCACGCCTTGACCGCGTCTCGTGTCTCGCGATCGAAGTGCCCCGTGGGACCCCCGCGGCGCATGAAGAACGACTCCTCCTGCAGGAACCTCTGCAGCTCCTTGACTTCGTCGCCGCGCATGTCTTGTTTCAAGTACGAAACGCCAAAATCGTGAGTCTCCACGCCCGCATTCCTGAGCTTCTTCACCTCCTTTTCGAACCCCGGCGGCGCGGTCCTCGCGGACGGAGCCTTCGTGTCAAGGAACCACGTGGGCGACACCTCGTTCTTCTTGCCGAACCTGAGGAAGCTGAAGTTGATGCCGAACAGGCACACCGCAGCGCATCGCGTATTCTTTTTCAACGGTCCGTGAAACGTCGTGCGCGCGGAGCGGCGTCCACGAGAGCGGAGACCCGCCGCAGACGCGGAACCAAGCGTCACGAGAGTCTCACTGACCATAGTCGTGCCCCCTCTCGCGTCGGTCGCCGCGCCTGTGGATGTGGCGCCGGGTTTCTTCGCGGAGCTCGGTTGGAGCACTTTTTGCGCGTGGGAAAAAATATCCGTGACTTTGGCTTGTTTTCTGTGCGGTTGCCGAGCCGCCGCCGCGGCATGCGCAGCCGTTTTGACTGCCGTGTTTTGATTACGAGATGGATACGAACTTCATCACGAGAACGGCCAGTACCAAGACGACGTGGACGCCGCGTTGCCCCCGTCCCCGCCCGAAGCCATCCTAGACTCGAGGTCAGCCCTGGCCCTCGCCGCATCCTCCGCCCTCTGCCGCTCCTTCGCCGCCTCGGGCTGCAGCACCGGCGCGGCCTGCTCGGTCGCCACGCCTCTGTTTCCCCTCGGTTTGCTCGGCGACGTCAACGGCGTTGATCCTCCGCTCGACCCCGTCTGGACCGCGGTGGACGTGCCCGACGGCTTCGTGCCCGACCCTCCGGCGCCGTCGACCCCGTCGCCATCCGCGTCGTCCTCGGAGGTCGCATCCCCCGAGGTGGAGGTCGCTCTTCTCGGCGGGTCCTCGCCCCGCAGCGCAGCCTCGGTTTTTTCCCCGGCGGCCCGCAGCTCGTGCCCGACGCCGTCCCAGTACGTTCTGCTCTCCGGCACCCGTCTCGCGCACTCGCGGATGTACTCGACGTGGTTGAAGAAGAGTCTCTCGTACGCCGAGGCTCGCCCCTCGGCCTGCGCGACTCGCGTGTGCAGCTCCGGCGGTCCCTCCGTCGCCGCCGCCCGGAGCCGCGCGATCTCCGCGTCCTTCTCCTCCACCACCTTCTGCCACTCGCTCGCCTCTTCCGCGACCTGGTCCGCGGCAACCTCCACGAGCCGCTTCCGCCAGGCTTCGAACACCTCCGCAGTCTCCGCGTCGTGATCTCGGCTCCGCGATTCCGCCTCCTCGGCGCGCCTCTCCGCGTCCGCAACCTTGGCCTCGGCGTCTTTCAGCAGCTGTTCGTACTCCGCGAGGTTCATGCGATCCATGTGGCCGTCGCTTTTCGTGGTCACCGCCATTGTCACCGCGAACCCCCTCACGCGCACGCGAGGGCCTCGCTCGCGGGTGTTGAAACTGTGTGGGGCGAGCCGGTCTGGGCACCTGCCAGTCAGGTTGAGGACTTTTGAAGACTTGAAGTTGTTGGTGGCCAGGCAGCACCACAACTGGGAGCGTCATGGCGCCGAGAAACCTCCGCAAGAAGCGGGTCGCGGATTCCGACGACGAAGAGGATGAGCAGGGTGCTCAGGCGCTCCGGGAGCGCATGGAAGACGCCAAGATGCTGATAAAGAACCGTGTCAAGTCCAAGGTACCGCGCCGCTCCAACCCTAGAAAACCAAACTCATCCTCGCGCTTCGGCTCACCTGCCACTCCGTTTCCTTCCACCCCAGGGCGTCGGAGCCGAGGCGTTGGCCCTCGGATCGGGTAAAACGGACGTCGACGCGGATGACGACGTGGATGACGGCAAACACGCGCAATTCGCGGCGGGAGCCGCGGTGGACGTCGACGGGGAGGATCCCAACATGCTTCGCTACATCGAGCAGGAGCTGGCCAAACGACGCGGCGCCGGCGGGGACGAGGGCGGCGACGGCGCGGGTACCAGCGGCGGAGGGGCCAAGTCCGCGGAGGAAAGACTCTGGGATACCCCGGACGAGCTCCGGGTGAAGAAGACGGAGGGCGAGGAGACGGCCGATCGATGGCTCACCGGCATCGTCGAGGTACAGCTCCCGGCGGATTACAAGATTAAGAACATCGAGGCGACGGAGCGAGCCAAGGCGAAGATGCTGGAAAAAATCCACGGCAGCGGGGACGGCGCGGTGATGGACCACCCACACAGCAGGCAAGCGGAACTCGCGGCGTCGCGGGCGGCGTTGAGGGTGGAGGACGACGGAGGATTTCAAAAGGCTGAGGCGTCGGCAAACCTCAAGCTCCGGCGAAAGGAGTTTGCGACGTCGTTCGGAAGGGGGTTCGGCACGAAGGCGAAGAAGCCCAGGCACTGATCTTAGCCAGTACGCGTAGGTAGCACACGTGCGGATGGGCGTCGACGTCTAGTTATGAAATGAGGTCTAGCGTTGAGCGCGTTTGGTAGTAATGTGAAGGTGGATATCGCCCCACAGGAGAGGCCAGGCTGATTGAGCATACCTTTCCTGAAAGTTTGAAAAAAGGAGGTTGTTGACTTTTCCAGACTCGTTCTCAAAAACCGGCTTCCATACAGGGGCGCGCGCCGCAGACCCATGTCGCGGCGAGCGGGTTTCGCGGGTTCCGCGCGCGAGCGGTGGCGTCGTGACCCCTCGCGAGTGGGATCCGACTCGGAGGAGGGCGAAGAGGCCACGACCGACGAGTCCCCTGACGCTTACCGATGGGGCCCCTACCCGTTCAGCACGTACAGCCTGGACAACGAGTTTCCCGCCGCGACGCGACAGTTGGCGCTCAACGAGTGCGCGCGTGAGTTCCGGCAGTACTATGAGGCGTTGCAGGCACCCAACATTCACCTCGGATTCTCTCTCATGTCGTTCGGGTTCATGCTACGCCTCCTCAAGCCTGTGCTCTTCCCCGGGTACAGCGTCCCCTTCGAGGAGGGTTGGGAGTACATCACCGACGGATGCCGGCTGACACACGTCTTGGAGAATGCGGTGCCCTGGGTGCTGACGGTATTTCTGCTGAGATTCGGCTTCCAGTCGCATCCGGGAACGGGAAGGCTCCTTCGACCCCCGCACGTCGTATGGTATCACGTGATTATGATTCTCCTCACGATGGGATCGTGCGCGGTGCGCCCTCCAACCCCCCGAACACCCCCCCCCAAAATGCCGCTCACGAGAAAAATATCTCGTGTCCTTTCGAGAGTTGAAATGTCCACTCTGGAGCTCACCCTGTCCCTCCTCCGACTCTCGCAGAGGCACACGCTGCAATGCCCGATTCCGGGCGGAATGAAGGTGGAGCTCGCCTTGAGGTTCTTCGTGGTCATCGGGATGTGCGTGTCGTGGCGCCCGAACGTGCCGTGGATGGCGGCCAACCGCTTCTCGTGTTGGGCCGCGTACGTGCATCTCGTCAGGGAGCACAGACCCGGGGTGTTGGCGTGGTGGCCGCTGGTGATCGCGGATTTTTGTCTCATCGTCGGGCTACCGGTGTCCATCGTGTGGAAGTTGGAGCAGAAGGCGCGGCGGATGTTCTTCGACGAGTGCGCGATGACAAGCGTGTGGAGCAGCGGCGGAGGGTTTCGGGGCCGGCGCGTCGCGCGTAATCGGAGCAGTCAGTCGAGGAGCAGGAGCTCGTCGCACGGAGCCGCCACGCCGAGACGGATGCCGTCGCCGCCGCCGCTGCCGGAGCGTAGGAGCTGGTGGGTGGAGGTGATGGGTGGACGGGCGGCGCAGGGATGATCGCCCGATGCGTCGTGCTTTTAGTCGCGTCACCGACCCTGCTGACGCGTGTATTTGCCCTTGGTAATAAAACAGTGCGCTTTGCTTTTTGGACTTGTTTCCAGTTGTCCACCGCCGCGCGGCTCCTCAGCCGCAAGTTTCGTCGTCTCTCGACCTTTCCGGCGGTTCACGACGCACACCTCCTTCGCAGCTCCCTCGATCCGGGAGTCGTCGCATGCACGCCGTGCACTCGTCGTTGAGTGCTGCGGTCAGCATCAGGAAAGGTCCCGCCCGCGCCTCCGGCTCCCCGCGCGAGACTCGCGTCAACCGAGCGTCAGCCTCGACCGAGACGATGACCACCTCCGCCCCGGCGAGGGTCCTCCCCAGCCTCCTCCCCGACGGCTCCGGAGGCGGTGACGACGCCGGCATCTACGCGTGCCTGTTCGACATGGACGGGACGCTGTGCGACACCGACCCTCTCCACCACGAGGTGTTCTCCAACCTCCTCCTGGCGCACGGCAAGAACGGCGGGGTGCCCATCGACGACGACTTCTTCCACAAGCACATCGCCGGCCGAACCAACGAGGACATCTTCGCGGACCTGTGGCCGGAGCTGTCCGTTCCCGAGCGCGAGGCGATGTGGGAGAAGAAGGAGGAGGACTTCCGCGCGCTCGCCGCGTCGAAGCTCGAGAGGCTCCCGGGTCTCACCGAGCTCCTGGCGTGGATCGACGCGACGGGAATCCGAAAGGTGGCGGTGACCAACGCGCCGCGTCCAAACGCGGAGCTCATGCTCAGAGCGCTGGGTCTGGAGGAGTACTTCGAACACGTGGTGATCGGAACGGAGTGCGCCAGGGCGAAGCCCCATCCGGATCCTTACCTCGAGGGCATGCGCCTCGTCGGCGCGGTAGACGCGTCCAGATGCGTGGCGTTTGAGGACAGCCCCGCGGGCGCCGCCGCCGCAATCGCCGCGGGGATACCCACGGTGGGCGTGCTGACGTCCCAGCCGGCGAGCGCGCTGGAGGGTGTCGGGGTGAGCATGTGCGTGAAGAACTTCGCGGAGGAGCGGCTGATGCTGGCGCTGGAGTCTCGAGGAAGCAGGGAGGATGGAAGTGGCGCGTAATTATAATATTTTCGACTGCATTGGACACAGTGTTGTGTGTATGTCTTAGAGCTAATTGCGATTAACATTTTGGCGTTGTTTGCAGCCCCGAGGCTTGTACACGTCGACACCGCGCTTTTCGGCATGAGGACCGCCACATCGCAGCCGCGCAGTCGGCTCGTGCCGGTCACCCTGGGTCCTATCGTCACCCCCACAGTCACCGGGCGGATCGCGTTACTGCACCGCTCCGTGTACCGCTCCCAGCGCCGTACTATCGCCGTCTCGGGCGTCGCCTTCGCCAACGCGACCGCCGACAATCCAGATAACAAAAAGGCGAGGATGACGGGGTCCGAGTCGACGACGCGGGTGGTGGTCTGGTTCCGCAACGACCTCCGTCTCCAGGACAACTACGCGGTGAAGCAGGCGGAGTCCATCGCCACGCGAACCGCGGCATGCGACGTCCTCCCCCTGTACGTCTTCGACCCTCGCACGTTCGCGCCCAGCTCGTGGGGATCGCCTAAGTGCGGCGGCCACCGAGGCAGGTTCCAGCTCGAGTCCGTGCTGAACCTGAAGAGGAACCTTCGCGCCATCGGATCCGACCTACTCGTCGCGGTGGGCAAGCCCGAGGAGGTTATTCCGAAGTATCTCCTCGACGCTCCGGGCGCCAAGAACGTTGTCCTGACACAGGTGAGTGAACTCCTTGCTTAGACCCTGTCACCTTCCTGCGGCCCGCCTCTCTTTTTTTTCGCGTGCTCGCCTGTCCAAGCGCCAATGATGGCCGCCGGCACCCTCGGGGGTCTGCGGTAACCTTTACTGAACCGGAGCGCCATCCGGCTCGATGACCAACTATGTATATAGTTTGTGCTATCTGAGGTGCAATGTGACGAGCCCGCTGTTTCAGTTTGCGTCCACCGTTGTTGCTCGTTTCGGTACTGGTGGCTAGACCTCTGCTCACTCCGTCTATCCGTGCGCAGGAGGAGGTTTGCAGCGAGGAGCTCAGGGTGGACGCTAAGGTCGTATCCGCTGTCAAGAGCGCGGGCAACCTGAACAGGTTGGATAAGATCTGGGGCAGCACCCTCTACCACAAGGACGACCTCCCGTTCAGATCCGACGCGTCCGACCTCCCAGACGTTTTCACCCCATTCAGAAACAAGGTTGAGTCAAAGTCCGAACCGCGCGAGCCGATTCCGCCCCCCGCCAAGGGCGCGCTCCCCATGCCCTCGGACACGGTGGAAGCCTTCGCGTTCGAGCCGACGGTGGCGGACCTGCCGTTCGCGAACGAGGATGAGCGCGCCATCGCGGCGATGGGTGCCCACCCCGACGGCGTCCTCCCCTTTGAGGGTGGCGAGTCCGCGGCGCTCGCCAGGGTTCGGTACTACGTCTGGGAGAGCGAGAAGATCGCCACGTACTTCGAGACGCGCAACGGCATGCTCGGCGGGGATTACTCGTCCAAGCTGGCGCCGTGGCTCGCGCACGGATGCGTGTCGCCGCGGCAGGTTGTCGCCGAGGTTCGCAAGTTTGAGTTGCAGCGCGTGGAGAACAAGTCCACGTACTGGCTCATCTTTGAGCTCATCTGGAGGGATTTTTTTAAGTTTTTCGCGCTCAAGCACGGTAACGCCATCTTCTTCTCCGAGGGCACCGCGGGCGGCAAGATGGGCGGAAGCGGGTACAAGGGCGGCGCCGGCCCGTGGCGCGACGACCCCGCCGCGCTCGCCGCGTGGAAGGCGGGCAAGACCGGATACCCGCTGGTTGACGCCAACATGCGCGAGCTGGCTGCGACGGGATTCATGTCCAACCGAGGCAGACAGAACGTCGCGTCTTGGCTCGCGCTCGACGCCGGGGTGGACTGGAGGCTCGGCGCCGAGTGGTTCGAGAACAAGCTCCTGGACTACGACTGCTCCGCCAACTGGGGTAACTGGGTCGCCGCCGCCGGGATGACTGGCGGCCGCGTCAACAAGTTCAACATCGCGAAGCAGACCAAGGACTACGACCCCGAGGGTGAGTACATCAAGTACTGGGTCCCCGAGCTCAGGAAAGTCCCGGCGAAGTACATCGCCGAGCCCAGGCAGATGCCCGGCGACGTCGCGCAGCAGGCTGGATGCGTCGTCGGCGTCGATTATCCAGCCCCGTTCCGGTTACCGGCGCGCCGGGAGTTCTCCTCCTCCTCCGGCGGCGGTGGTGGGGGGCGCGGAAGAGGTGGCGGGGGTGGCGGTAGGGGTGGACGAGGCGGCGGTGGCAGGGGCGGCGGCGGTAAGAACAACCGCGGGTACAAGCAGCGCCAGCAGGCTGTGGACGTCTACGGCTGAGATATGGGTTGTGTTCCAGATCGAGAAAAAATAAAATCAAAACAAATATTTTTAGGTCCCACGCAGAATCGAACTGCGATCTGCAGAATCAGAATCTGCTGTGCTAACCATTACACCATGGGACCATTCGGGCCATTTGTATGGGTATTCCCCGACGAGCAGGGAGTACAAATCGATTACGCATCATCTCCCGAAAGTTGGCCTCATGTATCAAACAAAATTGGTCGGGTACACGTCCATCGCTCGAGTTATAAACCCTCGATGTCCCCCATACAACGTGGTCAGCTCAAATCCCGGGTAACACCCCGCTGTCACTGTAATCCATACGATCCTCGGAAAATACGCTGTCCCGTAGGAAGGGACCCGACCCACGCGCCACTTCCAACCGAGCGGCGCCTCTTGGAATCGGGTGAGCGAACGACTCTCTGGAGTACAGAGAGCTTTTGTGACCCAGCATCGCGGTCCACAGGCGCGTCGTCGAGACCCCGCGTTCTTCGGAGCAGCACCCCGAAGGGCCTTCCAGCAGATCGGCAGGAGACTCTTCTTCAAGCAAAATGAGCTCCCCGAAGGATGCCGCTGCAGGAGTGCCGGCGACGTCCACCGTCCTGAAGATCATCGGGTGCGTGGTGGGTGTCGTGGGCTCCCTTCTCGTGTACGGTATCCTGCAGGAGAGGATCATGACCCGCCCGTACGGCGAGGGCGAGGACGAGGAGTTCTTCACCTTCTCCGTGTTTTTGGTCATGAACAACCGCCTGGTGTCCATGTGCGTGGCGGTCATCGTGCTCGCCATCATTCGCGGCGCGGTCGCACCGGTGGCGCCCATCTACAAGTACGCGGCCGTGTCTTGCTCCAACGTGATCGCCACCACGTGCCAGTACGAGGCGCTCAAGTACGTCTCGTTTCCCGTCCAAACTCTCGGCAAGTGCGCCAAGATGATTCCGGTCATGATCTGGGGGTACTTCATCAGCAACAAGCGGTACGGGCTGTACGACTACCTCATCGCGACCGGGGTGATGGTGGGATGCACCATCTTCGCCCTCTACGGACCCACCACCTCTTCCCACGGCGGCGGCGGCAAGAAGAGCGAGAAGGAGACCGGGATGTACGGCATCGCGCTCATGGGCGGCTACCTCGGCTTTGACGGGTTCACGTCCACGTTTCAGGACAAGCTCTTCACCGGGTACCAGATGGAGACGTACAACCAGATGCTCTGGGTGAACTTCTGCAGCGCGGTCATCTCTTCGTTCTGGCTCATGTCCGATAGCTCCATGGGCGACGCCATCGCGTTCGTCAAGAAGCACCCGGCGGCCATGTCCGACGCGCTGGTTCTCTCCGCCGCGTCCACCCTCGGGCAGCTGTGCATCTTGTTCACGATTAAGGAGTTTGGCGCGCTGCTCTTTGCGACGATCATGACCACCAGGCAGTTCCTGTCCATCCTGCTGTCGTGCATCCTATTCATGCACCCGCTCACGTGGCAGCAGTGGATCGGCACCATCATGGTGTTCTCCGCGCTTTACGGCAAGGTCATCATCGGCGGGATGAAGAAGAAGGAGCCCAAGCCGGACAAGCCCGACCCCGAGGTGGGCTACGGCGCTGAAGAGCGGAAGGGCCTGATGGAGGGTGCCGAGAAGTCCTCGTGAGCACCCGAAACTTGCTAGGGGGTTGGGCAGCACAACAGAATAGTTGAAACACATCATTGGGAATGGGGATTAGGGGTAAAGGAGGAACCAACACGCGTTGGGGCTTGCGCACCTACTGCTTTGCAGCCTTGTAAGAGAAATGTTTTTGAAACGTCCTTCGCCATAGTTCTAGCTTAGCGCACGGGTTCTGAAGAGAGGCACGGAGATGACTCGCGCTGGGGAGCGTGCTCGCGCGTTGGTGACCGCCCTCTCAATGCGGGACGACCACTCGTCCACCTCGGGCCGATACACTTTCCCGGACGAAGAGGACGACCGAGTAGATCTCAAACTGAATCCCGTCGCGGGTCGTCGCTGGGTCGACCCTCGCGCGCGTTGGGTCGCCGCCTCTCTCGCCCCGCACCTCCACGCGGACTCCCCAGAGCATGCGCGCGATATACTGACCGCGACAGTCCTGTGCGAGTGTTCCTACAAGTCCCCGGAGTCACACGTCAGGGAGAGGGTCGCCGAGCTGTCGCGCGAGTTCCCTCCGTTCGCGGTGCGCCTGTCAGGCGTCAGCGCCAGCGTCGAGGGCCGCGCGAGGCGGAGGTATCTGGTCGCACGCGCGCCCGGGGTGACGTACGTCGCCTTCGCCGGCACGAGAGAGGCGATGGACTTCCTCGCGGACGCGTCGTTCCTGCAGACGCCGCTCGCCGAGGGACTCGGCCTCGGGAGCGATGTTAAATCGTCCGCCGGGGGTAGGCCGATGGTGCACAGGGGTTTCGCCGCGCGCGCGAGGGAGGTGCGGGCGCCCGTACGCGCGGTTTGGCGTCGTGCGAGGGAGAGGGGCGATCGGTTGGTGCTGTGCGGGCACAGCCTGGGCGGGGCGGTCGCGACGCTAGCCGCCGTCGCGATCCTCGCCGAGTCGGATGAAACGACAACGTCGGCGGCGGCGACAAAGCTCGTGAGGTGCGTGGCGTTCGCGTCCCCGCCCGTGGGTAACTCCGCGGTGAGACGAGCGGTGTGGGAGCGCGGGTGGGGTACCGCGTTCACCAACGTGTGCGTCCCGGAAGATCCCGTCCCGAGGCTGCTGTTCACGCCGCAGCAGCGAGCCGTTCACGACGGGCCGCGACAGCCGGATACCTCGCGGGAGGCCAACGCCGCGCGCAGGCTCCCGCGCCTGGTTCCGATGACGCAACGGTCGGAGGAGACGCGGGTTGACGTCAAGGGGAACACGGGCAAGTCGTCCTACCTTCGCGCGGCTGGTCGAGCCATTCGTCCGGAGTACGTCCACCTGGGACCCGTACACCACCTCTTACGCGGCGGTCGTATCGTCGAGTCGGACGGCCATACGATACCGGACGACGAAGGCGCGGGCGTTACTCGGGGCGTTACAGAGGACCGAAGGCGGGACGTCGCGACAGACGAGACGCGGGAGGGCGGGGCGGGTGCCATCGCGGCTGTCCGACACGCGGTGCTCCGTCACACCATGCGAACGTATCGGGCCAGGATGGTGGAGCTGTGCGGGCGCGCGGCGACCAACCGCGTCGCCCTATACCCGCGCGGTCCGCCGTCTTCCACCTCGCTTCCGCGGCCCGTCGGAACGGCGATGGACGCGGCGCCCAACCCGTGTCCGATGATCGCGGTCGCCGTCATCTCCGTCGGCGAGGATGGAGCGTCGTTCATCGCGTCGACGTCGATCAGAGGGACGGATCTGGATTTGTGCGACGTCAAGGCGGGCGTGAAGGCAGAGGTGAGAGGTTGGCCGTGCGTCGTCACCGCGTCGCCGATGGGGTCGTCGGAGCTCGCCGTGCGCGTCTCGGCGCCCACCTTCAACGGCGAGAAACTTCCGGACGCCGACGCGGGGGGACCGAGCACGTTTGGATGGGAGCCGATGATACTGTCGTGCGGCGGCGACTTTGGCGACGCCAGGATCGCCGCGAAGTTGGTGGCCAGGCGGGTGTGGGTCACCGCGGGCGGCGACGACGTCGAGGTGGACGACGTCGAGGACGTCACGGACGCGTTCCGCGAGATGGACGGCGGGTGGATCGACTTTCGTCCCGTTTCGGTCGAGCCGCCGGGTTTAGGTTTAGGGATCCGTCGGCTGCTCAGATCGCTCGGACGAGGATACGGCCGATCCTCGCCGTATAAACCCGCGCCCGGCGACGTCCTCGTGGTCGTGACGGCCGCCGACGTGGCCGAGGACGACGCGACGGTGCGCGTGACGCCGGGTATGAACGTGAGAGACGCGAGGCGGGCGTTACTCGGGGCGTTACAGAGGACCGAGCGCGACGCGTTGGCGCACGCGGGGGACGCGCTCTTTGATGACCCGAGGCGGCGAAAGAGCCCGTTCCGCCAGGGGTTCACCTTCGGCGCGGCGGCGGCGGCGGGAGCGGCGTTCGGCGCGGCTCTCAGGCGGGACTTCGAGGGAGAAGGGTGAGACGCGCGGAGAGGTTTGAGGGTTTATAGGTTTCGTAGTAAGAGGTAATATTACAATCAAGATGAATGAAGCGGATTACAGTATGCAAATCATGGCAGGCCCCCGCGGCTACTCCAGTCCTCGACCATGCAAACAACGCTGATGTGATAATAATGTCGTCAGGCAGGTAATACTCAGGCAAGTTTTCCAACCCGTTGGTCTCGTCTGATAACGCGACGAGCCCACGGGCGCGAGCGTATTGACATTTTTCGCTCACCGTCGAACCGTGTCCGTTTTTCGTGACATTTCACGTGATGACCATTTCAGTTCGTGAGGTTTAGAGGGAGTGGCTCAGGAGGTAGTCGTATTGCCTCGCGATGAGTGCCAGCTTGCTGAGGAGAACACGATCGTCCTCAATCATCTGGTCGAGCGGCTGTTTGCCGCTGACCAGGTCTTTGAGCTGCGCCGCGCCGAGCACGGTTCGCAGCACAGACCCGCCGGGGATGTCGACGGGCTGCCCGGTGAGGCACTTCTGGGAGGCCACGCGGCGCTCAGCCATGGTAGACTCCGGGGAGATGAACTCCGTGAGGTCGGCGGTCATGAGCGCGTAAACCTTCTTGAGGTCCGCGGTGCTGAAAAAGTCCTCGTCGGGTCCGCTGCGGAGGCGCACGGCGATGATGGTGTTGACGCCGCCGAGCTGCCAGTCGCCCTCGTAGTCGACGGCTGGGACGTACTCGAGGTGCGGGGAAAACTTCTGGGCCTCCTCGCGCATGGCGTGAACCCACGCGCGGACGTGTTTCTCGGTGTTGGCGATGCCGCCGTTGGCCACGGTGGTATCGTTGAGGGTCTCCATCTCGTGGAGGCCCGCGGCCCACCGGAGGAGCACGCCGCTGTTGCAAAAGCCCGGGGGCATCGCGTCGTGGAGCTTGGGGAGGACGTCGCCGATGTCGTGGTGCGTCAAGTAGCTGGCGCACGCCTCTGCGATGGCCGCGACGGTGGCGGGGGACTCCTCCGCGAGTTGGTCGTTCATGGTGTCGACCGCGCGGTGGGGGAAGAAAACCGCAGAGCCAAACGAGGGACCGCCGAAAAACTTGGACGAGGTCATCAGGATGGGACCCTGATCGTTCAGCCACCTCGGGATGAGGTCGGGGTGGTGGCGCATCTGGCACGCGTCCAGGACGGACACGACGCGCTCGCCAAACTCGGCGGTGAGGGTATCGGCCACCGCGGGGGAGGGCATGACGAGGCCCGTCTTGGACCCGGCGACGGTGTGAAGCACCACGACGGCGGCCGGGTCCGAGGCCAGAGCCTCGCGAGCCTTGGCCTCGACGATGGCGTCGTAGTCAGCCTTGCCGCGGCCGACGTCGGTGTCTCCGCCGCGGGCGACGAGCTCGACGGACTGCATGGCGGCGAGGTCGTGGAGCGCGGGGAGCTCCTGGCCCATGTCGACGCGGTTACCGCCGAGGGGCACAGCCTTGGAGAAGAATCGACCCTCCGCAGCCTCGGTGGTGCCAGAGCCAACCTCGCCGGCGCACGCCACGAGGGAGATGACGTTACCGCGCTGGGCCCCGTCGCGGAAATCCTCGGGGCGGTCCGACTCGGGGACGCGGCGCGCGAGGGCGCGGGACGCGAGCACCGCTTGGAGCAAGGGCATCGTCTCGGCGTCGGTGCCCGAGGGGTGAACAACCGCCCGGCCGTTGCCGCCGCAGAAGAGGTCCTCGACCCTGGCGCGGACTTCGTCGATGAGAACGACGTCGGCGGACTCCTCGCCCTCCCAGAGGCGGTGAAGCATCTCCTTGGACGCCTCAAGCGCGCCCGGGGTCGGGGAAGAGGAGGTGCAGGTGCCACGGTGGAGAAGGTCGGGGGCGCGGGCGTACATGCCGGTGAAGTACTTGTTGAGGCGGCGCTCGCCGTGGAAGACGGAGCGGTCATCGCTGCCCTTCTCCATGAGGCACACGGTGGATTCCTCGATGATCTGGGTCTCGATCGCGCGGACCAAGGAGCTGAGATCCTCGATGGTGTTGTCCAGGGCCATGGCCAGCGGGAACTTGATCTCGGCCACCATCATGCCGGACGAGTCGGGCACGAGATTCATGAGGCCTTCGTCGCGCTCTGCCACGCACCGGGTGACGCGGAACACGTCGTCCAGGCCTTCCATGCGGGGCGAGCCCATGAGGAAGCGAACGCCGTGGACGTCGCCGTCGCCGTGGATCTTCTGCGAGTAGAGGCGAAAGTGCTTGGACGCGAGCAGGAGCTCCTTGAAGATGGTCGCCTGAGTGAGGCCGTCGCCGAGCCTGGCCTTGTTGCTGGGGACCGTGGAGCTCTTCGTGGGACCCCAGAGGTCGGGGGAGACCTCCACGATGTCGCGGAGGCGGGTGACTCGCATGGAGTGGCGGACGCCGACTTGGATCTTCGTCTCGCTGCCGCGGTCGGCGGATACGGCGTTCACCCTGACCGCCACGCGGCGTGAGGCGACGGTGCCCCGCGCGCCGCGGGTCATCTGAAGCTTCGCTCCCTTGAGCGAGGTGGTGGAAGAAATCGCGAGGGACATCTCGCGTGTGTGTTGGTGTGTGTAGTCGTTTGTGTGTGAGCTGTTAGCGAGACGACGCGAGAATTCGTGTCTGAACCGCTGACGATGGAATCGCCAAGAGGTAACCGGCGGCCGCCGCGGTTAACTCGATTAGTGCCTGTTCTCAGAACCAGGCGTGAGCGGAGCGCCTAAACGAGGCGCTCGCGCGTGCGTGAGGTGACGATCCGCGACAACTGTTGGACCAGGGGGTAGCGAGGGGTGCTCGTCAGAAAACGGAATATTCCCGTGCCGTGGTCAAGGCTGGCCTCAACGCCGGGGGAAAGCATGAGGATTGCGGGGGTCGGAGGCGTCTCTCACCTGTGGCGGATGCGTTTAAGCGCCCCTGTGAGTCTGCTACCGGGTGAGCAGCTCGATCTGCACGAGAATGGAAGCCGAGGGGGTGAGATGACGGCTCGTCGACGGTCCGCGGCGCGCGATCCGGTCGAATAATTAATTCCCGGCCGCAAAACTCAGGGCTGACTGGGCAGGGGGCCTAGCAGATGTGGGGCGGCCACGATCGGTGGCTCTCGCGAATCTCGCCAAAGAAACGCCGTCGGGGCGACGGGACGACGCGTCCACATCCGTCGAGCCCTCGACCCACGGATTTCCGAGGTAATATCCGCGATGACCCGGGGTGCCGCGCCCACAGGGCGGCTGGCCAAAAAACCTGGAGCGTGCGTTAATGTGCCCGAGAAGGAAAAAATCCACGGAGTGCGCCTCCGGGAACGGGGGTTAGCGTCGCCCACGACCGTCCCAACGCCCCGAAGGACGCTCGGAGGGCGGCTCGGATCGCGTTAGATGCCGATTCGAGCGGCAATTCGGTCGATCATACGCATTTCCCCGCTCGACGAAACCCACGCTGCCATCCCGAATACGAACGCAGATTACCTGCGGGGCAGAAACCGACGATGGCGAATAGACACGTCGCCGGGTTCGTCGCGCCGGCTTTCGTGCGACCGAGAAAAACGACGGCGAGACGCTCGGGGGTATCGTACGTACCTTCGAGTGTTCGAAACGAGCGGTCGGACCACTCGAGCGTGACGTGCGCGGGTGGATCGCGCGCGTGTTGTTGTGGAGAGAACATGTTGGTTTGCGCCAGCTTGGGGAATAAAAATCAGCCGGTCGAAAACGTGGAATTCGGCTGGTCATATGGACGTTCAGTCAGAATATTGTGTCGTAAAAAACGGATTTCATTGGATTTTCGACCGCGACACGTTATATTGCGACACGGGTTTCAGTTAGAGGGCTGTGAGAATTTTGCGTTCTCAACAAACAAAAACTCGACAATCAAGGGTTCGAGCGCAGTCGACTCGTTCAAACTTTTCCCGCTCCCCTCTGCTCTGGGGATGCTGACGTGGGAAATTGATTTGGCGGCTGCTTCGAACCGCATTCGTTCCTGCAGCACTTGGTCTGGAACGGTCAAATGGCTTCTGCTGGGATCCTGGGCGATTTTTTCGCGGATGAGATTATTTTTTCCGAAGCGAGTGGAAAGTCAGTGAGACTGGATGGAATGTTTGGGGTATAGAAGCATTATTTCCCAAAACTCGGCAGCGTCAGACTGGCAGCGCGCTGTCGGGCTGGCGGGGCTGGGCAGAGCGGAGGAAGGCACCGTCCTCTCTTGGAGGTTACACATTTGGTGGGAGCGATGTCGCTGCTGGCGTCGCTCTTCGGAGCCGGGAAGAGCGGCTCCGCGCCGCCCGGTCCGGTGTCTTCCGTTACACGGAGCGATGGGAGCAAGCGCTCGGGCGGGAGCGCCGCGGTGAACGCCGTGGACCTCGGGGAGATGCGCGCCAAGGCGGCGACGGACAAGCTTCGCGTGGTGAACGAGGCGATTGCCGAGCACGATACGTACCTGGCCACGTTGGCGATATACGAGCGTCTCATCACGGTGTATCGCGCCAAGAAGGCGGGGTTGGAGGCGCTCGCGGCGGCGCGCGGGGCGATGAGGGACGCCGTCGACGCGGTCACCACCCCTCGCGCGGGGAATACCGAGACGAATGGCGCCAACGAGGAAAAAGGCACTGGCACCAGGTACGAGGTGAGCCCCGAGGAGTTACTGGAGCAGCTCGGCCCGGAGCCGAAACCTCCGGCGCAGCGGTCGCCGGTCAACGAATCGAGGGTCGCCGCGGACGGCACCGAGGGCCCGCCGATCTTCCTCCTCGCGTGCGCCGCGCTGGAGGGTTCCACGGACGCCCTGCGGATGGTTCCCGAGCTGCTGAAGCGAGGCGCGGATGCAAACGCGCGAGGCACGCGGCACGACCACGGCGCCGACGTACCCGCGCTGTGTCTCGTGGTGGGCGCGATGGAGGGCGCGGCGAAAATCGTTAACAACGCGGAGGCGGAGGCGGAGGATGTCGTTAACAACGCGGAGGATGTCGTTAACGACGCGGAGGATGTCGTAAACAACAACGCGGAGGACGTCGAGGCGGCAACGCGGGAGGACGCGGCTCCGCGTCCGACGCGAACGCGCCCAGCCTCCGCGGACGACCTCGCGGACTTCGCCACCGCCCTCCTCGCCGCGCCCAACTTGGACGTGGACGCGACGGGGAGACTCGGAAGGGTGCACGAGAGCGCCAGGAACGGCGACCTCAACGCGCCGTACCGGGGACTCGTGCCGTACGGCGGACGGGTCGGCGCGGAGGGAACGGCGCTCTTCCTGGCGACGTGCGCCGTGACGGCGAACGCGCTCGACGGCGACCCGCGCGGCGCGGTCGCGGCGGTTCACGTCGCCGCGCGACTCATGGGTTCCGGCGCGGACGTCAACGCGATCGGCGCGCGGCCCGGCTGGCGGGCGCGGTGCGGCGCGAAGATCACGCCCGTCTCGATGTGCCTAGCCGCGTTGGAGCAGACGGCTTCGCTGACGGACCGAGCCGCGTACGTGTCCTCTCGCGTGGCCATCGCGTCGCTGGCTTCCGCGCTGATCCGCGGGAACGACTTTGATCACGCGATCGAGGCCACGTTCTCGCACAGGCCGGACGCGGATGAGCTGAGATTGCGCCGCGTCGCGCCCGGGGACGCGTCCACGACGCCGCTCGCGCCGGGCTCGACTTTCCAAAACAAACTTGGATCCAACTTTGGATCCAACGCCAGCCTGGGTTTACCCGTGTACGCCAGCGGCCCCGCGCTGTGGCACGCGTGCTGCGCGGTGGTCGAGGGCGCCGGCGCCCCGGCGTTGTCCCTGGCGCTCGAGCTCCTCGAGACGGGCGCGGACCCCAACTGCGTCGGCTCGAGGCCCGGGCACTGCGCCGCGGGCACGCCGGTGTTGGCGATGTGCGTGGCCGCGCTGGAAGGGCGCGCGGCGGAGGACCGGAAGAAGGCGTGGTGGCCGTCGACGGACGGCGTGGCGGGATCGAGGGTTCCGTCGACGCTGTCGGTGCGAGCGTCCGTGTCGGATGGGGGTCTGGCGGATGGCGGGTCGGCGCCGTCGACGTCCTCATCTTCTTATCCCGGCGGCGTATTGAAGCTACACCCGGTGGACGGCGAAGAGACTTCAGAGACGGGATCCGAGGCGGAGCCCCGAGAGGAGATCTCGTGGATGGCGAGGATGATTCAGTCCGCGGCCGACACCGCGGCGGAGATCGGCGAGGATTTCGCCTCGCTTCAGAGGAACATAGCGGATGCGGCGGCGGATGTCGTCAACGCCGCCGCCGCCGCCATCGGCACCACGCTCGACTCACACGACGACAGGGAGAGACGCGCCAGGACCGACGCGCTGGAGCTCGTCAAGGCACTCATCGCGCGCGGCGCGAACGTCAACGTCCCGATGGAGATCCGAAGGCCCTGCGCCGAAGATCTCATCACGCGGAACGCGTATCCGTTGGGCGTAGCTCTCGGCGTGTACGTGGAAAAGCCGGAGATCACCGAGGCGTTGGCGGCGGCGGTGAAACTTCTCGACTCGGGCGCGGATGTGAACGCGGTCGGCGTGGCCAATTACCCCGTCGTCGCGCCTCCGCTGCACGTCGCGTGCGTCGCGGTGCACAAGGACCTGCCCTTGTCCGCGATGCTGTTCGATAGGATCCTCGAAGCCGGCGCCGACCCGAGCGCTTGCGCGGTTTTTCCCGAGGGGAGCGAGTGCCCCCCGGTGGTTGAGTTGCTCCACGCGCTGCGCGAGGGTGAGCGCGATCGCGTGCTCATCGCGTCGATGATCGAACGTCTGATCAACGCGGGCGCGGATGTGATGAGTTCGCACCCGGAGGTGTACCTACCCGAGCCTCACCCCGCGTACGCGGCTAAGGAGAGGGACTTTGGAGCCGCCGGGGACGACCAGCCGCCGGACGATCCCATGGACACGAACGGAAGCGACGTCGACGCCGAGTCCGCGCTGGGCAGGTCCGCGCGACGCCAGGCCGCGTCGTTCGTCGACGAAAGGTCGGGCGCTGGATCGGTGAGCGGGTCGTCGGACTCGGAAGGTGACGTGTCCATGGCGGAGGCGTCCGACGATCAACGGGACGGCGAAAACGTCGGCGCGACCCGACCCAAACACCGGACGAGGGTGGGTACCTGCGAGTACACGCCGCTGTTCTGGGCGCTCGAGGCTGTGTACGGCGAGGGTCACGACGAGGCGAGGCAGTGCGTGGAGTGGATCGTGGAGAGACGAGGGTGGGAGGTTGACGAGACTCAGGGTCTGAACCACCAGTCGTGGGTGCAGGGTTCGCTAGTGGCGTGCGCGGTAGCCGCCGCCGTCGAAGCAGCGGCGCCCATCGACGAGCTCTCCATCCCACCGCCCCAAACCCAAAGCGCCGCGGTCGACCCAAATCCGGCGGGAGATGAGACCCAAAGGCCGCTGGCGTCGCTGCTGGAGGGATGGACCGGCTCTAAAGCGACTGACGCGGCTCGCGCCGTCGTCGGCTTAAGCTCGCCCGGCGCTCCGATGACCACGAACGTCCGAGCCGACGTGGACGAAGGGCCGGTGGATAACGTGGAGAGGGCGTTCAGGGACCCGGCTTACCACCATCCGGCGAGTCTCATCCACCACTTCCCGGACATCGCCCACCACAACCTGCTGCTGGAGCGCACGCGCGAGGAGATGCCGCAGACGAAACCGATCCAAAAAGTCGTCAAACTCGGCGCGCTCGGTCGGTTCCGCGGGCGGACCAAGGGCATACTCGGCGCGTCGCGCTTCGATAAAGCCGCGCGGGATAAGGCGTTCGCGCCCGTGGAGAAGGCTGAGAGATCCGCGCACTTCGCCGAGGCCGAGGCGGCGGCGGCGTCGTCGGATCGCCCCGCCGAGATCTCCGCGGAGGAGGCCAAAGCGGGAGCCGCGGAACGCGCGTCGCCGACCTCGATCCCCGCCCGAGCTCCGCCGCCGACCGACGATGCGGATCCCCCCCGTGCGCTCACCGCGCGGGACGCCGCGCTTCACGCCGACATCGACGCGATGGGCGCGCCGTCCCAGGCGGGCGATGACGTCGCGATCGACCCCGGCATTCCTTTGACGAACGCGAGCGAGGAACCGGCGCAAACGCCGGAATACGTTCCGTTCGACCCCGTCGCGCACAAGGCCGGGGCGTTGGCCAGGCGGTCCTCGCGGCTGTCCGCCTGCATCAAGACGGCGAACGTCATGGTGCGACACTCGCGGCGCGTAGACGCCGGCGCGGTCAACCCGCTGCTCGCCGAGCTGGGCGCCGGCTCGTTGACCCCGTTTGAGTTTACCCCGCTGTTCGCGGCGCTTCACGGAGCGGCGTGCGCTCGGGGCAGGGAACAGCTCGTCGTCGCCCTGCACTTCGCCACGACGCTGCTGGACCGCGGCGCGAGCGTCGTCGGGGAGAACAACTCGGGCAGGCACGCGCCGCTCGAGGGCGTCGGCGCCAAAAACGCCGGCCGAAACCTCAAGGGCGATTCCACGACGTCCGTGTCGGCGCTCCGGTCGTACCCGCTCATGTGGGCCACCGCCGCCGCGCTTCGATCCGATTACCCGTACCACAAGGTGGACGAAGCGTGCGCGCTGGTGAAGAGGCTGCTCGTCGCGGGCGCGGATCCGTCGGAGGTGAACCTGCGCGTGTCCGTCCCCGACGACGAGACCGAGTCCAAACGCACCGGGTTCAAACAGAACGCGTCGTTCGAAAGGGGGTCGCGAGAAGAGACGGGACTCGCGCGCGGCGCGAGGGTGCTTCACCTGTGGGACGAACGCGCGCTCCTCCTGGAGATTCACTCCGCCGACGCGTGGCAGCGCGCGGTGACGCTGCGCATGAAGCTCGCGGAGATGCTCTCCCAGGCTGGCGCCCGGTCGGTGTTCCGTCCCGCGACTCGACCCCGGGACCTCGCCGCGACGGCGCTCGCCGCCGAGGCGAGGAACCGCGATCGGTTCGAGTCGGACGATGGGACGACGTGGACGAAGGACGAGGTGGACGCCGCCGCGCTGATGGACCGCGCGTCCGTCCCGACGCGGTACCACGGCTGGCGTCGCCCCGTGGACGACGACGAGGCTGGGCCGCGGGACGACCGCCTCTTCAGCCGCGGCGATCTCTTCCGCGACCTCCGAGGTAAGCACGCCGACGAGGTGCCCGGATACGGAGCGCCCGCGATCGTTCCCGGCGCGACCCGCATCGTCGTGCTCAACGAGAAGGACGAGGGCAAGGCTGGCGTCGTCGATACCAAGAAGGTCTCGAGGGATGAGCTCGTGAACGGACGAGACGTGCCCGTCGGCGTCTTGGCGTCCAGGATGACGATCGAGGCAGATGCGAAAGTCGCGTTGGACAGACGGTACGCGGCGGAGGCTCGAGACGCCGTGCGCGACCTCTTGGGCCGCGACAACGACTCGGACACGGACGATTCGGACACCGACGACGAATACGACGACTATCACCGTGCCAACGACGACAGGAACGTGGCCAAGGCCAAGACCCGCGCGCAACTCGCGAGGGAGAGATGGCGCAAGGGAATGGAGATCGTCGCGCACAACCGAACGAGGAGCGACCGGATCGCGCTGCGACAGATGCGTTCGTCGGACGCCTCGGACAAGAATCGGTCGATGGGGGAGATGGCGAGGATGGCGCTCGAGGGTTTGCGGGAGGTTGTCGCGACAAACGTGACCGCGTTGAGGTTGGGATCCGAGCTCGGCGGTGGAGACGAGGGTTTAGGGTACGAGGGTTTAGGGTACTTCGACGACGACGCCGATTGGCTCGCGTCGTCGAGCGCGATGGGGAGAAGGCGGAGGCAGCCGACGGTGCGCAGGGAGTTGTACGGTCCTCACACCGAGCGCCTCTAGCCGTGATGTGTTAGATGGTAGTAGATGTGGTATTCATCACACCGTGACTCGC
>Ga0181573_10001299_pt1 | contig 24875 bp, 22 predicted proteins | sample 101ome_25_FD_148643 | JGI IMG/M metagenome (GOLD analysis project Ga0181573, IMG submission 148643) | Coastal salt marsh microbial communities from the Groves Creek Marsh, Skidaway Island, Georgia - 101409BT metaG (spades assembly) | ecosystem: Environmental > Aquatic > Marine > Intertidal zone...
GTCGCGCCGGGAGCGGTTCGTGCCGTCGGCTCGCCCCCAAGTGCGCGGAAACGGACCCGCGTCTCCGCCACCATCTGATCGACGCCCGCGGCACCGAAGCCGATTGCAATTGACAAGGTACGTCCGCAACCGCTACACAAGCACGTCTCCGGCGTTCGCACGCGCGGAACGGAACTCTCGTTCCCCGTGCGTCGTCGCTCGCCTTGGGTTCCAGGCGGGCCGCGCGGGCGCGGGCCTGGGCGCGGGTGACGGTGGGAGGGTCGACGAAGACAGCATTCTCGGACATGGCGACGGGCGGAGCTCTGGGTGGAGTGACCAGGCCGCGAAGGGGGGGGGGGGGGGCGGGGGGGCCCGGGCGCCGACCTTTCTCAGCCGTACACTTCCTTCGCCGCCTCCCGCAGCGCGGCGGCCGCCTCGTCCAGATCGGCCGCCGTGTGCCCCGCCTGGCAGAAGAGACGAAGCCCCGCCCGCGCACCGCGGGCGTCGGCCAGCGGAGGGCACCGGACGCGGCCGACGATGATGTTCCGCGAGAGCAGACCTTCGGCGACGGCGTCGAGCCGCGCGTCGGCTTCGGCCCGGGCCGCGTCGCGAAGCCTGCGACCCTCGGCGGACTCGTCGGACGTGTCGCACACCCACCCTCCCCGCTCGACGAGGACGACCAGGTGCGACGCGTCGTCCCCCGCCCCACTTCCCTCACCAAGCAATGTAAGACCCGCGGGAGGTTGTGCGGCGAGCGCCCGCCGGAGCCGCGCTCCCGCGCGTCGGGCGGCGAGGGCGAGGCCGGGCCCGGAACCCATCTCGAGCACGTCAAGAGCGGCGACGGCGGCAGACGCCAGAAAGGGAGGCAAGGCCGCGGAAAAGATGTAGCCCGCCCCCCCCAACCGCTGGTGGTCGACGACGGAAAAGGGCCCCGCGACAAATCCCCCCACCCCCCCCAGGGCACCGCCGAGACCGCCGACGACGCAGGTGACATCCGAGACCTTCAGCCCTGCCCGCTCGAGCGAGCCACGGCCGCCCGGACCCGCAACACCAGTGGCCGCCTGGTAGGAGAGGAGAGAGAGAGAAAGAAAGAGGGGTGGAGATGAAGAAAGAGAATGAAAGGAGGACGGAGGGCGACAGAAAGAGAGACCCTCGCCTGGTCATCGACGATGACGCGCCACTTGTGGTGGCGCGCCAAACGGACTACCTCGGCCAGCGGCGCCCAAACGCCTGTGTCGGGGCACAGGCCTTCGACGACGACGAAGCGCCTTGTCAGAGGCAGCCGCAGCTTCTTCCGGCGCGCCTCTTCGGCCACCATTGCCGCCTCGAGGGCCGCCGCGTGCTTGCCTCCCCGGTCTTCCCCGGCTCCATCGGCACTCGCTGACCCTCCGCAGTCGTACTCGATCACCCTCCCCCGCGTCAAGGAGCACCCCTGCCGCACGGGCCACGACGCCGAGCTGGACACAAGCATGACGTCCTGCTTCTTCGCGAAGGCGGGAACGACGCTGGTGGAGGTGGCGACGTCGTAACTGTACAGGATCGCGTCCTCGCAGTCGAGCCACTTGGCCAACCGGCGTTCGAGCGTCAAATGGACGTCGACTGTTCCGTAGAATCCACGGGGACCACAGGCGCCACACCCGAAGCGGTCGATGACGGTGGCGCACGCGTCACGCGCGGTGGCAGACCCGGCGAGGCCGAGGCCATTGGACGAGGCAAGGTTGAGACACTCAACGTCGCGGGTGGGGAGGGTGGCCAGAGGAGAGGCCCCTTTCCCCCCCCCGGACGCGGCGACGCGAGCCCGAACCCGCGGACCAGGGGGACCGAGGAGGATCGGAGGCGTCGCGACCGGCCTCGACCGGAGAGCTGCGGGGCAGGGCTGCACGAGGGGCTCGGGCCGCCACTCGGCACAAAGCTCGTCCACCTCGGCCTCGGTGAGGTCCTCGACCGCACCGGCCACGGGGCGTCTGCCCTTGCGCCGATCGCTCGGTTTCATCAACAGCAGATACGCGGCAGTGAGCACGAGCAGAACCTGAGAGCCGGGGGGGAGGGGGGGCGACGACGTCGCGGTATCGTCGCGGAGTTCCGAGGCCAGCAGGTGGTCGAGGGGACGGGGCGGCTAATCTGCGAAGATATTCGCCTTCTGACGATGCAAGCGGCGACTAAGGATTCTCTCTCATCCACGTTGCGCGCAGCGATGCGCACCCCGGGACGCGCGCGCTCCGTTCGAGCATCGGCCGTGTTCGGTCGTCGCGCCGACCGACTCGCCCATCACGCGAGCGCGACACCTCTCTTCGACGCCGCTCCAAGAATTCTCGCCTCAATGATCTCGCGTCCGTGATTTTCCCGGAAGATGAGCGCCGCTTGGCGCAAAACGCTCCACAGGGCCTCGGCGGCCGCCTCGGCCTCAGTTTCCAAGACGACGACAGCATCCGCCGCAGCATCGACAGCCGCGTGCACCGCCTCCTCCGCGGCATGCACCGCCTCCTCCGCGACCGCCGCCATCGCGGGCGGACGGGACGATCGGCCGGGTCGTGCTGGGGGAGTGCCGGGCGGCGGGGCGACGAGCAAGGCGAACGCGGGGTGAGCTTTCGAGCGGCGAGAAAAGGAGACTCCGCCTGCCCCCACTTGTACAGCGCGTGATTGGGGCCGCCTGTTGTCACCAAGGCGATGAAGGGGGCGGCCGACGCTCGCTTGGACCGAGCGCCGCGAACCCACCGTCCACCCCGGCCGCGCCGTCAGCCGTTGACCGCGTCGTCCCGACCGATCGCAGAGAAAGATGGGCAGGGACAAAGGCAAAGGCAAGGACAAGCGCCGCGGTGGTGGCCCCGTCGACTACGGCGACGAGCCCCCACCGGGCTTCTCTGGAGTCGACCCCGTCGACGCTGACACCGCTGCCACGTCCTCATCTGACGACGACGCCCAGCCCCGCGGCAAGCCCCTCGACGTCCCCGCCACTGTGGGTGAGAACGAAGACGGCGGCGCGTCCGGTTCCGGCGACGACGACGACGGCGACGACAAGGGCAAATTGCGCCGACCCAAGAAATTGACGAAGAAGGAGGAGCGGGCCCTCCGCAAGGCAGAGGAGAAGGCGGGCAAGGGCGGCAAGGGTGGGAAATCGGGGAAAAAGGGGAAAAAGGGAGGAGAGGAGGACGCCTCGGCCTTTCTGGTCGCCGGGGCTGAACTCGGCGGCGCCGGGTCGGGTTCGGAGGACGGGTCGCGGTCAGGGTCGGGGTTGTCAGTACCTGACCTCGGGGACGATGGGGGAGAGCTGCCGCCCGACGACCCGGCGACGGCGGCCATGATCGCTCAGCTCAAGGCCGCGCCGCTGGTCGTCGCTCCGCGCGCACCGCGCGATGACGAGGACACGGGGCGGAGTCGGAAGGAGGAGCAGGCCGACATGGCCAAGCTTGCAGAGATCCGGGCCCGGCGTGATGCCCAGCGGCGGGAGCGCATCGCTGCCGACGGGTGGGACCGGTTCGCGCCAGTGACCGCGGACAACTACCCGCCGGGGAAGCCACCGCAGTGAGGGAGTGAGGAAGTGATGGAGTCGTGGGGGGGAGGTCGTTCGAGTCGTTGTCACCCCCGCCCTCTGCTCTGCCTCCGCGCCTTCTCGACCTCGAGGGGCGTGACGAGGTCGGCTGCCCTTGACCTCGCGCCTCCTGGTCCCTCCCCTGGTCCCCTCACGGCAAAAATCCCGCGGCCGCCAGTGCCTCGCGCGCCGACGCCGCGATCACCGCGAAACGGGCGGGCCCCAGCAGGACGCCCCCGAACCATCGCGACACGACGACGGCGACGCCCCCCCCCGGGGCAGCGCTGCGGGCCCCCGTCTGCTCGAGGAGGAGGGCGAGGCGTCGTCCAGCGCCCGCCTCGCCGTCGTCGTCGTGGTCGCTCTGCCACCGGGCGCCTTCCTCTTGACCTCGGCATCGCCAGGCCATCATCGTCGGATGGTTGCACGCACGGGTGCGGGGGCATAGTCTTACCCATCGCCCCAAAGCGGCAGCCTCGGCAGGGGTCGCGCACGGTGCAGCCCAGCCCTGTGACAGGGGAGGGGTGCGGGGGGGTGGGGGGCATGGGCAGCAAGCGGCGGCGGCGGCGGCGGTCAAGCGGCGGAGCTAGGTGGTCGGTTGTCAGTCGGCACGCACAACCCTCGCCTGGAATCGGCTCTTCTTCACAGTCGAGACAGGCCCTTCGACCGTCGCCGCCCCCACGCAGGCGACGCGCTCAGACGCCTCCCGCTCGGCCGGCGTCCCTGCCGGGAGGCGCATGATCCCCCACGGCGCCCGGACGACGAGGACGGACCCCGCCGACGTCGACACGTCGGCGCCCGCGTCGGCCCGGCGAAGGTCGTCCGTGGCGGCGCCGACCGTCCTGCTGTCGTCCTCCGACCTGCCGCCGCCCCCTTCGTTGCCGTCGTCGTCGGGCGGCTGTAGCGCTGCGTCCCCCCGGATGGATTCGAACGCCTCAAATAGGCACGGGGCGCCCTCTCCCTCCCTTTTCTCTCCCCCCGCGACCCCCCTGGACCACGTCGCATCGAGGGCGGCACGCGCCCGGTCCATCACCGCCTCTCCGTCCGCGGCAACTGCGGCGTGTGGGCAGTGGAAAACGAAGAGAGGAGGCTCCCGCGAGGGGTAGCCAGCGGGGAGGTGGGCCTCGATGCGCGTCGCCCGGGGGTGCGCTCGGTTCGGCGTCCACAGCGTGACGCTCGAGATGGTCGTCGCTGCGTCTGCCACAGCCACGTCGTCCCCATAGATGGCCTCGAGCGCCGCGGCCTCGTCCCGGCGAGCCGCGGTGTCGTCGTCATTGTGCGCGCCCGCGTCGGTTGTCATCGTTCGCGCGCCACCAGGGGCCGCGACGTGGCCATCGTCCATCGAAGAGGAGTCGGTAGTCGGCTTTGACAACTTTTTTCCTGGCCGACCCGTGTCGGCTGTGGAGGTCAGTGAGTTTTCTGGCCCGATGCGGCTTTGGAACCCGGCAACGCGCCCAGAGCAAGCAGTAAGAGGACGTCCCTGGTCAGGGCCTCTCGAGCACTGCCTCCCCAGAGTCGCGTCGGCGCCACGTTGTCTGTGGCGCCGCCGTCTCTCTTTGCGCCGCCCGGCCGTCACGGCCTTCCCCTTCGTGCCGATGTCCACCGTCTTCTTCGGGAAGCGTGTGTCGACGGCGCGCTCGCTGTGGATGGCTCTGCGCGGGACCAAGGGACTGGGACCCACCCTGGCCCTGCAGGCGAGCCAGACGCCACTCCCATGCGCCCCCCCCGACGCCCCGCTGCCCCCGCCGACACGGACACGATGGCCATCACCCCCCCCTCCCACACCCCCCCGACGGCAGGTCTGCGAGACCCTCGGCCACAGCCGCGAGCAGACCGTGGGCGCCCTCACCGCGGGAGAGCTGCGGCGCGTCCAGCGACATGTGGAGTCGTCCTACTTCGTGGAGAGGGAGCTGGACAAGGCGGTGGCCGCTGACAGGGCACGCCTCGCGAGCTTGGGAGCCTGGAGGGGGAGAGGGAAGGCGCGCAAGGGGGGAGGGGGGAGCAGCGTCAAGGTGAAGTAGTGTCGTGTGATAAAGTTTGTGAAAGGACGATTTGTCGCCTCATTCGACGATGTGCGCCAGGCAGCTGAGAGCGCGCCTCTTTGATTCCATCCGCGCAATAACCTTGCGAACCGAATCCAGATCCCAGTTCACGTCGCGAAACGTGGTTGCGAGCGCCAGTTGCTGCTGGATCTTCTCGTGACGGTCCCGGTTCTGACCACCGCGAACGTCTTCTGGGTCGGCCGCCTCCCGTGAACTACTGCGGATTCTCGTCGACACGTAGATATCGTTAAAGATGAGATATGGTCTTCATGATCAGATTTATGTACGCGGATTCATGAGACGAAGCGCCATGCGCGCGAAAGCCTCATCGCGCTCGCCCTCGGTGCTTCCTCCGCCCCCCCCTCCGCCCCCCGGCGTCCCCCGGTCGGACGCAGCCGCCGCCCGCGCCCGCGAGACGATCGATCGCTTCTCCGACGCGTCCCCCCGCGCTGTCGTTGCTGTTCTCGGGGATTTGCACTTGAAGGCGAGGGAACGGGGAAGTGGGGAGAACACCATCAATGCCGTCCGAACCCCCCCACCGTCCGACCCCGCAATGACCCCCCCCCCCCCCCCGACGCAGGCCGCGGAGGAGCCCCTCTTCCGAGCCGCCCGCGATGATCTCTCCCGCGCTCTTCGCGAGCTCGGGGGCGTTGCCGACGCCGAGGCCGATGACTCGGCCTCGGTCGGCCTCGGCCGCCAGACGCGTCGTCCAGCTGGGCGACCTGGGCACGTCGGGCGAGGCCGGCGGCCCGGGCACGCCCGGCGCCTTCGCCCGCGCCCGCTCCTACCTCTCGACCTTTGGTGCCTCCAAGGAGGCCCAACGAGCGTGGCCCGAGGATGGCGACACTTTTCCGGCAGACAGACCCGGCTCTATCGACGACCTGGTTCGCGCGGCAGACCTAGGCGAAGCGGTCGAGCGTGACTGCCTTGCTGTCTCGGCACACCCCTTCTTGCTCGTCACCGGCAACCATGACCTCGAGGGCGCATGCTTCCCCACGGACGCGGAAAATCTCGACGCTTGGTCGGCGTGCTTCGGCGGTCGGCCCCACTGCTGGGCGGCTGACCTTGGGCCCGCTGTCGCTGTAGGGCTGTCCACTGTGCGGTTTCGCAGTAACACTGGCAGCCATCATCAGGTGACGGTGGACGCCGCTCAGCTGCGGTACTTGGACGAGGCGAGAGCAGCGATGGGGAGCGATGGATGGTGTGCGTCGGCTGGCATTCGACGCTGGCGCGGAGTCCCCCCCGACCCCGACTCGCCACGCCCCCCCACCCTCCCCCCCACTCCACTGCCAGGTGGCCGTCGCTGTGCACCCCCGCCCCGTCGTCGTCTTCAGCCACGCTCCTCCCCTTGGGTGCGGTCTCAAGGTGGTGCAAGACCTCCACGTGCGGAATCGGTGCTGCTGGCTCAACCACGGTGAGGAGGACGATGTGGCAGATGTCGCTTCGGATGCTGTGTTCTCCTCCGCCGTTGCCCCTGCTCCTGCGTCCCTCTGGGCCTCGGACTGGCGCGCCGGGGCGGGCGCCGCGTGGGAGGAGCCCCCACCCGGCCCGCTGGCCTTCCGGGCCCTGTGTGAGCGGAGACCTAACGTCAAGATTTGGCTGAGCGGCCACTTCCACCTCTCCCACTCGTACCCTGAGTCCGTTTCTGCGGGCGCCGGGGCATGCACCTTTGTCCAAACGGGAGTTATTGGTAATTGCAACCGGGATGGAGAGCGCCAGTCGCGCGTCCTCGACCTCGACGAGTCCGGCTTTCGGGTCTGGACGTGCGACCACGGGTCCGGCGGTCGCCTAAGGCTTGACGCCGAAGGTGCCTGGACCGACCCGGTCGGTGCTGCATCCCTCGTGCCCGAAGAGGACAGGCTGTGCGACCCGGAGTTACCATGGCTCTGCGGTGCCCTGAGCTGCGATGTGCTGGGGAGCATAGACGAGGAGGCAGCACTCGGGTCGGCGGTGGTGGGAAAGCCTCAACCGCGGTGGTTTTCTGCGGGGGGCGACGCCGTCCTCTGTCAGACGGGAGATGGACTCCTGGTCGAGTGGTCAGCCCGCGCCCAGGCGCCCGTCGGCCTCGTCAGCCGTGACGCGAGCACGGACGACCGCGTCGTCGAGCTCGTCGGACCCGACGGCGCTTCTCCCTGCGACCCGACCGGCGACGGGAGTGACGCGGCGTTCGTTGTGGTCAGGTGCGCCAAGACGGGCGATGCGCTCGAGCGCGTGGGCAGGAATGGTAGGGGTTCCTTTTATCGGGTCTATCAGCAGAACAAATGGGCGCTAAAGGCGGGAGCCGTGCCGACGCTCGAGGCCCAGGGGGCTTGAAAATATTAGGAGAAAGGGAGAAAACCATCCTCATGACAAAGACACCCCGCCCCCGCCCTCCTCGCCTCCCCCTCCCAGCCCGAGTCGTATGAGCTGCCTCCGTGCCCGCAGCGCCGCCTCCGTCTTGCGCACCCAGGCTAGAGCGAGCCCCAGTCGCGCCCTCGGGTCCCGCGTCGCGAGGGCGGCGACCCGCGTGTCGATTAGCTCCGCCGCGCCGTCTGCGCCTACACCTGGCAGGCCCACAAGTGCAGCCGTCCCCAGCCGCTGCCGCCTTGCTGCGTCTGTGGGCGCCGCCCGGGCCCAGGCGAGTGCCCGGCGATACCCTTCGGCGTCGAGACGCGGGGCTAGGCCGGGCGGGACGTGGCGCGCCGCCAGTGGGTGGCCCGAGTCGGCGCGGGGGGGCGCCTCTCCCTCGGGGAAGCAGGCGTCGGCGAGGTCCGCCGTCGCTTGGCACGCCTCCCATAGGGCTCGCTCCGTGGCCGCCTGCCGGTCCTCCCACTCGTCCAGAGCCGCAGCGGCCCGAGACTCGACTCGGCCAGGGGAGGGGGCGCGCAGAGGCGGCTGCGCATCGTCGGCGTCCGCCTCCGGGGACCGGCTCAGCGGCCGGTCTGAGGGAGACGGCGAGTCCGCCCCGTCCCAGTCTCCCATGTCAGCCGCCCCCACCCATTCGGCTGCCAGGGACGCGTCGTCGTCCAGCCGCTCTGCCTCCGCCAGAAGATGCGATCCACCGTCGGGAGGAGGTACGAGCCGCCTCAGGGAGACCCGGCCGAGGGCCCGCAGCGTCACCAGTGCGCCCACGTCGAGTCGCGCGAGCGCCTCCACCCGACAGGCCGTCGCGAGGCCGAGAACCACGCGCGGTCCCGCCACGTCCCCGGCCCTCACAACGAGAGACCCGGGCATTCGCGCGAGGGCGCCCCCAGGGGTGGCCGGCGGGAGAGACTCCGACGCGTCGTCCGGCGTCGCCCCATCCGTCCCGGGGGACCCGGCGGACCTGACCCCCCCACCACCCTCGGGCCACGTCTCCACCGCCACGTGCCCGACAAGTCCTCCGCGCTGCATGGCGTTCTCGAGCGCCGTCAGAAAGCGTGCCTCGTACAGATGAAGAACCTGGGAGGTGGTTGCGGGGGAGGGGGCGACAGAGAGAGAGAGAGAAGAGAGAGAGAGGAGGTGGGGGGGTCAACGACGGACGGGGCGGGGCGTCTCGGGCTCTTCGCCCTTCCCCCCGCTCCCCGGCGAGCGACCACCCCTCTCGCCTTAGTGTCGCCCGGGACGAGGATCTCGTCGGGTGGAAAGGGAAGGCAGGGAAGGTGCTGGTCGAGGACCCCGGGGGGTATCTGCCACGCGTCCATCGACGGGTCGACTGCCGCGTCAGCTGACGCAGCGGCTGCCTCGGCCTCTTCGGCAGCTGAGGAACCCGTCGACACGCTGTCGGGCCAGGAGGACTTCGGCGAGCGTGGGCCCGGTCGACCCTCGCCGGGCGGGACCGAGGCATCGGCATCCGTCGCCGAGCGGACGCGGACGGCGGACGGTGCGCGGGACGGCTGTCTGCCTGGCAGTGGCTGAAGCGCCGACGCGCCGGCGCCCCTCCGACGTGCGGAGCCGGCCGCCGACGCTCGCGGGGAGGTCAAGCCCCCCTTCGACGGCGATATTAGTCCCTTCATTTTCCCTTTTGGGATAGTCCATGCCTGGGGGCGAAGCGAGGCCCTCACTTGCCCAACCGAGCCTCGAAAGACCGCTCTGTACGACTGAGATCGTCTGCCTATCATCGAGTGGTGCGACAGCGGGGAAACCCTTCATCCAGAAGGTCCACAATGGCTTTAGGCGCGGTTGCGACCGTCGCGGCGCCCCGCGCTACGGGCCAGCGAGCCGTGCCGGGGGGTCGCGACCCGCCCTGCGCCGGCGTCGTCCCGTTCCCCCTCTCGACTACTTCCGGTAGCCGGAACGCGCCTAAACCACCGGCTGCCACCCGAGCCAGCATTCAACGCCGCCGTAGGCGCGCCGTCGCGACCTCCGCGGCGTCTGAGCCGTTTTCGGCCGCCTTCCCTGCCGGCGAGCGCCTTGCCACGGTCCCGCTGCCGTGCGTCGCGATTGCCGTCCATTCGTCCGCCCTCCGCGACGAAAGCGGCAGCGCCGCCCTTGAGGCTGCCGTCGCCGCCGGCGCCGGGGTCGTCGTACTCGGGGCCGACCCGGACGCCCCCGATGCATCCGGAGCCCTCCTCTACGCTGCAGCCGGCCGGGCTCTGTCCCTTATCGGTGGTCGAGCGCGGCTCGTCCTCCGGGATCGAGCCGACCTCGCCGGCGCGGCTGGGGCGGGCGGCCTGCTGCTCGCGCGCGAAGGGCTCCCCGTCAACGTCGCGCGGGGTCTCCTGGGGGCGGGGGCGGGTGCCCTCGTGGGCGCCGAGGTCGGCGCGGCTGCCGAGGCCGAGCGCGCCGCAGCTGACGGAGCGAGCTTCCTCGTCGCTTCCGCGCTGGATGGCTCCGACGACCCGCAAGCGATGCTTCGGGAACTCCGATCGGCTCAGCGGGGCGCCGCATCCGTGCCCGTGCTGGCAGCCGTGCCCAACGCGGTCGCGGCTGAGGCCGCCGCCGCGGGCGCTGCGCCGGGTTCTCCTCTTGACGGAGTCTTGGTGCCGCTGTCGGCTCTGGGCGTTGGACCAGACGACGTTGGCGGGGCCACGGCTCGCATCGCCGCCGCCCTTGCCGCGTCAGGCCGGATCGAGGAGAAAGAGGGGCTTGGGGCGGCGGCCTCGTCGTCCTCCCCCTCTTTCGGCAAGGGCCCCTCGAGCAGTGGCGCCCGGGGCGGCCCTCTCGTTTCGGACGCCGCCCGTGCCATCTCCGAGGATCTGCGGGCCCTCCTCCTCACGTGCGATGACATTGTCGGCCGCGCCTGCCCGGACCTCCCGGAGCGCAGCCTCCTTGCCAACGCCCGCCGGGGGCTTGACTCTCTGTTTCTCATCGTCGTCGTGGGCAAGTCCTGCGCTGCTCTTGCTGCTCCCGGCCGTCGCTTCCCTCCCTGTCCCTTCTCCTCTTTTCCTCTTCCCCTTTTCTCTCTCTCCTCTCGACCGTTGCCCTCTCTCCCTCCCCCCCCCCCAGGCGAGTTCAACAGCGGCAAGAGCAGTATTCTTAACGCCCTGCTCGGCACCCCCAAGGGCAGCCCCCACCACCTCCCCACGGGTGTCCTGCCGACGACGAACGAGGTCTCGGTCCGAACGAGGTCTCGGTCATACGGCACCCCGACGCTTCCCCTGATGCCAACTCGCCTGACGCCGATGCCGAGCGCGACCGCCTCGACGGTCTGTTTGTGCGTGAGGTTCCCGCCCGACTGCTCAGAGACGTCACGGTGGTGGACACCCCGGGCACCAACGTTGTGCTGGGCAGGCAACAGAGACTCACGGAGGAATTCGTCCCCCGTGCCGACCTAATCCTATTCGCCCTCTCCGCCGATCGGCCCTTTGCCGCGTCTGAGCGTGGGTTCCTCGAGTACGTTAGGAGATGGGGCAAGCGCGTCGTCTTCGTTGTCAACAAGATGGATCTGCTCGAGTCGAAAGAGGAGAAGGATCAGATCGTTTCCTTCGTTGCCGAGCAGGGGCGGCGGCTCCTGGCAGGCGACGAGGGCGAGGGTGGATTCGAATCCGGCGCGGCGGTGGACGACGACGGGTCGGCTCGTCCTCCTGTCCTCGCTGTGTCGGCGCGTCTGGCGCTGCGGGCAAAGGAGGCCGCCGGGCCGGGGAACGCGGGGGAAACGGTGGATGAGGTGGCTCTCGCCGAGGACCCGAACGGAGATTGGGCTGCATCGGGGTTTGGTGAGCTTGAGAGTTGGCTTACCGCCTTCCTCGCCACGGCGCAGCCCGGCGACGGGACTGAGACGGACGCCACAGCCGAGGCTTTGCGGGCGCGGAGCGTCGGGGGTGGCGGTGGAGGGGCCGTGCGGCTCAAGCTGGGCACGCCGCTTGCCGTGGCTGGGGCCCTGATTGACGCCGCTGCCCGCGCCGCCGAGGCACGCGCCGCCGCTGCCGACGCCGACCTCGCCGGTGCCGCCGACGCCCGTGCAGCCACCGCTGCCTTTGCTGAGCAGCTCCGCCGCGACTCTCAGGCTCAGGCAGACCGCGCCGCCGCCGCCGTTCGCGGATCCTCCGCTGCCCAGATCGCCGCGGTCGACGACGTCTTGCGGCTGGGGGCGTGGCCCGAGTGGACAAACTATCTGGTGGGCACGTCCTCTCCCGCCGACCTGCCTGTGGCGCGGCGCCTCCGCGGCTCCCTCTCCCTCGACGAGTCGAGCGACGTGCTGGTGGGGGGTCGCCTGGCCGACGCGGCGGGGATGGCGGCAGAGCATACGGCCTTCGTTGCTGACAACTGCACGCGGCAGAGTCGGCGTTACGATGCTTGGGCGTTCGCCCGGACGGGGAGAGGAGACGTTGCTGGCGTCGACGACGGTGCAGCAGCCTCGGCCTCGGCCGTGGCCTCTTTCCCCTCGCCCGAGGCGAGGGCGGTTGAGGACGCCGTCGCGGCCCTGGCGGGACTGCAGCGGGACTCGGTCGAGGGTCTCGAGGCTGGAGCGCGTGACGCCGTTGTGACGACGGTGACAGCAGTTGGGGGCGCGGCTGCGGCGGCGGCGGTGCTGACGGCCGTGATGCAGACGGGCGTGGAGGATCTGTTGTCTCTCCTCCTGTGCGGCGGGGCCGCATGGGCGGGGTTTGCTACGCTGCCCCTGCGGCGGGCGCGGGTCAAGGAGGAGGCCGCGGCGGGTCCCGCCGACGCTGCCGCCGACCGCGTCGCAGCGGCGATGCGCGCTGAGCTCGAGGCCGGGCTGCTCGGCATGACTCTTCGCGTTGCGGGCAAGACAGCACCGGTCGAGGCCCAGGCGCGGGCCCAGCGCGCCGAGGCCGACGCTGTCCTTGCCGACGTGGCCCGGGCGCGGGCTGCGGCTGAGGAGCTCCGGGGGCGCATCGCACGCCTCGACCGTTAGGCATAGCACTCGAGGTGGCCCTGCAGTGCAGCCTCGGTGCGCCCGTGGAGTAGACTCGCTGAGCGGGAGGTCAGAGTTCGGAGGCAGGGGTGGCGAAGTTGGGGGCGCCTCGGGATCCGTCGGAATTCAACCCCGCGCCTCCCTTCACTCTGCGGCGGCTGCCGGCCGCCGCAGTCGGTCCCCCCCCTCGACGAGGCGGACGCTCGTCACCCGGTCGCCCTGCCGCAGCTGGGGCAGGAGCTCTTGCCCACCCGTCACGTATCCCGCCACAGAGAAGGTTCCCTCGTCGAAGGCAAGGCCCGCCAGCCCTGCGCTCCGCCCGTCGAACAGGTAGATGAAGGGGCGGAGGGGGTCCCCACCGGTTGCGGCGTCAGGGTTGGAGGCGTCCGCGGGGCCGTGGCTGAGGGCGACGGCGCCGTAGATGCTCAGGGGCAGCACGGGCGCCTCGCCCAGCTCCCGGTCGAGCGGAGCGCGCCACTGGGGCTCGAAGGCGTCCTGCGCGAGGCTCTCGAGAGGCACAAACGCCGCGGGGCTAGACGCGTCGGCGGGCGTGCCGGGCCCGAAGAAGACGGAGTCACCCGACGCGAGGAGGGGCGTGCCATCGAGCAGTTTCCGATCGGCGGCATCGGCGAGGGCGCCCGCCGTGAGCGGGGCGCTGAAACCGTCGAGCGTGAGCTCGATCTCAGCCGAGCCGCGGGCGCCGCCGCCCTCCTTAGGGGTGAAGGCGACTTCGTCGCCGGGGCGCCGGACCGTCATGGCCAACCGCGCCCGTCCCGCCAGGACGGGGCGACCCGACGCCACCCGTTCCGGCAACCCGTAGGAGAGTCCGGGCGCCTGCGCCAACTCGAGGCCCGTGACGAGCCGCAGGCACTCGGCAGCCCAACGGCTGGTGCGGTCGGCGTCCCGTTGCCCGGCGACGCCGCCAAGCCGCGCCGCGCTCTCGGCGAGGTCGAGGCGCAGGGCGTCAGCGGCGGCGCGTGTGGCGGGGTCGCTCGCGACGCCGGCCAAGAGGGCCGAGTCGGACGCAGTTCCGGCCCTCGCGGCCGTCTCGACCAGCGCGGCGTTTGTCCGCATCCTGCCCCAGTCCTTTCGTTGGGGGATTCTCAGCGCGTCTGTGGAGGGGACAGTGGCGTTGTCGGGGCGCTGTGGGAGGCGGGGGACGGCGAAATGGCGGGGGGCGACGACAAAGGCGCACTGCTCCCGGACGCGCAGCGCCGTCCATCTCCGGCAAGACGCGCGTCGTCTCCACACTTCCACTCGCACTGCACGTCCTCGAGCGCCGACTGACACTCAGCCAGGGCGGCGTTGCTCACGGGCACGCTGCGGCGCAGGGCGGCCTCGGCATTGCGTGCTTGCTGACGCACGGGCGACGCAAGGGTGGCCGACGCGGCCTCGGCCGCTGGTGGGACGAAGAGGGGCGCGGGAAGGCTGAGGAGCACGGCAAGGCACGCGGCGGCGACATGAGAACCGAGTTCGGGTGTCGTGGACGGCCTAGGTCCGGCGGCTCCTCCGCGAGGAGTCGTCGTCGGGCGGGTCGTGGTCGCGGGCGCCGGGATGCCCCCCCCGGCGGTCGTGGAGCGGAAGCCGTGCATCGCCGACGGTCGAGAGCGCGTTATTTCTGCAAGCGTGACACGCGAGAGGTGCAAAAACCCGCTGAAATTCGTGTAACCCGTTTTTTTTGGACCTCGTCCGCCCGCCCATATGGGCGACGGCGGCCGAGGCTTCAGGTTGACCGACGTCCGTCACCCCGACCCACCCCCCAACTCCCCCACCCCGTGCCCCCCAACCGCAGCACTGCAGCGTTCGAACATGGCCTCGAACGGCCTGGCGAGATCGGCTGGCCGCGGCCGGCGCCCAGCGCCCGCATCACGCCTCCCCTGATCGACCGACGCTGCCCACTGGGCGCCCACCGACGCGGCTCTGCTCCCCTTCTCCGGGCCCGCCCGCTCACCATAGCCCGCGGTCCCAGCAGCGAGCGCGGCCCACGGCGCCAGGGGTAGCGGCAGCGCCGACGACGCAAAGGCCTCGTCGGCGCGCTCGGCGGCACTTCCCCCCGGCGCCCACTCGCGGCCGGGGGCGAGGCCCGCGGCTGCCGCGAGGGGGCACGCGAGAGCCTCCCGTAGGGCGGCGGCCAGGGGGGGTGGGGGCAGACGCGGACCCCACCCGCCTCCGTCGGCCTCGGTGCCGTCGGCGTCAGCGTCGGCGTCGGATGGGCCACCCCCCCCTCCACCGACTGCCGGCCGCCGGCCCAACATCGCCCCCAGCCGCCGCATCAGCGCCGCCAGCGCCGCAACCCCCCCCGCCCCCCACGCGACCCCCCCCGGCCCCTCCCGCAGCGGTCCGGCCAAGTCGAGCGCCGTTTCCTCTTCTCCGGGGCCGGGCGCGCCGGCCGCGCCGCCCCGCCCAGGTCCCCCGGCCGGGGGGGTGGGGGTCGACCTCCCGGGGGGGCCTCCGCGTCTCTCCCTCTGGCTGGGCCCGTCGTCGGCCGCGCCCGCGGGGCCCAGGGCGAGGCTGACGGCCAAGAGCGAACACTCGAGTCCCGCCCGCAGCAGCACCAGCCCGGCGAGGCAAAGGGCGGGCAGGAGGGCGGGCGCCGCCGCCCGGGCCCGTGCCCGGGCTGCGTCCGCGCCGTTTCCCGCGCCGGATCCGGCGAGGCCGAGGGCGACGATATCGGCTGCCCCGACGCCCCATCCGGGTCCGCCTCCCGGAGCGGCCGCGTCGGCCGCCGCATCCGCCACCGCCGCGTCGTCCCCGCCTCCGCCGCCGCCGCCGCCGCCGCTACCGCTGGGTCCCTCGCCGCCCACCCCGGCCCCACCCCTCGGCCAACCCCCCCCCCCTCCCCCCCAGAGCCGCGGAAGGCCAGACGCCTCCAGAGATGACAGGAGACCGAGTCCGCCCGCCGCGGCGCGGCTGGCGAGGCCCGTGCCAATCCGGCGGGGCAAGGGCCGCCCACGGGGTAGTTCCGTCGGCGGCTTCGGCGTCCCCGGCCCCGCCGACGGCGGGAGACCGGAGCCATCCCTCGGCGGCCGCGGCCCAGCCGCCGCAGCCTCGCTCGCCCGCCCGGCCAGACCGCCCCCAACCGCCGACGGAGCCGCCATCGGCGAGGGCGTCGAGGAAAGGGGCGGAGCCCCCAACGTGGTAGGTTGCACCGCCTTGGAGGGGGAGGAGGGCGTCTCCCTCCCTCCCTCCCTCTCTTACCCCCACTCCTTCGGTGGCGGCGCGGCGCAGGGCGGACGCCACCCCGGCCGACGTCGCGAGCAGCGCCCGTAGCCGGGCAGTGGGGAGGAGAGCCGAGACGGGGGTAGCTGAGGAGCCACCGTCGCCCGCGTTGTTGCCGCCGCGCGCCCCAACCCCCGCGGCTCCCGCCAATCGAAACGCCAGCCGGGCCGGTGCACCCGCCCCCCCGACGGAGGCCGCGGCTGCAGCCGCCCCGACACGGACCGCGAGGGCCGCGGCTGCCGCGTCGGCCCAGCCATCATCGCGGCCGCCACGTCCAGCCTCCGCCTCGGCAGCCGACATGTTGAGAGCTGCTCTCACGCCCGTGACTCCAGAGGCCTCTTTCCCCTCGTCCAGCGCGCAAAGCAGGAGGAGACGGGCTCCAGCCCCCGCCGCGGGGCCGGCGTCGGCGTCTGCGTCGGGGTCAAGGACGACAGGACGGGCAAGTCTGGGGGCATCGCTGCCGTTGCCATCGTCATCGTCATCGTCGCCGGCGTCGGGAGCACCGCCGAGGCGAAGGGTCCCCCCCCAGAGGAGGGCGGCAGCGAGGGCTCCCGGGGCGCAGCGGCATCCAAGAGGGCCGGGGAGGGCGCGGCGCGGCGGAGCCGTCGACGCAACCGCCGATGCCGAGGCGGAGGCCGAGCCGATGGCAAAGGGCGGCGTCGTCGGTCGGCGGCCAGCCACTGCTGTCGTCCCTGCCGCCGCCTCTTCGTCCCCTTCGACGTTGTCCCGCGCGTGAGCCGCGCAGAGCCGCGCGGGACCGACGATGGGGCCGAGGGTCCGCCACAGGGCCGTAGCCGTCGAATCGGATTCGAATCCGCCATTGTCGGCGTCGGCCTCCGAGGCCCCCACGACCGCCTCGGCTGTGGCCGCCAGGAGCGCTGCCCCCGCCCGCCCGAGACGAGCCCACTCGCGGGGGCTCGGACTCGGACCGGGGTCGTCGGCGACAGGCCCGAGGAGCAGGGGGGCAGATGTGGCGATGGCCGCCAAAGCGGCGACACCTGGCTCGGCCGACGCGGCAGCAGATTCAAATCCAGCGTCGGAGTCGGCGGCAGCGTCCTTACGCCTGCGCGCCCCACCGGGACGAGGGAACGCGGCCGAGTAGCGCCACCACGTCGGAGGGGGACCGGCGAGGGATACGGGACAAGCTCGCGCCGGAGAAGGAGCCCGAGTCGGCCCCTGAGGCGGACGGGCCTGTACCTCGCCTCCGCCCCCTTCCCCACCCCCGCTCCCACCCCCACCCATCTCCGCCTTCGCGCCGGATACGATTTGAATCTCGTCGCCGTCCGACTCCCCCTTCTCATTCCCCTGCGGTTCTGTGGGGGGCGGCAGGGACAGACCCGCCTCCACGCCAGTGTTTTGCGCGGCGGGGGCAAAGGGGGCGACGGCGGCAGGCGGGGCGCGGCGGCCGCCTCTGCGGTCCCGCCCCCATCCCCCACCGTCCTGCCATCCCCCCCGAGCGGCCTCGGCGACGTAACGAGACGCCTCGGGAGATGAATCGACGAGCGATGAGAGGATCTCGGCGCACGAGGCGGCGAGCCTCACAGCGGGCCGCGCAGCGCGGGCGTCGCCCCACCCGCCGGCGGCGTCGACAGCGGCGGCAGCGGCGAGGGCGGCGCCGGCGGCTGGGCCGAGATCAACCCAGGGCCCGACGACGGCCGAGGCCGAGGCCGAGGGAGGGAAAACCCGCGGAGGAAGCCACCCTCCCCGGGCCAGCCCCCCCAACGAAACCGCCAACGCGAGGTGGAGACGCGCCGCAGCCTGCGCCGCCCCCCCCCCGGCGGCGGGGCGGGGGGGGCCGTCGTCGTCGTCGGCTCCGGCGGGGGAGAGGGCAGCTCGCGCCACCCGCGCTGCGGCCGCGAGGGCGGCGTGGGCGGCGGGAGGCCGGGCGAGGCTGCGGGCGGCGCCCGTGCGGCCCCGGGGGACGAGGGCGGAGGGAAATCCGGCTCCGACGGCATCTGTGGGGCGCCACGCCCGGCCGCCGCCGGCCGCGAGCCATCGGGCGGCGCGGGGCGCGGCGCCGAGGGCCGCCGCGACAGCGGCGCGTTCGTCGTCGTCGGATGGAAGTCCGGCGGAGGCACCGAAGGGCAGGCGAAAGCGCCGTCGCGGCCCGGCGGCGGCCGCCAGGGCGGTCGAACTCGGCCCAGGCCCCGCCACGGCCGCGACGGGGGGGAGCGGCGGCGGGACGGCCGGCGGGGCAGCCACGGTTGCCGCGGCCGGGGCCGCCCTCGCAGCCTCAGCGGCTGCCGCTGCCGCCCGATCCGCGGCCCTTCGCGCTGCTCCTAACTCCGCTTCGAGAAACGCGAGCCGGGACCGAAGCCGCGCCGCCTCGGCCTCGGCGGCGTCGGCGTCGGCCGCCCGCTGAACCGTCCGCGCCTGCAGCAGGGGGTTGTCAGCGGCGGCGGTGGCAGCAGTGGGGGCGGCCCCCGCGGCTCCAGCCGGGGCCGCCCATCGCGGTCCGATGCCGCTGACGGCAGCCGCACGAGCCTCGGCCTGGCGGGCCCGCTCCGTCTCGCGGGCAGCGCGGGCCTCCAGAGCCTCGCATCGCCCGCGGAGATGCCGAGCCTCGGCCTCGGCGGCGGCGCGGCCGGCGTCCGCGGCGGCGGCGCGGCGCTCAGCGGCGGCAGCGCTTTCGTCCGCGGGCGGTGGGGGCCTGGCGCTACGACGTGCGGCGTCGGCCGCGGCCGAGACGGCGCCAGGCGCGAGGCCTCGGGGGGGGGCAGGGGCGGCGACGGGGGCTGCGGGGGGTGGTGTCGGCATGACGCCCGCGGAGGGGTTGGCGATTCGGCCCGCACCCCGGGCGCGGGCGGTCGACTCCACCTGGTCCATCATCGCCGCAAGAACCTCGAGGTCCCCAAGGTCGCCATCGTCGACCTGCCGGCGGCGAGGGGGAAGGGGCAGCGGTCGGGCGTAGAGTCGTCGCAGGCGGCGTCGGCCCCAGCGCGTCGCCGCCAGGCTGGGCGAACGCGAGAAGAGTCGAGAAGCCACCGGCATCGCCAAGATCAACTCGCCTCATTGTTCATTTTGTTCGTTTCGGGGAGCTAGGCCCTGCACCACGGCCCCCGAAGAGGGAGGCTCTCGGGCGTCCTTCACACTGGCTGCTGTGCTCTATTCCTGGCCGCCGACTCGGGCGCGGCAGACTAGCCACGATACGGTGTGTTCTTTGCGCGTGGACCGTGCGAAAGGGGGACTTCTACTGTCGTAATCGACCGCGCGGTTCACCGCGACAAAAGGCTCGAAGGGCCGCCTCGGCTTTTTTCCCCCCCCTCCCTCATCCAGCTGCGCCTCCACCCCAAAGCGCCAGGGGAAGGAGAACTCAGGCATTATGGGAGTGACAAAGACCATCATCACCCCGGGTCACGGCCCGAAACCGAAGCAGGCGAGGACGATCCCGGTCATATACGTGTTCCACCTCACGTGATCGATCTGGCCTCGTTCAGGGTCCAGACGATCCTTCAGCGACATTCCCACAATGCTTTTGTGTCACCGACCGCGGTTCATCGCCGAATGAACGGCATGTCGACGGATTGGTCCATGATGCCTGCCCGCCGACGACGTCCCCCGTTTCCGTGTCGATCTCGCGATATCTCCGCCATCAGATGAACGACGCAGCGTCGTCATTGCGATCGGGACACATCGACATGGTACCCGCGCGGGAGACGTCGACGAAAGTCCTCGGATAGCCCCGGCCGAAGGCCGAGGCTGTGCTCATCTGCCCCCCTCCCCGACGCTACCCCCCCCTTACGACTGCCCGACCGCAGCGCGACCAGCTGCAGATGCACTACACCGGTACCCTCGAGTCCGGCGCCAAGTTCGACTCGAGCCGCGACCGGGGCCAGCCGTTCTCCTTCCAGATTGGCGTCGGCCAGGTCATCCGCGGCTGGGACGAGGGCGTGATGGACATGCAGCTCGGGGAGCGCGCCAAGCTGGTGATCTCTCCCGACTACGGGTATGGAGCGGCCGGCGCTGGCGGGGTGATCCCGCCGCACGCCACTCTGATCTTCGACGTCGAGCTGCTCAAGATCAACTAGGGGCCTCCGACGGGCAGCCTGCTCTGTTCTTCCTCAGGGTTCGCCGCCAGTCGTGCGCTTGGATTGGCGGGGTCGGTCGAGCGAGGCGTGCGGATATTGTGGCCTTTTTTTTCTGGGTAGCAACAGGGGACCTACGGCGCCCAGTTGGTCGCGCCGCCTTCACACCTTTTGTTAGACCCCTGCGAGGAGAGAGGGCGAGCCGGGGGGGTGCGGGACCCTCGTGAACCCCGGCGCCTGCCAGAACGATGACGACGCACCGATACCCTCTCTCCAGCTGCCGCTGCCGAGACCGGCCCCGCTGCCGAGACCGCTCGTCTCGTAAGGTCCGGTTTGCACGCTCTCTCCCCCTATTTCTCTCTCCCCTCGTCTTCTCTACCCGCCGGCCAAGGAGAGCTGGCCCTTCTCGCTCTCGCTCTCGCCCTCTTTTCTAGATCGACATGCCCTGAGGCATTCCGTCCCGGGTGAGCCCGCCCTCGAGAGTCCCGCCCGTCTTCTTCTTGTTCTTCCCCAGGAGCGTGTCCAGAAGGAGGGACTGCTCGTCCTCTTCGGCGGCCTCGACGATGACAGCCTCGGTCGTGAGCATGATGCCGGCCACAGAGGCGGCGTTCTGGATGCCCGACCGTGTGACCTTGGCCGGGTCGATGACGCCCGCAGCGATCAGGTCGCCGTACTCGCCCGTCATGGCGTTCCACCCGTGCTCGAACGGCGTGCCGAGCACCGCCTCGACCACGACATCTCCCTCGAAGCCGCTGTTCTCAGCAATCTGGCGCTGGGGAGCCCGCAGGGCTTCAGCGACGATGTCGGCGCCGATGCGCTCCTCGTCGGACTCGAGCGTGGCTTTCCACTCTTTCGTCACAAACTCGGAGAGGTGGAGGTGTGCGGCCCCGCCGCCCGACACAATGCCCTCCTCGACGGCAGCGAACGTGGCGTTCTTGGCATCCTCGACCCGCAGCTTGCGGTCCTCCACTTCGGCCTCTGTGAATCCGCCGACCTTGATGACGGCCACGCCTCCCGCCAGCCTGGCAATGCGCTCAGAGAGCTTCTCCGTGTCATAGACGGAGTCCGTCTGCGACAATTCCTTCTTCAACTGGGCGACGCGCGCCTCGATGTCGTCGCGGCTGGCGGCGTCAGCCAGCAGAATGGTGGCCGATTGGGCGACAGTGACGCGGCGGCAGGTGCCGAGCTGGTCCAGCTCAACGTCGGCGAGGTTCATGGCAAGGTCCTTGGCGATGAACTCGGCTCCAGTCACGATGGCGATGTCCTGCAGCAGGGCCTTGCGGCGCTCGCCGAAGCCGGGCGCCTTGATGGCACAAGCCTGCACGATACCGCGCACCTTGTTCACCACAAGGGTGGCCAGAGCGTCGCCCGTGACGTCCTCAGCGACGATCAACAGGGGTACGCCGGCCTTGGTGCAGGCCTCAAGGACGGGGATGAGGTCGGCGACAGCCTCGATCTTTTGGTCCGTCACGAGGACGCGAGCGTTTTCGTATTCGCACAAACTGCGTTCCTGGTTCGTCATGAATTGCGGGGAGATGAAGCCGCGATCGATTTCCATACCCTCTTGGACCTCGACGACGGTCTCGAAGGAAGAACTGGTTTCGATTGAGAGCACACCGTCGGCGCCAACTCTGTCCAGCGCATCTGCGATCATGCCGCCGACCTCGAGGTCGTTGCCGGCGCTGATAGCGGCGACGTTGAGAATGTCCTCCCTACCGGACACGGGACGAGCGAGGCCCTTGAGCTTGTCGATGACCATGTCGCACGTAGCGTAGATGCCCTTCTTGACGAGGATGGGGTTCGCGCCGCTAGAGACCGCCTTGACGCCGGCGCGGGCCATGGCGCGGGCGAGCACGCTGGCCGTGGTGGTGCCGTCGCCTGCAGAGTCGTTGGTGCGTCCGGCAACTTCCTTGACGAGCTGGGCACCGGCGTTCTCGACAGGGTCCTCGAGGTCGATGGCGCGGGCAATAGAGACGCCGTCGTTGATGACGAGGGGGACGCCTGACGGAAGAGGGGGAGAGGGGGTGAGAGAGAGATAGAGAGAGATAAAGATAGAGCGATAGAGGAGAGAGAGAAGAAGAAGTAGAATAAGAAGAAGAAGAAGAAAGGACAGAGACGGAGACGAAAAGGTGAGAAAGAGGAAATCCCCCCTCACTGACCCAACCCGCTCGCCGTAGTCTTGCTCAATGACGACGTTGCGTCCACGGGGACCGATGGTTGAGGCCACAGCGTCGACAACCTTGTCGATACCGGCCATCAGCTGGCGCCGAGCGCCGTCGTCGTAGGTGATCTGCTTGGCGTTGGCGCATGCGCGGATGGACCGGGCGTGGGCGCGGCCGGCCGGGGCTGGGGGGGCCGATGCAGCGGCTGCGGGGGTCGACGGGGAGGGGGGGGGTGGACAGGGGCTGTGAGAGAGTGGTGACGGATTCGCGGGAGGGGGAGGGGGAGGGTTTCGAACGATGGAGAGAGGGATAGAGGGCAGCGGCGGCGGCGGGCACGAGAAGGGTCCGGGGCGGGCGGGCGGGGCCTGGACCCGAGCGAAGTCGGGCGATAGAGGCGCGCTATTGAGCCATCGACTGGATATTCAGGACAATATCAGTGTGTCTCGTCGACGGAGGTGTCGCAACGTCGACGGAGAGGTCGAGCTGTCCCAGACGAGCTACAGACGCCGCGTCGGCCGACGCGACGGCCGGCGACAGCGCTGCTCGCGGGACAGGAAGCGAGGTGCTGTGTCGCGCTTGACGCAGATACGGTAGATGAAGCTGATGAGTTCGCGCAGGCGATATACGACGGCCGGGCTACTGGGAGACGACCGAGGAAACGCTGCTGGAACGGGCCGGCTGAGGCTCGGCCGCCGCGGCCGTCGCCCGCCGCCCCCGACGGGACGCTTTTTGACTCGCCTCCACGCATAGAGGATGAGAGGCTCATGCTGGAGGCGAGCTCCGTCTGCGGAGACGTCGGGGATGTTCGGGGAAAGAATCGTCGGAGAAAAGGGACGTTTTTGCGTCGCGCGGGCTCGTTTCTGCTCCACGTTAGCGCCACGCGTTGTCTCGCCTGCCGTCGACGGGGCACACAGCTATGCGCAGCTGCATGTGGCGGCGCGCCGAAGGTCTCGTTCGTTGTAACTCGACTGCCTAATACACGTCCCTCCACCTCGTTCGGCGCTCGTCTGGTCACCTCACCCGTGAGCCCCAAGAGCTCGTCGGGGCTCGGCGGGGCGAGCTAGCCCGAACGGCGACGCGTCCCCGTGACGGCGGCGGCGGCGGGGCGTGCGACGTGGGAAGGGGGCCGGGGTGGGCGGGGTCGCTCGCTCTCCCGCGACCCTCGACTCCCCGACTAGTCGTCCTCGATGAACGGAAGCACAAAGTCCTCGATCTTGTATCCAGCGGTCGCCGGCCCCCCCTTCTCCTTGGCGGCGAGCTCCGGCGACAGCACCCGCGCCCCGGACGGGGACAGGTCCGCCGTCAGCGGGCGCGCCGGGGGCGGCGGGTACTCCATCTGCGCCCTCCCGCGTCGCCGTCCCTTCCCCTGGCCCTGCCTGCGCGGCTTGCCGTCGGGCCCATCGTCCCCTGGCCGCCACCACCCGCCCCCCGCCCCGGCCGGAAGCAGCCTGCCCCCCGCCCCCGCGGGCCCCGCCTCCACCTCCCCCGTCCCCCCGCCCCCCGCTCCGCTCGTCGGGTCAGTCCCCACCCCCGACATCGAGGCCCACCAGGGCTCCCCCACCCCCAGGGCCGCCGCCCAGTCCGGCGCCACCCGTCGCACCGTCCGGCTGCCGAGGCACTCGCTGCACCGCTGCGTGCCCGCCGCCGCTGGGTGCCAGTGGACCTTGCTGATCCTGCCCCCGAGGGCGTGGCGGATGTTGTCCATGACGCGGAGGGTGCCCGCGTCGTCGTCCTCGTACAGTTGAAGGTCCTCGTCGTGACGCGTGGCGGGTCCGCACGCGAAGCAGGGGTAGGCGTCGGCGGTCGTGCGGTGGAAGCGTCCCAGGAGCAGCGCGGGGCGGGCGGGGCGGACGCGGAGGCTGGCGGTGCCGCGGCACTGCAGGCAGACGAGGGTGCCCGTGCCGCGGCACCGGGCGCAGGGGCTGCGAAAGAGGCGACGCCAGAAGTCGTTGACTTGGCCGGCGACGACGGTGAAGGAGGCGACCTTTCGGGGGGGGGGGGGGAGGAGGGCGGGTCGGGGGAGGGCCACGGCGATGTAGCTCTTAGATCTCAAGTTGCCGCGATGACACCTTTCGCGCGCGCCTCGGCTCGCTCCCGTGAGAGCAACGGGGCGCTGGCGGCCGAGGTCGTCGCCGTCGACGTCGGCGGCCGGCGTTGAGTCGAACCGGCCTGCAGAGCCGCCGACTCGCCGTCGTCAGACCACGAACGATGTCAAGGATGGCATCCGGCGCGCCCGAAGCCATCCTGATCTCCTCCTCGGTCTACCCGACCGCGTTTCGGCAGCCGACGGCAGCGGCGAGGCGGCCGTCCAGTCTCTCCGAGCTCGGCCGGGGCGCGGCGACTCCGCTAGTAAGCTGAGTCGACGCGACTCATTTCGAAGAAGCCGCGGGGAAAGGGAAGATGCACTCCGAGCCGTCTCGAGCGCCAACTCACCCGAAAGCCGCTTGAGCTTCTCCCGCCTCCGAACGCCCCGAGCACCACCCACACAGCCATATCCGTATCTAGATGCGGAAGGCTCACGGGAGTGCGGGGGGAGGAGTAGCGACGAGCCGGGGCGCTATCGGCGGGCGGCGAGCGCGATGTGCGATGGAGGCACCGGGCGCGGCGCGGTACGGCGCGGGGCTGGAGTGACGGCGCGCATGG